>ENA-ORBV01011652-ORBV01011652.1-microbial-mat-metagenome-genome-assembly--contig:-NODE-11652-length-13756-cov-6.750274_pt1 | contig 13756 bp, 9 predicted proteins | sample MGYA00237777_ERZ505514 | MGnify/ENA primary metagenome ERZ505514 (study PRJEB26160, sample SAMN06269048) | microbial mat metagenome | isolation source: Oligotrophic lake microbial mat | place...
GCGTGCAGCTGACACCGCTGGGCGCGGTTCGTGGGGCTGGGCGCGATTCATGTGGCCCAGCGGCGCAGCTAACGCCGAATAGTTCGGCTGCATAACAACACACATTTACAAATTGTCAAGATCCAAGCATTTTGCTTATGTGTTTCCATATACTAAAAATAGCTACTAATCCGTTCTACCTGGATGTACACCTAGTCCAAGGGAATCGGTTCAGCTTAATCATCCCGCTTCTGGCTCCAGCCACGCGAGCTCTACCGAATCAGGAAGCCGTGCAGCACGTACGGAACTAACAACTGGGATGGACAAGCATTTCCGATTCCCCAAGAGGTTATGAGGAACACTACTTCTCATAACACCAACAACTTATATTTATAGGTGAATCGATGCAAAAAGATACAAGCAATTCAAGGAAGGTAGAATTAGAGCGTCAAGTACAGCGACTCAAAAATCTCTTAGTTAGTTACGAAGACGCTGTAGCAAAACATCCGCAGTTAAGGCAACAGCAAAATTTCTTACAGCGTGAAGATCTGCTAAAAACGAGGCTGTCAGTTTTAATAAATGAACTAGAAGAACTGAGCAGGAAGCCCCAAAAAACTAACAACACATCTAGATCTATTACTTGGCGACCTTGGGGTGATTTTCCGCCTGTAGTAGCACTGTCGGTTATTGTCTCATTTATTGCGCTTGTTACTTGGATCACAGGAAAAGACAATCTAAGTGAGTTAGTGTTACCTGTAGTTTCCACAACGCAAATCGTGGAGACACTCCCGATTACACCTTCTGAGTCTGCAATTGCACCCTCATCAAATCAACCTCTAGCAAATACGTCTACGCAAACTATTCCAAGCGCTTTTTCAACCATTATTCCTACTTTAGTGCCGCTCCCAACAGCTACAATTATGCCGAATCGCCTCGTGTCATTTGATGCAGGTATTTTTTGCCCAGAGTATGTGTTGCCTAGCGAGGTAAACTTCGACAATATAGAAGAGGCACAGTCAAGTTTATTAGATATTTTTATGCTCAATAAGAATTTTAGTTCAAGCCAAATCGCTTGGACAAATTTTTATGTCTTTGCCACAATCGAGAATATATCCAATGAACAGAGTTGGATAGAGATTTCCAATGAGCTTAGGGTAACAATTCTTTCCAAAGAGGATATACCGGATATTGTTCACATAAATTTTATTCAATGCGGTGCCCCGGGAATGATTAGAGTATTTCCCGATGTGCTCCTCACAGGGAAAGACATTGAGTACACGGAAACAATTACGTATCCGGATGCGGACTTTTTCACACTTCAACCAGGTGAGTTCGAGCGATTTGCTTTTGGGCTAAACTGTTCATCACCTGGAAAATACATGGTACAACTTGATATACAGTATAGGCATTCTGAAAGCACAAGTATCGCAGCGACCCCTATTACACTTGAACTTGTCTGCCCAAAGCGTCTTATTGCTTGGAGTATTAACCCTGATGATTACAATAACCCACACTCTATAAGTGCTGAAATAATAACAACACAAGAGTGGAATGGGACAAATTATTCCAGCAATAGATAGCGTAAATAATATGGGTGTGACCAGAACGTGTGGAACGCGCATGGACGGCTGAAGCGGGGGGAGTGTTGAGCACAAGGGGATGTTCAGCGATAATGGGCGGTACTAACCAGTCCGTTATCACCAGGAGCATCACTATGGCACCCAACACCGAGGCAATTGTACCGCAGCTTCAGCGTGATTTTGAGGCGCTCATCGACTACGTAACCGGCCCGGCCAGTGCGAGCCATGACGTCATACCGTCGAACTCCACCTGTTTCGCCGCGTGCTGGCCTTGGGAGCAGCCTTGCTCAAACTCTTCTTCCGGACACGGGCGGCGACGCGACCCGCAGCTCCCCAAACGACCGACGGCACACCAATGCGCTATCACGACCGCCGCTCGGTGCGCTACATCTCCATCTTCGGCGACCTGTGGGTGGCGCGCCACTACTTTACCGCACCAGGCCAGGCGAGCGTGGCCCCGCTTGATGCCGCCCTAAGTCTGCCGGCCACCGCCTATTCCGATCTGCTCCGCGAATGGGCCGCCTATGGCGCCACCGCGCAAGCCTACCGCGAGAACCAGACCCTGCTCGAACGGCTCCTGGGATTGACCGTTCCCGTGGCGACCTTGGAGCAGCAGGTGGCGCGTTCGGCGCGCGACGTGGACGCCTTTTACGCGCAGCAGCCGGCCGCGCCACCGCCACCGACCGATACCATTCTGGTCGTGCAAGCCGATGGCAAAGGGGTGCCCCTCGTCACCCCGCCGGCCGCGCAGCCGGTGCGCCTGGGCAAAGGCCAAAAACGGGGCACGAAGAAAGAAGCCATCGTGACCTGTCTGTATAGCGTTGCCCCCTACCGGCGCACCCCGACGGAGGTGGCCGCCGCGCTCCTGCGTGAGCAGGACGCGCAGCCTCCGCACCAGCGACCGCGCCCGAGCGGCAAAGAGCAGCACGCGTCCTTGGCGGGCAAAGCCGCAGCCTGTGCCGCCCTCGCCCAGAGGGCCGCGCTCCGGGACGCGCCGACCATTGCGCAGCGTGTCGCCCTCACGGACGGGTCCGAAGCACTCCAAGCGCAGATGCAGGCCCACTTTGCCACTACCCCCCTCATTCTGGACATCATCCACGCGAACGAGTACTTGTGGGATGCCGCCACGAGTGTGCTCGGCGAAACCAACCCCCACCGCCTCGACTGGCTGCGCCCCAAACTGGTCGGGCTGTTGGAGGGACGCACAACCGAGGTCATTGCGGCCTTGGAAGCGGAGCGCGCCAAACCGGAGACCACGCCAAGCCAGCGCCAGGCGCTCGAGCGCACCATCGGTTACTACCGGCGCAACCAGGCCTATATGCGCTATGACACCTACCTCGCCCACGGCTGGCCGATTGGGACGGGCGCGGTCGAAGGGGCGTGCGCGCATCTGGTGAAAGACCGGATGGAACAGGCGGGCATGCGCTGGACGGTGGACGGCGCACAGGCGGTCCTCGATCTGCGGGCCGTGCGCCTCAACGGGGACTGGGACGCCTACTGGCAGTTTCATCACCGCCAAGAGCACCAGCGCATCTACGCGACGTCGGCCCCGCGCCCGCCCGAGGAACAAATGACCGCGTTCGCCGCCTGAGCGTTCCACACGTTCTGGTCACACCCGAATGAATAGGCCCATCATAGTCAACGCCGGATCGGCCACCTATATCTGGCCCCTGGCATCCAACCCCACTGATGAGCAAAAACCATAAGGCGAGTAGTATGACGGTAAGTTTACGATAGTTCATGCGCTTCTTCCAGGTTGATACACGGCCCCATGGCACCTATGACCTTATTATATCCATACGCTCACGAGTATCGCAAAGCATACGGAAATTATACCACTATCATACCGAGGCTATGAAGCTGATGGATGCAGCGCCTGCATTTTACCGCACCGCGCTCGCACTGCGATGCCCCTCAACCAGTAGACCAGAAACTTGTCGCTCGGTTACAGGCTTTGCGGCACGCAGCGTCGATGGAACACAATGCGTCGTCGCAGCCAATAGATGATCTAAGTCGCCAGGAACGTATTTAGCAACACCGTGATGCTGTTGGACCCTTGATTCACAAGAACCAAATCGATCTTTTGATCATCATTGAAGTCGCTTGCAATCACTGAGGTCGGTGATTTCCCTGCCTGGTATTGCCCGGCTGCAACAAAGACGCCAGTACCTGTGCCTAACAGTATATCCACACTATATCTGGTAACTACCGCCAAATCGGCGTGTGTGTCACCATTGAAATCGTCCGATGCTACAGACATCGGAGCGATGCCAACAACAGCGTACTGCACAGCAGCATTAAATGTACCAGTCCCTGTCCCTAATAAGATACTCACCGTGCCACTCGTAGTCGCCACAGCGAGATCCAGATGGGTGTCGCCATTAAAATCCTTTGAGTGTGACCAAAAATCGTGGGAAGGCATCAGGCCGCCATCTGGAGCACCTGCGCCTCGGGTGCCGGGGTTCCCGATGCCATCCCATACAAGCGCTGATGTTGCTGCTGCCGATGAAATTGCCAGTACGCATCCCAATCGTCATTGAGCCGCACCGCCCGCAGGTCGAGCATCGCTTGGGCTCCCGCCTGGGTCCAGCGCATGCCGGACTGCTCCATGCGGTCTTTGACCAGGTGCCCGCAGGCGCCCTCGACCACGCCGGTGCCAATCGGCCAGCCGTGGGCCAGATACTCGTCGTAGCGCATGTAGTCTTGGTTCCGCTCGTAGTAGCCGATCGTGCGCTGGATGGCCTTGCGCTGCACCTCCGTCCACGTCGGGTCGGCGGCCTCCTCCGTCAATTGGGTGATGACGGTCGCGGTGTGCCCGTGGAGCACCAGATCCAGCTTTGCGGCAACCCACGCCGTGCGAGCCGGACTGGTTTCGCCCAGCAGGGCCGTGGCCGTGGCCCACAGGTATTCGCTCGCATGAATGATGTCGAGAATCAGCGTGAAGGTGGGAAAGGCCAGCAGCATCTGCTGTTGGAGGCTTTCCGCCCCATCCGTCAGCGCGAGGCGAGCCAGGATGTGCGGCCCCTCACGCAGCACGGCCCGCTGCTGGAGCGTCGCGATAGCGGCGGCCTTCCCATCCAGGGTGGCCCGCAGCTCCTTCTGCACCGGCTGCGGACGGGACGGGTGATCGGCGCGGCGCTCCTCGTGGAGCAAGGCCGCCCGCACATCCGCTGGCGTGCGCACGTAGGGCGCAATCGTGTACAGGCTGGTGACAATAGCCTCCTTCTTTTTCGTGCGTTTCTGGCCCTTCCCCAAGCGCAGCGGTGGGTTGGTAGGCGGCGGTTGAATCATCGGAACCCCTTTGCCATCGGCTTGCGCGACCAGAATGGTGCCGACGCCGACCGGGTTCCCGGTCTCAGGTGGTTGGGCATAGAAGGCCACCACATCCTGCGCATCGTCGGCCACGTTCGTTTCGAGCGCCTGGACGCTCAACGCCAATCCCAAGATGCGGGTGATCGTGTCGGCGGTCTCGCGATAGGCCCCATCCGTCGCGTCATAGCCCGTCCAGTTGCGCAGCAGGTCGGAATAGCACCGCCGTGGCAAGCTCAGATCCGCATCGACTGGGCAGCAGCCCGCCAGTCCCACGGCACGAAACGCATGACGGGGGAAGCGCAGCTTCCCGAACACCGAGCAATACGTCGTGACCCGCTGGTCGTGATACGTCCAGACCGTGCCATCGTCAGCGGTGGGTGCCCCTGGGCGGGCTGCCGTGCGGGTCAGGAAAAAGAGGCGCAGCAGGGCCAATCCCAGGGCCAACAGGCGCCGAAAGAGCGTGAGTTCGACGGTATACGCGGTCTGGCTGGCCGAATCCGGCCCGGTGACATAGGTAATGAGCGCATGCATATCGTGGCGGATCTGCGCTACAATCGGGTCGGCGTTGGATGGCATGGTCAGGCTCCTGCTCCATAATCGTTGATGTGATACTCCCGATTATCGCGCAGAACTGGCACTCATTCAACGCCGTGATGTTCCTATTCCGCATCCTGATGCGGCCCCACAGTTTTTGGTCACACTCAAACCATTTTTGCCGATAGGCGCCCTGGTTCCGACAAACCGTGTGCCGTGTCGATTCAATGGGTCAGCTGTTGCGCCCCTCCATGCCCCTGAGGCTGTCCCCGAGGGCCTGCACGTCCGCGCATAGCTGCTCGACCTCCCGCTGCAGCTTCCATCGTCGCTTGACCCCGTATGAAAACAAGACAGTTTTGGGGTATGTCTGTAAAAAATTTGTTAAAAGGTTGTGTGATTCTGCCTTTATTCTTAGGGTCAAGAGGCTTGACACGGACACCTCCACCTCTCTATAATGCGACAGTCGAGTTTGAGTGTCTTGAGTATCCGGGGATGGCGGATCTCCGGACGAGTTCCCGTTATGTGGGGCTGGAGGCTATCTCTACTCTGTCTCTTGGTTATGCAGCACGCTTGAGCTTGAACGAAATGCCGTGCTGATGCGACAAACGCCGTTTGCTCGGCGAGCCGCTCTGGCCAGGAATCGGCTCTGACGGCTCCCTATGGGTCATCTACCAAAGTAGAGCTATGAAAGGGGTAAGAGAGCTATTTAGCTTGCCTACTTGCCTATTCTGCCCGATGAGGGACTGGTAGCTTTTGCACAAAATCATTGTCGGCCTGTATCGTGGGATTTATCCATACCCTACCAGCACTCTATGCCGTTATCCATCTTCGACATTCGTATCCACGAGGCTGGTCCCAAAAAATGCATAGTTACCGGGAGTATTGGCCACATCAGTGTCCGTGACGAAGCCGAACTCTCCTTCGACATCTCGCACCTCAACCTGCTAGCTGCCGACGTGCGAGCGCCCGCGCACCGACCCCAAGATCTCCACCTCCTCAGCGACTACCTCTATCAGGTGTTATTCCCCCCCAGGGTCCGTGATCTCTGGATTCGCAACCGCGACACCGATAACTCCCTCGCCCTCCGTCTGCGTATTGACGATCCCGTTCTCACAGTCTTGCCGTGGGAGCTCGTGCTCGCCCCCGAACGAGATACCGAACGAGGCCTCGTTGATCTGAACTATACCGTACCATTCATCAGAGCGGGATTCAGCGCACGGACGGTAGCTCCTCGCCAACCCCCGCCTCCGCTGGGCGTCCTGGTCGTGACCGCGCTTCCCAATGGCGTGCCCGCGCTTGACATCGACGGCGAGCTGGCAGAGCTTCAAAGGCTTCTCGCACCCCTTGTCGCGAGGGGCGTTGTGCAGCCTCTGGAAGTACTGGCAAACCCGACACTAAGGGAACTCGACGAGCGGCTGCACGCTCAGCGAGTCGATCTGCTCCACTACATTGGCCACGGGAAGCTCAATAGCCAGAGCGGGGTATTGCTGCTCCGCGACGAGGCGGGCAATGACCCCTGCGAGGAGAGCGCGCTCAAGGTCGGCTCGCTCTTCGGCGATGCATCGGTCAGCATGGTTGTCCTGAATGCCTGTGATACGGCCAGCGTAATGCCGGCCAAGAACTTCCGTGGGGTCGCCCAGGAAATCAGCCGCGTCGGCGTACCCGTCGTTGTGGCAATGCAATTCGCAATGCCGGATACGGTCGCCGCCGTGAAGTTCACGGGCGGATTTTACAACGCCCTTGCAAGAGGCGAGACGATCGCGCAGGCGGTCAGCGGCGGCCGGCGCGTGACCGCCCAAAAGACCACTTTTGACCGGCGCCACTGGGCTGCGCCCGTGCTCTTCCTCACCGGCGAAGATCGTGCCCTCTTTCGCGAGGACGCTTCTGCTCAGCCAGTGTCGCCGAAGGGCGGCATCAACGTCAACATATGCGGCGGCACAGTCATTATGGGTGGAATAGTTTTTTCGGGGAACAGTACGCAGCCTGACAACCCCGAGCCGTCACCCAGGGCCGCTATCAATCCAGCTACGTCGGCTAGTCGGCGTGCCCGGCTGGTCGAAGCGCGTCGTCTAGCCGAGACGAGCCCCCACCAGGCTTCGCTCATGCGCCTGATTGAGGCGATCGGCGCCGTGCTGGGTCAGAGCTCGCGCTTTGACATCGGCGCGTTTGACGATCTCTTGATTGAGGCCAGGAACGCCAGGGCTCCGGAAGTTTACCGGCAGATCCTGCTTGACATCTCGAACGATCCCGCTGCACCTGAAGAAGCAAAGCGGACCGCAAGAACACGCTTGAAATCGTTATAACTGCATCACCAAGTCGAGAAAACGTGCGGTGTGATCAGTTCACGGCAACCTCCATCGCGGCTCAGCGAGAAAGCGCGGAAGATGTCGAACAGGCAGCTTCGAGTTCCATTGCGGCTCGCCAACCTGGCGCTCCTCCTGACCGTCACGCTCGCGGCGCTCTTTGGTTCTCCCCTCGGCTCCCCTCAAGCCTCAGCTCAGGGACAGCGCGGCATCGCCCTCTTTGTGATCGTCGATACGTCCGGCTCGATGGACGAGTACGACCGCTTCGGCGAACGTTGGACGGCCACGAAGCTCCTGGTCAGTCTTCTCTCCAGAGGTGACCAGCTCGCCGTCGTCTCCTTCAGTACAGACGCCAAGCCGTTCACCGGCGCCCCCGAGGGGTCCTATAGTCCTGTCATCACCATCGGCGAGGGAGTGAGCCAGAGCGAGATTCTAGACGACCTGACGGCCTTCGCGGGTGATCCTGCCGGCACCACAAACATGGCTGCGGCCTTTGACATGGTCACCGGCCTTGTCGACGACGTCCGGTCCGACGTCGAACCGTATATCGTGTTCCTGACGGACGGCGTCCCTGACGCTAATGCTGAGAACAGCGAGGCGAAACTTCTTAAGAAGGTGCAGGCGATCAAGCGTAAAGGCACTGATCAGCCTGTGCCGATCTTCGCCGGCGGACTCTTCCCAGGTTTGTGTAACAGCGTCGGCACCGACGCCGAGCGCGGGATGGGCCTTCTGAATAACCTGACTAGGTCAGTTGGCGGCCAGGCGACCTGCGTCAATAACGTGGAGGATCTGCCCCGGTTCTTCCTCAGAAGCTTCGGTGAGATCGATTATCGTAATTATCAGGAGCCGCCAAACGAGAGCTTCGAGGTGACCGAGGCCCAGCGCGGGCTGGTCAGCTCAGCAACGTTTATCTACGTCGGCGGCCCCGGCAGCAACTGCACTATCCCTGCGCCTGAAGAGAGCCGCGGCCTCTGTACCACCATCGAGCGCGACGGAAGGCCGCTCACGGCAGACGACTTCCGTAATCAACCCGGCGTTCTGAGCGACCCGCGCTTCTTCGCCATGACAGTCGACAATCCGGCCGGTCGCTGGAACTTCCCCGACGGCGGCCGCTGGCACGTCATCGCGCGCACCAGCCTGCGCCTTGAGCTAGGTGTGCCCTCCCTCGAGACCCGTGTGAATCGCCAGCCCCTTGACCAGCCCATTCCGGTTCAGGCGCGCTTCTGGCGCCAGGAGGGCGGCGGCGAAGCGGGAGCAGATCTGCGCCAGAGCCCCCGCTTCAGTGCCCAACTCAGGCAGGTCGGGGGCCAGGTGCCGGCTGTGGAGTTCCTCTTTGATAAGCGCAATGGCCAGATCTTCTCCGGCGAGATCCCTCCTCTGGCCCAGGCCGGGCGGTTCGAGATCGAGCTGAGCGCTGTGATCGACGACTTCACCTTCCGTCAGACCCAAGTGATCAGCATCGAGCCTTTCCCATCAGTCACGCAGACCATCGAGGATAATAGGCTGGTTGTGGCTCGCGATGGTCAGGCGAGGCTGAGCCTTGAGACGGCCATCGCGGGCGCCCCCGAACCGGTCGCCGGCATCGACTCGAGGAGCATCACTCTCACCTGCGACAATGTCTCCGTGCCGATCCAGATGACGCCCACAACCTCCACGCGCTACGATGTCTCGTTCGCCCCGCCAGCGCAGCAGCTGTCGCGATGCAGCTTCACAGTGGACGGGCAGCTTGAGCACAAGGGCGACCCATATAGGCTACGGCAACCCCTCGCGCCCTTCACGCTCGAAGTGGTGCCGGTGCTGCGCGTGCTCGGCGGCGAGAGCCATGATGTGGGTACGCTCCTCCCCCTCTCAGAGCTTACACTCCCAGGACCCCGCGTGCGCTTGGCGGCAGACGAAGATGTTACGGTGACCGCACAAGTGCAAGCCAGCCCCCTCTCGGGGCGCTATAACGTGAAGGAGGTTCGGCCGGCCCGGCTGCTAAGCGGTCAGGAGGAGCAACTGGAGATCGTGCTTAGTGCCGTGCCGGGGGTGCCGGGACAGTACGGTCCTGCCGAGATCGTGGTTCAGCTTCAGACGAGCCCCGACGTCCGCCTGATCGACCCGCAGGGCGCTGCGTCGTCTTCAGTGCGCTACTCGCTCAACCTGGTGCAGCCGCAGATCGTGCACTCGCTTCCGCGCCAGCAGGCCCTGAGCGCGCCGTTCGCCCGCTGGGATGAGGCGGCTTTGTCTGTGCCAATCACGATCTCGTCAACCCTGGTGACGACAGGCACCCTGCAGGCGAGGCTGACGACCGACTTGGGCGTAGCACCGGTCGATCTCGGCGTGCAGATCGTTGCGCTGGACGCCGAGGGCCTTGGTCGCGTCCTGGCCAGCGATGAGCTGCCGATGAGTGCGAAGCGCGAACTGATGCTGCAGATCCAGCCGCCAGCAGGGCCGGATCCATTCCCTCAGCAGTGGCTGAGGGACACCCCCGTACGCATGCTGCTCGTCCTTAATCCCGGCGGTGACATTGACGTCAAGCCGGTGCAGACGGTGGAACTGAGCGGCACGCGGCTCTCGCGCATCAACGCCTTCCGGCGCGACTTCGCGCCGCTGTTGGACCTGGCACGCACCTTGGCGATTATGGCCGTGATGCTCTGGGTCGGCTGGATTGCGGCGTGGGTGGCAATCATACAACGTAGCTATCGGGCACCCATGCACTACCTCACGCCTGTAACCCTGCAGGGCGGCGTGCCGAGCCGCGAGCAGGGGCGAGCAGGGATCGCCTTGGCGAGCCTTTCCAACCGCTTGCGCCATCGCCTGTTCGGTGTCCACCTTGCAGGTCCGAGCGACCCTCGTATGCGTCATCTGCTCCCGCGCTCCCTCGGGCCGGCGGCGGTGATCGCGTGGCTCCTTGGCGCCGACCGTGTGGATTTTGACCCGCTGCCAGTAACACACCCGCTTAACTTCCGCATCCTGAGCCGTGACAACTTCGGGCGACCGGACTACGAGATCGAGAACGTTGGGCCAGAGCCCCTGATGCTGGTGCGCTCTCGCGATGAGAGTACATTGGAACAGGGGACGCGGCAACAGCTCACCCCTGGGATGGTGATTGTGACTGACCAGGGTGCAGGCTATCAGCTGGTAGCCCCCCCAGAAACCAGCAGGCCCTCGCGAACCGAGAAGCGTCCTGTAGGGGGCACCACTCCAGGGCTACGCCAGCCGCAGGGGGGCATACCAGGAACGAGCGGGAGCACTCCAGGGCTACGCCAGCCGCAGGGGGGCATACCAGGAACGAGTGGGAGCACTCCGGGACTACGCCAGCCGCAGGGGGAGACGCCCGGGCTACGGCAACCTACGAACACCAACGCCTCGCCTAGAACAGGGATTCAAGGTCGGAGTAAACTCGAGAAGTAAGGTCTGCAGCTCGCTAGGAGGAGCGTGAAACCGATGACGACTAGGAACGACGACTTTACATCAGCTGGCACACTTGGCGAGATTGACCAGGGACGCGCCGGTAGCGAGCACATGTACCGCCCGACACTGGTGATTGGGATCGGCGGCACTGGAACTCTTGTGCTTCAGCGACTCAAACGTCTGATCAATCAGAAGTTCGGCTCGGGGAAGGCGGCGGATCTGTTTCAGTTTCTCGCCATCGATACCGAGCCCGAGTCCCAGAGCAATCTCAGCCGCCTCGACATCAACGAGTTCAAAAACCTCACCGAGTCTGTCCTCCGTGGCAACGACATCATCCAAGCGATGATCGACGGCGAAACTAGCTCAATTTACGAGGGCCTGCGCGCTTGGTGGCCCACCTACGACCGTGAGGGCAAGAAGCCGTTCCTGCCCGGCGACATCACCCATGGTGCCAAGGCGACCCGTTGCATCGGTCGGCTGGCCTTCTGGCACCACGGGATTGAAATTTATCGGCTGCTCGAGCGCAAGATCCGCCGTACCCTTCAGGTCTCAGGGTTGCGTCGGGAGGATGTGCCCTCGACCGGCAACACCGCCAAGGTTTTCATCATCTGCTCGCTCGCCGGCGGCTCCGGCAGCGGGATGTTCCTCGATATCACCTACATGTGCCGCCAGTTGCTCGCCAACGAGCGGTTAACCGGCTTTGTGACCGGCCTGCTGCTGGCGGATCCCAGCCCGTTCAATGAGATTGTGCAGGAGGAGGGCCTGCGGCGACGCATGGAGGCGAACATCTACGCAGCCCTCAGCGAGCTCGACTGGCTGATGGGCGGTCACCTCAGCGAGGAGGTTCAGCAGACCCGCCAGGGGGCTCTGCGAGCGGCTGCGGTACCACAGGCCGTCGTGAAAGCCCCCTCGCCCTGGAATGATGCCGCCCCGCCGCCGACCGTCTCCTCGAACGGGGCGAGCTCAAGCCACACCCCGCTCTACGAAATGATCTACCCGAACAGGTTCGTCGTGCGCTCAAGCGAGAAACCGTTTGACATCTGCTACATGGTGACCAGCACCAACGAGCACTCGCGGCGGCTACAGGAAGTGGAAAGCCTGACGGAGATGATCGCTCAGGGCATCTTCCTTGAGATGGCGACACCCCTTGGTCGCACCGGGCGCAGCCAGCTCGACAATGTTGAGCGTCTGGGTGCGTTCAGCGACTACAAGGCCCGGCCGTTGGCCTACAGCAGCTTCGCCGTGGCCTCGCTCAACTTCACTACGGAGCTGATTAGCCGGCAGGCCGTGCTAAAGCTCACCGAGCTCGTGATTGACCGCCTGCTCGGCCGCGACGCTGAGCTGCTCAACGGGCTTCTGAGACGGGAGCGGGCTATTGCAGCGCCGTCCGCCACAGTCGACGACCTCCTCCAGCAGCTCCCGCCGAGCGCAGAGCAAGCCATCGCGGCCCTCGATACAACCGCTGAGATAATTGATCGCCTGGATATTCCCGAGCACCGCTTCTCAGCCGGAATCCAGGGTGGTGTCTATCAGGCCGAGCTCCTGGCCTACGAGCGGAGTCTGGACAGCCTTATTGAACAGTTCTTTGTGTCAAGCTACGCGAGCGCTGAGCAGAGCCAGTACCAGGTTTACCGCCAGGTGTGTGACAATCTGGTCCGACAGCTCCTCGGGCAGCGCCAGCTCTCACTCGACGAGGTTATTCAACTCCTCAACGCCCAGGCTGACCAGCTCGATCAGGTGTCCGCCATGGCCGAGCAGCAGCGCGCCCTGGCCCAGAATGATGTTGAGGCGTTTCGGGCCAGCGTTTCGGAGGGAATGAAGCGGCTGGATCGCGCCCTGAAAGGGCCCGATCGCCAGTTCGGCCTCTTCCCGACGAACAAACTCCAGCAGGTTGCCGGGGAGGCTCGCCCGATTGGCGACGATATGCAGCGGCTGGCTGAAGGCCGGCGCGATGTACTGCGATGGCGCAGCGCCGCCAATGTGATCGGACAGACCCGCCAGTACCTACGCGAGCACATCGGTCGCCTACGTCAGCTGCGGAACGACCTGTCAACCTTTAAGACAAAGATCGGCGGAGCGCTCAACACAAGCCAGAGCCGGCTGAGCCGGGGGAGCCTCCAGTATCAACTTGAGTTCGAGGCGCTCAGTAGTGACGATGTAGCTGGCCTGGTTGATAATCTAGTCGCTGATACGACTCCCGAGGAGCTCGGCAGGATCTTGATCGACCTCGCTGCAACCCCCGACGTTAAGCGTCGCGCTCTGACCGTCGACAACCACCCGCTGGTGCAGTCCCTCGAGCGGATCGTCGCTGAGCGGCTGCGCGTGGGCGGTCTACCTGAGCTGCTGTTCCAGATGAACCGCAGCGATACAAACCGCCTCGAACGCCAGCTCAAGCGGCTCGTGGATTACGCCGAACCATTTGCTAGCCTGGATCTCACCCGCTGCCCCGAGGTCAAGCAGTGGTCGCTGACCACGCTGCGCGTGCGGCTGGTCCACCGCGAACTGGATCCCCCCCCTTAATAGTCAAGGTGCAGGGGCTTGGCCCCTGCTGGGGTTTGGGGCGGAGCCCCATCCTTTCCAACCCTGTCTCTTATACACATCTCCGAGCCCACGAGACTAAGGCGAATCTCGTATGCCGTCTTCTGCTTGAAA
>ENA-ORBV01011655-ORBV01011655.1-microbial-mat-metagenome-genome-assembly--contig:-NODE-11655-length-13754-cov-4.270820_pt1 | contig 13754 bp, 12 predicted proteins | sample MGYA00237777_ERZ505514 | MGnify/ENA primary metagenome ERZ505514 (study PRJEB26160, sample SAMN06269048) | microbial mat metagenome | isolation source: Oligotrophic lake microbial mat | place...
CGATTCACTTTCCGAGCCGTGAGCGTGAGCGAGCGGTTACCGAACGGGCCGCAAAACCGAATTTTGCAAGAGCCTCAATAGTTAAAGGTATTTGCGGAGGGCACGACGGAGACTTTGTGCCGTTGGAAAATCTCACTTGCTCTGCCGTCAATGTGCAGCCCCATTCGAACAGGAAGTACAGGCCGGCGACCTTTTCACCGGCTGAAACTGCCGCTTCGAGTTCGGTAAACGTCACCGCGACTTTTGCCTTTCCCCGGAAATAGCGTGCAGCGGAGGGAAGGCCGATAAAGATCCTATCGTTATAGACTGACAAACTCGTGACGTGGTCGCAAACAAATCCCCGAAAAAAACCGCCGGCCGCCCACGCGACCCCGACACCGAGCGCCGAATCATCGATGTCACCCTCCGGCACCTCGCCGAAAAGGGTTACAGCCGCATGTCTCTCGATAACATCGCCATCGCCGCCGGCGTCAGCAAACCCACCATCTACCGTCGCTGGCCGGGCAAAGCCGATCTCGCCACTGCCGCCCTCCGCTCCTTTCAAATGGCGGAGCCCCCGGTCAACACCGGCTCCACTCCCGGCGATCTCACTGCCACGCTTGAAAACTTAAGCCGCTCCCTCTTACGCCGCAATGGCATGTCCCTCATCGGTACCGTTCTCGCCGAAGAAGCCCACACCGACGAGCTGCTTTCGCTCTTCCCGGAACGCCTTGTCGCGCCGCGCCGTCAGATGTTTCGCGTCATTCTCGAACGCGCCAAAAAGAACGGTGAACTCCGCAGAGGCGCCAATCTGGACGCCGCAATCAACTTCCTCATCGGCGCCCTCTACGCCCGCTATCTCGCCAATTCCGCCGTTCCCGCGGATTTTCCCCGCGAATTGGTCAAGCTAATCTGGCCCGGCCTTGCAAGGACCAGCCGCTAGTGCAATCATCGGGTACCATCGCAGTATCGTCTCCCGCAGTTGCTCCGGCCGCCACGGCTTCGGCAGAAAATCATCCATCCCGCACTCCTCACATCGCCGTCGCTCTTCGTCCAAAACACTTGCAGTCATCGCGATGATCGGCGTTCGCGGACCCGCCCCCTCCCGCCGCCGGATCTCCATCGTCGTGCCATACCCATCCATCTCCGGCATCAGGCAGTCCATGAAAACTATGTCAAAAATGCCCTCTGCAAAGCGGTCCAGCGCCTCCAATCCGTTACTCGCCAACACCACCTCGCAGCCCAACCGAATTAGCGTCCGCTCCGCCACCCTACGGTTCACCGCGTTGTCCTCGGCCACCAGCACCCTTGGCGCCCGCTCGAACCCGATCGGTTCCAGCGCGGGTCGCTGCGCCGCCACCGCCGCCGGCGCTTCTGCCAACGCCAGCGTCAGTTCAAACCAAAACGTCGAGCCCTTTCCCAGTTCGCTGATTACCCCGATTCGCCCCCCCATTGCCAATACCAGTAACTTCGAAATCGCCAGACCCAATCCGGTCCCGCCGAAGCGCCGGGTCGTCGACGCGTCGGCCTGCCGGAAACGCTCGAATATCAGCTCCCTCTTGTCCGAAGCGATTCCCATCCCGGTGTCGACTACCGCCGCACGCACGACCACCCGGCCGTTACCCCGTTCCACCAACTCCCACCCTATGCGAACGCTCCCTCGCTCAGTGAACTTGATCGCATTTCCCACCAGGTTCGTCAAAATCTGTCGCAGCCGCCCAGGGTCGCCCGACACCCATTGCGCTGCTCCCGCGCCGGGTTCCACCAGCACTTCCAGGCCCTTCGCCGCCGCTAATCCGCCAAAACCTTCAGCCACTCGCCGGGTCAATGCCATCAAATCAAATGCCGCCACCTCTAACGTCAGCCCGCCTGATTCGATCTTAGAGAAATCCAAAATATCGTTGAGGATTCCCATCAGTGCTTGCGCCGAATTGTGAATCGATTCACCCATGTCCCGCTGATCAGCCGTCAGTCCCGTCTCCAGCAGTAAATTCGTCAACCCAATCACCCCGTTCATCGGCGTCCGAATCTCGTGGCTCATCGTCGCAAGGAATTCCGTCTTCGCCCGATTCGCCCGCTCGGCCTCCACGCGCGCTGCCCTCACCCGCCGTACTTGCCATGCCGTCAATAGCGCCACCAGCACCACCAACCCCATTCCAATCCAAAGCAACTCCTGCCGCCGTTCCGCCTGATTCAATTTCAACAGCCAATCCGTGCTCCCAAGTCCCACCGCATAATGCGCCGCAATCCGCCCCAACGTCCCGTCCATCGCCATCCGGTCAATTTCATTCCGAATCGCCCGCGCGTCTTTTTCATAACCCGGCGCAGCTCCGGTGGCGATCTCTAGCCGCGTGTTCGGCAGGAACTCCACATTGAACGCCGCTCCCCGGCACGCGGGGCTGCGCGTCATCGATTGCGTCACAAACGACCGTTGGTCCAGAAAGACGTATGTCACCTCTCCCTTGCACAGCGCATCGAAAAGCATCGGCCGGTCCGCGTACGTCCGCACCGTCGCCGCGGGTCGCACCATGCGAATCATGACTCGCGGCACAGGCGCTTCTAAAACCCCTACTAACATCTCCGGCGCCGCTGGGCTCCCTGCTAGCGAAACCAGCCCAAAATGACTCTCCGCCCACGGACGCGTCGTAAAGAACAACTCCAGCCGCTTCGGCGTCAACGACATCGATCCCCACAGTTCTAACTCCCCGTTCGGCAACAACTCTTCCGGCCCCTGTTTCGGCCTCACCCACTCCAGCCGAATCCCCAATCGCCGCGACGCTTCGGTCACGACATCCGGCCCCAACCCCGTCACCGTGCCGTCCGCATTCAGAATCTCAAATGGCGGCCCCGGCCACATTCCTATCCGCAGCATCCGCTCCGGCGCATGGTAAACGTCCAGACGCGCCGTCGCTACACCGGCCGCCGCCGCCAGCACTACACCTGTCCCAATCAAAATCCGGATTTTCGAGGTCATCCAAGGTCCTGTTTGTACATTTCGGCATCCACGCCGAGTTTATTAAATATAGAAGCCCTTGACTTCGGACGCAAACCTCGAATTATATGTCGATCCCAGAAGGTTTGCGGCGCGGAGTTCCCACTCTATTTCGGCATAGAAGGCTGGAGAGTGGTCGGGTTCCTTCACCTCGAGCATCAGGCGGAGGCGGCCGTTCGCGTTCTTCATGAGTTCGTGAAAAGTCATGGGCGCCGTCCCGCCGGGCGGCGGTGCGGACTTCGTTGGGGCGGCGGAAGAGGCCGAGAAGGAGTTTGGTGTTGGCGGGGACGGCGGCCAGCGCGGTGGCGGTTTGAACGAAGGAGAAGCCTTTCGCGGTGAACTCTTTGACCAGGTCGCGACCGTCGGCGCGGATATCGGCGTCGAAGTCCTCTTTGCCGCCGCCGAGGATGATATCGAACGCCGGAGAGCCCTTTAACATCGGGTTTTCCAGGTATTGCCGAGACACTTCAAATGTGGCTCCGCGAGTGGGCGTGTGTGACCCCTGCGCGGCCGGAGTGGCGTCGGTGAGGAAGGCGGTGGAGACGTTGCCGGTGCGGTAGCCATGGCGTCGCTTGAGAAATTCGAGGAGTGATTCGACGCGCGGATTATCGCGGAGAAAGGGAAGCTGAGCCGCATTAAAACTTGTGCGCCACTGGCAGTCGGTGCCGTCGGGAAAGGCGGAGAGGGCGCCGGTGAGGGGCTTGTTACCGGTGCTCCAATGAGAGGCGGTTTGGGCGGAATCGGGAACCAGATTGTCGTAGCCGTACGTCATGACCAAGCCGGTAACGGGCATCTCGTCCATTTCATTCCACTTGTCGAAGAAGCCCTGCCGAAGACCGGACACGCCAGGCCGGGTCTCCGTGCTGCGGGCGACGATGCGGGCGGCATCGCGATAGGCATTCCCCATGGCGTCGCCGATGAAGAGAATGAGATTGCGGCGTTGCGGGTTGAACGCCTGGACGCGGATTTGACGGGGTTCGCGGAGTGTGTCTGGTTGGAGCTTCGCATTCGACGGTGAGTTCGGTGAGTGCCGGGGCGTCGAAGGAGAATAGTTCGGCACGCCACACATAATCGCGGGAAGCATCACAGTCAAGGTCGGCGGGAGTGGCCTTGGAGAATCGGGCTGAGATGTCCATGCCGGAGGCTCTGACGGTTAGGACGCCGGCTTCGGGAAGATTTCGTCCTTCAACGACAAGGTCGATCTGCTGGCCGGCAAGTAGACGGGTTCGTTCCGGAAGGAGCAGCTTCAGGCCGGGCTGGGCGGTGAGGAGACGAGCGAAGGCGAGCAGGAGGAGGCAGAATCGCGGCATTTACGAATCGTCGCAATCGTCGATGAACGCTTCATGACATTGGAATGATTTTGGCTCCGGCGGTTGGGAGCGGCACGCCGTATTGGTGCGTTGACGCGATCCTCATCGTCTGTTAACACTGCCGGGCTATGCTGGCGGTTCGTATGAGAGTAGTGGCTTTGCAGTTCCTCGTTTTGGGCATGGTGTACGCGCAATCGCCCGCACTCAAGACGCTCAATCGCAACAAGCCGGTCCTGGATGCGCATAACTGCTATCCCTATGCCGGCCAATGGAACGACCGGCTGGACCGCGCCTTACGCACCGGATACCCGGTGGGCATTGAGCAGGATCTCGCCTGGGGAACCGACAAGGCCTCCGGCAAGGGCCGCCCCGTTGTTTCTCACAGCAAGCAGACAACCGGCGATGAACCGGCTCTTCGCGATCACTTCTTTGAGCATGTGCGGCCTCTGGTGGAACAGGCGATTCGCGAGAACGATCGTTCGAAATGGCCACTAATCACCGTTCATTTTGATTTCAAGGACAACCGGCCGGAGTTGCATCGGGCCGTTTGGGATCTGCTGGGCGAATACGAAGGCTGGATTACCACGGCGCTCAAAACAGCCGACCCACGCGCGCTTTCGCCTTTCGACGTACGACCGCTGCTCGTATTGACCGAAGACAATGACGCGCAGGAGGCAGTGTTCTTTCACTCCCTGCCCGACGGTGCGAAACTTCGCTTATTCGGTTCCGCGCATACCGCCGTGGCGCCGGCAAAAACCCGCGAAGATCGCATACACGCGGCCGCCACCGCGTCTCCCGAGATACTGCTCTCCGAAAAGCCCACCAATTATCGCCGCTGGTGGAACACATCCTGGTACATGGTGGAGGAAGGCGGGCAGGAGAAGGCCGGGGAGTGGACTCGCGCCGACGAGGCGCGACTGCGGGCGCTCGTCGATCATGCCCATCGAGAAGGCTTCTGGATTCGCATTTACACGCTCGACGGATTCACCGCCGCCGAGAACCGCGGTTGGGACCAGGGCTATAATTTCGGCTCGCGCGAAGCCGCGGCTTTTCGGTGGAAAGCGGCTGTGACCGCTGGCGTGAATCTAATCGCGACCGATCAATTTGAAGACCTGGCAGAAATTCTGCGGGAAACCAAAATCCAATAAAACAGGCAATTCTCTATTCCTGCCTGCTGTCCGCGGTGGTTTTGGCGCAAACGGACTCCGGCCCAATTCGCATCCTCCTCAGTGACGGCAGTTCCGCCGCAATCGCTGCCGCTAACGTCAAGCTCACCAACCTTTCCGCGGGCGTGGTAACTCGGCAGCAACTTCAACGCCTTCAATCCCACGGGCCTTGGCGCCGGGCTCTCCATTAACGGTGGCCAGATGGACGGCAACATCGTCACGATTGACGGCGTGAGCGCCGAAACAGTTCACGAGCTCGTTGTCCGCGATGGTGGCGCCACGCTTCGTTTCGTCGCCTATCCCGGACACCAGGGCAAGGCGCCCATCAACAACAGCCACCTCGTCATCACCCCGGAGTCCTTCACCGTCATGCCACCGGTGATCAGTCCTCCGGCAACAGCGACTTGTCCGACTTCAACCGGATCGGCAATGGCGGCTTCCCCCACCACGGGAACGTTCTGGCGCCTAACTGCTGGACCATCGACATCCAGCGCATGGCCTGCGGCGTGAACCCGAAACTGATCCTTGCCGGGCACGAAAACGAAACGGCCCACACTGTCGACCACCGCGAAGATTACACGCAGACCTACAATGACATGTTTGGGTCGCCCTATCCGTTCATCGTAATGTCATGGGGAGAAGGGTACTCTGTCCATTAGGCCCCTTCGCATGCAATCTGTCGCCGCTGTGTTTCACGCCCCCGGTGAGCCGCTCCGTTTTGAGAGCTTGCCGCTACCGGAATTGGGCGTGGGGGAGGCGCTGGTTCGCATTCGTTGCGCCACGATATGCGGCAGCGATCTGCACACGCTATTTGGCCGGCGGGGGAGCCCGGCGCCGATTGTCTTAGGCCACGAGATGGTGGGCGATTTGTCCGCCGGAGAGGTCTGCGATTACTACGGTAGCCCGCTGGGGATAGGGGACCGCGTGACGTGGTCTATGGTGTGGAGCTGCCGGCATTGCTACTACTGCGATCGCGGGCTAGCTTCGAAGTGCGAGCGCCTCTTCAAGTTTGGGCATGAGCGAATGGGCGTGGGCCGCGACCTGACGGGGGCGTACGCGGAATATTGCCACCTGCCGGCGGGTACAGCGATATTTCGGGTTCCCGCGAATGTGCCGGACTCCATAGCGGCGCCGGCAAATTGCGCCACGGCCACCGTGGCGGCGGTGCTGCGGAACGCGGGCGCAGTGGCGGGACGGAACGTTTTAGTGATAGGCGCGGGGATGCTGGGTTTGACGGCATGCGCGATGGCGCGGGCGGAAGGCGCGGCTCAGGTGATCGCGGTAGAGCGGGATGAGCGGCGCCGGGCGTTGGCGGAACGATTCGGCGCCACGATAGCTTCGGCAACCGGCGAAGCGGCGTTCAGCGCGACGGGTGGCCGGGGCGTGGACATAGCTCTGGAGTTCGCGGGGACGCCGGAGGCCTGTGAGTCGGCGATTCCGCTGCTGCGCGCGGGCGGTCATCTGGTGATGGCCGGCGCCGTCTTTCCCTCGCGCCCAATGGCCCTGGCGGCTGAGGATGTTGTCCGGCGGATGCTGAAGCTGACGGGCGTCTACAACTACCAGCCGGAAGACCTCGGCCATGCATTACAGTTCCTTTCGCAAGTAAAGGACAGATATCCTTTTGACGAATTGATTGGCGCCCGGTTTTCGCTCGCCGGGATCAACACTGCGATTCAATTCGCCGAGAAAGAGAAACCGCCGCGCGTGGCGGTCATTCAAGGGTAATGTACATGGAAACAACAACCACGGGCGTGCGCGCCGTCATTTTCGATATTTCGGGAACTGTAATGGACTTCGGAAGCCGCGGGCCGGTCGCGGCATTTGTCGAGCTCTTCGGGCGTCACGGAGTGGCGATCACGGAGGCCGAGGCGCGGGCTCCGATGGGAAAGCACAAGCTGGATCACGTCTGGGCGTTGCTTACCAATCCCGAAGTAGCGGAGCGGTGGCGAGAGGCGCACGGAATCCTGCCGGACCGATTGACCCTCGATGCGCTGTACGCCGGATTTGGACCGCTACAGGTGGAGGTCCTGAAGAGCTACATGGATCTGCTGCCGGGCGTGGCGGAGGTAACGGGGGAGTTGCGCGCGCGGGGCATAAGGATTGGATCGACAACGGGCTTCGAGTCGGGAATGATGGGGGACCTGAAGGTCGCGGCGGCGGCGCAGGGGTATGTGCCGGAGTGTTGGGTGACACCGGACCTTACCGGCGGCGGGCGGCCGGCGCCGTGGATGATTTACTACGCGGCGCGGCAGTTGGGCGTGTATCCGTTGCGGACGTTCGTGAAGGTAGGCGATACGCCAGCCGATATTGGGGAAGCGTTGAACGCCGGGACGTGGGCGGTTTCCGTGGTGCGGACGGGGAATGAAATTGGACTATCGGAGAAGCAATTGGAGGAACTGCCGGAGGAGGAACGGACCGCACGCTTCCGGGTAGCCCGGGAAAAGTTTTTCGCTTTGGGCGCGCACTACGTCATCGATTCCGTCGCCGCCTTGTTACCGGTGATCGACGCGATCTCCGCGCGAATCGAACAGGGCGAGCGCCCGTGAAAAGGTGGTATTCATGCTGGATCGCGTAAGCGTGGTTGACGAAGTGATGGCGCTGTTGCAGGACTCGGGCGGCGAGGAGTATTTTGGCGAGCCGGTCACGAAGCTCCAGCACGCCGAACAGTGTGCATGGCATGCCGGACAGGCCGGGGCCGATGAGGAGCTAATCCTCGCGTCGCTGCTGCACGACATTGGCCACCTATTCGATGGCGCGGACACGATTCGCGATCATCGCGTAGGAGTCGTGAATCACGATGACATGGGTGCGGAGTGGCTTCTGGCGCGCGGGTTCTCCAAACGGCTGGCGAAGCTTGTTGGCGGCCATGTGGATGCGAAGCGGTACCTGACGGCGTCGAATACGGCGTACATGGAGCGTTTGTCTCCGGCGAGCGTCGAGACCCTCAAACTGCAGGGAGGCCCGATGAGCCAGGCCGATATGGAAGCATTTGCGGCGGAGCCGGAACTCCGGGATATGGTACGGTTGCGCAGTTGGGACGAGATGGCCAAGGATCCGGATTGGCAGGGTCCTGGGCTCGAATCCTACCGGGAGATGATGATCCGGCATCTCGATGGATAGTCCGAAATGACAGTTCCGTGTACACCGCGTCACTAGACGATCTATTTATCACGGCCGTCCCTTTTTGGCCTTCGATTTCATGAAGCTGCAACGGGCGGTTGTTATTGTACAGGGGCTTCCATGCCCTTTACACGACGAAGTTTTACTCAAGCAATATCCGCCACGGCCATCGCCGCTGTTAGCCGGCAAAGTGCCGGCGCGCAGCAAACCGGGATATTCCGCCATGGCGTGGCAAGCGGTGACCCGCTGCTTAACCGCGTCATTCTCTGGACTCGCGTCACCGTTCCCCTGGGCGAAGACTTAACGGTCGTCGAATGGACGATCGCTGAAGATGCGGCGATGCGGCAGGTCCAGCAGCGCGGCATCACCTATACAAACGCCGGCTATGACTGCACGGTGAAGGTCGACGTCGCGCGGCTGGATCCTGGCAAAACATACTACTACCAGTTTTCGGCGAAAGGTTCGCAGTCTCCAGTCGGCCGCACGAAGACGCTCCCCATCGGCGCCTTGAACCGTCTGCGTTTCGCCGTTGTTTCCTGTTCGAATTACCCCTACGGCTTCTTCAACTCCTATCGCCAGATTGCCGGCCGGGCCGATCTCGACTTTGTTACGCACCTCGGCGACTACATCTACGAGTACGGCAATAAAGAGTATGGCGACGGAACGGCCATTGGCCGCGTTCCATCGCCGGAAAAAGAAATTGTCACGCTCCAGGATTACCGGCAGCGCTACGCCCAGTACCGCAGTGACCCGGATCTGCAGGAAGCCCACCGTCAGCACCCATGGATCGTTGTTTGGGACGACCATGAATCGGCGAACGACGCCTGGGAATCGGGAGCGGAGAACCATTCACCGGCGACCGAAGGCGACTGGAATACGCGGCGCGCGGTGGCGACGCAAGCCTGGTTCGAATGGTTGCCGGTGCGGGAAAATCCGTTTCTCGGAGGGCAGATCTATCGTACATTTCCGTTCGGCGACCTGATGGACCTGGTGATGCTCGATACGCGCCTGGCGGGCCGGGCGCAGCAAGTGGCGCCCGCCAGTCCCGCGCTGTTCGATACCGGCCGGAGCCTGCTGGGGGCCGGACAGGAAGCGTGGTTTTTCCAGGAGTTGCTGGCTTCCCGTAACCGGGGCGCGCGCTGGCGCTTTGTAGGGCAGCAGGTGATGATGGGGCAGTTGTTGAACACCGATGGGTCGCCGTTCAATGCCGATCAATGGGACGGCTATCCGGTGGCCCGAGCCCGAGTTTTGAGTCATATCGGTTCGAGTCAGATTAACAATGTCGTTATCCTGACAGGCGATATTCATTCTTCGTGGGGCAACGAGATTACGGGCAATCCGTTCGTGCCTGGATATGCGGCGCAGGCCGTGGAGTTTGTATGCCCGGCAGTGACTTCGCCCGGCATTGACGACCGCGCCCAGGCGACCGGCCTGCAACTACAGATCGGCGCGACGCATCCGCACGTGAAGTACGTCGAGCTGTTCCGGCGGGGATACTTGTTGATCGACCTGACGCCGGAACGGGCGCAGGCGGAGTGGTATCACGTTCGGACGATCGTCGAGCGCACTCGCGACGAAGAGTTGGCGCGGGTTCTATATACGGCCGCGGGAGAGAGCAGGCTGCAGCCCGGCAGCGCGAGCGCCGCGGCGTCATCGGCGCCGCTCGCGCCGTAGCGGGAAAGCTAATTGGTCTCGCCGAGATCACGCGCGGTGAGCGTCTCGGCCAGCCCGAAGGAGAGCGTCATCCCGGAGCCGCTGGTGCCGGTTACCACGCGAACGCCCGGCTCCGGCTGCGCCGTGAAGTACGGCAAGGTGGGGTGCTTGGAGTAGACGCCGTGCCAGCGTTCCTCGATGGCGGCGTTGGGGAAGCGCGCGAACGATTCGAGATAGCGGAGTATCAGTGCGTCGATCTCTTCGCGGTTAAAGATACTGACATCGAGTCCATACTCGTGCGAATCACCGATGGTAATGGCATTGGCGGCGGTTGGCGACGCCATAACGTGGATGCCCCATCGGTCGTACTCGGGAAGTTCGGCGGCGATTCGCTGTTTAAGAGTTTCCAGGCTCGGGCAGATACGGAAGGAGGAGTAGAAGCGAAGCGTCAAACCCGCCGCGAGTGCGGGGCCCAAGCGCCAGCCCGCGGGCTGAGAAGCGGTCCGCATCATTTGCAGTTTGCAGCGGGTAAGCCCGCTGGCGGCGAAGATGCGCGGGTAAAGGGTTTCAAAGTCGTCGCCACTGCAGACGACGATGCGGTCCGCCTCGATTTGCCGCAAATCGGTAACGGCGGTGGAGAAGTGGAATGCGACGTCGAATTGCTCATTCAGGAATGCGGGCAAGGACGCGATGGTTAAAGGGGGATCCACCACGACTTCGTGTTCGCTAAAAAGCGCTCCGCGCAGGCCGGTGGTTTGGATAGCGGGACTTTTGGCGGCGGCGCTGGCGGCGTCAATCCACGTCGCGCGCAGCGGCTCGATAGCCGCGAACTCGCGGGCGACCGCTTCTTCGTCGGCGTGGTAAGCGAGATGGAGTGAGCCGTCGGGGAAATAAGGAAGCTTGGCAGCATCGAGAACCTCCAGCCACAATCGCCGGCTCAAGAGCGCCATCTCTGTCATTTCCCCGCCGGGCTGGCCGATGGGCCATAGCATTCCAAAGTTCCGGATGGAGGCGCCGGTCGCGCGCGGGGAGCGTTCGAACACTCGCACACGGTAGCCGCGTTTTGCGTATGCATAAGCGTGGGCGAGGCCGGCAATACCGGCGCCTACAATCGAAACGGATTTCATCATCTTCTCCATTGTGTCGCCAGCGCGATGGCGCCGAGCACGGACGTCGCGCCGAGCGAATAGAACATGGCGTCCCAGTCATACTGGGCCGATACCAGCGCGACGAAGTAGGGCGACAGGACTTGCCCCACGGAGCCGACCCCGTTCACAAAACCGGCGGCGCGGGCCGTGGCTTCCGGGGCGACCGCCTCCTGGGTTCCGGAGCCGGCCATAAGCGTGTCCGGACCGAATGTGAAGGCTCCCAAAAGGGCAATAGCGGAAAGGTTGGCGGCTGGTCCCAGTCGGCTGAGCCAAGGATAGGCGGCGCAAATGACGGCAAGGCCGCCCATCATCACAGCTCCCACCGGGAAGCGTTTGCCGCGGGTGGCGTGTTCCGAAACATAGCCCGCCGCGAGCGCGCCGGCAAAGCCCACTCCTTCAAAGATGGAAGAAGTGTAGCCGGCCATGACGGGGGAGTAGAGGAGGCGTTCCGTCATGTACAGGGGAAGCCAGAAAAGAAAGGAGTAGCGGGACAGCTTGACGAAGAAGTACATGACGGCGATGGCGATGAGGGCGGGATTTAGCGGTAAGGGCCCGCGAGGTTCGGGGACGAGGCCCACAGTTTTGCGCTCTTGATTCTTTGAAAACAGGCCGAAGACGATGGCGATGCCGGCGAGAAAGATAGATGGCACCCAGGCGGCGCGGCGCCAATCGCCTTGCGTGGCGAAAGCGGCAAGATTCGTGGCCACGAACCCACCGACAACCAGATGCGTACCCCACCAAGCCATAATGACGCCGCGATTGGTTCGCGGAAACCATTCCCGCGACATCTTCATGACGCCAGGCCATCCCGAGGCTTGCATGAACCCGTTAGCGCCCTGCGACGCAGCCAGGGAGATGGATGATCCAGTGAGCGCGGACGCGATGGCGGAGCCGATGGCGCCGAAGGTGACCACGACGCGCGCTCCGAACCGGTCGGCCAATTGGCCCATCGCGAATTGGCCGATGGCGTACGCGGCACTGTAGATAAATAGCACGTGGGCCAGCGCCTCAGACGTGTAGCCCTGTTCCGTCTTCAGAAACGGCATTAGAACGCTGAAATTCTTGCGGCAAAGATAGTATCCGCAGTAGGCCAGCCACGTAAGACCAAAGATTCTGGGGAACACCGAATCTGGCTAGCATAGCCGTCGAAAGTGTCAGGAAGATGAACACATTCAACCGGCTCGCAAGGGAACAGAACCGTTTCAGTGCTTCGAAACGTTGGCACAGCCCTGGAGAATTGAGCTTCGAAGGTCCCAACCGCGGCCGAATTCATCCGCCTGTCATTCCAAGACAATGTAGAACAAGTAGCGTGGGGGATGGCGCTGTACTTTCTCTTACCGTTCTTAGTTGCGGGGATGATATCGGCCGCGACTGTGGGGACGACGGACCGGTTCATTCCTTTGGTGCACGATGGCGGCGGGTGGTCGACGCAGGTAACTGTGATCAACCTCTCGCGGAAGCCCGAGACAATCGTTCTCTCGTTCGTCCCGCCACGGGGTCTCTCCCAGGAATGGCGGCTGGGACTGAAGGTAACGAATGGTAAAGTAGCGGAGAATATTGTTGACGCGATCCTTGCGCCGGGAGCCGTAGCCGTTATCGACACCAGCGGTACTCCTGAAAACCTGACTCGCTGGTTCATCGAATTGTATGCGCTCGGAGAGCAGCCGTTCGGTGCATTCGCCACCTTGATACAACGCGATGGGAATCGGATCGTGCAGCGGATCCATGTGCCGTTGACGCCTGCGCACGAGAGACGGCCGGTGCTGCCGTTGGATCTGTCGGATGCGGCGGTGAGGGCGGAAATGATTTGGGTAACGCTGACAACTACGACGACCTTGGATCTCGAGTTTCGGAATCTCGCTGGGCAACTGGTTCGGACGGAGCAGGTTTACATGGACAATAAAGCCCAGGTGTTTGTGGATCTGCTGTTGAGCTTTCCGGAGTTGAAGGGTTTTCGGGGTACTATGCAGTGGACTGTTTCTTTTCCCGGGGCGGACCGCTATGAGGCACGATTCCTGGGTGGGTTGGGACTAATAGGGCGGGACGGTCAAGCTGTGGTCTCAACGGGGATGACTCTGGCGGCGGATCAGGCAACGTTCAGCCCGTATTGAGACTACCCAAGTAGGATGTTTGCGGTTCAGACCTGGGCGGCGCGCACCACCCGGCGTGGCCACACATTCGCCACGGGACAATCAACACAATTGCGAATATCGCAGGGGACGGTGGGTTCCGCGTAGATCCAACGTTATCCTTGACCGCCCTGTACCTCCAGGACGGCCAACAGGCGAAAGGTGAAGGACTCATTCGCCATCTGCTGGCGCCACCAGGACTCGTCGGAGGTTCACGCATGCGTGAACCTCCGACGAGTCCTGGTGGCGCCAGCAGA
>ENA-ORBV01011657-ORBV01011657.1-microbial-mat-metagenome-genome-assembly--contig:-NODE-11657-length-13751-cov-4.588928_pt1 | contig 13751 bp, 15 predicted proteins | sample MGYA00237777_ERZ505514 | MGnify/ENA primary metagenome ERZ505514 (study PRJEB26160, sample SAMN06269048) | microbial mat metagenome | isolation source: Oligotrophic lake microbial mat | place...
GTCTCGAGCGCGCCGAGTGCGTGCCAGTCGAAGCAGAGAATATCATCCGCTTCACCCATCCATTGTTTGGTGAGCAGGGGCTGGCCGCGGGCGGCGGCTTTCCAGTCGATGTGGCGCTGCGACTCACCGACTCGCCAGGTGCGGACGCCGCCGTAGTCGTCGCCTTCGACCTTGGCTCCAGCGCGTGGCTGTCGGGTCGGCGCCAGACGATGGGGCAACGGCGCACTGCCGCGGGGTGCGGGATAAATCCAGAATGTTTCGCGGAGGATGAAACGCTGCTGGGCGGTGAAAAAACCGAGCGGATACGAACTGCGCACCCGGACTTCCAGTTCATGGAAGCAACCGCGCTGGCGGACTGGGCGGAAGAGCTGCACGTGTTGCGCGGCGCCTGGTTCCAGACGAGCGACGGAGGTGGGCGTTTTGTCGGGAGGCGTGTGGAGTGCCAAGGCGAAATGCCGGCGCTGTCGCCGCGTGGCGATGACCACCGAGATGGACTGCTCCTCGCTGGCAAAAGCAGGCGGAATCCGATCTACGCCGAGCATCAGGTCACGCAGATTGCCCCACGTGTGGGCGATCGAAACCAGCGCGAGCGCGAGTAGGACGAAGCATAGAAGATAGGCCGCACCATTTCCCTGACTGGCCCCGGCGTACCACATGGCAATCAGCACCGCGACGAGGGCCGGCGTCATGCGGTTGGGCAGCACCCACACGCGTCTCTGGGAGGAGCGCCCGGCCACGACTTAAGGCACGGCGACTTCCCGCAAGATGCTCTGCGCCAGAGCGCGGCCGGAGGGTTCGGTGCTTTCCAGATCTTGCCCGAGCCGGTGGGCCATGACGGCGACGCCGACCGCCTGGAGATCCTCCGGCAAAACCATGTCCCGCCCTTGCATGAGTGCCCATGACTGGGCGGTGTGGAGCAAGGCCAGGCCGGCCCGCGGCGAAAGTCCCGTCCGATGCCGCCGCCGGGTGGCGTCCAGCAGGTCCTGTAAATAGTCGAGCAACGCGGGTGAGGTATGCACCTTCCGCACTTCGGCTTGAATCTCGATCAAGGCATCGTGCGGCATGATCGGCTCGACTTTCCGCAGCAGCTCCCGGCGGTCCTGCCCGAGTAGCATGGTCCGCTCAGCGCTGCGCCCGGGGACGCCCAGCTCAATCCTCATCAAGAACCGATCAAGCTGGGATTCTGGCAGCGGGAAAGTGCCGATCTGGTGCTGCGGGTTCTGCGTCGCCATCACGAAAAACGGCGCCGGTAGCGGGTGGGTCACGCCATCGATGGTCACATGGTTTTCCTCCATGGCTTCGAGGAGCGCGCTCTGCGTCTTCGGGGTCGCACGATTGACCTCGTCGATCAGGACGACTTGCGAAAAAAGCGGGCCCGAGTGGAAGATGAAGCGCTGCTTTTCGCGGTCAAAAATCGAATTTCCCACGATGTCCGCAGGCAGGAGGTCGCTGGTAAACTGAATGCGGCGAAACTCCAACCCGACCGAACGAGCAAGCGCATGGGCAAGAGTGGTTTTTCCGACGCCGGGCAGATCCTCGATCAGCAAATGCCCACGAGCCAGCAGGCAAGCCACCGCGAGGCGGATGGCATCTTCCTTGCCAACGATGATTTCACTGACCTGAGCAATGAGGCCCTCAATGCGGTTCTTCATGTGCCGGGACTTTCAAATGGAAGACCGTCCTTGTCGAGGCTTGCCCATGAAGTTGAGCCCCGGATCTTGCCTCGGAAGGATGGCGTCTCGGGGAAGACCCGCAGCGAGCGACCCATCCGGTGTGGCGGACGAGGCAAAAGCCGCAGCGGACGACTCATTCGGTGTAGCGGACGAGTCAACCGGTGGAGCGAATGACTCAGCCGGCGTAGCGAACGAGTCATTCGCTGCGGCGGGCGACTCATTCGCTGCGGAAGACGCAGCACTTTTTCGGGCTTCCGAGGTGAGTCCTCGGTCGCGCCCCTCTCCCGGCGGCAGCTCCGCGGCGCGGGGAGTGGAGGTCAGAATGTCCCGACGGCGCCCGGAATCCCACCCCTCACCGCCAAGCCCAGTTTCCCCGCAAAGCATCCGTGCCAAGTCCTCAACTTGCGCCCGAAAGAAAAAAAGCCAGCACGGCAGACTTCACACCCACTCCGCGCAAAGCAGCTCCGCCTGTGCGAGCACGGTCTTCCCGGCTTCCCCCGTGAGATCGGGCGGGTAGCCGTAGAAACTCAGGATGCGCCGCACCATCACGCGGTTCACCGTCAGCCCTACTTCTTCGGCGGGGTCTTCTTGCGGCCATCCAGATACCACTCAAACAGCCGCGTAAAGAACTCCTTCGAGACCTCCGGATCATCGCTAACCTTTTTGTAGAACTTGAAGTTGTCGTTCACCAAGTCTTCAAAGGCATCTTCGGCCACTTGCTGGAAGGTGGCTTCCACGGCGTGTTTTGCTCCGTTCTTGAGCTGTTGTTGGAGCACCTCGTCTTCGCTGATCTTCTTCTCCAGTTGGTTGATCACCATGATCTCGTCTTTGGTGAACGAGGTGTTAGAGCCCGTAGGCTCAACTTTGAAGTGCAACATTGGTTAGTTACGAAGGAAGCATTGATTGGGTGTTTTGTATCCATGTCTTTTGCGGGGTCGATTGTTGAGCTGTTCGGCGATGGTGTCGCACTGGCTTTGGGTCACTCCGGCCATACTTTGACCCTTGGGTAGATACTGCCGGATGAGCCCGTTGGTGTTCTCGTTGGTCCCGCGCTCCCAGCTATGATGCGGTGTCGCAAAATAGAACTTCACCCGGCTCACCGCCTCGATCCGGCCATACCAGTGGAACTCCGTCCCGTTGTCCGAGGTGATCGTGGCCACGCGGCCGGGATGCCGCGCCATCAACTCCAGCAGGGCTCGGTTCGCTTCGGCCGCCGTCCGCGCGCTGAGCTTGCCGATGAGCACGTAGCCGCTCTTGCGCTCCACCAAGGTCAGGATGCAGTCGCTGCTTTCCCCAAGGCTCTCGCCCATCATCGTGTCGATCTCCCAGTGCCCGGTCCGGTTCCGCCGCTCCACCGCCACTGGGCGCTCTCCAATCATCCGCTTCCCCGCCAGGCGGCCCCGGCTGTCGTAGCGCCCGTAGCGTTTCCGGCACTGCTTGCGCGCGCACCGCAGATGCGCGTGCAGCGTCCCGCCGGCTTTGAGATCCCGCCAGACGTGCCGGTAGATGGTCTCGTGGCTGATCGCCAGTTCCCGCGTCCGTTCCAAGTGCCCAGAGACTTGTTCGGGGCTCCATTCCTCCCTCAACAACTCTTCCACCCGCGCCCACTCCTCGCGCCCAAACTGGCTGTTGCGCCGCGATCGGTAGCGCCGCGCGTGTGCCCGCTGCTGCGCCCGCTTCGACCGATACCCGCCGTCGTAGGGCGCGCTGTTGCGTTTCAGCTCACGCCCCACCGTGCTCCGGTGTCGCCCAAGCTCCCGGGCAATCTCCGCTTTGTTCAACCCCAAGCTTCGCAGCGCCGCCAGCGCACTGCGCTCTTCCGCAGTGAGTTGTCGATATTTCATCGCCATTCTCCTGCCGGAATTTCTTCTCCATCGAGACTTCCTTTTTCTTCCTCCCACCATGCCTCTCGTGTTGCACTTACTCTGTGAATTCGCGACGCTAACCATGCACTGCAGCGAACAGCTCCGTGCGTCACGGTAGCTGCTAACACCGCAGCCTTTCCACCCATCCATGGGGTCGTTATGCGCTTTCTAGCTATGACACGTAATTTTCCAGAATCCGATTGGAGGCTATTCCGCCAACTTCATTCGATCGCACTTGAGCGCTATTGCCAGAAGGTGCTCGACGAGATCGCTCAACTTGCAGTCGACTCGCAGACAACCGCCCATCAACGATACCTCAAGATCTACAAAGCCATTCAGGATCGAGATCGCATTATCGAAGAGGCGTTCAACGATTTGCGGCGTTCGACAGCTTTGATGCGCCTCATCACAATTCATTCCTATGGCCTAATCACGAACGATGAGGTTAGTCGCTTCACCCAAGACACTCGCGATGTCATTTCACGACATTCCATGTGCCGCGTTTGACCGTCCACCGGTGTGGACAAATGCTGTTTGACCCGCAGGCCATTTTTGGCGATTCCCCTTGATCCTCCATGTCCGGGTAATTAACTCCTCCATCATGAAGCGATCCTCTATGGCAGGCCGACCCAGCGGGAAGCGGCTCGCAGTGATGCATTCCCGGCCGCCACTGGAGCGGATGATGCGGCTCCACGAAAAGCTCCGGGCCGGGGCCTTTCCCAACTGCCGCAAGCTCGCCGACGAACTGGAGGTCTCCACCAAGACGATCCAGCGTGACATCGACTTCATGCGGGACCGGCTGGGGTTGCCGATTCAATACGACCAGCTCCACTTCGGATTCGTTTATACCGAGCCGGTGACGAGCTTCCCGAGCATTGAGGTATCCGAAGGCGAAGTCATCGCGCTCTTCGTGGCTCAGAAGGCTCTGGAACAATACCGGGGCACCTCCTTCGAGAAGCCATTGCGGACGGCCTTCGAGAAGATCACCGAGGGGCTGAAGGACCGGATCGGCTTCCAGTGGGGCGACGTGGACTCCTCCATCTCTTTTCGCGGCTTGGGCAGGAGTGTGGCCGACCTCGAGTTATTCGAGACCGTCAGCCGGGCGGTGCTGGACTCCCACGAACTCGCTTTCGAGTACAAGAAACTCCGCAGTCCGCAGCATGAGACCCGGCGGGTGCAGCCCTACCACTTGGGCTGCATCGAGAATCAGTGGTACCTCTTCGGCTTCGACCTGGCCCGGCAGCAGTTGCGAACCTTTGCCCTGCCACGGATGCGCAAGGTGCGCGACACCCGGGCGGGATTTCGGCGCCCGGCCGATTTTTCCATCACCAAGCACCTGAGCGACAGCTTCGGCGTTTTCACGGGCAAAGCCCAGCATCGGGTGCATCTGCGCTTCGACGCTTTTGCGGCCCGGTTGGTCAGCGAGCGGCAGTGGCATCCCTCCCAGAAGATCAAATCATTGGCCGACGGAGAAATGGAATTGACCATGACGCTCGGCAGTTTGGAGGAAATTGAACGCTGGGTCCTGAGTTGGGGCGAACACGTCCAGGTGTTGGAGCCGGCGGCCTTGAAGCGGCAGATTCGCCGGGTGGCCGAGGCGATCCTGGCGGACGAATAGTGCTGCTGCGACCATTTTGACGATGGACTGCGAACCGCCGTTTTCCAAAAGCCTTCTGGTCGAAATTCGGCGGCAGTATTGCCTCGATTGGAACGGTCTCCACGGCGCATCGCACTGGGCGCGGGTGCTCGAGAAGGGCCTGCACCTCTGCGCGAACACACCCGGACTCCGGCGGGACGTAATCGTGCTCTTTGCCCTCTTGCACGACGCCTGCCGGCATGATGACGGCCACGATGGCGCGCACGGGATGCGTGCCGCGGAGTTTGCCTTCGAATTGCACGAGGGAGGGGCCGTTCATCTCGATCCGGAAGGACTGGCACTGCTCATGGAAGCCTGTCGCACCCATACAGGGGGACGCATCCCGGCCCATCCCACAGTCATGGCCTGCTGGGACAGCGACCGCCTCGATCTGCCGCGGATTTTCGGGGTGCGGGTGCGGCCGGAATGGCTCGGGACAGCGACGGCCCGCGACCCCGCAACGGTCACATGGGCCACGCAACGGGCTAAAGAGAGGGCTTTCCCGTGGGCGGAGGCTTTTGCCGAACCAGATATAGTTTGAGTCCGCTGCCGAGAAGTAGCCAGCGAGTGGAATATTTCTGGAGGTAAGACGGCGAATGTCCGACCAGCATGGTAAAATGCCCGCATGAAAAAAGTCATCACTCCGCTCGTTGAATTTTTGGAGGCCCAATCCCTAACCTACGAACTGGATGAAGAGGCGCAGATGGTGCGCGTGGGGATCGAGGCGGCGAACGTCCGGTGGCGCTGCTTCGGCTGCGAGGATGACTCCGGGCGGTTTGTCTTTGTCTCCTTCGTCCCGATCAAGGCGCCGGAGTACCGGAGAGCGGCGTGCGCCGAGTTGCTCTGCCGGATCAATGCGCGGCTGGGCCTCGGTCACTTTGATTTCGATTTCAAAGACGGCGAGATCATCTTCCGGACGGTGGTGCCGCTGCCGAAGAGGGGCCGTCTCTCCGCCGACCTGATCGGGCATGTCCTCGAGGGGCACACCGTCGTCGTCGATCAGTTTATTCCTGCGATCAGCTCGGTGCTATTCTCCGGGATGCCACCCGAGAAGGCGCTGGCCCTGCTTGAAGCTCCCCCAGAGTGCGCCCCAGAGCGACAGCAGTTCAGTCTGAATTGAAGCGGTGCGCGGAGCACCTAATGAGACCCACCCGCACCCCGATGGCGACTTTTTCGAAATCCAAACTCATCGCCTATCGCCAATGGCCGAGACGTTTGTGGCTGGAGGTCCACAAGCCCGAGTTGCGGGAGGATTCGGCCCAGACACAAGCGAGGTTCCAAACAGGCTATCAGGTCGGCGACATGGCCCGGCGCATCTATGACCCGGAGGAGAAAGGCGCATTGATCGATCCCAAAACAGAAGGCTTCGAGGAGGCGTTTACCCGCACTGCGCAGTTGCTGGCGGTTTCACGGCAGCCCGTTTTTGAAGCCGGCTTCAAGGCGGCCGGTGCCCTCGCTTTTGCCGATGCGCTGCTGCCTGATTCTGAGGATGGCCAGCCCGTCTGGCGGATGGTCGAAGTGAAGTCTTCCACCGGCGTGAAGGACTATCATCACGACGACATTGCCGTGCAGGCGTTCGTGGCCAAGGCCGCCGGGGTGCCGTTGAAATCGGTGGCGCTGGCCCACATCGACGCTGCCTGGGTCTATCCGGGAGAGGACACTACCGGGGTCTGCTGAAGGAAAAAGACCTTACGGCAGAAACCTTCGCCAAAACCGAGGAGGTCCAGGGCTGGATCGCCGAGGCCCAGCGGATCGTGGCCGAGCCCGACGAACCCGCCGTGGAAGTTGGTGCCCAATGCCACAAGCCTTTCGACTGCGGGTTTTGCAACTACTGCCACAAAGACCTTCCGCAGCCGGAGTATCCCATCGACTGGCTGCCGCGGCTCTCTCCAGTCCTGCGCGAGCGGCTTGCCGGACTGAGGATCAACGATCTGCGCGAGGTGCCTGATACCATGCTCGGCGCGACGCAGGGTCTGGTGAAAGAGCACACCCTGGCCAAGACCGTGTTCTTTGATGCCGCCGGAGCGGCAGCGGACCTCGCGCCGCACGGATTTCCCGCCTCCTTCCTCGACTTCGAGAGCAACCAGTTCGCCGTGCCGATCTGGAAGGGCACTCGCCCGTATCAGCAAATCGTTTTCCAATTCAGCCTCCACACCCTTGGTGAGTCGGGCGAACTTGCCCACACCGATTTCCTCGATCTGTCCGGCCATGATCCTTCCGAGCCTCTGACCAAGGCTTTGATCGCGGCCTGTGGCCATTGCGGCCCAGTGTTTGTCTATCATGCTGGTTTCGAGACGGCTCGCATCCGCGAGCTGGCCGAGCGCTATCCCGAGCTCGCGGCACCGCTCTTGGCCATCAACGCCCGAGTGGTGGATCTCCTGCCCATCGCCCGCAGCCGCTACTACCACCACCAACAGCAGGGAAGCTGGAGCATCAAGGCGGTGCTGCCCGCTGCCATCCCGGAACTGAGCTACGAAGCGTCGGAGGGCGTTCAGGATGGCGGATCGGCCATGGAGGCATTCTGCGAGGCGATCGAGCCCGGCGTCACCGCCGAGCGCAAAGGTGAGATCGACCGGCAACTCCTCGCCTATTGCCGGCTCGATACGTTCGCCATGGTCCGGCTGTGGCAGTTTTTTCAGCGGTCGCAATGAAGCCGCGTTGCAAGACAATGACTGATGTCGCGAAGCCCATGAGCACGTTGATCATCCCCGACCTGCATCATCATACCGACCATGCTGACCACTGGCTGGCGACCCAACGTTATGACCGGGTTGTGTTCCTCGGAGATTACTTCGACGACTTTGGCGATGATGTCGGCGATGCCTTCAAAACAGCTCGATGGCTGCGGGAGAGGATGGATTCGACGGAGGATATCTTTCTTCTCGGCAATCATGATGCCGCCTACCTCTTTCCGCATTCGCCGGCACTGGAGTGCCCCGGCTTCACGCGGCCGAAGGCGCGCTCGATTCACGAGGTGATGGAACCGCGACACTGGGCGCGTTTCCAGCTCGCACACTTCGAGCAAGGATGGCTGCTGAGCCACGCAGGTTTTCATCCGGTCTGGATGAAAGAGCCGACCGTCGAAAAGATTCTCGCGCGCTGCGACAAGGCGATGCAGCTCGCCAGGAAACGCAAGATCGATCCCATTCTCGGCGCGGGCGAAGATCGCGGTGGGCTGCAAAAGTTCGGCGGCCCGCTGTGGATGGACTTCGACAGTTTTGTTCCGATTCCACAGATCAACCAAATCGTCGGGCACACGCCGGGCGAAGCGGTGCGGGACAAAATTGCGCCCGACAGCAGGAACTATTGTCTTGATGTGAAAAACGCCTCGGTCGCGGCCCTCCTCTCGGACGGGGAATTGAGCATTGTGACGCTGGCCTGAACATCATGTCCGGAACGGATTTACCCTCGGGAGCGTGGACCGGCTTCTACCACTACGGCGTCGGCACCGGCCGCCATCGCATGGACCTGGTCCTCACCTTCGCGAACGGCTCCGTTTCAGGCGACGGGACCGACAATGTTGGAGCGTTTCTAATCGCCGGTCGCTACGACGGCAATGGCGGCGAGTGCCGCTGGACGAAAACCTACATCGGGGCGCATGACGTGTTTTACCGGGGCTTTCACGAGGGCAATGGGATCTGGGGGCTTTGGGAGCTGGAGATCTTTTCCGGCGGTTTCCACATCTGGCCGCTGGGCCAAGAGGAGTGCGAGATGGAAGCGGAAACCGCCGAGGAGCCGGTCCTCGTGCCGCAAGATTTCCTGTCTTGTAGGACCGCCAATGTCCATTCCCTCCCGATAGGATCCCCGCCATGAACTTGAATTCCCTCTCCGTCACCGGCCCATTCACCCACCAAAACTTGAGCCTCTTCCTGCTGCGGGGGAACGACGCATTTGATGGAAGCCGCTTCATTCCCCTCGATGAAGCCATGGAGCAGAAATGCGTCATCGTCCATGAGACGGGCAATGTCGGGGAACTGGAGGTCGAGAACCTCTCCGAGGGGCTCGATCTCTACGTTCAGGCCGGCGATGTGGTGAAGGGCGGTCGCCAGGATCGCACCCTCGGCGTGGATTTCGTCTTGCCGGCAAAGTCCGGCCGCGTGCCGATCCCGTCGTTCTGCGTCGAAAGTGGTCGGTGGCAGCGGCGGGCTGGAGAGGACGTCCATTCGTTCTCGAGTTCGAAGTCGTATCTTTCGTCCAAAAAGCTGCGGATGGCAGCCAAGATGAGCAAGAGCCAGCACGAAGTGTGGGAGAAAGTCGCCGAGACGCAGGACCATCTCAGCGCCAGCATGGGCGTGTCGCTGCACTCCCCCGCGTCCCCGTCCAGCTACCAGTTGTCCATGGAGCATGAGGGTCTGCTGAAGCGGAAGGAAGCCTACGGAACGACGCTTGCGAAAATCATCGAGGACGCTCCGGATGCGGTCGGCTACGCCTTCGTCATCAATGGAGCGATCAACACGGCGGACGTCTACGGCTCCGGCGCTTTGTTTCGGAAGCTCTGGAGCAAGCTGCTGGATGCCGCGGTGTTGGAGGCGATTGCGGAGTCGCACCGGAAACCCGAGAAAAAGCCGACACCCGTGACCGCGGAGACCATTCGTGCGTGGTTCCGGGAAGCCGACCACGCGGAGATCTTCGATCGTCAGGAAGTTCCGCCGCGGGTGCGCGTGGAGACCCGACGCTCAGCGAAGAGCGTCCTGTTCGACACCTGCGACCACGGGCTTGGCGATGCGGTGTTGCACCGGAATCTCGTCGCCAATTGAAGGACACACACCGCCGTAATTCTGTTGGAACCGTCTGCGATCAAAGCAGGAGAAACTCTTCGTCGAAGTGCGCACGAATCGGGCGGCGAATCATTGGAGATCACAATCGCGACATACACTCCGCTTCACTTGATCCTTTACTCTGATTTGGTTAGCACTCCGCGATTCAAAGAATACCCTCCGTTCCCATGTCCCACCCCGTCGATCTTTCTGGTTCATTCTACACCGCTTACAAGGCGCTCAACCCTGGGTTCGACCCGGAGACGTTCTCGTGCGCGGAGAACACCGTGGAGCGTCTTTTACACACGGCGACCTCCTCGGATCATCCCGGCATGCTCCTCGGGAAAGTCCAAAGCGGCAAGACCCGGACCTTCATCAGCACCCTCGCGCTTGGCTTCGACAACGGCTACGACATCGCGATCGTCCTCAGCAAGAATTCCAAGGCGCTGATCGAACAGACTACGAAGCGACTGAACAGCGAGTTCGCGCCTTTCGTGGCCGACGGCGAACTGGAAATCTACGACATCATGCATGCGCCCGAGAGTTTTGGGGCCTTTGAACTGGATTCAAAGTTGATCTTTGTGGCCAAAAAACAGTCCGACAACCTCCGCCGATTGACCGAGTTGTTCTCCGAGAAGTGCCCCGCGATGGCGTCGCGGCGAGTCTTGATCATCGATGACGAAGCGGACAACGCTTCCATCGGCTATTCCAAAAAAGATGGACTGATCGAGGCGAAGAAGATTGCGACTCAAATCAGCGAGCTTCGATCGGTCATCGAACACACTTCCTTCCTTCAGGTCACGGCGACGCCCTACTCTCTGTATCTCCAACCCAACGAGATCGAGGTGGAGAACGTCACGACTTTCATGCCGACGCGGCCAAAGTTCACCTCTCTGGTGCCCGTGTCTCCTGAGTATGTCGGAGGTGATACCTATTTTGGAGAGGCCGCACGCAGCCAGGACGACACCCTGGAGAGTTTGCTTCATCATTCATTGGATCATCTGGAATTCGAGCGACTGAAAAAGGAAGACAGGCGCTCGTTCAAGCTCGAGGAAGTGCTCACCTCGCCCGCGGTAAAAGGGTTTCGACACGCGATCGTGACCTTCATTGTGGGCGGTTGCATCCAGAGAATCAATGGGGCCAATGCCGGCCAAAAACCGAAAAAGCTCCGCTACTCGTTCCTGCTGCACTCCGAGGCGGGGCGCGAGGCTCACAACTGGCAGGGGTTGCTCACCACCACGCTCAAGGACAAGCTGACCGAAACGGCCCAGGCCGATGAATCAGTTTTTCGGGATCTGGTGCAGGCTTCCTACGACGACCTGCAGCGGTCCTTGCTCCTGAGCGGGCTTCCTGTTCCGACGATCGAGGAGGTCGTGGCAGCCAGCCGAGAAGCGCTCACCGGCGATCACATCACAATCACCAAGGTCAACTCGGACGACGACGTTGCGGCGATGCTCGACAATTCCGGTCAACTCAAGTTGCGGAGTCCACTGAACATCTTCATTGGCGGTCAGGTCATTGATCGCGGCGTTACCTGGCCAGCCTCATCGGCTTCTACTACGGACGGCGGCCCAACAAATACCAGCAGGATACCGTCCTCCAGCACTCCCGCATGTATGGCTACCGCCGCCCTGATCTCGCGGTCACGCGGTTCTACACCTCTCCGGCGATCCGCCACGCCATGTTCCGGATGGAAGAATTCGATGTATCACTACGGAGTGCTGTCGAGTCGGGCGGCGACCATGGGGTGCAGTTCATCCGCAGCGCGGGCGATGGCTCGATCGTGCCTTGCAGTCCGAATAAAATCCTGGTCGCCACCACGCAGACGATCCGCCCATTCAAGCGCATCCTGCCGATCGGCTTTCAGACCGGGTATCGCACAGGGGCGAATGGCATCGGTGCCGCGATTGAGGCGCTCGATGTCCGGGTCGTCGAAATTTGCGGTTTCAACGCCGACGCACCTCGACCAATCCCGCTGGATACGGCCTTGGAACTCCTCACTCTCATTGAGCCGACACTCCACTTTGTCGAAGACGATGCTCCTCCCTTCGATTGGGGCGCGGCGCAGGCAGCTCTCCGCTACCTCTCCCAGCTCCATGCCGATCCGGCACAACGAGGGCAGGTGCTCGTCTGGGCGGCGCGGGATCGCAAATCGGCCCGCATGGCGAGCGAGAGTTCTCATGCGACCTACATCGAAACACCCGACTCCGAGAAGACGGAGGGGAAAATGACGCGCGAGCACGCCATCGATTGCCCTATCCTTTTCCTCCTTCGCCAGGATGGCACCGTCGATAAGGGTTGGCGCGATACGCCTTTCTACTGGCCCGTGATTCGCGCGCAGCGAACCACTCCGACTGCGATTTACACGGCCGAGACCATCGCCTAAGCCAGTCCGCTTCGGATAATGATCTAGCCGCTACCTGGTCGCAGCGACCTGACGCCTTTAAATGTTTCCACTACGCTACCGTGACGATCCATGTCTCGCGTTTCTCCAGTTCTGCTCCCACGCGGACTTGAAGGACCTCGCGGACGTTTTGATGACGGAAAAGGGTGTGCGACGCCGCAACGAGCAACTCACGGCTGAGCAGCTTTTCTGGGGCGGGCGGGACGACCTCACAAAAGTCTGGCATCTCATCGCCGCAGAGCTGCAACGGTTTGGTGCCGACTCCGTCGCTTCGATGCTGCGGCGCGGACAAGGAGTGATCTACGGCGAAATCCTCAAGGACGTGTGCAGTCACCTGAAGATCAAGGTTCCTGAAGGTGAAGAACTGCCCGCTGTCGAGAACCGTGTGCTCCTTAAAGTATTGAAAGAGGCGCTCGAAAAAATGACCGAGGCGGAGCGCGCCGAATTCGTGAGGTCGGCAGCCGAAGTCTTCGCCGACGGAAAATTCAATCCGGCGAACGCCACTCCGGCGATCACGTCACCGGAGCACATCGGAGCGAGCATCTGCTCGGCACCATTTCCGCGACGGAATTGCTCGAAACACCAAGCGAAAACCTGCTGCACCGTTTGTTTCACGACCAGGCGCGCAGCGATCGTGATCCAATGCCCTTACATGTCCGCTGTCGCTGTTCGCGCACCAAGGTGGCTGAAGTCCTGCAGCGCCTCGGCCAGGACGAAGCAGTCGCGGCCACGGAAGAGCTCGGCCGGGCCGAAGTTATTTGCGAATTCTGTGGCCAAGTCTATCGCTTCGATCCGATCGAGATCGTCGCGAAGTTGGTCGACGATCCCGATCCGCAGGTTCGTCGCGAAGCGGCGATCGCCCTCCGGTTTTCCAAGTCGGATCGCATGCCGCAGCTCTGGGCACAGCTGGCCAAGCACCACGATCCCGCCGATCGCTGGTCGCTGGAAGCGCTCGGAATTGGCGCGGAGCTGCGTTGGGACGAATGTTTGGCGGCGTGGCTGAAGCAAGATGCCAATTGGAACACTGCGGCTGGGCGAGACATCGTCTGGCGCAGCCGAGCCAAGGCAACTCCGGCGCTGCTGGCCAAGATCTTGCAGACCGACGGCCTTTCGGAGCAGGAACAGGCCCGGTACTTCCGAGCATTCGATTTCCTGACCGGTCCGGAAAAGGACCAGGCTTTGGAAAGTCTGCTGGGCCTGTAGGATATCGTCACGACTCGAATCGACGATCAAGCCTGAAACGGGCGCGTGGGGTCGAGGTTCGTGACGCAAAGGGATGCGAGCGGCGATTCATCCCTCGCTGAGAGGTTAGATCGGTAGCGTCAGCTCATGACGATTCGCAGAGAGACGGAACCGCTGAGACCCTAAACATCGACGGCCTGTCGATTGAGTTCCTTGGCTGTCTCTTATACACAT
>ENA-ORBV01011658-ORBV01011658.1-microbial-mat-metagenome-genome-assembly--contig:-NODE-11658-length-13749-cov-4.602838_pt1 | contig 13749 bp, 14 predicted proteins | sample MGYA00237777_ERZ505514 | MGnify/ENA primary metagenome ERZ505514 (study PRJEB26160, sample SAMN06269048) | microbial mat metagenome | isolation source: Oligotrophic lake microbial mat | place...
GCCCTCCGGCGCGCCGCCCGAACCCATGTAGATATCGATGCCGGAATCGCCGGTCGAGGTCGCGATCACGCCCGACACGTCGCCGTCGCCGATCAGCATGATGCGGGCCCCCGACTCGCGGACCTTGGCGATCAGTTCGGCATGACGCGGCCGGTCGAGGATGCAGACGACGAGATCGTCGACATTCACTTTCTTGGCCTTGGCGAGGTCGACCAGGTTCTGCTTGGCTGTCTTGTCGAGGTCGACGATGCCGTCCGGCAGGCCGCCGCCGACGGCGATCTTGTCCATGTAGACGTCGGGCGCGTTGAGGAACCCGCCATGCTCGGCCATCGCCATGACGGCGAGCCCGTTGGGAAGGCCCTTGGCGGTGATGGTGGTGCCCTCGAGCGGGTCGAGCGCGATGTCGATCTTGGGCCCGCCGGCTCCGACCTTCTCACCGATATAGAGCATCGGCGCCTCGTCGCGCTCGCCCTCGCCGATTACCACGGTGCCTTCGATCGACAGCGTGTTCAGCGCGCTGCGCATGGCATCGACGGCCGCCTGGTCGGCAGCCTTCTCGTCGCCGCGTCCCATCAGCTTGGACGCGGCCAGCGCCGCGGCTTCGGTCACCCTCACCGCTTCCATCGCCAGATTGCGGTCCATCTTGCCTGTGTCGGCCATCACGTCCTCCGTCCGGCGTCTAGAGCGCCTTCCTAGAATGCTTCAATCCTGATCACGCAGGGCTCCTGAGCCACCGCCTTCAACTTGTCGATCCGCGCCAGCGCACGCTGCATCGCCGCTTCTTCCGTCTCGTGCGTCGTCAGCACCACCGGCACTTCGCCCGACTGCGAGCGTCCGCGCTGGAGCATCGATTCCAGCGAGATATGTTCCTTGGCGAGCGCGCCCGACACCGCCGAGATCACGCCGGGCCGGTCCTGCACCATCAGGCGCATGTAGTAGGCGCCGACATGGCGGTCCATCGGCGAGGCCTTCTTGTCGGCGAGCCGGGCGGCCGGCACGACGAAGGCCGGCATGTGGCGGCCGCGCGCGACATCGACCAGGTCGGCAACCACCGCCGAGGCGGTCGGCCCCTGCCCCGCGCCACGGCCCTGGAACATCGTGGTGCCGACGAAATCGCCCTCGACCACCACGGCATTGAACACGCCCTCGATATGGGCGATCGGCGCGGCCAGCGGCACCATGCATGGGTGGACACGCTGCTCGATGCCGTGCCGGGTCTCGCGGGCCAGGCCCAGCAGCTTGATGCGGTAGCCGAGTTCCTCGGCGAACTGGATGTCCATCGCGGTCACGCGCCGGATGCCCTCGATGTGAATACCGGCGAAATTGACCCGCGCCCCGAAGGCAGCGCCGGTCAGCACGGCGAGCTTGTGCGCGGCATCGATGCCATCGACGTCGAAACTCGGGTCAGCCTCGGCGTAGCCCGCGGCCTGGGCCTCGGCCAGCACGACGTCGAAGTCGCGCCCGGTCTCGCGCATTGTCGTCAGGATGTAGTTGCAGGTGCCGTTCAGTATGCCGTAGAGGCGGCCGACCTTGTTGCCGACCAGGCCTTCGCGCAGCGCCTTGATGATGGGAATGCCGCCCGCCACCGCCGCCTCGAAGGCCAGGATGCGGTCCTTCTTCTCGGCCGCCGCCGCGATCTCCGCCCCATGCAGTGCCAGCAGCGCCTTGTTGGCGGTGACGACGTGCTTGCCCGAGGCAAGCGACTTCTGCACCAGGCGGCGGGCGATACCGCCCGAGCCGCCGATCAATTCGACGACGACGTCGATGTCGGGAGCCGTCGCCAGCGCCAGCGGATCCTTCTCCCAGCGCACGCCAGAGACGTCGATGTCGCGTTTCTTGGTGCGCGAGCGGGCACTGACCGCGACCAGCTTCAGCGGACGCCCGCCACGCAGCGAGAGAAGCCGGCCATGCTCGGCCAGCAGCTTGACGACGCCAGCGCCGACCGTGCCGAGACCGGCGATGCCTATTCTGAGAGGTGATTTCATGGACGCCTGATACGACAGGATGATGCTAGGCGCGAGCCTTGATCAGCGTAACGTTGTCCCCAACGCCGCGCAGATAAAGATCGATGGCGCGCGCCGGGTCGGCCACGACCTGGCGGATGTTGCGCACGGCCTGGCGGATACGGTGCTTGTTCTCGACCAGGGCAATGCGCACGTGCGCATCGCCATGCTCGCCAAAGCCGATGCCCGGTGAAACCGCGACATTGGCCTGGGTCAGCAGCAGCTTGGAAAAGGCCAGCGACCCCAGCTCGGCAAACTCCTTGGGGATCGGCGCCCAGGCGAACATGCTGGCCGATGGCGCCGGCAGGTCCCAGCCGGCCGCGAGCAGGCCTTCCATCAGCACATCGCGCCGTTCCTTGTAGGTGTTGCGTGCCTCGGCGACGCAATCCTGCGGACCGTTCAGCGCCGCCGTGGCCGCGACCTGGATCGGCGTGAAGGCGCCATAGTCGAGGTAGGACTTTATGCGCGTCAGCGCCGTGATCAGCGTCTTGTTGCCGGCGGCGAAGCCGATGCGCCAGCCGGCCATCGAGTAGGTCTTGCTCATCGAGGTGAATTCGATGGCGATGTCGCGCGCGCCCGGGACCTGCAGTACCGACGGCGGCGGCACGTCGTCGAAGTAGATCTCGGCGTAGGCGAGATCCGACAGAATCCAGATGCCCTGGCGTTTGCAGAAATCGACGATGGCGCCATAAAAATCGAGGTCGACGACCTGCGCCGTCGGGTTCGACGGATAGTTCAGCACCAGCGCCAGCGGCTTGGGGACCGCGTGCTGCACCGCACGTTCGAGTGCCGGCAGGAATTCGGCGAGCGAGGTGCTCCCCGGCACCGGGATATGGCGCACCGAGCCGCCGGCGATGATGAAGCCGTAGGGATGGATCGGATAACTGGGGTTGGGCACCAGCACCGTATCGCCCGGTGAGGTGATCGCCTGCGCCAGATTTGCCAGCCCCTCCTTCGATCCCAGCGTGACGATGATCTCGCTTTCGGGATCGAGCTCGACGCCGAAGCGGCGCTGATAATAGGCCGCCTGCGCCTTGCGCAGCCCCGGGATGCCGCGCGAGGCCGAATAGCCATGGGCCCGCGGATTGCCGGCGGCCTCGGCGAGCTTGGCCACGATGTGCGGCGCGGTCGGCAGGTCGGGATTGCCCATGCCGAGATCGATCACGTCCTGGCCGCTCGCGCGGGCACGCGCCTTCATGGCGTTCACTTCCGCGAACACGTAGGGCGGCAGGCGCTTCAATCGGTGAAATTCAGAATCGTCCATCGTGTTCTTCCCTGGCGGCCTAGAAGTCGATGAAGACTTCGGCGCGCCGATTGGCGGCGATGCCGCGGGCGGCGTTGGTCTGATAGACCGGCTCATCGTCGGAGGCAGCCTCGGCAACGATGCGGTCGCGCGGCACGCCGAGCGCCCGGAGCTGCTGGGCAACAGCCAAGGCGCGACGGCGCGACACTTCGAAATTGCCGCGTTCGAGCTGTTCCGCCGAGTTCCCGTAGGAATCCTGGTCGGCGTGCGCCACGACGCGGATCGTGCCGCCGTTGCGGCGCTGGATCTGCGCCACCTGGGCCAGGACGCTGTAGTCGTTCTCGCCAAGGCCCGACGAGGCGCGGCCGAACTGGATCACCGCGACCTGCATCGGCCCGCCGAACGGCGGCGACTTGATATCGCTGAACGGCACGGCGCCCGATCGAGCAGCGGCGATATTGGCCTCGATCGGCGCCGTCGGCATCGGCGGCGGTGTCGGTGCTGCCATGACGGGCGGCGGTGTTGCCGGCACCACCACCGGCTCCGGCGCGGGCGCGGGCGGCGGAGCCGCGACCACGGGTGCGGGCGGCGGCGCGGCGGCGGCCATCGCCTCGGGAGCACGGCTGGGCGGCGTCCAGCCCGGCGGCGGCACGAAGGCCCTGTTCGGGTCGGCTGGGCGCGCAGGCGGCATGGCGGCTGGCATCGGTGCCGGTTGAGGTGCCACTTGAGGCACTGGTGCGGCCGCGGCCGTCATGACGGGTGCCGGTGTGGGCGCTGGCGGAGGGGGAGACGACACGACGGGCGGCGAGGTCACCACTGGCGCGGCAGGCTGGCCGGGCGGTGCCCAGCCCGCCGGCGGCACGAAGGCCCGATTGGGATCGGCCGAACGCACGGGCGGCGCCGCTGCCGGAGGCGCCTCGGCCGACGCCATCACGATCGGTGCAGGCGGCGCCGACACGACGGGGCTCGGCGCTGCCGCTGGCGGCTGGCCCGGTGGCGTCCAGCCCGACGGGGGCACGAACGCCTTGTTGGGATCCCCCCTCGGTATCGGCGCAGCGGCGACAACCAGCGGTTCCGGCGCAGGCGCGGGTGGCGGTGACGCGGCAGCCACCATCGCGACGGGCGCGGGTGCCGCTGTCACGGGCGCCGGGGTGGACGGCGTGGCCGTTCCGACGGCAACGGAGTCCGCAGTCTGGCCGGGCGGTGCCCAACCCGGTGGCGGCACGAAGGCCTTGTTGGGATCTCCCTGCGGGATCGGCGCCGCAGTGGCGACCATGGGTTCCGGTGCCGGCGCGACGGCCGGCGGCGGGCTGGGCGCAGCGGCAATCGGCGCTGGCGACTCAGCGACGGCTGATGACGGCGGTGGCGCCGCAGCCGTCGTGACGGGCGCCTGCCTCGGGGCGACTGGGTCTGCCGGCGCGCGTGCCTTGGCGTCGCGGTCGGCGCTTGCCCGCGCCTGACGCTGTTCGCGCGCCGCGGCGTCGCGATCGGCGGCTTCCTTCTCGAGGGCTTCCTTCTGGGCCTTCTGGCCGCCGCGGCCGGCAACGATCGAGCCGATCTGCGGCGTGGCCGTGCGCGTCTCATCGACGGCGGCAATGCCGGCATCGTACTGACGTCCAGGATTGGCCGACGGCAGGCTGCCGGTTGCCGCCGCCGCCCGGTCAGCGCCTGGGCGGACCTTAGCGCTTTGCGCCGGGGTGCTGCTGTCAAACATGCCGCAACCCGCCATGAGTGCCAGCGTCGACACGCCGATCAGCCCAAGCCAAAGGCGCTGGCTGCCGCTCGCGTCTAGTTTTCGCTGCATCGTCGTCACCCGCTCGAAGCCCGGCATGGCCGCTGTAGTAGCGGAGACCGAGAGGAAGTTTGACCCGTCTGTTGTCGCAGCCTACCTATATCAGGGCATTTGGCGACCCGGGCAGACGAATACTAGGGATGGTACCGGGATGCTGAAAATACCGCAAGAAACGCCCCAAGGGCAATGATTCAGAAGGGGAAACGCATGTCGGAGACTCCTGCCCCAACTGGCTTTCCAGCAGTCACGCCGGCCGAATCGCAGAAGATGCAGGCCGCTTTCAAGGATATTGCCGAACGCAGCCAGAAGCTGCTCGAGGGTTTTGCCGAGCGCTACAAGGCCGACGGACCGCAGCCGGCCGATCCGATGGGCCTCACCCAGACCTTCATGGATTTCACGGCCAAGATGCTGGCCGATCCCAATCGGCTGCTGCAGGCCCAGATGGAACTCTGGCAGCAATACCTGCAGCTCTGGCAGCTCACGACGCAGCGGCTGATGGGTCAGAAGGTCGAGCCGATGGCCGAGCCCGCCAAGGGCGACAAGCGCTTCAACGATCCCGCATGGAAGGACGAGGTGGTCTTCGACTACCTGAAGCAGTCCTACCTTCTCACCGCGCGCTGGCTGCAAGGTACCATCAAGCAAGTCGAAGGTATCGACGACAAGACGGCGAAGAAGGTCGACTTCTACACGCGACAATTCATCGACGCCGTGTCGCCCTCGAACTTCGCCATGACCAATCCGCAGGTCGTGAAGGCCACGGTTGAGTCCAAGGGTGAGAATCTGCTGAAAGGCCTGCAGAACCTGCTGACCGACCTCGAGCGCGGCAAGGGCAAGCTCGCGATCCGCCAGACCGACATGAAAGCCTTCCGGGTCGGCGAGAACGTCGCCACCTCGCCCGGCAAGGTCATCTACCAGAACGAGCTGATGCAGCTGATCCAGTACGCGCCGGCGACCGCCGAAGTCCACGCGATACCGCTGCTGATCGTGCCGCCCTGGATCAACAAGTTCTACATCCTCGACCTGAAGCCCGAGAACTCGTTCATCAAGTGGGCGACCGAGCAGGGCTACACCGTGTTCGTCATCTCCTGGGTCAACCCCGACAAGCAGCTCTCGAAGCTGGTGTTCGAGGACTACATGAAACTCGGGCCTCTAGCGGCGCTGGGCGCAATCGAGCAGGCGACGGGCCAGCGCCAGGTATCGGCGATCGGCTACTGCATCGGCGGCACGCTGATGGCCGCGACCCTGTCCTACATGGCGGCGCGCGGCGACGACCGGATCGCGGCCTGCACCTTCTTCACCGCCCAGGTCGACTTCACCGAGCCCGGCGAACTCGGAGTCTTCATCGACGAGGATCAGCTCGCCAGCATCGAAGAGATGATGTCCAAGAAGGGCTATCTCGAGGCCAGCGACATGGCGACGACCTTCAACCTGCTGCGCGCCAACGACCTGATCTGGTCGTTCGTCGTGAACAACTACCTGATGGGCAAGGACCCCTTCCCCTTCGACCTGCTGTACTGGAACGCCGACGCCACGCGCATGCCGGCGGCGATGCACAGCTTCTATCTGCGCAACATGTACCAGAACAACCTGCTGAGCCGGCCGGGCGGCATCGTCATCGACAATGTGCCGATCGATCTCCGCAAGATCACGATCCCGGTCTACATCCAGGCCGGCAAGGAAGACCACATCGCGCCCGCCCGTTCGGTCTACAAGGCGACGCAGATCTACAGCGGGCCGATCCGCTTCATGCTCGCAGGCTCCGGCCACATCGCCGGCGTCGTCAACCCGCCGCGCGCCAAGAAGTACCAACACTGGCTGAACGAGACGGACAAGAACCCGCCGACGCTGGCCGAATGGCAGGCCGGCGCCAAGGAGTTCCCAGGCTCGTGGTGGAACGACTGGGACAAATGGCTGTCGGAAAAATCCGGCCCCAAGGTGCCGGCGCGCAACCCCGGCGACGGCGCCCTGCCGCCGATCGAGGACGCACCGGGCTCTTACGTCAAAGTGCGTGTCGTCGAGTAAGGCGCCTACTCCGCCGCCTTCTGCTCGGGCGGACGATGGGCGTTGGCAAGCTCGATGTAGTGGCCGGCCACACGCCTGAACATCTCGAGGTCCTTCTCGGTGATGTCGCGCAGCTTCTGCGCCGGATTGCCGGCCCACAGCTCGCCCTTGCGCACGATCTTGCGCGGCGTCACGACGGCGCCGGCCGCCACCATCGCACCGCTCTCGACCACGGCGCCGTCGAGCACGGTCGAGTTCATGCCGATGAAGGAATCGTCCTGGATTTCGCAGGCGTGCAGCAGTGCCATGTGGCCGACCGAGACATTGCGGCCGACGATGGCCATGAGACCGCGGGCGGCGACATGGACGACAGTGCCGTCCTGCAGGTTGGAGTTCTCGCCGATGCGAATGCCCGGCCCGTCGCCGCGCAGGATGCAGCCGTACCAGATGCCGCAGTTGGCGCCGATCTCGACCTCGCCGATCAGCGTCGCGTTGGGCGCGATGAAGGCCGACGGGTCGATCTTGGGAAGGAAGCCCTTGAACGGAACGATGAGACCGGACATCGGATCGTCTCTCCACATAGACGAAGGGCGCCTTGCGGCGCCCTTCGAGGATAGTCCAATCGCCGGTTTAGCGCTTGGAGAACTGGAAGCGCGCGCGGGCGCCAGCTCGACCGTACTTCTTGCGCTCGACCACGCGCGAGTCGCGGGTGAGGAAGCCGTTGGCCTTGATGGTGCCGCGCAGGCCGGGCTCGAACTTGGTCAGCGCCTGCGAGATGCCGTGACGCACCGCGCCGGCCTGGCCCGAGAGGCCGCCGCCCGAGACGGTGGCGATCACATCGAACTGGCCGCCGCGCTCGGAAACGTCGAATGGCTGCTGGATCATCATGCGCTGGGTCGGACGCGCGAAGTAGATCGTCTGGTCGCGGCCGTTGATGGTGATCTTCCCAGTGCCGGGCTTCACCCAGACGCGGGCGACGGCGTTCTTGCGTCGGCCCGTGGCATAGGCGCGGCCCTGGGCGTCGATTTCCTTGACTCGAGCCGGCGCGGGCGCCTGCTCACCGCCAGCCGGCGCCTTCTTCAGTTCAGCGAACGTCGAAAGTTCAGTAGCCATGTCAGCCGATCCTCGAATTCTTGGGGTTGAGGGCGGCGACGTCGAGCTTCTCGGGCTGCTGTGCCTCCTGCTCGTGCTTCGGCCCGGCATAGACGCGCAGGTTCTTCATTTGCGCGCGGCCCAACGGGCCACGCGTGATCATGCGCTCAACGGCCTTGATCAGGACGCGCTCCGGGAAGCGGCCTTCGAGGCGCTTGCCCAGGGTCTCGCCCTTGATGCCGCCGGGATGGCCGGTGTGCCAGTAGAAGACTTCCCGCTCGGCCTTGCGGCCGGTCAGGCGGACCTTCTCGGCGTTGATGACGACGATGTTGTCACCGCAATCGATATGCGGCGTGAAGGTCGGCTTGTGCTTGCCGCGCAGGCGCGAGGCGATGATCGAGGCGAGCCGGCCAAGGACCAGCCCTTCGGCGTCGATCAGCAGCCACTTCTTCTGCACGTCGGCAGTCTTGGTGCTGGGAGTTTGATTGGTGATGAGGGAGTGCATGGTTCTTTCTTCCAATGAGCGCGCGCTTATGGAGGTCGCTGTTAAGAGTGTCAAGTCAACTTGACATTCACTTTACAATCAATGGCTTAGCGTGAGGTATTATTTTACCGCAATCTATCTCATTGGTGGGATTGCATAAGTCACCGTCGCATGGGCGACCGGATCCTTCACCCCGTCGCTCCAGATGGTGAAGTCGCCCACCGCCAGGGTCTTGCCGAGTTTCATCAGGCGCCCCTCCCCGATCAGGTCAACCGGCTCGGGCTTGCGCATGAAATTGATGTTGAGGTTGGTCGTCACCGCCAGCGCCACCGGGCCGAGTTGGCCCATGATCAGCAGATAGAAGCCGCAGTCGACCAGCCACATCAGCGTCGGCCCGGAGATCGTCCCACCTGGCCGCAGATGCCGCTCGTGCGTCGGCAGGCGAAGCCTGATGGTCTTGTCGTCGAGATGCTCGATCGCGAGACCGAGATGGGCCGACTGCGGGAAGTGCTCTTTTAGGAACTCCAGCAGATCGGCCGGACTCATCACCGGCATGACGGCACTCCCCTGAGCCAGTACACTGCGGCCATGACAGCCGCCTCCAACGAATCGGTCCTGCTGCGCCGCGACGAAGGTCGCGTCGCCATCCTGACGCTCAACCGCCCCAAGGCGATGAACGCGCTCTCGGGCGAGCTTATAGACGCGCTGCAGGCGGAATTCGACAGGCTCGCGAAAGACAAGGAAATCCGCTGCGTCGTGATCGAGGCCAGCGGCCGCGCCTTTTGTGCCGGCCACGACCTGCGCGAAGTCCGCTCGAGCGACGATTATGGCTTCCATCACCACTTGATGACGCGCTGCTCAACCATGATGATGTCGATCCGCCGCCTGCCCCAGCCGGTGATCGCCAAGGTTCATGCCATCGCCACTGCCGCCGGCTGCCAGCTCGTGGCCGCGTGCGATCTTGCGGTCGCCTCCACCGACGCCAAGTTTGCGACGCCGGGGGTCAACATCGGCCTCTTCTGTGGCACGCCCTCGGTTCCGCTCGGCCGCAACGTCGGCTCCAAGCGCGCCCTCGACATGCTGTTCACCGGCGATCCGATCAGCGCCGAGACCGCGCTGCGCGATGGGCTGGTGAGCCGCGTCGTTGCCGCCGCCGATCTCGACAGGGCGACGATGGATCTCGCCAACACCATCGCGTCCAAGTCGCCGATGGTCCTCGCCCAGGGCAAGGAGCTGTTCCACAAGCATATGGAGATGGACCTCGAGCAGGCCTACGCCTACGCAACGGCCTTCATGGCCGGCGCCGTCACGCGCGAGGACGCCAAGCTCGGCATTGATGCCTTTGTGAATAAGCAGGGCCTGCCGGATTGGAAGGGGCGCTAGTCTCTCTTCTCAATTCTCGAAAATCAGGCACGTGGTCGTGCCGTGGGCGAGCAAGCGGCCTTTGTCGTCCGTGATCTTCCCCTCGGCTGTGCCGACACGCCGCCCGCGGTTCAACACAACGCCTTCCGCCTTGATCATCCCCGTCTCGGGGGTGATGGGGCGCACGAGGGAGATCTTGAATTCGAGGGTCGTCTGGCCGACGCCTTTCTCCAGGGTCGACCAGATGGCCAGCCCCATGCAGCTATCGAGCAAGGTGGCCGCGAGACCACCATGCACGGTGCCGGACGGATTGAGATGACTGTCGTTTGGCGTCGCCGTGACGACGACTCGCCCGGCCTCTGCCTCGGTCACGTCATAGCCCAGCGTTCGGGCAATCGTGTTGAGAGGCAGAGTTCCGTCGACGAGTCCCTGGACGAACTCCAGGCCACTCATCTCCTTTCGCCTGTTCGCGGCGACGGTTCCATAGGTCTTGCTGGTCGCCTGGTTCGACATCTCCGGTCAGCCTAACAGCCACCTTGGGACGTTGCTCGCGGAATTCGGACCTTACTGAAGTGTTGACGGGTCGGGATACCAGACCGTTAACTCGGATCAATAAAATGAGAGTAAACGGGAGAACGCTCATGCGGGTTATGAAATTGTCCCGGCGCGCTGCCGTCGCGTCGGCGATGGCTGGTGTCGCGACCGCGGCCGTTCCGGCACGCGCGCAGGACTTTCAGCAGGGCAAACCCATCACGATCGTGGCGCCATTCGGCCCCGGCACGACCAACGACATCATCGCCCGCCTGCTCGCCCAGGACATGACCGTCACCCTGGGCCAGAGCGTCATCGTCGAGAATCGTCCTGGCGCCACGGGCAACATCGGCGCCGACTATGTCGCGAAATCGCGCCCCGACGGCCACACGCTGGTGATCGCCTCCTTGAGCAACATCATCAACCAGGCCACCGGCAACGCCACGGCCAACCTGATCAACGACTTCACGCCCGTCTGCTTCGTCGGCGGTGTGCTCTATGCGATGCTGGTCCCCAACGAACTTCCGGCGAAGAATGTGGCCGAGCTGGTCGAGCTTGCCAGCAAGGAGCCCGGCAAGCTCAACTTCTCGGGCTTCATCGGCGGCGTGCCGCAGTTCCTGGGCGAGATGCTCAATCGCGCGGCTAAGATCAACACGGTGATGGTGCCCTACAAGAGCACGACCGACGCGCTTCCCGATCTGCTGACAAATCGCATCCAGATGTGGTTCACGCCTGTCGCATCAGGGGTGCCGGTCTACAACAACAAGCAGGCTCGCATGCTCGCCGTCACCGGCGAGAAGCGGACGGCCGTGGTGCCGGACGTCCCCACCTTCAAGGAACTCGGCTACCCCGACATGGTGGCCGAAGTTGCGTTTTACCTGCTGGCGCCAAAGGGGACGCCGCAACCCATCGTCGACAAGCTTTACCGCGCAGCCGACAAGGCGATGCAGAGCCCGAAGGCGCTGGAATCCTTCCGCGTCCAGGGCATCGAGGACAATCGCGGCGGCCCCGCCGAACTCGCCGCCTATCTCGCCAACGAACTCCGTCGCTGGGGCGAAATCGTCAAACTGTCGGCGCCGGCAAAGTAGCCGGCGCTGGCGCGTCTGCTACTGACGCCAGTCGCTGCCCTTGCCCTCGATCTGGCGCAAGGCTGCCTTCCAGTAGGTCATGCCGTATTCCGGGTTGGCGCGCTGCTGCTTCGCGCGCTCGCCGTACTGGCGGATGACGTCGGGATCGATCGGATCGGGCTCCTCGTTCATACCGCGGGCGATGACCTCGACCTCGCAGGCGCGCTCGAGCATGTACATGCGGCGCAGCGCACCCGGGATCGATGCGCCGACCGTGAGCAGACCGTGATTGCGCAGCACCACCGAGTTGCCGCTCTGGCAAGTGATACCCAGCGCATCGCACTCTTCCTGCGACGTCGGCATGCCGTACTCGTGATAGACGAGGTCGTCCCACACCGAGAGCACATCCTGGCTGATCGGGCGCAGGCCTTTCTTCAGCACCGACACGCCAGTGCCGGCGCGGGTGTGAGTGTGCAGCACGCAGTTGCCGTCGGGCCGGGCCTTGTAGACGCCGCTATGGATGGTGAAGCCGGCAGCGTTGAAGCGGCCGTCCTTGCCGTAGACATTGCCGTCGAGATCCATCTTCACCAGGCTCGAGGCGGTGATCTCGTGGAACAGGTCGCCATAGTTGTTGATCAGGAAGCACTTGGGCTCGCCCGGAATGCGCACCGTCATGTGGGTGTCGATCGTGTCGGTCCAGCCGAAAAGATCGGTGATGCGGTAGAGGGCGGCGAGGTCGCAGCGCGCCTGCCACTCGGCCTCGGTCATTTCGTGATCTTGCTGCACCAAGCTATCCATGACTGAGTCCCTTCGTGTAGGTCGACGGCACCACGCTCTTGACCGACTGCGCGCGCTTGGCAAGCCAATAGGCCTGCGGCGGCGGCACTGAACCGAACTGCTTGTCGACGCCCAGCTTCTGCGCCGCGTCCATCGGCCAGTTGGGATTGTAGAGCAACTCGCGCGCCAGGGCGATCAGGTCTGCCTTGCCTTCCTGCAGTATCTGCTCTGCTTGGTCGGCATGGACGATCAGCCCGACCGCCATGCTCATGATGTCGGCATCCTTCTTGAGCCGCTCGGCATAGGGCACCTGATAGCCGTAGGTGACAGGCCCGGCACTCACCACGGGCGAGCCGCGCATGCCGCCCGAACTGCAGTCGATCACGTCCACGCCTTTGGGCTTCAGGATCTTCGCCAGGGCGACGCTCTGGTCCGGTCCCCAGCCCGAATCGTCCTCGACCGAGAAGCGCACGAACAGCGGCTTCGACGCCGGCCAGTGGGTACGCACGCTTTCCACCACTTCGATGGCGAAGCGCATCCGGTTGAGCTCGCTGCCGCCATACTCGTCGTTGCGCACGTTGGAGAACGGCGAGAGGAACTGGTGGATCAGGTAGCCGTGCGCCATGTGCAGGTCGAGCACGTCGAAGCCCGCCTCATGGGCGCGCCGCGCCCCCTGCCCCCAGCGTTCCACGACTTCGGGAATCTCGGCGCGCGTCAGCGCGCGCGGCGTCGGATCGGTGTCGGGCGAGTTGATGCCGCTCGACGACACGAGCTCCCACCCTTGCCAATCCCAGATCTCCGGTGATTGCTTCAGCGGTGCACCACCCTCCCAAGGCCGGAAGCGCCGCGCCTTGCGACCGGAATGGCCGAGCTGGATGCCCGGCACCGAATTGTGCAGGCGGATGAAATCGACGCAGCGTTTCAGGCCGGGAATGTGGGCGTCGTCCCAGATGCCGAGGTCGCCCACCGTGCCGCAGCCGCGACGCTCGACCTTGGTCGATTCCATGATAACGAGGCCCGCGCCACCAGCAGCGTAGCGGCCGGCATTCATCAGGTGCCAGTCGGTGGCAAAGCCCTTCTCCGCCGAATACTGATGCATCGGCGCCACGACGACCCGGTTCTTGAGTGTCACGTCGCGGATGGAAATCGGGTCGAACAGCATCGGCTGTGCCATGTATACTTCCCCACCATGAACCACGACCGTTACGACGATCTGTATTTGCGCCGGATCCTGCGCGAGACGAAGACTATCGCGATGGTCGGCCTCTCGGCCAACTGGAATCGGCCGAGCTTCTTTGCTGCGAAATACCTGCTCGACCGCGGCTACAAGGTCATTCCAGTCAATCCCGCCGCGAAGGGCCAGGAGATCCTGGGCCAGAAGGTACATGGCTCGCTCG
>ENA-ORBV01011660-ORBV01011660.1-microbial-mat-metagenome-genome-assembly--contig:-NODE-11660-length-13748-cov-5.509765_pt1 | contig 13748 bp, 7 predicted proteins | sample MGYA00237777_ERZ505514 | MGnify/ENA primary metagenome ERZ505514 (study PRJEB26160, sample SAMN06269048) | microbial mat metagenome | isolation source: Oligotrophic lake microbial mat | place...
CCAATGAACAGTGTTGCCGATCGTGAGCCTCGTAACAATTCGCTTCGTCACCAGTATGGCCATGGCGGGTGCGATCTTCCACTCAAAATCTGGGCCGTTGCCGAGGTCAAGCGGACAGACGCCAGGAACCCGATTGCTTGGATTCGATTTCGTAAGAAGAAGCGTGCGTCGAAATATAACTGAATCTTTCTTTCCCGCGACATCAATTTTAGTCGTGGGTTCGGGTCGCATGCTGAATTCGAAACCAGATGAAACAAACCAACGAGGAACAATTTGCATATAATAGATGTTCATAAAGAGACCAGTACCAAAAGCATCATCTTCTATGAGAAACAGCAGCAAACAAATGAACAAGGCTGAGAGAGATAAACCATTAACGAGCGAAGAAAAGAAAAAGCTGATCAAACTCATGGTAGGAGTTCCATGGTTGGTCTACGCACCTCTGGTTTACGCTGGCGCCTTGTTTCGCACGTGGCCCGAACTATCACCCATTTTTGTGGGGTTGTGGCTCACACCGATTGCCGCAAGTGCAAGCTATGTGGCTTCTTGGATGTTCCTTCGAGATTGCCCTGCCATTGTCCGAGAGCGACTCCACAAGTCCGAATTTACGGGTGGGGACAAATCCCAGGAACCTCCCAAGGAACACACCGCCCAACGGCTCTTGGCCATCTCTTTGTCATTGCCCATTTTCATAAGTGGCTACGAATCGGCGGGTCGAATGCTCAGAGGTGATCCAGATTTACCCATGGTTACACATGCGGCGGGAGCAATCCTGTTGGTGTCATCCACCGCGCTCATCGGTTGGGTATTGAGATACAACCAATACGCCGCCAAAGTCGTTTACAAACAAGAGGGACATCAGCTTGTTACAACAGGGCCGTATTCCTTTGTTCGACATCCGTTTTATACTTTCATGATACCATTGTCTATTGGTTGGCCATGGGTGATGGGATCCTTGGCGTGGGGATTGATCCCATCCTTGATGACCATTCCAATTTTGATGTGGAGAACATGCCACGAGGAAGAGTTTCTGCTCCACGAATTTTGCGAGGATTACAAGCACTATCAGAAGGATGCGCCATCTCGCATGATTCCTGGGGTGTTTTGATGCGCGGATCGAAAATGATTGAACGCTAGGGACAGATGTGCAAAAGAGGGAATGGGAAGTGATGGGACACTGACGCGGCCACGGATAGGCAGATGCAAGAACAAGGACAACAACAACATAAACAGGCATGCAGTGCATGAGCGGTGAAGATGGCATTGTAACTAATAACCAAGAAAATGTGGATCTCATTTGTGGTCACTTCCACATAAAATTGGCTTTTATGGACTACAAAAATGGATTCAAGTTGGTTCAGAAATTCTACACGGATACTGTTTGCGTCCTACAATTCGTCTGTGAAACGTAGTAAATGCGGCTCTTGTTCTATGTATCAAATACATTGTAGGGCTAGCTACTAGGTGGCTATCTAGATCACTGGACCGGACGTTGGTTATGATGCTGTACCCTACTAACTGGTACTGTTCCATACAGTACTTCGCTGTAGTATCGCTGGCAAACAGCCCCACCTACCGTTCAACTAATGATTGGCCAACTGCGCGATAAAAGAGTTTTGAATATTGAATCCCGATGCGAACTGTTTCATGAATCTGGAAGTTCAAATGAAGAACCGAAGAACAACGGGATCTTCGCTGGTGGCTGCTGGTAGCATTTTTTCGAATTTGTGGCCATCGCCTACTACCCGTATTTTAGCGTAGTAATTGATAGGGTTCTCTCGGTGTCTCCCAAACAATGTCAACAGCTGCCCATCAAAACAGTCGGCCATCAAAGCTTAGACATCAAAATTAAACTGCCATCTGTGCTTTTTACTTTTATTATCCAATAAATCACAGTACATGACTGCTATCTACGCCTCCACCCTACCATCAAGATGATCATGAACAGTATATGTCGCCCAGCTGCTGCATCTTTGACCCGCCGTATGGCGACCACTCATGCTCTGCATCATCATCATCATCCTCATCTTCCCAGCAACGTCGTTGGCGTTGAGAAGCAGCACCGTTTTGCAACCTTCGTCCTTGGAGCTGCCATTTCTTCCTTAGTGATGTTCAAGGCTCCAGCCCATGATATCGATAACTTGGACCCCTATAATTTTGTTCACAGAACCGTCTACCGCGACTTTCCAGCAGATTTGAAGCGGAGTGCTTGGCGGGTGTCTATATGGCATAAGAAGGTACAAAGACTAAAGCGCATTTGTTTTCCAAAGTTTGACGGCGGCTACAATACTATACACCTTGTACAGAAATAATCGGATAAATCACTCACTTGGGTTTGCTGCTCTCAACTCCTATTTGCACAGGCCGGAAAACCAAGATACGATTTTTAATGTGGACTTTGATCACAATCCCGCAACTGTATACTAGTATGTAGTAACTCCATTCCCATCATCAATCACAACCCAAGTCGCTCGCCCACTTCAACCATCCAGCCCGGGCCCCACCCCTTCCCATGATTTGTAAATCAGATGCTTTTTCATGCATTGTTAGAATCTTCTATGTCGTGTTGGTAGTTAGTAGTGCGCCTCACAGCTCTCCCCAACAGGGATACATGTACGTATTCCACTTTTTCTTCAGCAAAAACCAGTCGGACATTAGTTTTGGGCACCCCCGCCAGCTAGCTAGCTAGATGCTGGTCTCTCGACCAGCTGGTGGAATGTAAAGAAAGATTTTACATCGGCGTTTACTTGTTTTTTTTATTCTCCCCAAAACGTTATCTGATAGCAAAACTAGGGACGGGCAAAGAATGATGAGAGCGAGCAGACAGTATAGTACTTACTATTAGGGAGGGCACAGCTGCGTCACATACACATCTTTCTGCACCAGTTCAATAAAAAAGGCGCTAACTGTGCAGTTGTCGCCACTAGCTGGGACTCAGGTTTGCTTTCTAAGGACGATTTTGGCTTTCGTAAGATCATGTCTCTCTACAAACATGTGGAGTATAAAGAAAGATTGAATATAGATTTTCTAAATATTTTTTTGCTTCTCCCAAAAACTATGTAATATCTGCAAACCTGGGACTAGGAACAAATGACGAGAAGTGAGCATACACGGTATTTATGTTTGGTATGCATAACTGTCTTCACCCACGTAAAGAATAATCCAAACGAATTCCAATTGGCATTCTCGATACGGATGACAGTTCTGCTTTTGCATAAACCTCCTTGTGCACCAGTGACATAAACATCAAAATGCAACCTTTCGGTCGTCGACACTGGCTGGGATGCGGGTTTGCTTTCTTATTTTTTGATGACAAAAACAAAAGAGCGACATAGACAATTTTGACTTACCCAATTTGACTTTTTGTCATCGCATACTCCAATAATAACTCACAACTCCAGCGTGCAACTTTTATGGTGGCTAGCAAATAGACAATATATTTTGAGCGCATTGGGGGAAGCAACACGTGAAGTGAGAAAAAATGTAGTCACCCCCGAAAAAATAAACCAGGCATGGAACGAGTGGTATTATCCTTATGAGTGACAATCATTTTTGCACAAGAATTTTGCAACCGAGCGACTATTGTTCACGCAGGAGTTGCGAGGACGTGCTTCTACCAGGAGTAGCAAGGTGTATGCCAGTCACTTACGCTTTGCTCAACCAAGGCATCATCCAGCATACGGAACTTGGCACGGATCTTTGCTTCTCCTCGAAATACGAAGTATGACCCAACACGCCCGGTCCAATCCATTTAAAGCTTCTTAACGTAATCCAAAGTTGCCTGCTTTGCCTTGGGGCTGACGGGGTCACTTCCAAAATAAACGTCACACATTGCCTTTGTAAAAACCTCGGATTTGATGGAACCAACATTTCCACTGGCATTTTTATACAGCAAAGAATCTCCGCGAATGGTCATAACCAGCTCTGTATCCTTTTCCAAATTTCCAGGAGGATTGAGTTTCTTGAACTCGTCCAATCTAATTTATAAATGAAAAAATTAATAAAAAAATGCAAGTGAGAGACAGGAATTTTTCCATCCAATAAATAGCAGTTGGGAAACTTCAAAAATAAATATTCCTTATGATACAGCAATACTTACTTGTCCAGATCCATTCCATTCATGCGAGGTGTCAAAGCTTCTACAATCGCATCGTTGTATTTGTCCATGGTCATGGATCGGTTCATGACAATGCGAATCACCTTGTGATTGTTGGGATCGAGCAACGCCTTTTCAATCGCGGCATCATCCTTGAGCCCAGCAAAATCTTCAGGACGAAGGTAAGCACCGACGGCGTACACCTTGACAAAGACATACTTTATGCGAACGCCACAGCCGGCAAAGGTAAAGCCATTGCACATGGGTGGAAACATAATTCCCGTGTCGGCTTCCTCCACGGCATCACCGGCCATGATGACGGGGAGACCTGAACCACGAGCATCCATGTAGGTTTTCTCTTCATGCTTCATCAAGCTTGTAGTCGCCGCCACCACACCAACACCTGCCAATGCCCAAGCGGCGAGGGGAAGTTCCCGACCACCGGCACGAGCAGCTGTGTAAAGTCCACGGGAAGCAGACGCTTTGGGGGGTTGGCGACAGCCAACTTTTGCCACCATCGTGGCACTACGAGCAAGAACCTTGGAAGACATCATCGTTTATTTTTTCTTGTACTATACTGGCGAAAATAGAAATAATAAATGGTGGAAACCAAAAAGTGTTGCTGCCGATCGAAAAAGAACGGAATTTAGTTCATTTCTACTAGCAGCAGACCCACCAGCAGATCCATCACAGCGATCCAGCTTTGGTTTGGTTGACACTGTCAACCTCGTGATGACGCTGCGTTGATTGGATCTTGTTTTCGGAAGACTAGGATCTTCCGGACGACGACAGACGAAGCACGATCATCCTTGGCACCAATTTGCAAATTCTCAACCTACAGGCACAGAACGCCATCACTGCATTGATACTCATTACAGCACTTGCCACCTACTAGCTAGTACTTGGTCAAGGTGTCAAACAATCTAGAGGGCAAACTTCCTCCAGAAATGAGTGTGCTCTCTTCTTTGAGAGCTTTGGTCTTTGCAGCCAATCCAATTCACACAGCATGACTCTTCCATCGGTCTCGTCCATCAGAACAGATTTGACTGCTCACACACTCAAAAGGTTTTTATTTGCAGATGCCGATGTCCCAGAGCCAACCAAGCTTCCATCTCAATAGCAATCCTGCCTATGCTCAATTCAGAGATTATTCCTATATCAGCAAATGCTTTTTGAAGATGAGAGTCTACCACCAAACCAATCTCCATTGAATTCAGTTCTCTTCTGAACAATCAAAGGCATCCTGCAAAATCAACATCAGAACAAAAGCAAATAGCCAACAATTCTCTACTATTATCATTTGGGACTTCATCTGTAAAGTCCTCTTTTATTCTCTCGACTTATTTTTGTTAGACCTTGCATCCAAGAATTGTATCCAACCTGCAGAAATGATTTCTCCAACCTTCTCAGAAAAAGAATATCTACATTTGGTAGTTTCAACTTACTAGTTTAAGGAGGGTTTAGAGTTTTACCGTAGACCAGTACCAGGATCGTACGTGCCCGTAGGCTCGAAACCTTCCTTAGACTTTTCATGTGTAAATTTCAAAACCGATCCGTTATGTCTTTATTCCGTGCAGCATTCAAAAGACTTAATGCAAGAATGGCCTTCCATGCCCCCTTTTCAATTTAACACTACTAGCTATCCCCACCCCTTTTGTGTTAGCTATTATGCATTGATTTTAGCTAGTAGCTCATTAGCCATGATGGAATAGCATTGCTCCATTTGGGGGGCAAATTTGGGGTTGTTTACAGCAGTTTACAATTTGCCCTGACAAAGGTGTACTGTTTTACTATAGAAAATCGTGTTGTAAATTTTCGATGGCTCCAAACCCTCTTTGAACTAGTACTGCATTTAGACCAGGCAATGTGCTGTGTTAAGAACTGCATCAATTACAATCTCCATATCTTAGTCACATCGACACACTCTTGAGCAATCTAAAAGTGCTCTTGACCAAGCTCCAAGTGATCATGATTTATCCCGGCTGGCTTTGGTTCATCTCCAACTGTTTTAGCTCCATCTCTAACTGGCTTTGGTTGACATGACTATTGATGTGCACATCTTAGTTGTTGGGTGGCAAGTGTTCTCTTGTGTTGCTCTGTGTTTGTCATTCTGTTTCTGCATTTCACTCAAGCTGTCTCATGCGCAACTAGATATCTGGACTCATAAATTCTCACCCATTCAGCTGCTGCAAGTTTTGCTGACCCCTCTAATCCCAGATGGCCAAAGTCTCCACCCAGAATGGAGGCGGAGAACAGACAGTGTGCTTTGCAACAACACTTGTCTGTCCTGAGATCACAATAAGACTCTCCTGTGTGAAGAGTGATGTGGGACACTTCTGGTTTTCTTTCTCTGGAGTTTATGCTCATCATTTTCCCTTTTGGTTGGAGACCCCCGCCCCCTGTGTTGGTAGAATTGCAGAAGTGTGGTCTCAAATGTTCCAGCACTTTTAGGAAAATGCAATAGGAGAGGGTCATGGTGTCTCTGCCTTTGTTGCACTCACTCTCATCGATGGTGTCTCTGTTGTCGTGTGCTGGCTGTTCAATGAACAACAACTGCCATTGTTTCTTAGGCTATGCCTCGTTTGAGCTTTCATGTTCTTTCTAAACAAAGCGGGGAAATGTATGCTAGGTCAAGCTAGGGAACCAAAGTTTTTAGTAAATAAGCAGCTGGCACACTGCTGGCACTTATTCAGCAAAAGATAAATTAGTCCTAAGGGTATTTGGTTGAGAAGTGAAATTAATTTCACCACATGATCAACAACCCAACGCACCGCTGCCATTCCGACAGCGATAGGTCAAATCTCTTCCTGCTCCAGGCTTAACGTGGTAGCAATACCTATGAAATATTTCACACCTTGTTGACGCCGTGCAACAGATGCCATAACAAAATTCCACCCGTCACACTGACATTGAGTGAATCCACTACATCACCGTCATTATCGTCACCACCACTAGTCCCGCCAACTCCACCGTGAGGAATTCTTACAAAATCGGTACACAACTTGGCAACCATTGTGCGGAGCCCGTGTCCTTCGGAGCCTAAAACAAGCAATGTAGGACGATCATCCTTTGGAAGGTCTTGAAGATCGTACAGCTGCACCTCTTCTTCGTCAACTCCACGAGGCTTGGACGATGCTGCACCAATGATCCGAAAGCCATCTTCCCGTGCCGTCGTCAGCGTACGCGGTAAACTATTGGTGCTGTAAACATTCAACAGTTCCAAGGCTCCAGCACTGGCAGCGCTCACAACTGGAGACGGTGGTGCTGAATTCTTGGAGCACACTAGGACTCCTAAGCGATTATTGTCGTTTCCGCCCAAAAAGTATGAACTACGAAGTATGGCACCCAAGTTTTGTGGGTCCACCACTTCGTCGAGCACAAGCCAAAGATTTGGAATGGATGCATCCGACGAAGGATCAGGAAGCGGAATGCGAGATAGTGACTCAAACTCAAGTGCACCACAACGTAGTACAAAACCCTGCGAGAAATGGCAACTTGATTTAGAGATTTGCCTTCTCAAATAGAAAAAGCGCTTGCACGATGCAAGGCTGCATTTTCAATCCAACCAAGTACAAAACATCATTTACTTACTTGATGAGGACGGCTTCCACTCAATGCGTTCAAAGATCCCTTATCGGTGTACGCTACAGGGACACCGAGCTCCTCTGCCCTTTGCTTCACTTTATCGGCAGCTACGGCTTTATCTTCGCTGCGCCCGCTTCCACCGCCAGTGGATCTATCCTGCAAAAAAAGGAAGGGAGTAAATTGTGCTTCTGGTTTCGTGTCCTTGCTTGTAGGTGCAGCAAAAGCATTACTTTCGTCGCCCTCGTCTTCAGCACCGTAATCCTCTTGGCCCTCCGAAAACCTCCTCATGTCAACCTCTTGATCTCGTGGTTTAAAATCTCTTCGATTGGCTTTCAAAGCACTCAGAATAGGTGCGAGACCATATAAATGCACAAAGCCTTCTGCCTCGAGTCCTTTCATGTCAATACGAGGACCTACATCCTCAGGTTTTGCTCCTCGCCTGTTGCTGTTGCTGTTGCGATCATTATTCCATGAATCGTTTCTGCCGAATTCATTATCACTTCGTCGCCTGAAATCTCCTCCACCTCCACCTCCTCTTCGATCTCTGTTTCGATTATCAAAATTATTGTTGTTGTTGTTGTTGCTACGTCCCCGACGGTCGCCTTCTCTTCGTCCTCCCCGATCATCATTATTATTGTCTCGACCACGATTCGACGATGGCCTTCCTCCTCGTCTTGCTCCTTGGTTGTTGTCATCTCCCCAAGAATTTCGCCTTGGTGGTGGTGGTGGTGGTGGTGATTCTCTAGATGTCCGTTGTGGACTTCCTCCCCAATCATCATCATCACCCCAGGATGACATTAATTGCCGACTTCTTGTGATGGCACCACCCATGTCACTACTAGTGGTGGTACGGCGTACTGCTGGAGAGATCCATGCCGTGGCTCCACGACGACATAGCAGCCCAATAATCATTGCACGAAAAAATTGATTCCGAAGGACCCTCATGGAAGTTTTATACTGGTGTGATCAAAATGTCCTTGGGTACACTGATATGTGTCACGAGAATCAATGAATGTCCTTAACTTTCCGCACAGAAATGCACTCGTCTGATCACTACTGCCAGTGCTACTACTAGCTAGAGCTATGCAGCGAGAAACAGAATTATACCGTACTAGCTAGTAGTATGCAGCTCCATACTATCCGTCAGAAAAATTGATCTTCTGATTTTTGTTCCATAGTTTGTGATGGATGGAATTTTCAAATCGTTGGCTGTCACCCTGTCACGGGTTAATCCGTGAAATTGAGTCACGGGCGGAACACGCTAGAGTCTTTTTGTAGTACTGTACTACTAGCTAGTAGCTAGAGTAGATATGCTTGGTTGTGTCTTTTGCCAATGGATCAACTCTGCTCAACCTTTTCAAACTACTGCCTAGCTAGAACTACTTCCTTCAGTTACTACTCTGCACTAGTAGGAGTAGTGCTAACTACCTACCTACCTAGCTAGAGTAGAGCTGCTGTGGTACCGGTGCGGCGCACCGCCAGGTAGGAAATGCTCGTGCCCAAAACAATTGCTAAAATAAAAGCAAGTCAAGTCAATGCATCAAAATCACCCTCAGCAGTCGAGCCTCTTTCAGATTTTGGGCCTAAAGCTCTACATACAAATTTTAGACATGTGCACCTTCATTGCCCGCCGGTTACCTTGCCTAGCTAGGAGAGTAGGTCACCATCTAATAGGACATATGTAGATTGATAGCAATCACTTCGATGCTCTGTGTACCTTTCACAAAAAAGCAGCAATACTGCACTACACCGCAAACACGGTAATTGATCTTAGTTTGTGTTGTAGAAGGGGAGTTCCTCTTTAAAAAAATTCTATGAGTATAAAAATTTAAGGAAGGGCCACACGGATGCATCGTATAGAGTGTAGCCATTGTAAGCAAGTAAAAAAATGTACACGCACTGGAGGCGCAGATTATTCAGCGGAAAAATCATAGTTTCCGGTATTGTGTTGGAGTGTATTTCGTTCTCCATTCATTAGTTTCGTTCGTTCCCTTGCACGAAACAATTATGATTGCAATTTGGCCCGTTTAGAAGGAGACCCCGTCCCCTCGGAAACCATTTGAGGGCACAGCGCAACATCAATTGTCGGTCTTCCGCTTCGTTGTTGCTGTCGCTGCTGCTGGTGAGGCTGGTTGTTACGGTGTTGTGGTTGATTCTTCCTAGCCCTTCCAACGACAAAGTTGGGAAGGTCGTGGGCCGGCACACAGGAAATGGATAGATCCATTCCTTCTTTTCTTCCCTCCCACGAATTGATTTTGTGCAAGAATTCGGAAGTGCAGTACCTCAAATCTACTGTTTCCACACCCTGGGCAAAGCGCAAGGCTGTGAAAAAGTGTGACTCGTGGGTTGTTCCATAGTGCCGGTCAAAGAATTTGGCAAATGGCCACGCCTGTACTTCCGGTGTCTCGAGGCAGGAAATCAAAAGACGGAGCCTTGATTCACAAAGCCGGAACCAGTGCAAGAAGTCTTCGGCATTTCTCGCTCGAATGCTCACTTGCAAATAGTGATGGTGCCGATGGAAGAATCCGCCATCCTGAAAGATCGAGCTGCAGTCGTCCGGATGACGTGCGTTTTCCAGCGATATCGCTGCGCGACACATTTCATCTTGAATTCGACGGAGTTGTGGAATTCCAATATTGTAAGATGAGTTCATTGTTGGGTAGACGGGTGTCAGAATAGGACAAAGATGCAATCCATCCCGAGGATTAACTTTTGGATTCCAGGCTGGCATGGGCATTACTCCAGTTGGCGGTTCGGTACAAATAGGCCCCAAGGTGACGGGTTTCGGCCATTCCCATCGAGAATATGTTTGAAAAAAGATGAGGAGCAGTTGTGGTGCAGTTGCCTTTGGATTGTCTACCGCAGCTCTTGCAACAAGAATTGCCCAATTAATACCACCAAAAAATCCCAACACGTTTGATTGAACCCCATGTATGTCACTCCAACATTTAACAGCTCGCAGTGTCAAACGAAAGGTTTCCACATTGGGTACCAACGATAGCATGAACTGCGACACACGAGCTCCATTGAGAGAGCGGACCCCTGCTTCATCCACTCCCTGAAGGTCCAAGTCATCGATGGAATATTCCATTCTGCTTCTTCCCATAGGAACAGGTTCGTTGGGTGCGATCATGGACTCTGGTTCTCCCCGCAACAACAAGGGTGGCTGGCTTTCCAAAAATCGAAACAATTTGGTCGCATTCTGGAGCCTTGCAAATAGTAGATCAATTTGAACGCCTTGCAAGACAAACTTAATGACCGGAGTGTAGGCAGAAGGAATGGGGTGGACTTCGGCCACTCGAAGATCGTGCTTCAATCGGTCCACAAGCGCCAAAAAAAAGTCGGCGCGCGTACAATGGGGAGGACACAAGGCCAGTACGTCCAAGTCACTCGACGGTCGATGGACTCCCAAAGAATAACTCCCAAAGGTAATGACCACGGGACGCGGGACTTTCCACTGATTTTTTGTACTGGCGTCGCGCAGCATGTCGTTGGACCAGTGAAAAAGAATTCGTTCCAGTAATTCCAAAGACGACCGACGACGAGCTTCGTTCGCATAATCAAAGGATCCCATGTTGCGAAGCATCCCTTCTAGCGATACGCCCTGCTGTGGTTGCGACGGGGACGAGGAAGCGTACGAATTTGCATTTGGCATATAATTGTTACTGCCTTTTTTCTGATTGGTATTTCGTCGCGTGCCACCTCTTTTACTTTGTTGTCGTACATTGTGGTTGTTGTGATTGTTGTAGTGCGCATCTGGGTGTTCGTGTGGGTGCTGGTTTGGATGGCGGCGCTGGTTCTGTGGATGGTTCTGTGGATGGTGCGGGAGCTGTGGACGAGGGTTTGGCGGATGCTGAAACCCACGCGGCATGTCGCGTTCCCTTCTCTCCATTTTACAAAATTAATTGAAACAAAATTATTATTAATACACTAAGATCCTTGTAGTAGATTGAGTGCGTCGTATAGATGGTAAGAAATAACAGCAGCAAGTAATTACGCTGCTACGATCGTTGGAGTCTCCCAAGCAAGAGCTTCTTATGCAACACAAGCATGTGTGACTGCCTCAGCACTGCCTAATAGCTGGTAAATAGCCTGTCATGCAGCGCAGAAAGTTTGACCACCTCGTCGAAACCAAGGCAGCTACAGCTAGCTAGTAGCTAGCTACTAGGTTAGCTTCGTTATCGCCACACTGACTGGTTGCCTCAGGTTTTTACATCGGACGAAGCAAGACGATTTCGTTGTCTTTTTCGCTCGCACACTGGACCGACCCATCTAAAGATGTCCACTTTGTCCCACATCTTATCTAGCTAGCTAGTAGCCAGCTAGCTACAAAAGTACCAGGTACTGGTAGCTACTAGTAGCTGAGCATGGGCAAGTTACTGCATTGTGCTAGAACTCTATGATTTTACTGAAGTAAGTCTGAAGCAACACAGAAGAGGGAGATTTGGGCCAAAGTTGAGACATGAAACTAAATGTTGAATGTGGTTTGGAACAGCTTCAGAATTTTGCATGAAGCACAGCATGGATGACATTTCAAACTACCACTTCAATGGACATGATGACCAAACTAATAGTGCTGCAAAAAAGGATTCAATAATCCATTGTGTAGCTTTGGTTGGATCACTCCAACACCTACAGTAGGGTGCATCAAATGACAACAATCAACCAAATGTGGATCATCATGAGTCATGAGCATGCACGACAAACAATAAATAAGTTTGGGTCTAGATTAAGTTTGGAAATAACCGAGGCAACATGGTCATCTACTTTTATAATGATTTTCCAGCTACACATCTTATTGTTGTAAATGGTGTGGCTCTTGCGTGCACATTCTCTATGGGAGTCTAACTTGTCTTAACCAAAAGTTATGACATGATTAGCAATTTTATAGCTTTTTTCATCATTTCAAAAGTTCACTGATAGCCAAAATTCTTGCTGAAGCCAGGTTTGCACCTCTCACATCCCTATTTCTGGCCCATGCCTGTGCAATTAGTGGTTCTCTGTTCAACAGAGAAAGAGAGGCAGAGCTTTAAAAAAAATTGGTAGAGGACAAAGATAGTAGAGGAACCACCAACGGAGCATAAGAACCCCAGGTAGAGGACCAAGAAGGCTCCAAGTTCACTCTCACAGAGTTTAAATTTCGTCCCTCATACAAAAACCTAAGAGTAATGCTATGATAAAGAGCAGCCTAATAGACCATGAAATAAACACGACCTAACATTTCTATAGAGGGATTTGGATGTCCTTGCCTGGGTAGACATCTACCAGTTTGGTAGCCAAACTTGAGGAACTGAGCCGTCTTTCGAATTCTTGCATGGACCCTACTTCAGATACAAATTTTGCGACTGGACCTTCCGTGTCGATATCACCATTCTGCATGGGGACTAAAAATTTGGGTTGCAGTATTTCCATCAGGCGCATGGTCTCTTCGCAGCCATGAACTAACTCAAATGCCGGCAGTGTTTGTCCGCTTATGGGTGATATGACAATGTCAACAGGTCCAAGTTTCCGGAGCTCCCGTGCATTAAATTCCACGTGAGGCTCAATGTATATGGATGGCCCATCCTTCGACGATGACGACGAACCTTGTAGAATGTATCCATTTTCTCGTCGTTGCCATGGAGGGCCTACCAAGGCTCCCGTAGTTGCTCGTATAGTGACTGTAGAACCATCTTCTTTTTCCACCTTTCGCGGCGAAATGATTGTTGTCTGTTGGTGCTTTAAAAAGCGCACCTGGGGCGTAGATTGCTGTGATCTGAAAATGCCTGCCTTTCCCCCCTTCCAAAAACCAGATGTTCTCAGTGCTCCTTCTGCAGAAAGTGGTGCGACGATGGGAACGGTAGGGTCGAGTTTTTGTAGTTTTTGCAAGGTGCGAACGTGAGCGTGGTCGTCCAGGCCTTGCGTCAATAAAATACAATCAATGGGAGGGAGAGTCTCTGCTACTCCCGAGGAAGGAATGACTCGCTTCTTGCCTTGGTAGAGGTCGGGAATGCCAAAGTCCAGTGGTCCCTCCAACAATGGGTCGATCAAAATAGTGATGCCACAAGTCGACAGCAACCACCCATTG
>ENA-ORBV01011662-ORBV01011662.1-microbial-mat-metagenome-genome-assembly--contig:-NODE-11662-length-13747-cov-9.016679_pt1 | contig 13747 bp, 11 predicted proteins | sample MGYA00237777_ERZ505514 | MGnify/ENA primary metagenome ERZ505514 (study PRJEB26160, sample SAMN06269048) | microbial mat metagenome | isolation source: Oligotrophic lake microbial mat | place...
GGGCCAGACACGCTGCTCTTCAGCGTCGATGGGGCTATGGTGCCGGTGGTGGGCGGCCAGTGGAAGGAGGTGCGCACCTTGGCCGTCGGTGCCGTCCAACCGCCCGTCATGGGACCGGACGGGCCTGTCATGCAGACGACAAACCTCTCATACTTCTCGCGGCTCACCGACAGTACGACCTTTGCCGAGCAGGCCCTCCCCGAGCTCCAGCGGCGCGGGATCGAGACGGCGCGCCGGGTCGGGGCCGTCGTCGATGGGGCTGCCTGGTGTCAAGCCTTTATTGAGTACCACTATCCCGAGGCCGTGCGCATCCTCGACCTCCCCCATGCGGCGGAACACCTCACGGCAATCGGGCAGACGCCTGGTGCGGACGGGCCGCTCCTCAGCGCGGCGAGCCAGCAACGCCTCCGCACGGCCCTCCGGCACGACGGGCCGGAGGGCGTGCTGATGGAGCTCCGGACGCTTGTGGCCGGGCAGCCGCCCACGCCCGCGCTGACCACGGCGCTGGCCTATCTGGAGACGCGGCAGGCCCAGATGCAGTATCCCGCGTTGGTCGCCGACGGCTGGCCAATCGGGAGCGGCATGGTCGAAAGCGCCAACAAGCTGGTAGTCGAAGACCGACTGAAGGGCGCGGGCATGCATTGGGCAGAGGCGAACATTAATCCGCTGCTGGCACTGCGCAATGCGTGCTGCAACGCGCGGTGGGACGAGCAGTGGAGCGTGATCGAGCAGGGATTGCGGCAGCAGGTAGCGGTGCGGCGGCAGGGACGGCAGGGGCGGCGGGCGGCGACCCGGGCGCCGTCGCTGCCCAGTCCGCCCCCCATGCCGGTGCCCGCACCAACGCCACCGGTGGCGCCGGCGCCCAGCGAACCGGTGGCGAAGCCGCCCCATCCCTGGCGCCGTGCCTGGAGCATCCGTCGCCAGTGCGAACTCGCGGGTGCAGCCTAGGCCCGAAATAATACGTCACACCCCGGGCGCCTGGGTGCGACGTATGGTTTCGGGCTGCCCGCTGGCCGGCGACTGAAGGCGCGCCGGCCGGGCCTACGGCCGATCGTCGGCCTACGCGGACGCAGCACGGCGTCGGCCTACGCGGACGCGCGGCGCGCAGCGCCCCGGTGGCGCGCCTTCAGGCGCCCGCTGCCCCGCTTGGGCCGCAACCATACGCCGCACCCCGCACGGCGCTAGGGCTTGAGCGAAGGCGCGCATCTGCTGTATACTAAGCGGAGAATGATCACAGGCAGCGTTGCTGATCGTGCTGGTGGTGGCGCGCTCAGTTTTTTTGTACCCGCAGAGAGCAGGCGAGCTATGCAGATTCGAGTTGGCTTCGAGCTTACGCTGGAGTCGAGTGCGCCAACGCCGAACGCGGCCGTTGTGCAGGCGCGCCAGCAGAGCAACGTTCATCGCCTGTGCAGCGAGCAGTGGACGATCACGCCTGAGATCCCGCTTCACAGCTATATTGATAGCTTCGGCAACAGCGTATGGCGTTGGACAGCGCCTGTGGGCACGATGAAGCTGCGCTACGACGCGATCGCGCAGATCGCGCCCACGCCCGACCCGGTGCTGGCCGATCTGCCTGGCACGCCGGTGGATCAGCTGCCAGACGAGGCGCTGATCTACACCCTGCCGAGCCGCTACTGCCCTTCGGATCTGGTGATCGGCGAGGCCTGGCAGCTGTTCGGCGACGCGCCGGACGGCTGGGCGCGCGTGCAGGCGATCTGCGACTGGGCGCATAGCAATATCGTCTACGGCTACGGCAACAGCCACGCAAGCACCTCCGGCTACGAGGCCTACCGCGACCGCAGGGGCGTCTGCCGCGACTTCGCCCACATCGGCGTGATGTTCTGCCGGGCGCTGAACATCCCGGCGCGCTATGTCTACGGCTACCTGCCGGACATCGGCGTGCCGTTCGATCCTACGCCGATGGACTTTCACGCCTGGTTCGAGGCCTACCTGGACGGCGCGTGGCGCACCTTCGACGCGCGCCACAACCGGCCGCGCATCGGGCGCGTAGTGATCGCCCACGGTCGCGACGCCGTGGATACGGCCATCCTCACCAGCTACGGTGATAGCCGCCTGACGGGTTTTACCGTGTGGGCTGCGGAAACTGTGGTGGAGGGACAGGCTACTACGACGCTTGAGGTGCGTTAGGCAAAGCGGGCGCCCACAAGGGGCGCACCAACGGCGCCGCTAGGCAAAGCGGGGAGCGATGCACGAAGAGGAAGCACAGATGACGCTGCTCGACCACTCGGGCGTGGAGTGGGGCCGGGTGCGGCAGACGCGCTACTGGATGTACCAGCGCTTTCAGTACCGCTACCCTGGCAGCATCCGCGAGCTGCATCAGCGGCTGCTGGTGATCCCGAGCGACCGTTACGGCGACCAGCGGGTCTGCGACTTCACGCTGCGTGTCTCGGAGCCTGGGGCCAGCACCCGCATGCAGCAGGACAGCTTTGGCAACCGCGTCTTCTTGGTGTATGCGCCCGAGGCCGCCGCAGAAGTTGTGTTCGAGCTGCGGCTGGTGGTGGAGCGCAACCTGGACCTGCCAGCATCACCACGGCTTATGCGTGTGGAAATAGCGCCGTACTGGGCACACACGCGGCTTACCGCCGCAGACGGCACGCTCGTCGCGACTGCCAGGCAGCTCGCGGCGCAGCACGAGGAGCCCGAGCAGCTATGTGAGGCGATCAGCGCGTGGGTGTCCCGCGCGATGCGCTACGGCGCGGGCGCCACCAGCGTGAGCAGCACTGCGGCGGAGGCGCTAGCCGTGGGGCAGGGGCTCTGCCAGGACTACGCCCACATTATGCTGGCGCTCTGCCGTGCTGCGGGTATCCCTGCGCGCTACAGCTCCGGCCACATGCTGGGCGAGGGCGGCTCGCACGCCTGGGTGGAGGTGCTGCTGCCTAACGCGCAGGGCGGCTACAGGGCAGTGGCCTTCGACCCCACCAACGACCGCCGGACGACGCCTGCGTACATCACCGTGGCGCTCGGGCGCGACTACAGCGACGTAGCGCCGACCTCGGGCTACTACATTGCCCCGTACACAGGCCAGCTGACCACCAGCAAGCGCGCGGGGCTCACGCATTTGCAGTACCGGCAGGGCTGATGCAACGGCTATGAGCCGAGCATTTGTCCACAGATGCCACCGATTTCCGCCCGATTATGCCTACTCGTAGCGCAGCGCCTCGATCGGCTGGAGCTTGGCGGCGCGGCGGGCGGGGTAGAGGCCGAAGCCGACGCCGATCAGCGAGGCGAAGAGCAGGGCGATGCCCACGGCTGGCCACGAGATGACGGTGCCGATGCCTGCGGCGAAGCCGACGAGCAGCACGATCGCGATGGCGCCGACCACGCCGATCAGGCTGCCGACAATGCTGAGCGCCAGGGCCTCGAGCACGAACTGCCCGAGCACGTCGCCGTCGGTGGCGCCGAGGGCCTTGCGCACACCGATCTCGCGGGTGCGCTCCGTGACGGCCACCAGCATGATGTTCATGATCCCGATGCCGCCGACCACCAGGCTGATGCCGGCCACCACCGCGATGAAGCCGGTGATCGCGCCGTTGATGCCGTTGAGCACGCCGAGCGCCTGGGTGGGCGAATCGAGCTCGAAGTCGTCGATGGCGCCCTCGGGCACGCCACGGGCGGCGCGCAGGGCGCCGACAATCGCCTGCTCGGCGGAGTCTATCACCTGCTCGCTGGTGATGCCGATCAGGATGCTGTTCATCTGTAGACCACGGCCTGGCAGATCCAAGTCGCCCACGAGACGCAGGCGCACGGCGCTCATCGGGGCAAAGACGCGCCCGTCGGTGGCGAAGGGGCCGCCGTTCTCTTCGATCACGCCGATCACCGTGATCGGCTGGCCGTTGATCTCGACGGTGCGGCCCACGGCAGCCTTCAGCGCCGCCTCGTCCTCGCCAAACAGATCTTTGGCGATGAGATAGCCTAGCACGCCCACGCGGGCGCCGCCCGCTTCGTCGGCCTCCGTCAGGAAGCGCCCAGCGAGCATCGGCACGGTCTGAACATTTTTGTAGCTTGCGCTGGTGCCCACCAGCAGCGTCTGCACGGCGGTGGTGCCGGCCCGCACCTCGGTGTTCAGCCTGACCTCGGGCACGATGGTGCGAAAGAGATCTGGGCGCTGGGCGACCAGCTGATCCAACACCTGGTAGTCCTGGATCGAGAGCAGGCCGTAGCCGGGCACGTCGCGGGCGCCCTTGGCCTTGGGGTCGCCGGGCTGCACGGCGACACGCCGGGTGCCAAGGTCGATGAACTGCTCGAAGACCGAGCTCTGGAGCGCGTTGCCCAGCGAGAGCACGGCCACCAGGGTGCCGGCGCCGATGATGATGCCGAGCATGGTGAGCAGCGAGCGGAACTTGTTGGCGCGCAGGCTATCTACGGCCATGAGGAGCTGTTCTTTGAACATGGTGTGTCTTTTTAGTGCTGAGTGCTGAGTGCTGAGTGCTGAGTGCTGAGTGCTGACAATGGGCTGGGAACCGTCCACCGTCCACCGTCCACCGTCTACTGTTCTGGCAGCTACACAACTACAGGCGGGTGGCTCTGGCCGACGCGCTCGTAGACATCGACGCCGTAGTACTCGCTGAGGATATTGTCGGCGAGCTTGCCGTCGCGCAGGCCGATCACGCGATCCATGTGGCGGCCGATCTCGGGGTCGTGGGTGATAACCACGATCGTGCGGCCCTGCTCGCGGTTCAGATCGCGGAAGAGCGCCAGGATCTCGGCGCCGGTCTTGGTGTCCAGGGCGCCGGTGGGCTCGTCGGCGAGGATCATGGCGGGGTTGTTGACGAGGGCGCGGGCGATGGCAACGCGCTGTTTCTGGCCGCCGGAGAGCGTGTTCGGCAGGCTCTGGAGCTTGCTGCCCAGGCCCACGGCCTCCAGGGCCTCGCGGGCCCGCTGCGCGCGCTCGCGCCCGTCCACCCGCCCGTACACAAGGGGCAGCGCCACGTTCTGCACGGAGCTGAGGCGCGGCAGCAGGTTGAAGTTTTGGAACACGAAGCCGAGCTTGCGGTTGCGCACGCGCGCCTGGGCCAGGCGATCCAGGCCACTGACATCCTCGCCGTCCAGTAGGTAGCGCCCGCTTGTGGGCGTGTCCAGCAGGCCGATCAGGGTCATCAGGGTGCTTTTGCCGCTGCCCGACGGCCCCATGATCGCGACCATCTCGCCCTGGTTGATCGTCACGTCCACGCTGTCGAGGGCGCGAAAGACCTCGTCGCCGGTGGGAAACTCTTTGGTCATCTGCTCCATCTGCACGATGGGCCTGGAAATATAGTCGGTGGTCATTGGTATGCTCCTCGTGGGAGGGCGACCACGAGGGCCGCCACTACGGGTTCTTGGGAGGGCGGCCACGAGGGCCGACGGGTTTTTGGTAGTTACGGGGTTACGACTTGCTCGCCCTCGGTGAGGCCGCTGAGAATCTCTACCTGCTCGCCGGCTTGGAGGCCGACGGTGACGGTGCGCTCCTGGACGCTGCGCTTGCCGTCGGCGTCGGTGACAACTACGCTCACCAGGCTGCGCTCGCCCGCGCTGCGCACGGCGGCGGCGGGCACGCTCAGCACCTGGGTGCGGCTGTCGGCCACGATGGTTGCGCTGGCGGTCATGCCGGGGCTAAGGGTGCGACCGTTCGGGTCGAGCTCCACCGTCACCTGATAGGCCGTCACGGCGCTCTCGCTCTGCGGCAGCGGCTCCAGGCGCAACACGGTGCCTGGCAGGCGCTCGCCAAGGGCGTCGATCAGGACATCCACAGGCTGGCCCACGCTCACGCGGCCAATGTCCACCTCGTCTACGGTCACTTTCACCAGGTAGCTGCTCACATCGATCAGGACCACGGGCGCCTGCGTGCCGAGCGACTCGCCGGGGGCGACCGAGACTGTGGCGACCAGGCCAGCAAAGGGCGCGCGCAGGGTGGCGTCGTCGAACTGGATCTGGGCCTGGTCGAGCTGGGCCTGGGCCTGGGCCACGCGGGCCTCGGCGCGGGCAAGATCGCTGGTGGTGGGGTCTGCCGTCACCTGCTCCAGGCGGGCGCGGGCTGCCTCCAGGTTGCCCTGCTGCGCGGCCACCGAGCCGGCGCGCTGGGCGCCCGTGAGCTGGGCGAGATCGGCCTCGGCGCGGGCCTGCTGTGCGCGGGCGGCGGCAAGGTCGTCGGCGTCGGCGCCGGTGAGCAGCTCGTCGAGGTCGGTCTGGGCGGTACGGACGCGGGCCTGGGCGGTGGACAGGCCGCTCTGCTCGTTCTGGAGGGCGGTCTCGTACTGCACCTGGGACTGCTTCAGGTTGGCCTCGGCGTCGGCCAGGGCGCGGGCGGCCTGGTCGAAGGCAACCTGGAAATCCTGCTCCTGCGAGGCGTTGAGCGGGCGGCCGCTGCGCGGGTCGGTATCGTAGGCCTTGACGTGCTCAAGATCCCAGTAGGCGGTGCTGTAGGCGCTCTGGGCGTTGCGCACGCTGTTGGCGCCGGCCTCCACGTTCAGGCGGGCCTGCTCTTTGGCGGCGGCGAGCGTGCTGCGGTCGCGGTCGGCGCCGGCGCGGGCCTCGTCTAGAGCCGAGATGGCGCGGGTGCGCTCGTCGCTCTTGGGGCCGGCCTCTAGCTCGGCCACGCGGGTGCGGGCCTCCACTAGCGAGGCGCGAGCGGCGGCGATGTCGGCGGACGTGACGCTGCCCTGAGTCTGGGTGAGCGTGCCGGCTGCGGCCTGCACCTGGGCCTGGGCCTCGGCGATCTGCTGCGGGGTGGCGCCGTCGCGCAGGGCTTGGAGATCGGCCTGGGCCACGGCGAGATTGGCGGCGGCGGCGGCGCGGGCGGCATCTAGCTGACGGCTATCGAGCACAATCAGGGTGGCGCCTGACTGCACCGTGTCGCCCTCGTTCACGAGCACCTTGGCCACGCGGCCGGAGGGAGCGGGGAAGGCGAGCTCGGCCTGTGTGCGCGGCTCCACCTGGCCCGTGGCGCTCACGCCGAGGGTGAGGTCGCTGCGCGAGACCGTGGCGAGCGTAGCGTTGGCGAGCGGATCGGCGGCGCCGCCGGTGAAGGCGCGCACGGCGAAGGTGGCGGCAACGGCGATGGCCAGGACGGCGGCGATGATGGCGGCGATATTAAGGCGACGGCGGTTGGCCGAGCGAGGTTTGGGCAGCGTGGTCATGTTGAGGGTGTCCCCTGAGTATGAGCTGATAGAAGAAGCTACGGCGCTAGGCGGCGACGCCGTGGAGAAACAGGTTGATCAGGACCTCGACGTTGAGGGTGGGCCCGCCAAAAAGCGGATCGATCGTATCAGACCAGTTCGCTGTGGCGGCGGGCGCAAACTCCTGAAACGCCTCGGCAATACTAATAAACATTTGGGCGAGGGTCGAGGCGCTGTGGTGGGCTAGCTCGCCGTCGGCGAGGCCGCGCTCCATCACGCCCACAATGGGTGCAACGAGCTGGCCGAAGAAGGCCGTGGCGAGGCGCTCACGGTTGCTGTTGCTAAGATGCTCGAACATCTCGTGGCGCAGCATGCGCATGTCGGTGTCGCGGTTGGCCATAAGCACGGCGGCCAGGGCGCGCAGGCGGGCGGCGGTGTCGCCGGGGGTGGCAGCAGTGTGGCGCAGGCGCTCGCCCATCTCGGCCAGCACGCGCAGGCCCATCTGGACGAACAGCTCCTCTTTGTCGGCGAAGTAGTAGTAGAGCGTAGGCTTGGTCACTTCGGCGGCGCGGATGATGTCGCTGATCGACACTGCCTTGTAGCCCTTTTGCAGAAAAAGGTAGCCGGCCGCGTCGACGATCTTTACGGCGGTGGGGCTGCTGATTGGTTGAAGCTCGCCGGGCTGCATAGGCTTTGCCTGAACGGTCAGTAAGGAAACATGAACGCGCCTTTGCGCAGCTTTACCGACCGGTCAGGAAGAGTGTACAACACTGCACAGGTTTTGTCAATACCCTTGTTCCGAGCATGTTGTCCACAGATGCCACAGATTGCCGGTCTATTTTTAGTCCCAAGGGGGCAGGGCGCGCAAGGCGCGAAGGGCCGTTTGGAGCGCGAAGGGCGCGAAGCGCGGCGAACGGCGTGAACGCGAAGGGGTATAATGGATGGTAGGGGTGGCGGGTGCTACCTAGCTGCTAGAAAGAGTTTTTATGCGCTACGCATGGTTACTTTTGATGTTGCTGCTGACGCTGCTCGCGGGGTGCGCGCAGGCTACGACGCACGAGGGTCACATGGCCGATGGGGCCGACCCGATGGCGGCGGGCACGGTGCTGGATCCGCCCACGCAGCTGGTGGACTTTACGCTGCCAAGCAGCCTGGGTCGCCCCATGGGCCTCGCCGACCTCAAGGGGAAGCCAACGCTGCTCTTCTTTGGCTTCACCAACTGCCCTGATTACTGCCCCACCACGCTGGCCGATTTCAAGCGGACAAAGGCTGACCTGGGCGCCGACGGCGATAAGGTCAACTATCTGTTGATCAGCGTGGACCCCGAGCGCGACACGCCCGAGGTGCTGGCGAGCTACGTGAGCGGCTTCGACCCGAGCTTTGTGGGCCTTCAGGGCGACGATGCTACGCTGCGCAAGATCGGCCGCGACTTTGGGCTGTTCTACGAGCGCCAGCCGCCCGATAGCAGCGGCGCCTACGATGTCGATCATAGCTCTGCCGTCTACCTACTGGACACCGAGGGCGGCCTGAGGGTGCTCTACTCGGACGGTACGCCCTACACTACCTATGTGCAAGACCTGCGCAGGATGATAGCCGATAGCCGATAGCTGATAGCCGATAGCCAGAGGAGGGGCGCGCTATAGCGCGCCCGTACAAGGTATCGCCCACCGTCTCTGCTTTGCTGTGGGCGGCGCGCCAGCTTGCTCTCAGCTTCGGCGTTGCCTGCGGGCCGTTCGTATGGGTGGAACTAGATTATGGAGCAACCTACATGGCATTCAAGCCATCGCTTGTACTCGCGCTCGCCCTGGCCGCGCTGCTGGCGGCCTGTGGCACGCAGGGCGCTGCTCAACCTACGCCCGTTGTTCTCACGCCCACCGAGGCGCCGACTGCCCCGCCCGTCGAGACGGCCACGCCGCTACCTGTGGCCGTGCCCACCGCCCCACCTGCTGGGGCCGCCGTGCTGCCCCGCGCGCTCTACATCCTGCTGAGCGGCCAGATCTATCGCATTGAGCCCGACGGCAGCGCCCGCACGCAGATCAGCTACGAGGTGCCGTTCCGCAACGACGCTGTGGCCATTACCAGCTTTGCCGTCTCGCCCGCCGACGGCAGCCTGGCCTACACGGTGCAGCGCGAGGGGCCGCCAGTGCTGGTGCGCTCCGGGCCTAATGGCGAGAACCCCGTGCGGCTCTACGATAACGCCACGGTGGGCGTGAGCGACCCGCTCTTTACGCCCGACGGGCGCTTTGTGACTGTGCGCCTCACGGCGCCGCTCGACCAGCAGGCGAGCTTCCAGAGCGGGCTCTACCTGCTGCCGAGCGATGGCAGCGAGCCGCAACTGCTCGTAGCCGACGACCCGAACAGTGGGCCTGCGGTGTCTGCATTTGGCCAGGGGCCCGCCGCATTCTCGCCCGACGGCACGCGCCTGCTCACCTACCGTTTTGGGCTAAGCATCGAGCTCTGCGACCTTGGTGTTGTCTCCGTGCCGGACGGCACGACAATCGCGCTACAGGTGCCGCCCGCGCCCGAGCTGGAGCGAGTGACAACCTGTGGCCCTGCGGCGTGGGCACCGGATGGATCGGCTATCTACTACACGCCCACGCGGATTGGGGCGTCCGGTGGCAACACTGGGATCTGGCGGGCCGACCCGATCACAGGCGAGAGTTTCCCGCTGACGCCGCAGCCCGCGGGCGCGCCCTTCACGCTCTACGAGTTCCCTGGCGTGATGGCCGACGGCTCGCTGCGCGCCTTTGTGGCCCAGGCCGACGAGCTGCCCGAGCCGTTTATGGATCAGCCCACGCAGCTCGACGCAGCCATGGCGCGGATCGACCCGGCCAATGGTATGGCGAGCGAGCTGCGGGCGCCGGTGAGCGCGACGCCGACACAGGTGCTGTGGGACGGGGCGGGCGGCGGCGCAGTGGCCCTGCTCTTCCCTGATGACGGCGCCGCAGCGCTGGTCTGGCTGCCGGCCGATGGCGGCGAGCCCGTGCGGCTGGTTGACGACAGCACCGACCTGACCAGCTACGCATGGGCGCCCTGAGCTTTTTCACTTTGGATTAACGAGATCCTATGCCGTCACGCCGACAGCTGCTCCGCCTTGCCGCCGCCATCGCCGCCATTGGGGCCGGGGCAGGCGTGCGCCGCGCCTGGGCCGACGAGGGGCCGCCCTACAAAGTACATCTGCCCTTGATCCGCGCAGATGAGCCGACGCCGGAGCCGACGCCGGAGCCGACGCCGGAGCCGACGCCGGAGCCGACGCCGGAGCCGACGCCGGAGCCGACGCCTGACCCTGGGCCGTGGCCGAACGAGGCGGGCTACCTGCTGGCGACCCACTCGGGCACGCGAGCCCAGGCGATTGCGTGGCTCACGCGCTACGCGAACCAGTACAACGCGGTGGACATCACCACGATCGTGAATGCATACGCCAGCATCGGCAACGAGGCCGGCGTGGACTGGTTCCTGGCCCTGGCCCAATGCGCTCACGAGACGGGCAGCCTAACCTCGTGGTGGTGCGCGCGGCCGCGCCGCAACCCGGCCGGCATCGCCGTGACCGGCCAGATCCTCACTATGCCCGCCGACATGCCGCCCGGTAGAAACTGGGCCTGGGACGAGGGCCTCGGCGCCTGGCGCGAGGGCGCGAGCTTCGCCGCCTGGGATAGCGAGGGGGTGCGCGCCCACTTGGGACGGCTGCTGGCCTACGCGCTTCCGGCGGGATCGGGCAACCCCTTCCAGCAGAGCCTGATCGACTACGCGCTCCAGGTGCGGGCGCTGCCTGACACGCTACGCGGCATCGCATGGACTGTAACCGACCTGAACGGGCGCTGGGCTGTGCCGGGCACAGAGTATGGCCAGCGCATCCTGGGCCTGGCCGCACGCATGCGCGAGCTGTAAACTATGGCGCATCGTAGAGAAGCGAAGCGCACTCTTTTCGCATGGTGGAGAAGGCTGATTTAGGGCTTTGCAAAGGCCAAAAAAGCCACTTTCACGCTGCCAAAGAGTCGCTTGACTCGGCCCCTACCGGAGCGTATAATACGCACATGTTAAGTGGCCCTTAACTTGTCGTTGCGGAGGTGCCAGCATGGTCGGAAAAATTATCCACAACGAGAGAAGTTCCTGAAGGGGCGGCGCAAGGATACAACCTTGCTGCCGCCTCTGATGCTTTTTAGGGGCCAAAAACCTACAGACTGGACAGAGCAGTTCAGGCACTACAGGAGGTGGCTATGCACTCGGATCTCATCGGAAAGATCGAGAAAGCCCGTCGCTACGCTGAGGAGCCGGAGCGCATCAAGGTTGACGAACTGGCAGTGACGTTCAACGGCGGGAACAGCACCCATAAGATCGCGCTCAACGACGGACAATGGAGCTGCGACTGCTCGTTCTTCAAAGGCTGGCGCACCTGCGCCCACGTAATGGCGCTCCAGCGCATCCTGAACCCGATGCTGTCGCCCGAGGCGCGACAACAGGCCGATCTGGTGCCCGCAGTGCCTGGTGTGCTCGCAGAGGTGGCGGTCGGCGCGTAGCTTGACGCAAAGCCAAGGCTCGAAGATACTGGCGGCGAGGGAATAGTCCCTCGCCGTCTTTGTTTGTCTGACGCGCCATCAGCTTTGGAGCCGTCATGCCGCTGATCATCGCCCATCGGGGCGCCTCTGCCTACGCCCCCGAGAACACCATCGCCGCTTTTCAGCTGGCCCACCGTCAGGGCGCCGACATGATCGAGCTCGACGTGCAGCCCAGCTCCGATGGCCGCCTGGTGGTCTTCCACGACGACACCACCGAGCGCTGGGATGGCCGCCCGCGTGCTGTGGCCGCCTGTAGCTTCGGCGAGCTGCGGCGCCTCGACATTGGCGGCGAGCGCGTGCCCGCCCTGGAGGAGGCCCTGGCCTTCGCAGCCGACACTGGCATCGCCCTTAACGTGGAGCTGAAAGCCGCCGGCATGGGCGGCCGCTGCGCCGCGCTGCTCAAAGAGTTCGGCGTGGTGGAGCAGGTGATTGTCTCCTCGTTTGTGCCTGCGGCGCTCCAGGAGCTGCGGGCCGCCGCGCCCGAGGTGCGCCGCGCCTACCTGATGGGCACCGACACGTATCGGCCAGACGTGCGCGCCCGCGAGATCTGGCCGTTCTTCGCCCTGCGCGCCGTGGCCGCGAGCGCCTGGCACCCCTACCACGACCTGCCCGCCATCGAGCGTGTGATCCCGCTGGTGCGCCGCGCCGGCTACCAGGTGAATGTCTGGACGGTGGACGACCCCGCGCGTATGCGCGCGCTCGTGGCGGCGGGCGCGCACGGTATCATCACCAACATGCCGGATGTGGCGCGGGCGGCGCTGGGCTGATAGGCGGTGGGCGGTGGACAGAGGACGGTGGACGGTGGACGGTGGACGGTGGACGAGTGACGGTAGACGGTGCAAGTTATCGGCTATCGGCTATTTTCCACCAGCATGTGCATGCCGCCGAGGGGGCGCAGGGTGAGCAGGGGCTCGGGGGCGGGCAGCTTGCCACTAGGGAGCCGCAGGCGCAGTCGGCGGGCGAGCACGGCCAGCACCAGCGTGGCCTCCATTAGGGCGAAGCTATTGCCGATGCAGATGCGCGGCCCGGTGCTGAAGGGCACGTAGGCGTACTTGTGGCGCGCCGCTACCTGATCGGGCGTGAAGCGCTCTGGCTCGAAGCGCTCTGGGTTTGGCCAGAATGCCGGGTGACGATGGGTTGCGTAGGGGCTGATGTCGACCGAGCTGCCTTTGGGGATGCGGTAGCCGCCGATCATGTCGTCGGCCTTCACGGCGCGGCTAAAGATGTAGATGGGCGGGTAGAGCCGCAGCGTTTCGTCGATGACCATGCGCGTGTAGACCAGCTTGGGCAGGTCGGCCACCGTTGGCGCGCGGTCGCCCAGCACCGCGTCGAGCTCGGCGTGCAGCTTGGCGGCGGCCTCGGGGTTGGTGGCGAGCAAGGCCCAGGCCCAGGTGAGGGCGGTCGCGGTGGTCTCGTGGCCGGCGACAAGCATGGTCAGCAGCTCGTCGCGCAGCTGCTTATCGCTCATCTGCTCGCCGGTGTCCTCGTCGCGGGCCAGCATCAGCATAGAGAGCAGGTCGCCGGTGTCCTCGCCGCTGTGGCGGCGCTGCGCGATAATCGTGTAGACCACTTCGTCGAGCGCGCGGTTGGCCTGACGCCAGGCGCGGTCCATCCTGGTGGGCAGCACTGGCGGGAGCAGGTTGAAGCTGCGGAAGCGCGTCACCACCTGGTCGCTGAGGGTGTGAAAGTTGCGGCTCACCACATCGGCCTGGGCCTCGATATTGGTGCCGAACAGAGCGTCGCCCACGATGCGCAGGGCCAGGCGCATCATCGCGTCGGCCACATCTACGGGCTGGCCTGCGGCGGCGGCGGCCTCCCACGCCGCCAGCGTCTCCTCGCTGCGGCGCACCATCAGCTCGCCAAAGCCGGCGATGCGCTGGCGGTGGAAGGCGGGCTGGGCCAGGCGGCGCTGGCGCAGCCATGTGTCGCCCTGGCTGGTGAGCAGGCCGTCGCCGGCGATCCAGCGCACAATGCTGTAGCTTACGTGGTCTTTGGTGTAGTTTTTTACGCTGTCTCTTATACACATCTCCGAGCCCACGAGACTAAGGCGAATCTCGTATGCCGTCTTCTGCTTGAAAA
>ENA-ORBV01011663-ORBV01011663.1-microbial-mat-metagenome-genome-assembly--contig:-NODE-11663-length-13746-cov-7.493233_pt1 | contig 13746 bp, 22 predicted proteins | sample MGYA00237777_ERZ505514 | MGnify/ENA primary metagenome ERZ505514 (study PRJEB26160, sample SAMN06269048) | microbial mat metagenome | isolation source: Oligotrophic lake microbial mat | place...
GAAGACGGCATACGAGTTTCGCCTTAGTCTCGTGGGCTCGGAGATGTGTATAAGAGACAGCAATCATCGAGCGGGCCACTAAAAACACCGCCTAACACCGCCTAACACGCAAAAAAAAACAAACACAAAAAATGGCAAAGACGATTGAACTACGCCAACAACGCGCGCGCCTGGTAGAACAGATGCGCGATTTCGCAACGCGAGCCGAAGCGGCCACCCTCGCAAAAAACACTACGGTTGCCGCCGAGATGAACGCCTCGTTCGACCTGGCGGAGGCCGATGAGCGCGAACTATCCAAGACCCTCGACCGCGAAACGCGGCTTGAGCAACTGGAAAAAGATCAGGCAGGCCGACACATCCAAGACCTCGAACAGCGAGGCCAAAAGCCCAGCGGTGACCGTGAAAGCGAATACCGCTCCGCATTTCACGCCTGGATGCGCCAGCATGACCTATCCCCGGAGCAGCGATCCGCGCTGGCTGAAATGCGTGGCACCGCTACGCAGGTCGTTGGCACTCCTTCGCTGGGTGGGTACCTGGTGCCGCAGGGGTTCTTGCCCCAACTCGAGGTCGCGATGAAATCCTACAGCGGCATTTTTGCTGCGGCGGATATTTTCCGCACCGAATCGGGCAACCCGCTCCGTATCCCTACCGAAGACGACACCGCGACCTCTGCTGTAGCGGTCGCAGAGGCCGCCGCATTCACCGTGCAAGACCTGACTTTCGGGCAAGTCTCGATGGACGCCTATAAGTACGGCTCCCTGCTGAAGGTCTCGTACGAATCTCTGCAAGATTCAGCCTTCGACATAGACGCCGAGATGACTCGCGCCTTCGGCCCGCGCTTCGGACGCACCATGAACACCACATGCACCACCGGGAGTGGATCGGACGCGCCCAACGGGGTCGTCACTGCCTCCACCGTTGGCAAGGTTGCGGCTTCCGCCACCGCCATTACATTCGCGGAGGTAATGGACTTGTTCCACAGCGTGGATCCGGCCTACCGCTCCGCGCCCGGCACCGGCTTCATGATGCACGACTCCATCCTGGCGGCTATTAAGAAAATCCAACTAGGCTCCGGCGACGTAACGCCGCTCTGGTTGCCAAGCGTCCGCGACAGCGAGCCAGACAAGATCCTGGGGAAACCGTACTTCATTAATCAGGGCATGTCGTCCGCGCTGACGACCGGCCTGAAGGTTATGCTGTTCGGCGACTTCAAGAAATACCGCATCCGCCTGGTGAAAGACCTCACGGTGCAGCGGCTTAACGAACTCTATTCCGCCAACGGACTTGTAGGGTATCTGGCCTGGATGCGCTGGGACGGGGATTGCGTCAATACCGCCGCGATTAAGCACCTTATTACCGCGTAGTGGAATGAGCGCAACGAAAAAAATCCGCCTGCTTACATCCGTGGCGGGCACAGCGTATTCCTACGGGGCGGGTCAGATAGTGGACGCTCCCGCCGAAATCGCCGACGACCTCATACGCGGCGGCCATGCGGTTTTGGAGGGGGTCGCAAAAATTGAAAACGCGTCCTCGAAACAAGCCGGGTCCGCAGAAAAGAGATAGAATGATTGCAGACTTCAAAATTACCGCCCCCAGCACAGTACTGCCCGTCTCTATCGTAGAGGCGAGGCGGCAACTGCGCATGGAGGGCGGTAGTTTCGACGACGCACTGATAGAAGCCCTTATCTGGGCAGCCGTGGGCAGCATCGAGCAGCAGTACGGCCTCGCGATGATAAGTGGAACCGTAGAGCAATACCACGCCGCATTCCCTGGCGGTAGCGACAAGCCCCTGTTTTTCAGGGTGGCCCCCCTGCTGTCGCTGGGAAGCGTCGTGTACACCAACACTGCCGGGCTGCTAATTACGCTCGCCAACAGCGACTACACCACCGGCGGCTACAATGGCTGGCCTTTCCTTGTGCCGAAAGTAGGAAAAGACTGGCCCTCCGATGCGGCGGCCCGGCCAAATGCCGTAACAGTTACTTACGCGTCCGGCTTCGGCGTCACGGCGGCAGCCGTCCCCAAGCCGGTGAAGCAGGCGATCCTGCTTATGATGTCCGACATGTACCAGAATCGGGAAGACCGGCCAGACACCCTGCCACGCGCCAGCGAATCCCTGCTGCGTCCTTATTACCGATACGCAGTCTGATGGCGAAAGAAACCTACATCGGGGAGATGGACGAGATGATTTCTATCCTTGCGCCGAGTGCTACATCCGACATCACCGGTGGGCAAAGCGTCACCTGGGCACCGGTGGTACAGAACCTCTGGGCGAAAGTCGAGAATAATGTTCGCAGCGACGAAGCCTTGGAAGCCGACCAGGTCACGGCCATCAGTGTGAAAGTTTTCACCATCTGGTACCGGGCAGATATTAACGAAAAAATGCGGGTATTATGGAGGAGCAAAGAGGCCAACATTATCGCGCTGGACATGCTTGGCCGCCAACAATACACCCGAATCGAGGCGCAAATAAGAGATAACGAAACGTGAACGAGACATGAACGAGACATGAACATTACTGGACCACTTATCGCGCTTATTGCCAACAACGTGACAGCCGCCGCCCTTACCAGCGGTCGGGTCTATCCCGTTGTAGCCCCCCAGGGCGCAGAGGTGCCGCACGTGGTAATGCGGATAATCGAGGTGCAGCCAAGCGTGAATAAGCAGACGACCAGCAGCGTAGACGGCATTGTAGTGCGGCTAAGTACCCTGGCGAAAGACTACCACTTCGTGCAGCGCACAGACGAAGCCATACGCCGGGCAATAGACGGCTATCGGGGAAACGTAACCCTCAGCGGCACCCTGATCGCCATAGACGGGGTGAATTACCTGACGGGAGAAGACTTGTTCGAGGACGCACCGGAATTATTTCGCCGCGACGCCATCTACAAGGTCCGCCTAATCCGCACGGGCGATCCAATTAGCAGCGGCGGCGGTGCAGGTGCCGCCACCGATTTCACCCTGATCGAGGTGCCCGCAGGCGAAAACCTAAGCACGGGGCGCGTGATTATCGTAGACGCGGGCCTTGCTTATTACTTCCAGCCCGGTACGCCTGCACATGCCGGGCGAGCCGTCGGGGTGACCAAGACGTCCGCGCTCGCTGGCGTAAGCGTCACGGTGCAGATAAGCGGGCGGGTGACTGACGCGGGTATCGTCGCGATTGCGGATCAGCCCTGCTTCGTGGGGGCAAACGGACAAATCTTAACCACCTACCCGGCCAGTGGAAACGTGCAGAAGTGCGGTGTTGGCACCGCCGCCAACACGATGCAGATAGATTTTGCGATACAAATAGTCGCAATATGATCACAATATAAGCACAATAAATTTTAAAAAAAAAAATGGCTACAAAAAAGTATCTAATCGTCGGCGGCTCCACCGGCGTTACCCAAGAGAGCACCGTGGACACCAGCGCAGGAGCGGGTGATAGCGGCAAGATAGCGTCGCTGGACACGGCCGGCAGATTCAGCAGCACCATGATGCCGACTGGATTCGGCTCGGACACGCGCACCGTGACGGCAGGAGAGACCATCGCCGCTGGCGATCTGATCTACATTTCTGCTGCCGGAACCGCGTTCAAGGCCGACGCCGACGCCGCTGGCAAGGCGGCGCAGGGCGGCGTGTTGTCTGGCATCTCGTCAGGGGGCACCGGTGCCGCCTACTTCGGATCCTTTTTCATTACCGGGCTCTCCGGCCTTACCATGGAGGTGCCGTACTACCTTTCTTCTACGGCGGGAGGGATAACGAGCACCGCCCCAACCGGCACGGGTAAAATTCAACAGCAGGTCGGCTACGCCGTTTCTGCAACGGAATTGTACTTCGAGCCTCAGCCTCCAATCCTTCTGGCCTAATGGCGATCAAGGGGCCGTTGGTGATTGGGACCTCCACTCCGGTCGAGGTCTTGCAGGCGGGCGACACGCTCGGCGCCGCCATCCACACGTCCGCCCCAAACGTTGTTTTGGGCCGGACGACTTCAGGGGCGGGTGGACACGAGGAGGTGCCGTTCTCCACGCTGTCCCTCGCAACGATTAATGCCCAGACGGGCACCACTTACACGCTGGTCCTTGCGGACGCGGCCAAAATGGTCACCCTGAGCAATGCCGCAGCGATCACCACGACCGTTCCACCGAACAGTAGTGTGGCCTTCCCGGTGGGCACGTCCATAGACCTGGCACAGATTGGAGCGGGGCAGGTGACGGTCGCACAGGGTTCGGGGGTCACGGTGAACGCCACGCCTGGTCTGAAATTTCGGGCGCAATACGCAGGTGCCACGATCGTAAAAACGGGAACGGACGCTTGGTTGCTTTTCGGCGACCTGGCAGCCTAAAAATTAAATTATGAGGGGTAAAATAGGGTTCTTTTCGGGGTTACTGGCAGCAACAGCAACGGCCTCTATCGCGGTGTCGCACGATAGTTCTCCGTTCGTATCGGCGTACCCTTGGAGCGGATCGGGATTCGGGACGAGATTCAGCAACCCCGCGACACTGCCAACGAGCAATGGGAATGCCGTAGCGTTCGCGCCGGCGGGGGATGCCATTGCGGTGGCGCACCTTACTTCTCCGTTCGTATCGGTGTACCCTTGGAGCGGATCGGGATTCGGGACGAAATTCAGCGACCCCGCGACACTGCCAGCGAGCACAGGGCGGGGCGTAGCGTTCACGCCGGCGGGGGATGCCATTGCGGTGGCGCACACCACTTCTCCGTTCGTATCGGTGTACCCCTGGAGCGGATCGGGATTCGGGACGAAATTCAGCAACCCCGCGACCCTCCCAGCGGGCATAGGGCGGGGCGTCGCGTTTTTCGGATAAAAACAAAAAAAAAGACTATGAACTTTTTCACAATCACAGAGGGGTACCGAACCGCGTACATCGCGGCTGCAATAATCGCAAGGGAAGAAGAGATTTTCAGCTACGATCTGAACCTCGAAAACTACATGCGTGTCCTGGCCGAATTGCCGAAGGGCGATTGCCCCGCGCACCTGAAAAAGGGGCAGCCCAAAAACACGGAGCAGGCCATCGAGCAATCGGACTACTTGTTCAGGGACGAGGTGCGAGGCCGGCTCTTGGCCGAACAAATAGAGCGAAGGAAAAGCGAGCGGGTTTACCAGGCCCTGCTCGCCCAGATACCGGAGGAAGGATTGGCCGATGCAATCGCAGCGGCGCAAAAAGAAAGGGCATAAGATACCCCCCCGCCCCTAAAAGCGAACCTTTTGGCACGTTTCTGGCCCTTTACCGGGCAAAAACGGGTCATGCAAAACCAACAGACATTCATGCAGGGTGTGCAGGCAATTGGATTGGACGGGCTTCGTACCTCCGTTCGCGGAATTGTTAACAAGGGGCCATTATTTGGCTTCATGCTGATGTGCCTCTTGGGGCTGGCGTACTACATCGAGCGACAGCGCACGGAGTTTCGCAGCGATATGCAGGAGCAAAAGGCACAGTTGCAGACCATGCAAATGGAACTGGAAATCTGCGCCATGGAGCGCATGAGGCACACGTTCCGAATAGATACCCAGTCAGACCAAATTAAGGAGTTGCAGTCTCAAATCGCGATGCTTATTAGGCCTCGCAGAAAGATATAAAAGATGAAAGTAACAATCAACACCGATTCGGCCACGATCGAGGTGCACGGAAAAGCCCCAATGGAAGAAGTGCAAAAACTCGCCAATGTCCTCAGGGAGATGTACGGCTGGGGTGCCGTTAGCATCCAGGGAACTCGTCCGCATGTGCAAATGTCCGGCGACACCCTGGAAAATTCTTTCAGCCCGCCCTACACATACATCACCTAGTTTCGCCTAGACCCGCCTAGACCCGAAAAAAAAGAATTTCTCAAACGTAAAAAAAATACCGCACACATGAACCGACTCACAGTCACCCTTATTTTCCTTGTAGTTGTAGTAGCGTACGCCACCGCTGTCGCGCAAGACCCCGCATCCACCAATCCGTTCGAGCCCGGAACGACAGTCAGCCGCGTGCTGAACTGGTACACAGGCGTTTACAGCGCGATTATCATCCTGCTTACCTACATACAGGGCGTTATCAAGTCGCCGTTTCTGGCGAGGGTGAAGACGCCCATTAAGTACATTGTCATTGCCGGTGCCGTCGCCGGCCTATTCCTTACGCTTGGCTGGCTGAACGCCGTAGGTATTGTTATCGGCTTCGTAGGCAGCGCATTAACCTACGATATGATTCTCGAGCCTATGGGCCTGAAGACCCAGAAAAACCATTAAGACACCCTCGATTGCCGCGAAATCTTCCGGCGGGGGTGTATGGACCGGCCTTCGAGGTTTTCAATTTTCAGGCCACCGCCAAAAAATAAAAATCTCTTCACATCTAAAATAAAAATAAAATGATTTTCGAGAAAATCCAGGCACTGTTAACCCAAAACATCGACTTCGTAAGCGAACCGCTGGAAGCCGCATTCGAGCAATGTTTCAAGGCGGGCGGCGAAGCCCAGCAGGCCGCCCTCCGAATCGAGGCAGTGCAAGGCAGTACGGACGTTGGAAGCGCACTATTGGGCGTGTTCGGCCTGGCAGAGACCTTCGGGGCTGTCTACGCCGCGCTTAGCGTCGGGCAGCGCGAAACGATCGTGGCTTCCGTGGCCCAGTTGGTGACTTTCACCGAAAACCCAGCCCTAGAAAAGGCGATCGAGGACCTGTTCGACAGCCTTATTCGCAGCATCGCTGCGGCGAAAGGCCTGAACGAACTGGTGGACTCCCTGCCGTCGGGCGAATAAGCCTCGCACAGCCGCAACCCTTCCGCCGCAGGGTTGCGGCACATTCACCGCCTAAAATTTACGGAGCATGAAAATTCGTTTCACCACCCCCTACCATGCCGACAGCAGAACCTACCTGCCTGGCTGGGTGATAGAAGTAGGCTGCGATACAGGTAGGCTGCTTGTCGAACTGGGACACGTGGAAGTGTCCGAAGAAACTCGCGCCAAGAAAAACCCGGAGATATACGTAGGGGCATCCTGTAACCCCGACGCGACCCTGCTATCAGATACCGCTCGCAGCGGTCCCGCCCCCATCTCCCCAGAGGACCCGAAAAGACTATTTTGGGAAGGGAAACCCCGGAAGTAAAACCCCGGAAGTAAAAACCCGGAAGTAAAAAAAAGGAATCACATCTAAAAAAAAATACCGATGCCAACCACCGGAGTTATCAACACCGCAAACCTAATTTTCTACGTTGGAGCCACGCCCGTCGCGATAACTTGCCAGACGGATGCCTCGCTAACCGTCACCAACGCGACCCGTAGCACCTCCTGCAAGGGGTCCGGCCAATGGACAGAAGCACTGTACGGGCAGACCACGTGGGAGGGGTCCGGCACTGCTCTCGCCTCGTACGACGGAACCTTCAACATTTCCGAACTGCTCGCGCTCGCAATCGCCCGAACCGTTTCGCCGGTCGTGTTCGGTACCGGCGTATCTGGAGACGACAAGATGAGCGGGTCTGTAATCTGGACCTCTATGGCAATCTCGTCGGCGGGTCTGAACGAAAACGTTACCATCCAGTACTCGTTCACGGGCACTGGTGCGCTCACCCTGGCTCCATACGCCTAACCTCTAGCAAGGGCCAGGGCTACGCCTTGGCCCTTGCTACCACACACCCGCCATGCAATACATAGAAATAGGGGGCAAGGAACGCCCCGTCTTATTTGGGTTCGGGGGCCTCTACGCCTACGAGCAGCGAACGGGCCGCAGGGCCCTGGAAGACTTCGCCAAGCAAGCCGCCGCAGGCCCGGAAGCCCCGGAAAGTTTTAGTATCGTTTTTCTGGTGGATCTCGTCTACTGTGGCCTACTGGCGGGATGCCGTGCCAACAGGCTAGTGGAAGATTTTTCGGAATACGATGTGGCCGATTGGCTGGGCACCGATACCGGGCTTATCGAAAAGGTGCTGGCAATTTTCAGCGGCTCCTTTCCCCAGACGGAGGCAAAAAAAAAGGCGACACCGATCCGGTCGCCGAAGAGCCCGCCGGTGATAGACGAAACTCTTTCTTCGACCTGCTAGAGGCCGCCGCCTACATGGGTCTGGGAGAGCGCGAGTTCTGGGATTGTACCCCGCGTTATTTCGCCGCAAGGCAGCGCGGATGGAACGACGCGCGGACCGAAAGGCACGATCTAACACGCACGCTGGCCTTTTTCAGCGTGGCCCCGCACGTGAAAAAGGGCACACTGAATAGCCCGTCCGACCTCTGGGCCTTGCCGGGCGACAAGGTCGCAAAGGCGGCAATGCCCGTAAAAATGGCAACTGTGGACGAGAGTTCGCTGGCGTTGCTAAGAAAAATGCACCAGCAATCGGGCATCCCGATTGCACAAACGTATTCCGAAAAATGAAGGCATTCGAGCAGGGCATAGTGCAGGTAATGGGCAACCTGAAAAAATTCGAGGCCCTGCTGGCGGACGGTAGAAAAGAAATACTTCGGTACGCAGCGAGGCCCCTTATAAGCACAATACAGAGTGCCACGCCTGTCGGCACCGTTACGCACCGCCGCTACGTACCGAAGGAAAAAGGCGAGAAGCGATCGGCCAAAGGCAGCGGGAAAGTACTGGCTACCTATTCGCCTGGCAATCTGCGAGCCTCTATCGAGGAACTCACCAACCTGCGGCGCACGGATAGCGTATGGGTTGGCCCGCGAGGTCGCCGGATCAAGCGCGGCGGCCCGCGCAAAGGCGATGGATACTATGCCGTGTTGGTGGACCAGGGCACCCGCAATCGGCCTGCCACACCCTTCTTCTACCGCTCGGTGGCTGTTGCGGCGGGGGAGGTGAAAAAGCGGCTGGAATTTGGCTTCCAAATAGCCGCGAACAAATTCAAACCGCTGTAAATGAGCATACTAGGCAAACTGATCGTCAATATAGACGCCGACCTTGGCGGTCTGCGCAAGCAGATTCGCGAGGCTGAAAGCGTCATGCGCCGCAGCGCAAAGTCGCTGGGCGATCTATCGGCGACCCTAAGCCAAAACATATCGCTGCCTCTGGCGGCGGTCGGCTTCGGGGCGATCAAGGCCGCCGCCGACATGGAGAAGTTGCAGTCGGCGCTGAGCACTACCATGGAGGCCGCCGGACGCAGCACCGGCACCGCAACCAAGGAACTGGAAGCATTGCGTGTTGTCGCCCTGGCTCCGGGGCTGGATTTCGAGCAGGCAGTAAGAGGGTCCGTGCGCCTGCAAAACGTAGGCTTCTCTGCCGAAAAAGCGCGGGCGATCTTGGTGCAACTCGCCAACGCCGTAGCGATGACCGGCGGCTCTGCCCAAGAACTCGATAGTGTCACCCGCCAATTCGGGCAGATGATAGCCAAGGGTCGCATACTACAGGAAGACCTGTCGATAATACAGGAAAACATGCCCGGTATCTCGCAAGCGATGGAGAAGGCATTCGGAACCAAGAGTGCCGAACAACTGCAAAAAATGGGCGTTTCGGCTGAGCAGTTCATAGACGGCGTAACGAAACAGTTAGCCGTTCTGCCGCGCGTAACAGGCGGCCTCTCCAACAGTATCGTAAACGCCTTCAGTGCCATAAAACTCGCGGCCGCACAGGTGGGGGACGTCCTGAACAAGCAGTTCGGGATCTCCGACCGGCTAAACGCCTTCGCCGCATTCCTGGGCGACATGACCCAGAAATTCCAGGCACTCGACGGGAGCACCCAATCTACCATCCTGGGCATCGCCGCGTTTGCCTTCGCGCTCGGTCCGGCCATTAAGGTTGGCAGCATCCTGGTTTCTACGATGGGCGGCATTTCGGTCGCTGTCGCGCAACTCCGGCTGGCAATGTCTGCCGTCCAGGTCGGCGGCTTTCTGGGCTGGTTCCAGTCGCTGAACAGCGTCATGAAGGCAAACATTTTCGGCGTGGTAATCGGCGTGGTAATTGCTGCCGCCGCCGCATTCGCTCTGCTCCGAAAAGACACCGACGCGGCCACGAAATCGCAAGCCTCGCTACTCGAAATCAATAAGCAAGCATCGGAAAGCGTCGCAGGGGAACGGGTAAGAGTCGGACTATTGGTGGACACCCTGAAAACCGAAACCGCCAGCCGCGAACAGAAAAAAGAGGCAATCGAGAAATTAATTGCCATCGCGCCGGAATACTTCAGGGGCCTCGACGCGGAAAAGGTCGACATAGACCTGCTGAACGTATCGTACGACCGATACATAGAAAGCATCCTGAGGGCGGCGCGGGCAAAGGTCGCAGAGGGAAAATTGATCGAAATCGACAAGGCTCGCGCCGCAGCCGTGGACGACCTGGCGGCGGCGCAAAAGAAATTCGGCGACCAGCCCCAGCGGCGACAATCGCTCAACCCCAACGCCATAGACCTCCAGCCCATAGACGCGTCCGCCGCGCAAACCCTGTTAGCCTCGAAAGCGAAAGTGGACGCATTGAACCAAGAGTTCAAGGCCGTATCGGACCTTTTCAAGGCCAACCAGTCTATAGACGCGTCCGCCGCGCAAACCCTGTTAGCCTCGAAAGCGAAAGTGGACGCGCTGAACCAAGAGGCCAAGGCCGTCTCGGACCTTTTCGCGGCCAACACGGCCTTGGCCGCGTTGGGCCTAGGCCTCCAGCCCATAGACGCGCCCGCCGCGCAAACCCTGTTAGCCTCGAAAGCGAAAGTGCCCGCGCTGAACCAAGAGGCCAAGGACGTGGGGGGCGCGAAACCGCAAAAGGCATCCGAGCAACCGCAAAAGGCATTCGAGGCAGCGCAAAAGGCATCCGAGGCAGCCACAAGGTCAGCCGTGGTGTACCGAGAGGCACTGAGGGACGTGCAGAAAGAAGTGGACAAGGCCGCGCTGACCGGCTCGGACGCTTTCGAGGCGCAGGCGCAGGCAATAGAGGACGGACTTACGAAACTCCTGGACGCCGGATTCTCCAAGAACTCGGCGCAGGTAAAGAGGTTCATCGGCCTTATGGCCGATCTGCGGGAAAGCGTACAAACTATCGGGCCGCTCGTGCCACTCGAGCAGCGCACCCCGAACGCTCCGGTAAGCGAGACCGGTCCGCCCGGATCGCCCACCAGTCCTGGAGGCGCACCGGTTTCGCCTATTGCCCCTGTTCCTGTAGAGGTGCTAGAAAGTTATGCGCGGCTGCCCGAATACCTGCAAGCCTGGCAAGACAAGGTCTTGGAGTCGCAGGAGGTGCTATCCCTCTTCTGGGAGGAAAACGGCGCGGCCATGACCGTTGCCGGCGAAGCGATGGTCGCTTTCGGAAGTACCATAGAAAATGCGCTGGGCGATGCGGGTACCTCTTGGGCGGACTTCGGTGCCGCCGCCAAAAAAGCCATCGTGGACGTCATCGGCAACCTGATCAAGTTGGCAGTTGCCAGCGCGGTCACGAATGCGTTCAAGAACTCGCCGAACCCGTTGCTGGGTGCAGCTATTGCCGCTATTGCAGGTGGCTTGGCTGCCGGGCTTTTCAAGCGGCTAGTCAGTGCCGCCAAGTTCGCAGGCGGCACCCTGGATGCGCCCGGCGGCCTTGCGCTTGTGGGCGAAGAAGGGCCGGAATTAGTCAACGTGCCGCTCCGTAGCGGAGTCCGCATTGCGGCCAAGGCTGCCGGTGCCGTACAGGAGGCCATACAGCGGGCCACGTCTGGCAGAGATCTTCCGAAAAGCACCAGCGAAGCCTTGGGAGGGTTCTCTATGGTGGGATCGAATGGGCCGGAGTACGTCTTCCTGCCTCGTGGGGCGCAGGTAATCCCGGCACCCCAGACGCGGGCTGCATTGCAGTCCGCCCACCAGTCCGCGTCCGGTATGCGCAACGTGGTTTCAGGCGCGAGCGGCGGCTCGGTGCTGCATAGTGCCGGGTCGCTTCAGGAGCATTTTTTTCGGACCGTAATACAGCCCACCCGTCAAGCCGCCGGCGCGCAGTCCGCCCACCAGTCCGCATCCGGTATGCGCAACGTGGTTTCCGGCGCGAGCGGCGGCTCGGTGCTGCATAGTGCCGGGTCGCTTCAGGAGCATTTTTTCCGGACCGTAATACAGCCCGCCCGTCAAGCCGCCGGCGCGCAGAACGCCCAAGGCGGCTTATCTATGGTGGGAAGACAATATCCAGAAATAATAATGCTGCGCCAGGGGGCACCGCATTATTATTCCGAGGTAATGGGAGTAATACAGGGCAGCGCAGCCGTCCAAGAGGTTAGCATTAGTGGCGAACTTACCGCCCGGGGCACGGACCTAAAACTTGTGTTGGACAAGGTGGTGCGCAATACCCTCAGGGTGAACGGCGTGTAGGCAAAGTAATGGGAGACTCTTGGGCGGCTGCGCTGCCCAAGAGTCTCCCATTACTTTGCTATTCCTGCGCCTGGTGTGTGCTTGTGTCTTCGTAGGTGCGTTTCGCGTCTTTTATGGTAGCCCAGTAGGCCGCGGTAGCGGCTGAAATTGTTTTGGCCTCGGACTTTTGGGCTGCTTCTGCTTTGGCCTTGGCCTTCCGGACAGTGTCACTGTATTCAACTTTGGCTGTGGAAATGGCGGCTGCATATTTGGCCCATGCGGTGGACTCCGTAGTGGTGTTTCTCATGCTGTTATTTTTGTTTGTGCCATTGGGCGGGTTATGCTAACCTCCATCCGTCTATTTTGAAACCGAGGTTTTTCGTGTGGCCGTCGATAGCCTTACGGTGTGTTGTAAGCAAAATAATTTTGCGGAAACCCAGTGCCTGTCGGTCTTCCGGCATAACTCGCCGCTCCATCCAACTTGGTATGAACTGGCCGGCCTTTACCGGAATCTCCTCATACCCGTATATAGCATTAATTCTTGCGCTACCCGCGCGGGTAGCGACGGCAGGCGGGTGCATTGTCTGCAAAACGTCTAGGCCGCTGTATGTACTTTTGGACTTTGCCGCGCGGTCAATGTCGGCGGTACTGTGGTAGGTGAAATACATGTGCATGATTTTATTTTTGTTTGTGCCTTGTGGAAAAACCCCCGCGCTATTCCGTCTTACCGCCTACGGCTCCAAATTTGGCGCGGCACGGCCTGACAGCGGATAGTGGCGGGGGTGGTGGGTTATGCGCTTGTCGTTTCGTCGTTAATCTTTCCAGGAGTGACTAAACCCTCTCCATGGATTTTTGCCATGCGATGAATGCGTGGTCTGTCTGCATTTGCGCGATGGCCCTTGCGGTGCTCTCGCGTTGTTCCTTCGCATATTCCAGATGCCGCTCCTCAAATGGGCGGCAAATGGTCAAGTCGCTATAGTATTCTTCCGGTGCGTCCCGCATCTGGACGGATACTCCGTCCTTACGGGTCCATTCCCAGGCCCCAAACCATCCCATAAGGAATGGTTTTTCGACTCTCCGCCCGCCCAAGTTTCGGTTGGAGTTGTGTTTCAGGTTCTCTCTTAGCCACAAAAATGTGGCGGGATCAATTTCTTGAAAATACCTGTAGAAGAGGCACTCTTCGTCCCCGCCGTGATTGGCGATGGCGAGGACTTCAACGCTTGGTGTAATTTCTTCTACCTCCTCCCGGCTCCAAAAGGGCCGCGACCCCTCTGTCCAGAGGTGCGAGAAGGAGTTGGAGGCGTAGAATCGGGGGCTTCCCGCGTCCGCTGTTAGATTTGGGTACAGGCCGTCTGTAGCGACAGTGCGCATGGGCCACACTGCCATGCCCTTTTCAGGGCCTGCGGCTACCACAAATATTTTTTCCAGTGATGATTCTTTTTGTTCGTCGTCATTGGCCCATACCTTGCCGGTGATTGCAACTAAATTTTTCATGATGTTGTTTTTTTAAGTGTGAATGTCTTACTGACCCCACGAAGGTAAGTCGTTATGACTTAC
>ENA-ORBV01011664-ORBV01011664.1-microbial-mat-metagenome-genome-assembly--contig:-NODE-11664-length-13745-cov-5.033948_pt1 | contig 13745 bp, 25 predicted proteins | sample MGYA00237777_ERZ505514 | MGnify/ENA primary metagenome ERZ505514 (study PRJEB26160, sample SAMN06269048) | microbial mat metagenome | isolation source: Oligotrophic lake microbial mat | place...
GACTTGCCCGACTACCCGGGTGACGTGACCGGACTGAGCACAGTGCGCATTCTGGAAGCGATCCGCCGTACCAAGCCCGATGTGCGCTTCTATCAGGCGTCATCCAGCGAGATGTTTGGCAGCACACCGCCGCCACAAAACGAGGTGACACCCTTTGCACCGCAAAGCCCCTATGCCGCGGCCAAGGTCTATGCCTACTATATCACTCGCAACTATCGCGACGCCTATGGTCTCTTTGCCAGCAATGGCATTCTCTTTAACCATGAATCGCCCCGGCGCGGCGAAACCTTTGTCACGCGCAAGATTACACGGGCCGTGGCCGCAATCGTCGCCGGCAAACCTGAGCTTGCGGCGCGCAAAGCCGAGGAAGCCGCGCGTAGGCAGGCCGTCAAAATGGGCGTCGATGCGGTGCTGAGGGCACGCAAATGACCCATCGTGTTGTCGACGCACATGGCTCGTTTATTTGCGTCGGGCAACCGTGGTCAGTGATCAATTGTCGCGGGACGCTGGCCCAACGACAGGCCACGGCGAACAAGCACGGCGTCGTCTGCTACGCCGAGTGCCACCTCAATGCCGCGGCCACCAAGATCGTACCCTATTCGTGCGCCATTGTGCCGTCCCACGCAACTCCGCATTGCCTGGCCTGGGCAAAGCACGCGGTGAAGCTGGCAGCCGCTGAATTCGGCATTTCGAACGGCGGAGTCATCACCAAGGGCCGCGGCACCGGCAACATCAGCTCCGTGCGAGCTCCAGCTCTGCTGTTCGAGCCGTTGTTCATTTCAGATCCGGCGAACTTTGCTGCCAACGGCGAGACAATCGATGCGCTTGGTCGTGTCTTGGCTCAGAGTATCAGGGACTATTTTTCGCCCGGCATGGTCGGCCTGAGCGTCGGGCATCTCTACCGAGGCAACGGCGACACGGGGGCACCGGTCGCACATTTGGCTGGGGAAGTGATAGATCCTGAGTTTGATACCGAGGGCGAGCTGAACGACGCGTACGCCAAATCTGCCACTGAATTTCTCCTGAGCTACCGATGACATCCGAACCTCCCACGGCTCCAGACAACGGGCCTCCGCCCAGTGATCCACGACAGACAATTGCGGATTTCGCCGAATTGCACACCAAGGGCGCGCGGAAACAGAGCCACCCCGGCTACTCCGGAGATGACGTTCCGGAGGCCGCTCCGGCATACATGCTGGAGTTGTTCCGCCGATTAGATCAACGGGACGCCGTCGCAGCTGAGGCGCTGAATGAAGTCACGGCTCTGGTTCGCCAGATGCATGACGAAAATATCAGGATCCTCCAAAACATAGAGCTGCTGCGCCAGGAGGTCCGGTCGAATCAAACCGAAAACCAGTCTCGCCACGCCGTCCATGAGCGGCGATTGATGGATCTAGAGGACTGGCGATCGCGAACGGAGTCGAGCAGGTGAGCCCCGGCCCGCTCGACAGGCCAGAGCGCGGCCATCCCAGCCACGAGGACACCAATCCGCCTCCTCCCATCCCCGGCATACCCTCGGCCAAACGGGCACGCACCGAGTCTCAGGAGATCCGCGATGTCGCCAAGGAGCTGCACAAGGGCACGCTCAATCCAAACATGGGGACCGGCGCCATCATCGCTGCCATAGCCGCTGGGTTTACGGCTATAATCGGAGCGAGCATACCGTTGGTTAAAGCTCTCAATGAGAGGCCATCGGCGAGCCAGGCTACGGCCATACAGGAGTCCCTGGACGCGATAAATGCCAAGCTGGCAGCGAGCGAGAAGCGCCAGGTCGAAGCCGAGAAAATAAATCAGCTCCAAACCAAGCGCATCAATTACCTCGCGGCTCTGACCGGCAAAATCAATCGAGGGAAAACCAACCCAACATTTCCCGACCTCGATTCGCTCAAGTGGGAAACTCTGCCAAACGGGCAGGCCGAGCCACTCAATATCACCTCCGCTGAGTGGCCGCGTCAAAAGGGCGAGGCTCTCAATGATCAAGAATAGCTCCCTGGCGACACCCCACCCAACGTACACTGAAAGAGACCCATGCGATTTACTGCTGCCCGCCGAAACGCGATGTTGAACACCAACATCACGCCCCTCAATTCTGGTCGACTCCGGATCTACTCGGGCACGCGCCCTGTCGACGGCGACACTGCGCTGAGCGGCAACACGCTGCTGGCCGAGCTTGTTCTCAACGCCACGTTTTCGCCCAGTGCCGCGTCTGCCACTCTCACCGCGAACGCGATTACCGCGGACGCTTCGGCCGACGCTACCGGGACGGCCTCGTTCGTCCGCGCGTTTCAAAGCGACGGCACGACCGTAGTCGGTGACCTCTCAGTCTCGATCACTGGCGGCGGCGGAGAGATCCAATTCTCGACGCTGAGTTTCGTGGAGACCGTCGCGATCAGCCTGTCGTCGTTCACGATCAACCAACCGATTGGCGCGTAAATCATGCCGACCGGGACCGCAACCATCAACTTCGGCGCGACGCCCACTGACTACGCGAGCGTAGTAATCACGGGGCAGGCGGCCATTGTTTCGGGGTCGCAGGTCGAGGCGTTTTTCATGGCCGACTCGACGGCAGGCAACACCGCGGACGAGCACATGCTCCTCGCGAGCGAAGCAACGCCGGTCTGCGGAGACATTGTCGCCGCAACTGGTTTCACTATTCACCTGCGCACTCCAACGTTCTGGGGTGGCGCGTTTTCGATTCGCTGGGTTTGGGTATAAAAATGGCTGTAACAATCGCAGGGGCCGCGGGCCCAAACACTGGCGTCAACTCCAACTCGGACGCCGAGTTGCTCATCGCGCCGACTCGCGTTGTCGCGAAGGCTGGCTTCGTTGCGCTGGCTGCTGAGGTGGACGATGGCGCGGTCACGGGCGCGCGCCGCGTGAACAGGGCTGACATTTCGCCGAACGGGCGGCTGAAAGTCGGCATCGATTCGCGGCTGTTCTCGGAGCAATTCCCCGGCAGCGCGATCAATACCACGCTGTGGCAGAGCCCCACGACGACGATGGTCACGTCCGTGGGATCCGGCAACATCACGCTCAACTCCACTGCGCTCGTGACCGTAAACGCCGTAGCGATGATTGCTACTCGCCAGTTTTTTACCATGCCAGGCGACGCGGGTTTGCTGGTGCGCATGGTCCTGCAACACACGCAACAGCCGCAAAATAACAACACCTCCGAGTGGGGCTGGTTCACCGCGACCGGCACCACACAGCCGACCGATGGCGCGTTTTTCAGATTTCTCCCGAACGGCGAGTTTCGTTGCGTCGTATCAAACAACTCTGTCGAAGTGCAGTCTGCGTCACTCACCCCAGTCGGGAGCAGCATCGCGGTCGAATACGCGATCAACATTTTCGACGAGGGCGTGACGTTCTTGGTCAACGGCGTCGTGCAAGCGCTCGTGATGCGCCCCACTACCCGCGGGAACACCATGTCCGGCAGCTGCCCAGTGGCCCTCCGCACATTCAACGCCGCATCCGCGCCGCCGCTTGCGAACGTGTTTCTCGTCTCCTCGGTTTCGGTGCACCAGGCTGGCGTAAATACTCCGCTGGCCGCGAACGTAGTAGCGGCGCTGTCCGGCGGCACCTGTGCCCAAGGCCAGACGGGCGGCACGATGGGTTCGACGGCGAACTATGTGAACAACGCGAACCCCACGGCGGCAGTGCCGAGCAACACCGCAGCGAACCTTGGGACAGGGCTCGGCGGTCAATTCTGGGAGACTGACACCTTGGCGGTCAACACTGACGGCATCATCACCAGCTACCAAGTTCCAGCTGGCACGGCCGCATTGCCAGGCAAAACGCTCCTGCTGACTGGCGTCATCATTCAGTCGTTCGTGCAAACGCCGCTCACCGGCGGCGGCTACATCGCGCAATGGTCGCTCGCGTTTGGGCATACACTCGTGTCGCTCATTACTGGCGAGAGCCCGACAAACAAAGCGCCTCGTCGGTTAGCGCTCGGAGCGCAAAGCGTCCCTGCGGCCGCGGCTGCGCTTTTGATGCTCGCCGAGATTCGGGTGCCATTTTTGATCCCCGTGTATCCAGGCGAATTCGTACAAGTCGTGAAGAAAAAGATCGGCACCGCGCCGAGCGCCGGCGTCATCGCGCACGTAGTCACGTTTACCGGCGAGTGGCTCTAATCTAGACGAGCACTCCGCATGTCGCTGCTACTCGCCGCCCAGGCCCCGCCGGGCGACATCACCGGCACTGCTGCGGCTACCGCTCCGGCTCCGGTCGGCGCAGCTTCGGGCGCTCTCGCGCTCGCGGGCACGGGCGCGGCTACTGCTCCTGCTCCGGTAGGCGCGGGAGCTGGTTTGCTCACGCTTGTGGGTTCGGGCGTCGGCACTGCTCCTGCTCCGGTAGGCACGGCGACCGGAACGCTCACACTCGCTGGCACGGGAGCAGCGATTGCCCCGGCCCCGGTAGGCGCAGCTTCTGGCGGGCTCGCCATCACAGGCTCGGGGCAGGCAACGGCACCTGCGCCGGTTGTCGCGGCCTCGGGAACTCTCGCGCTCACCGGCACGGCCGCAGCACAGGCTTCCGCCCCGGTCGGGTCTGCGTCTGGCGCCCAGGCGCTCACCGGCACAGGTTCAGCGGTTGCCCCAGCCCCGGTCGGCGCCGCAGTCGGATCTGTTGGCAGCAGTGGCATCAGCGGTAGCGCCACTGCCACTGCCCCGGCCCCAGTCGGAGCGGCCTCCGGCGGGCTCACGCTCGTAGGCACGGGGCAGGCAACCGCTCCGGCACCGACCGGGGCAGGAACCGGCACGCTCACGCTCGTTGGTTCGGGAGCGGCGCCGGCATCGGCTGAATGGGGTATCTCAGAGATCGGGAATCCGACTTGGAGCACGTCGGAAATTGGCAAAGGCAAACTCACATGAAAACCATGACGGCTGGCGACTATCGCCAAATCCCATTCTCCATCACTCGGTCCGGCGGGCTCACCGGAGCCACGATCAGGATGCGAATTTGGAATGACAAGCACGCTGTTTCGATCACCAAAACCACGGCGTCATTTTCGGTGCAAACCGACGTTTTGATGGTCGGCTACTTCGAGCTTTTGGCCGCGAATACGACCGGATGGCCAGACCTGCCGATCAACTGTTGGGTCGAAATCGAACTTGGTCTAGCCTCTGGCCCCGAAACCGTCGTGCGCTCTGAGTTGAGAGTGCTGCCTAACGGGCTGGTTTGACGAGTGCTCGGTCACGGTAGCCGCCCCGACTCAATACCGTTGGCCCAGTGCCTCAGAAGGCGAGCAGCGCGGTCTGACCGGCCACCGATACACGCGATGTAGTGCGCGCTCTCAATCCTGGTGGCGTGCGCGCGCAGAATCTTGGGTCGGAGCCAGCGGAGAGCAGGGTCCCTGAGTCTGCGCAGGGACCATAGCGATAGGTGGCCTGGCTTGTCCCCGGTCACGGTAGCCGTCCTGACTCGATACCATCGGCGTAGTGCCTCAGGAGGCTGGCAGCGCGCCATCCGCCAGCGAACACGTTGGTCTCCACGCTAGCGGCATGCATGCGCAAAACCATCGCGCGCAGCCGGCGGACTTCGGCAGCCAGCAGCTCGGCGGCGTCAGTCATGCACTCCCGATAGCCCTGCTGCACATCACGCTCGACCTCAAGCTCGGTGACGCGGGCGATAGCAGCGTCGCCGGCGTCAAGGGCGTCTGCCAGCACATTCGCCTCCCGGAAAAAATCCACGTCACTCCAGCAGCGGTCAACAACGTTGGCGCAAAACCTACCGACCCGTACCTGGTTGGTCATTCGTCCTCCGCAGCCCTCTCTGACACGTAGCAATAGTGGGTCAGCTGTCGCACATCAGCATCGCTCGCACGGCGCTCTGCAAGCTCAACCTCAAGCCCCGCAACACGCGCCTTGAGCTGTGCAATCTGCTCCTCTTGCTGCGCATCAAACGCTCGCAAGTTGCTGATGTGCTGCGCAGCTTCTCTGGGGTTCGCGATGTTTTGCGGGCGAAAAGCGCGATACATCGCCTGTAGTTCGGCGAGATGCACATCGCGCTCCGATGGTCGCAACGGCGTCACCGCAAGGGCGCGGTGCACGGCATCGAGCGCTGCGGCGTGTCCATCGGTCAGCCCCTCCACGTACCACGCGGCCTCGATAGCGCGGTCCGGCGAAGTGAAATCGCGGAATAGAGAATAATCGAGCTTCTCTTCTAGCCAGAGCAGCTCGACTTGCACATTGTGTGGGCGTGTTAGCGCTCTAACAGAGGCCACAGGGAGGGTCAGTTCGTTGGGTTTGTCGTCGGTCATTTGCTCTCTCCTGCAAGCTCCGCCTCAAGCTCGGCAACGCGCCGCAGTGCACGCGCCAGGTCGATTTGCAGGCATTGCGCTTTGACCTGCCACTCACATGATTCTCGGCGGTGCTGTTTTATCTCTGCCCCAAGCTCCCGAACCTGCGCCTCCGCTAGCGCTAGCATGTCGACCGCAGTCAGCAGGTCGGACTCGATGATTTCGCCGGATTGCAGTCTCGCAATCTGTCGGTTCGCGTCTGCGAGTTCGGTCTCAAGCTCCCGAATCCTGGCTGTGTAATCGCTCATGGTTCTCCGTTCCCGCCCGACGGGCAATCTAGATAGTTACTGTCGTCTGCATCAAACGCAGCTAGCCGTGCTGCCTCCTCGCGCGCCGCCTTTCGGCCACGAACGCCGCACGTTCTGCACTCCAGGTTTTGGCTAGCTGCTCTTGCGTCGGCCGCGATGGCCGTGCGCAGGTCGTGCGCGACCCAACCGTAATGCATCGCGCCAGCGTCCTCGTAGCGAGCCAGCAAATCCTCTACAGCGGTCATGGTTCTCCGTTCCCGCCCGACGGGCAGTGGTTGCTGTCATCTGCATCAAACGCAGCTCGCCGGTACGCGTCTCGCGCAGCCTGTCTGCGCGCGTCCTCTCGCTCGAGCTCGGCGGCCAACCGAGCCGCGCGGGCTATGGCGAGCGCGTACGCCGCGACTGACCCAGGTGTCGCCAATGACGACGCCCATGTCGAGGTGCTCGTCTCGTCTTCCCGCCGGCCGCTCATCATGGCGCGAGCGCCCATCCAGCGGCCCTGAGCGCAGCGTCACACTCGGCCTGCGCGAGTTCGAGGGAGGTGAATTGGTCGAGTTGAGTGGTGCGCCCCCTCGTTACCTCAACTTTCGCCACAAACGCACGGCCTATCAGAATTACGTACGCAGCTGGTCTCGGCCAAAGCCCGATCCTGGTCCAGAGGTCCGCAGTCACCTGCGCCCACGGACCGGCGCAACTTGGCGCTGCGCAAGCCATAGCGTCGCGCTGCTCTGTTGACATCGCTGCCCATGCGGCGACTGCTTCTGTGTGAGTCATGACTCGCTCCCCGGAGCAGCCGGCATTGGAAGCCAATGGGTGGCGAGGCAGTCGATGTCATCGAGCGCTTCGCCAGTCATGTAGTAGTCGCCGTGGTCGTCACTCCACACGAGGTGCTCCCAGCCTGGGTCAGCGCGCTCCCAGGTGACCCACGCCAGACATTCTGTCTCGGGCCCGTACTTGCCCCACGGCCTTGGCTCGGTCATGGGCTTGCTCTCCTTCGGCACTGTCCCACCGTCCACCCGGCTGCCTCCAAGGAGTCAGGCGTCGACGCGCGCGCCGCTTTAGCGGCGGCCGTCACCGCTTTCGTCAATTCTTCGTCATTCATTTCACCACCCGTATTTCAAAATCCAACCCAAACAATTCTCGCAGCCCATCACTCGTCTCGCACGTCGCCACGATTTCACCGGACTCTGACACGGCCTCCCAGGCCCGAGCTTTGGAGAATGGCCGCGTGCGGTGGAGCTGATTCGTCATGCGCCTGGAGTTGCCAACGCGCCCACGCTGGCTCCGTGATGGGTCAATTCGGCGGGTCACACGCGCCTCATCTCAATCACGCCGTCGACGACTCGCGACACGATCGTGCCGTCTGTCGGCCAGACCTCACGCTCTGCCAGCGTGCGGCTGAGGTCGCAGGCCTTGCCGCGAAAAATCACGACTGTGCGGCGTGGTGTCGGTTGTGTGTTTTCGGTCATGGTGTCCTCAGTCAAAACGAGAGCCGCAATTGGCGGGATAGTCGGCGTCGGTCATCGGCGCGCGGAGGGGCTGGGGTTGATTGTGCAGACGAAACCGCGTCTCGCTGATTGCCGCGTGGCGCTTGCGGGCTGCGCCAAGCATGTAGGCAGAGCGACCCCAGGTGCCTCCCACGATCAAGTCGGCCAGCTGGTCTACAGAGCCAGCAATGCCCGGGGTGGTTTCTGCCAAGAGCGCTTCTGCCGTCGTGAACTTCATACGTACTCTATACGGTACAGTTGAGGCGAAGCTCAAGGGTTCATTTCACTTTTTTTGCTGGACCCTCAAACCATCGGCAAAAAAGCCCACGGCTACCCAACCATGGCCGCTGAAACGAATCAGCTCCGAGCCGATGAGCGAGCCGATGAGCGATGGTTTGCTCGGGTCGAGCGCGGCCTTGATTTTTGGCTCCGAGACCCCATCAGAGCGCAGCATCTCGCTCAAAGCCGACCGCGAAATGTACGGGTCCTGAGAGTTCGGGAGCATTTCCGCGCCCGAGCCAAACCAGCATCTGGACCACGTTCGCTGGGCATCCGTTATTTTGGAGTCCTTTTTGGGCGCCGGCGCGCTCGCGACACCTGGCTCGGCGTCGAAAACCACACTGGTCACCTGCTCTCCGTCCTCGTCGAGCCAGCCAGGGATCGCAACCGGCGTGAGCCGACCGGTCACCCCAGGCGCCTGCTCGGCGTCTTTCATTTTTCTTTGCGTGACCTGTATCTCGCCGTCTTTGGGAATCACCGCGATCTCAACGTCGAGCGACCCTTTCCACGCGCTCGAGCCGCGCGCCCTGTGCTGCGCCTCCTCGCTCGCTCCAGTGTGGTGCACGAGGATGATGGCCGCGCCGAACTCACGAGTCAGCCCCGAGCACGCCGCGATCATGGTGCGCGCGTCCTGTGCCGAGTTCTCGTCGCCACTCAAAAATCTGTGCAGCGTATCGACAATGATCAACGCCGGTTTCTCCGGCAGGCCGAGGATCGCGTCTCGCGCTTTGAGGTAGCCTTCGTTCGTATCGAGGTCGCAGCCGCTGCTCGAAATCCAGAGGCGCGCTGGGCCCGGCTGGTGGTGCTCTCTCCACGCCGCAATGCGTGCGCGCATGCCGTGATGTCCCTCGCCGGCGAGGTAGACCACCGGAGCCGCGGTGACTCTCTGGCCGCACCAATCGGCGCCGCCGGTCGCGATGCGCATGGCCCAATCAATGACGTAAAACGACTTGCCGCCGCCGCTCGGCCCGTACACCATTGCGAGGCTCTCACGAGGCAGCCAGCGCCTCACGAGCCATTGGAGCGGCGCGGGTTGGCTGGCAAACTCGTCGGCCGGTATGAGCCAATCAGAGCTTGTCGGCTCAAGCAACGCGAGCAGGTCTCCACCGGCTGCCACGTAGTCATTGGCGTCTCCGATTTCCGGCGGAATCACGTAGCGCGCCCCGTATTTCGCCGCCGCTTGCTCGGCGTACTTTTGGCCGATGCCTGACTTGTCACAGTCCGCGACGACGACCACGGGTGTGCCTGTCTCCATCATTGCTCGAGTGACCGAGACCAAGTTGCTCGCCGTGTAGGCCACGGCGCACGGCTGGCCTGTCGCCTCGTGAATTGTGGCAGCAGTCGCAAATCCCTCTGCCACGTAGATCGTCTTGGCGTCCTCGCGCGTGCCGAGCAACCAGTAACAGCCGCCAGTTTGGCCACTGAGGTGGTAGAGTTTGCCGCCCTCGGCGTCGATGTACTGTAGCGACGCAAGGTGACCCTCCTCAGTGTACAGCGGCACGACCAAGCGTCCGTCGCCCGTGACGCGCGCGCCGTTTGGCTGGATGCCCTTGCGCCGCAAATACGGATGCTCGGCACTCGCCGCCGCCGCCATTGTCCAAATCGTTTCGGCGATCTCGCTCGTTTGATTCCGCGCCCGCTCACGCTCGGCGTCCCGCATTTGGCGGATCTCAGCCCACCGCAGGTTGTTGGCCATCGCCTCGTCGGCGGTGATTTCGTGCGAACCGTTGGCGCGGAACGCCCTGTCTTCGTCCGAGCGCCAACAGCCGAATCGACCCGCCGGCACGCCGTCCGGATAGACGACATACCAGCCCGTTTTATCTCCGACGCTCCGGCCCTTCGTGCCTGAGTTGAACCGGTGCAGGTGGCCGTCGATATACAGCTCCAGCGGCGGTGTCAGGCCGGCGCTTTGCATGGCCGAGCGCAATTGATCCTCGGTGGACTCCTGATAGATGCCGCGGTGCAGCGGGAAGATTTCGCTCATTTCTGGCGATTCCTGGCGATGCGCAGGAGCACGAGATAGCCGAGTAGGTCGTGCTCTACGTCCTCACCGCTCGCTGTTCCGCGGGCGAGTCGGGAGAGCTTGTCGTCGATGCGCACCAACAGTTGCTCGGTCGGGTCGGCGCGCGAAAACACACGCACGGGATTCAGGGCGCTGTCGCCATACGCCTCATGTTTCGCTAACAGCATAGACTCCAACTCAGCCAGCACCTCTCGCAGCTCCAGTTCAAACGGATTCAAGGACAACCCCCTTTGCATGCTCGCAACCGAACACCAAAAAATAACGATAGCCCAGTGCAATCATCTCGCGACCCCACGCCGCCTGCTCCGGCGACTCTTTCCCGCCGATGCGTTTCATCTCAACCCACGTGAGCCAGGCGGGGATAAATAGGTCCGAGACGCCGGCGGTCACTCCCTCCATTTTCAGTCGACCCGCTTCGGCTGCGCCCCGCTTGCCACCATTGGGAATCGCGATGATGCGCACGCCGGGATACGTGCGGCGGAACCACGCAACGAATTCTCGCTGCTCTTCGTGCTCAGAACGGGATGTCGTCGTAGTAGCCAGCTTGCTCAACGACTGGCGCACTGATTTTCTCGTCAACATTCCAAACCCTCTCTTTTACACGGAAAAACTTGCCATCTGGCACGTAGACAATGCTAGATGGTTTCGGCAGCGCGTTGAGATACGCGGCGGCGTGGTCTAGTGATTTGGCGAGCGCGTCGCCCTTCAGGGTACACCAAAGCGCCGCTCCCCACTCGCTCTTGATGTCACCACCGGCGCCGCGCGTGATTTTCTCCAGCGTGCGCAGTGACTTGGTCCCGGCGAAACCCTCGTGAGCAACCGTTAGATACTCGCTGACGCGCTCGGCCTGCACGAGGTAGTAGTCGACGCGCAGCATTTTTTTGCCAGACGCGCGCGCAGTGTGGACCGACCAGTACCAGTCAAGCGTCGCCGCTGTTTGCTCGACATCCTTGCCCATGATGTCATCGTTATGCCGCCGGGTCTCGTGCTCGACCTTGGGAAACTCGTGCCCACACCCGAGGCAGATGCGCGCCGACAGTGCCACGATTTCACCGCAGTTCGGGCAGGTCTTCGCTGGCGCCTCGGTCTCGCTCTTGCCGGTTCCCCGTTTCTCCGGCGGTCGCACACATGTGATGGGACCGTGCATCGACACCGCGCCGGCGAAATCGAGCACCAAGCAGTGGTCGGTGTGCGATTTGGGTCGCAGCCCGCGGCCTGACATTTGGACAAATAGCGTCGGGCTCTTCGTCGGGCGCAACAGGGCGATGAGGTCGATGTCGGGGTAATCGAAACCGGTAGTCAAAACGTTGGCGTTCGTCACCGCGCGGATTTGACCGTTTTTGAAGGCGCGCAGAATGTTGGCTCGCTCGGCAGCCGGCGTCTCTCCGGTCACCGTCGCGCTGAGGATGCCAAGCGACATCAGCACGTCGCGCATGTGCTCGGCGTGAGCAACGCCGGCGCAAAACAGGAGCCACGCCTTGCGACCCTCGGCGCGCCGTATGATCTCTTCTGCGATTTTCTGATTTTTATCGCCGGTGTCGACGGCGGCCTGCAATTCCGACTCGACGAATTCGCCGCCGCGAGTATGCACGGCGCTGAGGTCGAATTGCTCCTCAGTCATTTTCGAGCGCAGCGGAGCCAGGAAGCCCTTGTGAATCAGCTCCTCGATTGTCACCGGCTCGATGAGGTCGTCGAAAATCGCCGGCTTGTCGGTAATGAGCCCGTGCCCGAGGCGCCAAGGGGTCGCCGTAAATCCAATCACACGCATGTGTGGATTGATAGCGCGCAGCTCGGCAATCAGTGTGCGGTATCCGCCCTGCTCCTCATGGCCAATCGCGTGCGCCTCATCAGCCAAAATTATATCCACGTGTCCGATGTCAGCCCCGCGCTTCGACACTGACTGAATGCCGGCGAACGTAATCGGTTCGGCGAGTTCTTTGCGCCCGAGCCCAGCGGAGCAAATGCCGAGTGGCGCTCCAGGCCACACCGCGCGCATTTTCTCGGCGTTCTGCTCGATCAGTTCCTTCACATGCGTGAGCATCAGGATGCGCGTCTCCGGCCAGTTGGTGAGCGCCAGTTTGCAAATGTGAGCGATGATGATCGACTTGCCGCCTCCCGTCGGAATAACGACGCACGGGTCGCCACGGTTGGCTGAGAGCCACGCGAATAGGGTGTCGATTGTGTGCTGTTGGTAGGGGCGGAGTATCATCAAAAAAGCGTCTCCTGTCCCTTGGCTGCCATCATCCGCCCGTCCCTCATGAGCCGAGCGCATGTCTCGGCGCGCGCGTGGTCGGACTCAATCCCGATGACTCGACGCCCCGTCATTTTGCACGCCATCCCGGTCGTGGCTCCGCCGAAACACGGATCCAAAACCAGCTGGCCGGGCCGCGAGTAGTCGCCGATAAGGGCACACGTCAGCGCGAGTGACTTCCCGCCCGTGATGCGCTCGGGTCGGTTTTGGTGATTCTCGCCAGGGCCCACGTAGGCGCCTGGCAGCGTTCCCCATTTGCTCCAAGGCCTCGTCCGAGGGCGCGCCACAATCAACTGGCATGACCACTGGCTCGGACCGTCGCCAGTCATGCGAACTCGGCTACCCATCTCAACCCACGGGAGCGGAGGAAAAACATAGCGACCGCCGCTCTCAAACGACTCGGCCCAGTCGGAACTCAGGACATGATCAGTGACAGTGGTGACCCAGCCAGAGACGCGCGGCAGCCAAAATTCACCGAAACAATGGACCTTGATGCTGTCCCAGCTGGCGTAGTCAATGTCGGCGCGCTCAGGCCGGCGTGATGCATACCGCTGGACTGCGGTTCCGCTCGGATGCCCGAATCCCGCAGCTCGGTCTGCCGTGGCTTTCCCATCGCGGTGCCCATCATGCGTCCGCGCCGAGTAAGGCGCGTCAACGTGCAACAGATCGGCAACGCGCCCGGCCATCACAATCTCGGCGCACTCGGCGTCCAGCGAGTCGCCGTGCCAGACCTCCGAGTCAGCATCCCTGTGCAGTAGGGTCGGCGTCACCGCAACACCTCCGCACTCGACACTGCCCCGGGCAACTCTGGCCCGCCGTTGATTCGCTCGCCGTAGGCGGCGTGCCAGGGCTCTCCAATGCTCTCCATCGGCACGTCCATCAATTGCGGATGAACCACGTGAGAGGGGCACCCTAGGCGCTGAGCGTCCTCGGGTATCGTGTCAGCCCACCGCTCGCAAAACCACGTCGAGTCCGGGCGCGCAGTCGAGTGTGCGCAGGTGCGGCAGTTCACGGAGTCCGTTTTTTTGGTCACGTGGCAGAGCGAGTGAAAATCGCACATCTTGCAAATCCACCATGTTGGGTCCTCGGAGATTCTCGGCGGCGCCTCCGGACTGACAGCAATCGACTGGGCCCTCGCCACGATGGCTCTCGCCTTGTC
>ENA-ORBV01011665-ORBV01011665.1-microbial-mat-metagenome-genome-assembly--contig:-NODE-11665-length-13745-cov-4.828797_pt1 | contig 13745 bp, 13 predicted proteins | sample MGYA00237777_ERZ505514 | MGnify/ENA primary metagenome ERZ505514 (study PRJEB26160, sample SAMN06269048) | microbial mat metagenome | isolation source: Oligotrophic lake microbial mat | place...
CGTCACCAGCGTGCCGGTCAGCATCGGGAAGGCCGTCGAGGTGTAGGCAAAGGTGGCGGCCTCCAGGCGGCTAAAGCCCTGCTCCAGCTTCACCATCATCATCTCGACGGCGATGATGGCGTCGTCGACCAGGAGGCCGAGGGCGATGATCAGGGCGCCGAGCCAAATGCGCCGGAAGTCGATGCCGAGCAGCAGCATGGCGACGAAGGTGATGGCCAGCACCAGCGGCACCGAGAGCGCCACGATGATGCCGGTGCGAACGCCCAGGCTGATGAACGACACCACCAGTACGATGGCGAGCGCTTCCAGCAACGAAGAGGTGAATTCCTCGAACGACTTGTCGACCACTTCCGGCTGGTTGGCGACGCGGTGAACGGTGATGCCGACCGGCAGGTCGCGCGCGACCTCGGCCATCGTCGCCTCCAGCGCCTTACCCAGCGTCTGCACGTTGCCGCCCGGCGCCATGACGACGCCGAGGCCGATCACGGACTTGCCCTTGAAGCGCATGGAAGTCTGCGTCGGGTCCTGGTAGCCACGCTTGATTTCGGCCACATCCGAGAGGGTGAGGGTGCGGCCGTTGGCGCTGAACGGCAGGTTGGCGAGATCGGCGGCCGAGGTCGGTGCGCCGTCGACGCGCACGGCGACGCGCTCACCCCTTGTCTCGACGGTGCCCGACGCCACGATGGAGTTCTGCTTGCGGATGACGTCGAGGATCTGGTCGACCGGCACGCCCAGCATGGCCAGCCGCGTGTGGCTGAACTCGATGTAGATCTTCTCGTCCTGCAATCCGAACAGGTCGGCCTTGGTGACATCTGGCGCGCGCAGCACGCGCTGGCGCACCGCCTTGGCGATGTCCTTCACCTCGGCCGGCGAGAAGCCGTCGGACTCGAAGGCCCAGATCAGGCTGTAGGTGTCGCCGTACTCGTCATTGAAGAACGGCCCGACGACGCCCTGCGGCAGGCTCCCGCGGATGTCGCCGACCTTCTTGCGCACCTGGTACCAGAGGTCGGCCACCTTGGCCGGCGGGACGTCGTCGCGCAGCGAGACGTAGATCACGGTCTCGCCCGGTTTGGTGTAGCTCGTGACGTTGAAGAAGTAGGGCAGCTCCTGCAGCTTGGTCTCAATCTTGTCGGTGACCTGCTGCTCGACCTCGCGCGAGGTGGCGCCGGGCCAGGCCGCCGACACCACCATCTGTTTGATGGTGAAGGGCGGATCCTCGGCGCGGCCGAGATTGATGAAGGCCCAGACGCCCGCGATGCTGAGGGCGACCATGAAGAAGACGGTCAGCGTGCTGTAGTTGAGCGCCAGCGCCGAAAGATTGGTGCGCGTGCTCATGGCCGTCAGCTCCGGGGCCGGGCAGCCTGCAGCAGCGGCTTCACCTTCTGGCCGGCCTCGAGCTTGTGCACACCCGCGGTGGCGATCAACTCGCCGTCCTTGACGCCCGACAGGATCGCCGCCGTGTCGTTGCGCCAGCGTGCGACGATGACGGGCCGGAGCTCGACTGCGCCGGTCGCCTTGTCGACCACCCAGACGGCCGGCCGCGTGCCTTGCTGGAAGATCGCGGCCAGCGGCACCTCGGCCACGGGCGTGGTATCGGGGCGCTCGAAGCTAAGCGTCGCAGTCATACCGAGGCCGATGAATTCCGGCGGATCGACGATGCTGAAGCGGGCAGGGTAGGTGCGCGAGGTGGGATCGGCGCTGGGCGAGAGTTCGCGAAGCTTGGCGGCGTGGCGCTTGCCCGGATCGGACCAAAGCTCGAAGCCAGCGGCGGCCGACTCGCGCACCACTTTTAGGCGATGCTCGGGCACGCCGACCACGATCTCGAGTTCGTCGGTGCGAGCCACGCGAACCACGCCCTGACCCTGCGACATGACCTGGCCGACCTCGGCCTGGACCGCGGTGACGACACCGCCGGTATCGGCGCGGAGTTCGGTGTAGGCGAGGTTGTTCTCGGCCGAGGTGAGCTGGCTGCGCGCCTGGTCGGCGCGGGCAAGCGTCGTCGCGGCAAGCATCTGACGTTGTTCCAGGGTCTGCGGCGTAAAGGCAGCGCCGCCGCGCAGTTGCTGGTAGCGCTCGTGGTCGGCCCTGGCGCGGATATGATCGGCCTCGGCGGAGGCCAGCGCCGCGCGCGCATTGTCGACAGCGAGGCGGTGGTCGGCGGGATCGAGCTGGGCGATCAGATCGCCCGGCTTCACCACAGTGCCGACATCGACCGAGCGCTGGACGATCTTGCCGGGGACGCGAAAGCCCAGGGTGGTCTCGATGCGGGGAACGACCGTCCCGGCCAGAACAAGGGACCGCGCTTGCGTGGCGTAGGCGATTTCCAGGACACGCGCCGGGCGCACGACCGCTTCATTGGCCGAGACGCGGGACGCATTGGCTGTCAGCGACAAAGCGGCGAAACCTGCGGCTCCAGCCGCAACCGCACCGACCGCGAGAACGATGACCTTGATCGGGAGACGCATGGCGGGCCTTCCTTCCGAGGTTTACAATTTTCAGTGTCAAATAACTGACCATTGATAACTTATCAACGGTAACTTATCTTTGTTAAGTTAAGTGTCAAGAGCAGGGAGTTCGAGTTTGGCAATCCCATCAACAGCCGTGGCGTCCAGTCGCAAGAAGCGAGGCGAGGGCCATACGCGCCGGGAGGAGATCCTCCAGGCGGCCAAGGAGCTGTTCCTGGAGGCCGGATACGACGCCACGACGATCCGCAGGATCGCTGACCGGGTGGGCGTCTCGGCCCCCGCGCTCTACCTCTACTTCCACGACAAGGAAGCGATGATGCTGGCGCTCTGCGACCAGACCTTCGGTCACCTGATCGAACGCATCGCCGAAATCGAAAAGACCGTCAGCGATCCCCTGGAAAGGGTGCGCCGTTTCGGCGACGCCTACGCGCGCTTCGGCTTGGAACATCCCGACGAGTACCGGCTGGTCTTCCTCGGCAACAACATTCCGGAATCGGTGCGCAAGGTCGGCCATCGCATGCCGGTCGACGATCCGACGCGCCCTGGCGTCGGCGGCGCGCTCGCCTTCAGCCGCCTGCTGGCCATGCTGTCCCAGCTGGAGTCATCGGGCGTCAAGCTGAACTACCCGCCCGACACCTGTGCCGAACTCTGCTGGATGGGCATCCACGGCGTGGTGGCGGCTCTCATCATGAAGCCCGACTTTCCCTGGTCGAATCGCGAGACCCTGATCCAGGGCATGCAGGAAATCGTCATCAAGGGAATACTCCGGCAGGTCTGAGGATCAGGCTGCGGCCTTCTTGGCCGTGCGCCGCCTCAACAGCTGCAGCAGGCCGTAGGTCGCGGCGGCGCCGACCACGATGATGGCGATGCCGACAATCGGGCGGTACCACAGCCAGCCGATGGCGATCACCAAGGGCGCGATCGCTGCCGTGCACAGGAGCCCGACGAAGCCGGCGCCGGCACGGATCACGTCGCCCAGGATCGGGATGACGTCGCCCAGCACGCCGAGCGGCCGCAGGATCAGGCCGAAACCCACGAACATGAGGACGATACCGACGGCCCGCAGGATCCAGGTCATGGTCGCGTTTTCGGCCTGTGCCGCCTGGAACATGGTAGCCGCCGGAACAGCCCCGGCGGAGATCAGCTGAACCGATGTGCCTTGCCGGGTCATGTAAGGGCCGAAACCCGCGCCTGCCTGTGCCGCAACCACGCTGGCCACCTGGGGTGGAACCTGAAGAAAGGAGATCTTCATATCGCCAACGGCTGGCTGCGATGGATCGCGGCCGGCGTAGAGGACACCATCGACGGCAACGACCGGTTTGTTGATGCGGATCTGCAGGGCGCCTGCCTGGGCGTCGGTGACGGCGAGCGGCTTGGCTTCGCCGAAGTTGCGCAGCATGCCATCGGGAATCGTGAAGCTGCCCAGCCTCGTGCCGGGAGCGAGTGTCTCGCGTGACTGATAGGTCATGGAAGGGTTGGTGTGCCCGCGAGGCTCCTTGAATTTCCCCGAGTCGACGGGCTTGTCGGACCAGTCCCGGACGTACTTGTACGTCGTTGTGCGCTCTTCACCGCCGCCCAGCTTTGTCCGTGACTCGGTCTGGGTTTCTTCCTTCCACACGTACATCTCGACGTGACGCGACAGACGCACGGCGGAGGTCCTCACGCCGAAGTCGGCATCGGCAACGGGGCCGCCGGTCGACAGCATGCCGGTGACATAGACGAGCTTGCCGTCGTTCGACGGATCGGCCCTTTCGGCAGAAACGCTTCGGACCATGCCGGCGCCCTCGTCGAGGCCGCGCGCGGTCTTGATGGCGCGGCCCTCGTTCCAGAACAGCACGACGATCGATACCGGGATCAGCAGGAAGCCGACGAGCACGCCGGCGAAAGCCTGGCCGATCCGCTGGAACCAGGACGTATTGGTGACCTCGGTCACCTGATCGGGCCCGCGTTCTTCCTCCATGACGTCCTCCCCCAAGGCTCGGGGAGAGACTACCGCTTCGGCCAGACCCGCGGGAAGAGCTCACAAGCCATCGGGGCGCCCGCGGCGAGGTCGGGTTTATGGGGAAACTGGAAGGTCCCCGGCCGCGGATCGTAGCGTGCGTCGTCGCCGGTATAGCGGAGCGACAGTCCGCGCCGGCGGGCACCTGGGGTGGAATTGCCCGGTGCGCCGTGTACGATCATGGCGTGGAACACCAGGCAATCACCGGGCTCCATCTCCCACCATTTGATGTCGTATTTGCTGCGGTCGGCGTCGATATCGGGGATCGGCACGAGGTCGCTGTCGGTGAACTTGATCGCGTGGTCCTTACGGAAGGGTGTCGGCCGGTAGTTGACGCCCCAGCGGTGCGAGCCTGCGATGAATTCGACGGCGCCATTGCTGCGGTCGATCCGGTCGAGCGCGATCCAGACCGAGGCGATCTGCCAGCCCTTCACCGGCCAGTAGGGCTGGTCCTGGTGCCACGGTGTGGGATGGGCCGTGCCCGGTTCCTTCACGAAGAGCTGATCGTAGAAGAAATCGGCGCGGTCCGATCCCATCATCTTCGCGGCGATCTCGCCGGCCGGTGATGCCGTTGCAGCCAGGCGAAAGTCGTTGTCGCGTTGCCACATGAACATGTCGCCGAAAAACGTGCCGGGCGTACTGCCCTCGGCGAAATTGGTCGCGTTGGGCCCAGGTGACACGAGATCGCGCTCGATCGCCTCGCAAAGAAGCCCGACCCAGACGGCGTCGAACGCGCCGCGCAAGCAGACGACGCCGTCGCGGTCATAGGCTGCGACGTCGCCTTCGGTGAGCGCGTGCCTCAAGCGTTTTGCAAGACGTGGACGGCGCGATTGGCGACGAGATCCTTGTTTTTCTCGCCGTAGGCCTTCATGTGCGCGGACGCTCCGTGGGCCTTGAGATCGTCCATGGTCTCCCATTTCTCGATCACCACGAAAGTGTCGGCACCGAACTTGGCAAACGGGCCGCCATCGGTGTCGACCGTGGCGCCGTACTCGATGCAGCCCTTCTCGGCGTGCACGGCAGGCACGTTCGCCTTGAAGTTCTTGAGGATTTCGTCGCGTTTGCCGGGCTTGGCGGTGATGATGGCGATGACGTGGATCATTTCATTTCCCCCTATTGAAATCTCAGGCGGCGCGGCCGCTGCGGAGCAGGCGGCCGGGCAGCTTGTCGTTGGCGGCGAAGACATCCTTGTTGTCTCGCCGAATAAGCTCACCATTCACGATCACGGCATCGATGCCACTGGCCTGCGACACGAGGCGATCGGCGCCGGCGGGCAGGTCATTGACCCGCTTCAGCGGTCCCGGCCCCACCGTCTTGGCATCGAACACCACGACATCGGCAGGGCGCCCCTCGGCAAGAACGCCGCGGTCGGTGATGCCGAACATCTCGGCGGGGCGTTGCGTCAGATTATGTACCGCCTCCTCGATGGTGAAGACCTTGCGCTCACGCACCCAATGGCCGAGCAGGTGGGTCGAGTAGCAGGCATCGCAAAGCTGGCTGGCATGTGCACCGGCGTCGGACAGGGCGATGATGGTGTTGGGGTCGGTGATCAGCTCGGCCACTTCCTTCTCGTCGAAGTTCATGACGGCCATGCGGAAGCGGGCCTGCAGGTCGTTGGCGATCGCGATGTCGAGGGCCAGATCGACCGGGTCCTTGCCGAGCCTGGCAGCAGCAACGGCAAGCGGCATCTCCTCGAGTTCCTTGTGTGAGGGCGCCCATGCAATGATGACGCGATCCCACCATCGCTGGAAGAGGGGCGTCACCTCGCTGCGCAGCTTCTCGCGCCACGCCGGATCGGCGTAGGCGCGGCGGCGCGTGCCGGGCGCCTTGGCGTCCGCGATGGCAAGCTCATTCATGAACTTCATGACATCGAAGATGAACGGCTCGGCGAAGGTAAATTCGAAGTTGAGCGGCCTGCAGCTCACCTGCGGGATGACCATGGCGCCCGACTTGCGCTGCTCGGCGGCAAGGTCGAGTTGCTTGCGGTGGCCGCCGGGTCCGTAGAGGTAGGAGAGAAGGGCGGTCCAGGTGACCGGGATGCCGTACTTGCGGCTGACCTCGGCCATGTGCCGGGTCGAGAACTCGCGGCCGATGGTGATCTGCATCAGGCCGCGCTTCATTTCGCCCATGACGGACACGAGCCCGTCCATTTCCTCGGGCGTCGCCTGGCGGCTGGGGACCGGCTTGCCGCCATAGCCGTTGTGACTCACCGAGACCGAGGTTCCGAAACCGATGGCGCCGGCTTCCATTGCCTCGCGCATCAGCTTCTTCATCGCCGTGAGTTCGTCCGGTGTCGCGGCGCGTTCGGTGGATTCCTCGCCCATGACGTACATGCGCAGTGGCGTGTGGCCGAACAGGGCCGCGACGTTGATCGCCGAGCCGCGCTTTTCGACCGCATCGAGATACTGCGGGAACGTCTCGAACGGCCACACATCGCCCAGGCCGGCATGGAGTGCGTCGAGGCTCATCCCCTCGACCTTCTCGAGCGTCTGCAGGATCAGCTTGCGGTGGATCGCCTTGGTCGGGGCAACGCCAAATCCGCAATTGCCGATCACCGTCGTGGTGACGCCATGCCAGGGCGAGATGCTGAGCATGCGGTCCCACAGGATCTGAGCATCGTAGTGGGTGTGGACGTCGACGAAGCCCGGTGAGACGATCTTGCCCTTGGCGTCGATGGTCGTGGTTGCGGGACCGTCGGCTTTGCCCATGGCAACGACCTTGCCGTCCTTGATGCCGAGGTCGCCCAGGAAGCCCGGCTTGCCGGTGCCGTCGATGATGGTTCCGCCGGTGATTTTCAGGTCGTAGGTCATGGCTGCCCCTGGTGAACGAGCGTTCATACTGGCGGCCAGCCACGGCGCGGGCAAGCGCGCCGTGCTCAAGGGACCTATGCGATGGCGGCTACTTCGCGACCAATGCCTCGATCTTCGCGAGGTCTATCTTCTTGAGATATTGCTCGGCGTGGGCACGGGTCACGCCGCCATACTCGGCCCAGGAGACGGTGACGAACAGGTTGTTCTTCAGCAGGAGATAAATTGTACCGCCGCCACCGGCCGCGGGCTTTCCTTCCATGGCATCGCGGCCATCGATCTTGGTCATGGTGAAGGTCGTGCCGTCGTCCCATTTGCGCTTGGCCGGATCGCGCCACGCCTGGATGGCCGCCGATGGCGAGCCGTCGGGCTTGTTGTAGATCCCGATCTGGACGCGGTTGCGGTTCACCGGATCGAAGCCCAGTTCGTAATAGCGACTGGCCGATACGATCCCCTCGTCGAACGGGCTGGGAGGACTGGCCTCGCTCTTCCTGTCACCGGCCTTCCACCCTTGCAGCGCCTCCGGCAGGAACGGTGCGTAGGTCTTGGCACGCGCTTCCCAGGCGATGCGTGGGTTTGGCCCGGCGGGCGCTGCCGGGCGAGGCGCCGCGGCGGTCGTCGACGGTGCCGCGGCAGCCGGCGGTGCGGCACAGGCCGGGGCCGGCGTCGCGAACGCGATCGTGCCCGGCACCGAAGAACCCCAGCTCCTGGTCGTGATGCCGTTGCGCGCCGATCCCTCGAACTTGCCGCATCCTTCGGCGAGGTAGACCGTCACTGTGCCGCCGGGTTCCGGCAACTTGCCGGCATGCCGCGCCGCCACGCAAATCGGTGAATCGTTGCTGTAGCGATCGACGCCGTAGGCAGCGCCGACCTGAAGGTCGAGCGCCTTGTCGCAGACGCAGGTGAGGTTCTCACCCGGCTTGTTCTTGTCCGACTGGGTGATGAAGGACGGGCAGTTGGCGACCTGGCCGGCGGCGGCTGGCGTCGAGGTCGCCGGTGGCGGCGCAGCCGCCGCGGCAGAGCAGGGTGCCAGGCTGTCGCCGAAGCTGAAGCTTTTGTCGTAGCTCGACCAATTCACCGTCGTGACGCCGTTGGCGCTCGAGCCGGAGAAGCTCGGACAGGCGCCACCAACCACGAGATCGACCGGGCCGGGTGCTTTGCCGGCGTGCTTCGCCGCCTGGCAGATCGAAGAGTCTGCGGTGTAGCGCAGGCTGCCGTAGACGCCGCCGGAGGCGGTCGCGTCGCAGGTGCATTTCAGCTTGGCGCCATCTGCGAGGGCGGTGGCGTCGCCCGGACAGGCAGCCGGCGTCTGAGCCGGGGAAAGGCCTGGCCATGACAAGGAGAGGAACGCGACGACAACGCTACCAAGGCGAAATTTCGCGGACATGCGGCCCCCCGAGCTTTTTATTTCATGATGGGACCCTACCGCTGATAGGGTGCGGCCCGCTAGCGGGAGGACAAGATGGCCAAGCATAAAATCGCGCTCATTCCAGGGGACGGCATCGGCAAGGAAGTTCTGCCGGAGGGCGTGCGCGTGCTGGAAGCCGCCGGGCGCCGCTTCGGTTTCGAGCTGGAATTCACCGACTTCGACTGGTCCTGCGACCGCTTTGTGAAGACCGGCAAGATGATGCCGGATGACGGCATGGAGCAGCTAAAGGCCTTCGAGAGCATTTTCCTGGGCGCCGTCGGCTGGCCGGGCGTGCCCGATCACGTGTCGCTGTGGGGCCTGCTGATCCCGATCCGCCGCGACTTCGACGAGTACGTGAACCTGCGCCCGGTGCGCCTGTTCGAGGGCGTGCCCAGCCCGCTCGCCAACCGCAAGCCCGGCGAGATCGATTTCTGGGTCGTGCGCGAGAACACCGAGGGCGAGTATTCGACGCTCGGCGGCCGCATGTTCCAGGGCACCGAGAACGAGTTCGCGGTGCAGGAGGCGGTGTTCACGCGCAAGGGCTGCGACCGCGTCATGAAGTTCGCCTTCGAGTTCGCCAGCAAGGGCAAGAAGAAGCATGTGACGTCGGCCACCAAGTCGAACGGCATCATCCATACGATGCCGTTCTGGGACGAGCGCTTCGACGCGATGAAGAAAAACTATCCGGACATCAAGGCCGACCAGTACCACATCGACATCCTGACCGCGCATTTCGTGCGCAATCCGGACTGGTTCGACGTCGTGGTCGGCTCCAACCTGTTCGGCGACATCCTGTCCGATCTCGGTCCCGCGCTCACCGGATCGATCGGCGTGGCGCCGTCGGGCAACATCAACCCGGAACGCAAGTTCCCCTCGATGTTCGAACCGGTCCATGGCTCGGCGCCGGACATCGCCGGCAAGGGAATTGCCAACCCGATCGGCCAGATCTGGTCGGGCGCGATGATGGTGCGGCACTTGGGATATTCCGAGGCGGCCGACGCCATCGAGCGGGCGATCGCGGCCTCGCTGGTCGAGGGCGGCCCGCGCACCAAGGATCTCGGCGGCAACGGCGACACCAAGACCGTGGGTGCGGCCATTGCAGAGCTTGTAAAGACGGTGTAGCTCCCCCGCTGCAAACGGCGGAACCCATGAACAGACGTCTTCTTTTGGCGACCGCCACAGCGGCCGGTCTGACGATTCTGCCGGTCGGTGCGATGGCGCAGGCCTATCCGGCCAAGCCCATCAGCATCATCGTGCCGTTTGCGGCGGGTGGTCCCACCGATTCGCTGGCGCGCATTCTCGGCCAACGCATGGGCGAGGCACTCGGCCAGCCGGTCATCGTCGACAATGTCGCCGGTGCCGGCGGCACCATTGGTGTCAACAAGGCAGCCAAGGCGTCGCCCGATGGCTACACGGTGCTGTTCGCCCACATGGGCACGCTCGCGGTCAATATCGCGCTCTACAAGACGTTGCCCTACGACAGCCAGAAGGACCTCGAGCCGATCGGGCTCGGCGGCACCAACCCGATGGCGCTGGTGGTCAAGAAGGATCTGCCGGTCAAGAATTTCGCCGAGTTCCAGGCCTGGGCGAAGGCCAACCAGAAGAAAGCGCAGTACGGCATGGCCGGCATCGGTGCCGCCTTGCACCTGGGCGGCCTGATGCTGAACGACATGATGAAGGTCGACGTGCTGGAGGTCCCCTACAAGGGAACCGCCCCGGCGCTGAACGATCTGGTCAGTGGCCAGTTTGACTACATGGTCGACCAGGCCGTGAATGTGCTGCCGCAGATCCAGAGCGGCAACATCCGGGCGCTTGGTGTCTCGACCCTGAAGCGGCTGCCGCAGCTTCCCGACGTGCCGACAATCGACGAGGCCGGCCTCAAGGGCTACGAGGTCACGATCTGGAACGGCTTCTTCGTACCCAAGGGCACGCCGAAGGACATCGTCACCAAACTCAACCAGGCGCTGGTTACCGCGCTCTCCGACGAGAAGCTCCGTGTCCGCCTGACCGAGCTTGCCGTCGACCTGCCGGCGGCCAAGGACGCGACGCCGGAAGCGATGCGCGACCAGCTGAAGGCCTCGATCGACAAGTGGGTGCCCACGATCAAGGGCGCCGGCATCCAGCCTCAGTAAATCCATTTAGACATCGACAAGAATGGGCCGCCCGGCAACGGGCGGCCCTTTCTTCTGGACCGCGCGCATCCTGCGCGCGGTCCAGAAGACTAACCGAGCCCGATCTCCGCGAAATCGATCGCCACGCTGCGCTGCACGCTGCCATCCTCGTCGCGCAGCGCGAGCGTCAGCTTGCGCTCCCGCCAGTCGATGTCGACGGCCCCGAAATTCGCTCCGGCATAGAGCACCCCCAGGCGGTTGGGGCCGGGTTCCTTGGCGTTCCAATAGACCATGTTGAGGCCGCTCGACGTCATCTCGTACAGGGGATAGAGGCCGGCGGGCTGCTCGCGGTACAGCGCGCCGATGTGCCGGTCGCCCGAGAAGAACACCACGCCCTTGGCACCGCTGTCGCGGACCGTATCGAACAGCCTCTGCCGTTCGAGGGGGAAATTGCCCCAGCGTTCCCAGCCATGGCCCTCGGCCAGCACCTGCGTGCTCGACACGATCAGCCGCAGTTCGGCGGGCTTGCGCAATTCCGCGGCGAGCCAGGCCCATTGGGTGGCGCCCAGCATCGTCTTGGCCGGATCGGGGTCGGGGAGGTAGCGCTGCTTGCCGGCGGCGCCGCGCTGGTCGGTGGGTTTGAGCGGCGAGCGGAACCAGCGCACGTCGAGCAGGATCACCTGGACGCGCATGCCGGGCGGGCCGATCATGCACGAATCGTAGATGCCCTCGCGCGAGCGCCGGATATCGGTGGCGGGAGCGTTCCAGTTGTCGAGGAAAAGCTCCTTCGACACGGCCTTGTGCGCGAAGTCGGCGCCGTCGTCGTTGCTGCCGTAGTCGTGGTCGTCCCAGATGGCGAGGTGGGATACGGTATCGCGCAGCCTGGCGTAGCCGGCGATCTTGCCGGCCTCTTCGTAGGCCTTCCTGAGATTGGCCGCATCGGCCGAATTGAAGTCGCCATAGACATTGTCGCCCATGAAGACGAAGAGTTCAGGACGCCAGGCCAGCACAGCGTCCCAGATCGGCTGGGGCAGGGTCTGCTTGGCGCACGAGCCGATGGCAATTCGTGACAGCGGCGCCCGGCCCTGTGCGACCGCCGACGCGGGCGCGAGCGAGAGGGCGGCCATGAGCTGGGTGATCGTGCGGCGCTTGAACATGATGAATACCGATTTGCGAGTATCCGGGATTTAGATGACCGTCCGATGAAACGCCACCTCAAACGCGCGCTCGAACTGGCTTTCATGCCGCTGGCGGCAGCGATCGTCTTTGTCGAGGAGGTGCTGCTCCACTACCTCGGCGTCGCGATGGCGGCGTTCGGGCGGTGGCCGCCGGTCGCGCGTTTCGAGCGCTGGCTGGCCGGCCTGCCGCCGTGGGCCGCATTGCTCGCCTTCGTGGCGCCCTCGACCCTCGTGCTGCCGGTGAAGCTCGCTGCCGTGTTCTTTGCGCTCCAGGGACGGTTCGGCCTTGCCGCGGCGAGCGTCGCGCTGGGCAAGGTCCTGGCAACGGCGCTTCTGGCGCGGCTCTACCAGGTGCTGCGGCCGACCCTGGTGACGATGCCGTGGTTCCTGGCGTCGGAGACCTGGCTTTTCACCTGGCGTGATCGGCTTTACGCGTTCGTTCGCGCCCTGCCGGCCTGGCAGAGGATGAGGGCGATGGTGCGGCGGTTGCGGAGCTGGCTGGCGGAATTGGTTTCCGGCGCCACGCCACGCTAGAATCAGGCGGCGCGCTCACAGGGGAACCCCAGACAAATGCAGTTCGATGACGTTATCCTCGGTCGCCGGAGCATCCGCGGCTACAAGCCCGATCCGGTCCCCAAGGCGCTGATCGAGGAAATCATCGGTTTGGCGATGCGCGCGCCGTCATCGATGAACACCCAGCCGTGGAATTTCTACGTCATCACCGGCGAACCGCTGGATCGGATCCGGGCCGGCAACACGGAGCGGATGGTGGCAGGCATCCCGCAGTCGCGCGAGTTCCGCACGGGTCAGGGCTTTGCAGGTCGGCACCGCGACAGGCAGGTTGGCGTCGCCAAGCAGCTGTTCTCCGCCATGGGGATTGCGCGCGACGACAAGGATATGCGCCAGGACTGGGTGCTGCGCGGCTTCCGTCAATTCGACGCGCCTGTATGCGTGATCGTGACGTACGACCGCGTGCTGGACGGCAGCGACGATACGCCCTTCGATTGCGGCGCGGTGGCGACTGCCCTGGTCAACGCCGCCTGGTCCCGCGGACTGGGTGCCGTGATCAACAGCCAGGGCATCATGCAATCGCCTGTGGTGCGTGAGCACGCGGGAATTGCCGACGATCAGGTCATCATGAAAAGTATTGCGCTGGGCTGGCCGGATGAAAGCTTCCCGGCAAATGCGGTCGTGTCCGAACGAAAGTCCGTCGACGAAGCAACGGTGTTCGTCGGGTTCGACGATTGAGGGCGTGTTGCGCGTGACTGATATCGTCAGACCAACTCAAGCCGCAGCTTGCGGCCAACAATCGTCGCTGCGCGCTGAATCGTTGATAGCGTTACGTTGCCGTCCTTGGGATCGAGCAAGCGGCCAACCTGGCTGCGGCTCGCCTTCATACGCTGCGCCAATCCGGTCCGTGACATCGTGTTAGTCTTCATGGCCTCTCATAACGGCATGCCGACCGGCCTCCGATATTGAACGCCCATTAGGTCCCGACCGATCGCGTTCCGGTCTCCTTCGTGAAGGCCGATGTCTATAGCCGCAGGAGCGCTCATAGGAATGAGCATCGGCGAGAAGCGCACTGGGCTAGGTAGAATCGGGACGTGTTCATCGCACTGTCAAGCAACCGATGCATGTCGAGCGATCTAAAGGTGAAATCGCCGATGTGGTCGCGTTGCGCATCACCGACAGCGTCGTGTCTGTGACCTTGTTTCACTGCAAATATTCGAGCGCCGCAACGCCCGGCGCTCGGCTCACTCAACGACCTCTACGAGGT
>ENA-ORBV01011667-ORBV01011667.1-microbial-mat-metagenome-genome-assembly--contig:-NODE-11667-length-13743-cov-4.615396_pt1 | contig 13743 bp, 16 predicted proteins | sample MGYA00237777_ERZ505514 | MGnify/ENA primary metagenome ERZ505514 (study PRJEB26160, sample SAMN06269048) | microbial mat metagenome | isolation source: Oligotrophic lake microbial mat | place...
CGTCGGCAGCGTCAGATGTGTATAAGAGACAGGACACCGACATGGCCGCAGAGGTGCAGCTGCCGCCATTCTTCGCTCTGGGCATGAACAAGCTCAGGGTACGTCATTGTTGGCATTCCGCTTTGCACAGCTGCCTAAGCTGGGTGCATAGTGTTCTCAGCTTACGGGATCTTGTTGGTGAACCCTCTCTTGCGTGCGCGTCCCTGTGTGTGCCTGTATCTGTTGATTGCAGTCGGTCTGCGCGCTCTACAAGGCGCTCCCAGCGCTGATCCCCACCCCTGCAGCAGCGGCCGCAGATAAACAGCAGGCACCGACTCCGGCTGGCTTGTCTTCATCATCCGGAGGCGAGTCAAGCAGCAGTGAGAACAACAGTGAGTGACAGTTCATCATGCGTGCACGTATTGCAAGGGCGTTACCTCACGCTAGTGCCGGTGTATTCCGTTACGACAGATATCGAGTTTGATCAAGGCTCATCTTCTGAAGGATCACCAGCGCAGCAGCAGCAGCAGCAGCAGCTACCTGCCAACAACGCCCAGGCACCGGCGCCTCGCTTCCTGGAGCTGGAAGCCGCTCAGTCAGCACTGCCCATCCACCACGTGGCCACCATGGCGCACGAGCACCTTCACCGCCGTGTAACAGCCATCTTGACGTCACGCAAGGCGCAGGCCGTGCTGTCGGCCGATCATCTGGCTACACTGCAGGATCACGCGACCTCGCTGCTGGAGGCGCAGGCTCAGACCAAGGTACCTCCCCATGTGCTCTGTGTGCAGTAACAGCATATATGAGGCTCAACGGATGGTTGACGCTGCAGGGCGTGATGGAGATCATCGACACTGTTCTGCGCGCATTCCTCAGCGTGCCCGCGAAGATCTTCGAGGACTGGCCCGAGCCCGGTATGCAATTCTGATCATGGCTGCAACCTCATGCGATCTCGTTCGGGCTTGCCTTGACCTGTTCTGGTCTGATCGTATGTGTGGTGCCTCATCTCTTCGCCTGCGTCACTGTGTGTGTGTGTATGCTAGGCGCGACCACCTGCAAGCTATCCCTGCGGGACAAGCTGGATCAGCCCCTGCAGACGGTGGAGGTTAACAGAGCAGAGCTCAATCAGCTGCAGGCTGGATTTGGCATCATGCTACAGAATCTGCTGCCCATTCGCATTCCGGGCTTCCAGATCGACGCACGCAACGCATTTGACGCGTGTGTGCTGGTCAGGTATGTGTCGCGTTGCGGTATGTTGTTCGTTATGTCAGCACTGTATCCCGCGCACTGGGTGCACATGCACGTCCCCGTAAACTCTGCCAGTGCCTGGTTCATCCGATTATTTGCATCGGACTCTAACGTGTAGTGTCTGTTGATCTCGCTGCGTAGCAAAACCCAGCGGTTGATGGACAACATTGGCCCTGCGATGGATCAGCTGCAGAGCGCGGCTGGTAAGATCGAGAACGAACTCGCTAAAGTGGCCCCACCGAGTGGTCAGAGTACGCAGGGTTCAGCGGCTGATCGAGCTGAGGCTGCCGAGCTGGATGCGCTGCAGCAGCAAGCAGCAGAGGTAATCAATCCAAGTGGATCTCAGTTGCTAATTGATGAATAGTGTTGATGTGCCTCTACACTCAAGTGGTTACACTTATCATATTCTCGCGCTGCTATCAAGTACGCTATGGTGGGTCCGATGTGCTGATACCCATGTCTGTTGATGCACAGAGCTCCTCTTCATCATCATCATCATCAGCTCAGCCCGGTGCTGCCCCTCAACAAGCAGCGCCACCTGGTGCCCCTGGAGCTCCACCTGCCTTCAGACAGCTACACCTCTCAGCAGCGCCGGCAGCTCCCCCTGCACTGGCGTGGTCGCACAGCGGCAGTGAAGCTCTAGACAGCATGGCAGCTGGTGTCAATGATGATGTGGATGAGCAGCTGGTGCAGGATGGCCTCTCCTCCGCCAATGCTCAGGAAGACATGTCGCTCACTGAGCTCTTGCAAGTGGAAGAGGAAGCCCTGCTCAGCACTAACGATCAACGACGAGTATCCGCCACTCGTCATGCTCGTACTCGGTCACGTGCTGCCGTGCACGCACCACAGCCCCATCATCAGATGCAGCAGCAGCATGCCCACACACCAGCACACGCCTCGTTCCGCGCTCTGCCTGGAGCCAAGACTGTGGTGAACGCAGCCAAGCGAGCTCAAGCCGCTGCTGCGGGTGGTATAGCTCAAGTGGCAGGTGCAGGCCAGAAGGCATTGTCCGCTGCTCAGCGAGGGCTCAACTTCTTCAAGCAGCTGGTCGCTAAGGCAGCTCGCATGCTGGCTGTACCCATCAACTTCGTGGCCAAGCTGTTCCGCGTGTTCAACAAGAGCCGGGTGCTGTGCGAGCAGCTGTTCGCCAAGCTGGCGTCGCCTGTTCTGCCTGCAGCCGCACCGGTGCGTTGATTGCAAGCGTTGATAGCGTCATGTGCGTTCATGACATGTGTCACATATCACTAACCTGTCTTCGATGCGATATGCCTGATCTACGTGCAGGGATCACCGGCTCCTGCGGTGCAGCCAGACGCTAACTTGATGAAGCTGATGATGGAGCGGCGCCTGGACATGACGTTTGAGATTCCGCCCTCGCCTATGATCCCGCTGCTCAAGGTCACCGTTGGCGATGTTCGCAGCATGTGCGTGCTGTCCCAGTCTCTCAAGTCTGTGCTTGAGCTGGCAGCCAATGCCGCGATGGGCAGTGGGGCTAGTGCCGCAGGTGCATCAAGCAGTGCGTTTGCACCAGGCTCCAGTTCCTTCCAGGGACCCGCACCAGGGGCTCAACAACAACAGCAACAGCAACAGGCTGCACCACAAGCGCAGGCTGCCCCTCAGCAACAATAACCCATTCGCTTGTAGACTGATCGTGTGATGCTTGTTTGAAGTGTTAACTCTTGCCAGCAATACACGATGTGAGTTGCATTATCTTCAATGCTGGGTGCTATTGTGTCTGGTCAATAGACCATCCTTAGCTGATAGATCTTGTAGAGTATCGTATTGATTAATCAAGTGTCCACCACCCAAACATCTTGTGGTAAGTGAACACTTAAATGATAGCGCAATGCGTTTGCATGCATCTCATGCTGGCAGCAGTCGTTGCAATTTGAGCTTCGTGGCCTCACTCACGCTTTGCGGGAACACGATGTCGAAGTCAATGACGAGGTTGCCTCGCTGTGCGGGGTTCTTGAGTAGAGGCATGCCTTCACCGACCACCGTGTGTTTGGAGTTGGGGCTGTGTACACGCACACCAAGCTTGTGTCAGCACCAGTACTCTGCTATTGCGTCAATATGTGCACGATAGCTTCACTTACTTGACTACGTCAGTGATGGCCACAGGCAGAATGCGGCCGTCCAGTGTGGGTACATCAATGATGGTGCCAGTCAGAGCCTTGGCTAGCGAGATGGTAGCCGTGAACTGAAGAGTGCTGCCTTGACGACGGAAGATGGGGTGTGGCTGCTCTTGCAGCACGTAGCATACATCCGCTGCAGAGCCCAGCATGCACCAACACAAGCAGCATGCAATGAGCACACCTACGCTGGTCCAATACACAGCTCGCCAACGCGCAGTGCATCCAATCGTAACGATAGACAGAGGAGTGTCTCACCTGGGATGATGCCATCAGCCTCATCGCCCGCAGCAGGGAACGTGATCTTGGTGCCTGCCTTCCAGCCGGGCTGGATCTCGATAGATTCAGTGACTGTAACGTCCGCATACGAGCCATCTGCAGCCTTTTGCTGCTTGAGATAACGAGACGCTTGATCGATCAGGTCACAGCATGTGGTATCGGTGACCATACAGTATAGTGACACGAACCTTGCGAGAGAACTGCACCACCTTCTGACATCCGAGGTATAGCTCTTCCAAGGTGCAGTACAGATTGGTCTGTGCAATCATCATGCATCGAGTACGATTGAGAAGGCCGCCCAGCTCACTGCAGCACAGAGATACATGGCTAACGCGCCAACTACACCCACCACCACGGACTCTGCTTTCTTCAACTTGCTGCTCGCATCACGGGCCTCAAAGATGGCCTCCACATTCGCCTCAAAGGGATTGCTCGTCGCAAAGAACTCTGTGAACACCTGATCCGCTGGCTTCGAGGGGGTCCAATCTGCATCGCCAGAACAAAGAGCTCTGAGGATCTTCTCATCCATACCGCACACGGCAGACCGCTATAACACAGTAAGACGGCGCTCACTCGCGTGGTATCATACCTGCATCTACTCCCGGCTGTGAGGCCTTCAGACCCTCTGGGCCATAGCGATCAAACAGCGCTCGCAGCTTGCCTGCGCCGCATAAATTCGAGACGAAGTAAAAGTAAGCACTCTACTGTCCGATCATTGTGATGCATCAATCCTGGCCCCATATCATACTCTAGCGACACTAACAATCTATTGCGCCCCTTTGTGCACATTCAAGGTGCACTGCCCGCCTATTCAGCCTGGTCAAATGACATACCATTTGACAACACAGTGAACGCCTCCGCGATGTCCCCGAAGCGTTTCAGGGCGTCCTGTCTCTCCTTGCCTGAGAACTTGTCCGGGTGCCATTGGATGGCCTTGCTGCGGTACGCTGCTTTGATCTCTTTGTCTGCAGCGCCTCTGGGCACGTCCAGGATCTGATAGTAGGCCTGGACCAACACCATTCAGCACGCAATCCATGCTCAGCCTTCGGTTTGTTTAAAATCAAAAACCCGAGCAATTGCACTGAGTATAAACATGAATACATGGCAGCTAGTGTACCTTGCTCATGGTGACTGGACTGATGGTATGTTCGCGCTCGCGTCGCTTTTGGCCACAATACTTGACAAGAAATGAAAACGAAACGGTTGACACAGCGTCTAAATACAGTTAGCTACAGGCCCACTAACTGCTAATGATTGTCGTCGAGCTCCCATTTTCAGTCACACTGCGGATGCGTGTCCCCGGTCAGTGTGCATCTGCTGCCTGCAATCGATTTGTCAGGTCCGGTGCGCTCTCTGCAAGCAGTCTGATACAAGCACTCGTCGGTGCACATCGTAGCATCGTTCACCATCACTCGTGCCCGCGGTTTTCCACGTTCATCACTGTCAAGTGTTCTGCTGCTAAACCGGCCTTCCCCTCACAACGGGCTGCAGGACCTCTCATCTCAGCTTATATCACCCCATCCGTAGCGGCACCCAAAACAGGCATCTGCTGGAACCCTCTGAGTTGGAACAACGTGCCGCTGCGGTCCCTATCGATCATGGCAACCGCTGCTTCGTCCTCCGTGCTGTCATCGGCGACAACATCATCATCGTCGTCCTCTGCCAGTACGTCGTCAGTATCTGCACCGATTCAAAGCGCGGTAGCAAGCACCGCAGCAGCATCCATCACCTCTGCTAGCGGGAGCAGTCTTGTATCTTCTCCTGACGCCGCTCCAGCCGTAGCTAGCACGCACTCTGTTCGTGCGGGCGGATCGCTTCCTTACGGACCCAGCCACGGTCACACCGCTCACCCTTCTGAAGACAAGATGCCCGATGAGGCCGTCACGCATGATCTGTTTGGCGCCATCGTCAAGGTGTTCTGCGTCCATACCACTCCCTCGTTCTCGATGCCGGTTAGTGTTCGTATGTTTTCAAGTTGCCACTGCATTGTCAGGAATGAGATAGCGGGGATGCGCATATGTTTTGTTCTGAAAGCCGTTGTTCTGTGAATCATATGCTCTACTTGACCCACCACTCACTGCTGCGTGTGCATCATGCACATCATCACCAACAGTGGCAGAAGCAGCGACAAGCCACGTCTACCTCGTCCGGGTTTTGCATCGAAGGTCGTCGTATCTTGTGCAATGCACACGGTGTGAAATTCTTCAGGTATGTGCATCTGTCCTCCTGAACCGCAAAACTGCAACGCACAGCTCTTATCCTGCCGCTGATTTCTGAGGACATGTATCTCGTTTGCATGTGTTGAACATGTTGTACCCGACAGCAATGTCCGAGTGAGAAAACATGGCGACAGCAAGAAGTACACCGCCAAGGTGAAATCAGCGTGCCCACATGTGATGACATGCTTTATGCTATGAACTCGCTGCTAACAACCGCTCTTCTGCCCCCTCCCCCTATTCTGATCCATGCTTGTTAGGTTCTGCATATCGGGCATGACTGTGATCTGGCTCTGGTCACCGTGGAAGAGGAGGAGTTCTGGAAGGACATCAAGCCGCTGCGCTTTGGTGGCATCCCGGTACGCCGTGTGACTGGGAGTGGTGCTGTGATCCTCTCTGCTCTGTTGAGATTGACGCTGCCGTGTTCAAGGCCCAGATTGCTCATGTCACTGTGTGATTTGTGATTCATTGTCTTGGATTTGGGCGACTCGCCACTACGTTCTCTCATTTTGCGTTGCCAAATGTAGTCTTGATTTTGGCTTCAATGATTTGACAGGCACAATCCCACGAGAAATTGCGAAATGCTCCCACTTGGAACGCATCAATTTACAATCCAATTACATTCTGGGGACATTGCCAAGTGAAATGGGTCGAATGAATCCAAACTTGGAACTGAACTTCACCAATAATTTGTATGTCCTTCGTTGTTTGATGCGATGCGATGTTAGTCCGATGCCGACAGTTGCTTACCTTGTTTTTGTGTCTGACGCATGTTGGGGTTGTTCCATACAGACTGACGGGGTCGATCCCAACAATGTTTTGTGGAGGAGGCCCAACGTCAATGAACTTCTTGTACCGGCAATTCGCATGCGATGCAGTTTTATGCCCACCGAAAACCTTTCACCCCACCGGAGCTGCTACTTTGCACTCTGGGTGCCGAAACTGCCCGAAAACGCCCAAAGGAGAGAATCAAAATCCTCCTATATCCAAGCTTTTGGGCCGGACTCGATGCGACGCAGAGAATGTGGATCTACCAATAAACGGAGATGTGGATGGAGATGGAAATGTATCTCCCCGTGAAATACTGCGATTGCTTTTTGTGGAGACCATCGGTAGGTTTTGGGGACAACATTATCAAAACTGGATTGATTTGGACGTCAATGAATGTAACTTGTACGGCGTGACTTGTGTGAATGGTTACGTCGCCAAACTAGATCTTGTCAACGCCGCAATGTGCTCCAATGGCGAACACAAATCGGGCCTGGTACCGGATTGCCGGGGTATCCCCACAGAACTCGCTCAATTGAGTCGAATGGAAGTCCTGAATTTCGCTAGACGTCAATTTCTCATGGGAACCATACCAACGGAGATCGGGTTGATGACCCGTTTGAAATACATAGATATTTCAGATTGTCCGTACATGTCCGGTCCGCTCCCGAGTGAATTGGGCTTGCTTACCAATCTCAAAGTTTTCAACGTTATCGGGAGTAGCTTTAACCAATCTGTACCTTCTGAAATCTTCCACCTTACATCCTTGGAAAAGCTTCATCTCAGCAACAATATCTTTACTGGAACACTGCCACCTTCTTCCATTGGCCAACTGCAAAGCATCAAAGAACTGTTCTATTCAAACAATTATGTGCAAGGTACAATTCCGAGAGAAATTGGCAACCTGTCCAAGGTGGAAAATATCGAAATGTATGGAAACGAACTGAATGGTACAATCCCTGAAACGCTGGCAAGGTGCACGAGTCTCAAACGAATCGGTAAGTCAAGCGTATCTTCTGTGCTGGGACACGATGATGAATTGGCGTGTCTAACACGTATTTGACTTGCTCATTTATTTTGTGGGTTGCAGACGTCTTCAGCAATAAGCTATCAGGGACCATTCCGAAAGCCATCGCACAAATCGAATCGCTTCAGATTTTGCATGTAAAATTGAATCATCTGACAGGAACCATACCTCATCGTTTTGGCGAGTTGCCCTTTCTCTCGTGGTTCGATGTATCGCATAATCTATTACACGGGACGATACCAGCTTCGTTCGGGCAGTCGAGGTCTATTAAAGATTTTCGGCTGGGTGGGAACATGTTGTATGACCCGATACCGCAATCTCTCTGCAGCAGCCCCAACATTAATGTTGGGCTCACAGCGACGTACGGGTGTGACGGTGTCATTTGCCCGTTGGGTACGTGGTCTGAATCTGGTCATGCCAGCCATGCAGAAAATGGATGCAGAAAGTGCCCCGAGGGTGAGACAACGATGTACCTCGGTAGCACAATTTGTCGACCCTTTTCACAGGAAGACATTCTTTCAATTTTGTTTGACGCCATGCAAGGAGATCGCTGGCCAGAGGAACTTCGTGAAAATTGGAAGAATCGTCACATCGATGTATGCTTTTGGTCAGGTGTTATATGCGATACGAAAGGCGACATCGTCAGCATTGGATTTCCGATTGCATGGGACGACTGGGCGAACGAAGGCTTAGGCTAATCACGGTGGTAACGAGTTAGGCTTACCATACCAAATCATTAAGATCAGCTAATAAAAATGGTTTCCCTTGCGCGATGCTATCTTTGCGGCTGTTAGATTATTAATATTTCCTGCTCATTTGTGATTTTCGCACACCTCAGCCAAGTCCTTGCTGTCGGATTCGACACTAGCTGTAGGGTATTTTTCCTGTTTACCATATTGGACAAGGTTTCCTTTGGCTTCATTGCCGACAAGTGGCGCAAAAGCCAACTCTTGGCTCGTGTGATCTTCAGCATGTGACACAGAGCCGACGAGCGAGCACGCCAAGATTCATACCCACTACGATACAAAAGCTTCTCGCGCTGGGAATGACCACAGCTTTGAGGCTCTTGAACTCTTTCGACAAAAGAAGGAGCAGCAGAGGAAACCACGGTTCTAATAACTACACGAAGACCACGGCATATAATATTGGAGTGCATTGAAAGTAAAAGTTCCTTCGAAACACGTTATAGTTGATTTAAACAGTGATGCGGGTGCCTATCACATACGAAATGAGATACCGACAGATTGATTGCATACATTGCTAACTCTCAAACACGTCTAATATTCCTCCTCGGCGGCACCACCTTCCTCAGCAGCATCAGCGGCAACTTCTTCATAATCCTTCTCGAGGGCGGCAAGATCCTCACGGGCTTCGGAGAACTCTCCTTCCTCCATACCCTCACCGACATACCAATGGACAAAGGCACGCTTCGCGTACATGAGATCAAACTTGTGGTCGATACGAGAAAGAGCCTCGGCAATGGCCGTGGTGTTGGCAATCATACACACAGCACGCTTGACTGAAGCCAAATCACCTCCAGGAACTTGGAGAGGTGCCTGGTAGTTGATACCGCACTTGAAACCGGTAGGACACCAGTCCACGAACTGGATGGTGCGCTTGGTTTTGATGGCAGCAACAGCTGCGTTCACATCCTTGGGCACAACATCTCCACGGTACATCAAAAGACAGGCCATGTATTTGCCATGACGAGGATCACACTTTGTCATCATGTTCGAGGGTTCTGTAAGTACATGAGGTGGGCGAGCGGGAGTGTGAGATAAATGTATTTAATCTTCAACTCCACAATTTAGGACAAAAATACGTACCGAAGACACTGCTGGTAATTTCAGCAACCGAAAGACTTTCGTGGAGAGCCTTGTCAGCCGAGATCAAGGGAGCATAGGATGTCAACATGAAATGGATACGAGGGTAGGGCACCAACTGTGGTTGTGAATCAAAAAGATGCGGGTTAGATATTATCGTATAGGGGAGAACCAATTGGCTCGTGGCGAAGACGGGCTAACTTACGTTTGTCTGGAACTCATTGACGTCAACGTTGAGGGTACCGTCGAAACGGAGAGACGCAGTCAAAGAGGAGATGACTTGGGCAATCAGCCTGTTCAAGTTCGTGTACGTGGGGCGTTCAACGCCAAGGTTTCGGCGACAGACATCGTACAAAGCCTCATTGTCCAAGCAAAAGGTACAGTCCGTGTGCTCCAAAAGAGCATGGGTAGAAAGCACACTATTGTAGGGTTCCACGACGGCAGTGGAAACTTGGGGAGAGGGAGAGATGGCGAAACTAAGCTTGGATTTACGACCGTAATCCACACTCAAGCGTTCCAACAAAAGACTTCCGAGTCCGGATCCGGTTCCTCCACCGGTAGCGTGAAAGACAAGGAATCCCTGGAGTCCGGTACAGTTGTCGGCAATTTTGCGGACGCGATCGAGGACTTGATCGACAATCTCCTTTCCAATGGTGTAGTGACCTCTGGCGTAGTTGTTGGCTGCGTCCTCCTTTCCACTGATGATTTGCTGAGGGTGGTACAACTGACGGTAAGCACCGGTGCGGACTTCATCGCACACAGAGGGCTCCAAATCGACAAAGACAGCACGAGGGACGTGCTTTCCGGACGAAGTTTCAGAGAAAAAGGTGGAAAAGGAGTCGCTCTGGCCATGGTGCTGCTTGGCGTCTGTGCCCATGCTACCATCGGGGTTAATGCCATGCTCCAGGCAGTAAAGTTCCCAGCAGGAGTTACCAGTTTGGATACCGGCCTGACCGAGATGGATCGAGATACATTCTATATTGTTCCGTTGTGATCGTTGTCGTCATTTTCGATTGTGAAGGTAGATTATAGTAGTGTGTGCACGGAGAGAGAGAGCAAGAGCACGGAGAAAGCAAAAGCTATGTAAGTCAACATCTACGGAATCAAAATCCTTGTAACTACCATGTCCAGCAAGGGATCAGTACACAGCCTTACCACGCATGATGAGATAGAAGGTGCAACTAACTTAGTAGATAGATAGAGATGATAAGGTCAATCAATGTCTCGCGACAAGACAGAGAATGGAATAAATGCTTGTTGTTGTTGCTGTTGGTGTTGCCGCTGCATCGCATGGTGTTGGTCTATTTGGCTCTTCACCGATGAACGCGAGCCGTTGACTTCCTCACGGTTCGATCTTCGGCGTGCGCCGGGCCGCCTCGACGAGAGATTTTAGTAATTCACGAGTTAAACAATGACAAACCTCGAACCCTAATAATTCTACTTCCGTGAAAACCTTGGCAAGACGACTGTTTGAATAGCTGCTCTTTGAAGAATCTATTCTTGGTTTCCCATGTACTAGCTAGTACTCTAGTACTAGTATGAGCTACTTAACTACTAGCTAGCTAGTACTAGCTTGCTAGCTACTAATAGCTAGCTAGTGATCATACTGTATTGGCAGGCCACTGGCCCCAAACTGGAGCTGCACTGGTCTGGGGACAACGCTGTGTAAGCCAAGGGTTAAGCAGAGTTTGATGAAAAACTAAACTGCATTTTAATTGTGAAGCAACAAAGTGACAAAAGGGGGGCAACTAAAGTTGTTTCTAGTAGCTCCTGGCCAACCAATTAACTTTTTGTTGAGTCTACAAACGTGGCAATTGACATAGTGAGACACTGTGCCAAATCGTTTCAAAAAATGCCATTCAATAAACTATAGATAGCGGTAACGCCCGAGAAAACAGGAGGTCGATTTGCCAGACCCTTTGAAGAGTAATCGTTATGGAAGTGGCAATTCTCCCAGCTTGCCACTCTATCCCAGTCGCCAAAATAATAAGTCTAGCTAGATTTGGTCATGCTTCGTTTGTCTTGCACTCCGCTTTTCTCTTCCTGCTCGACGAGGCGAGCGTGTCCTGATTCAGACATGACAGCTCCAGCACCGAACGAACAAAGGGGTGGTCTTCGCCTAGGGCCTGTCTTGAAATATCTTTTGCTGCATTGGAATGGTACAAAAGCTTCTGCTGCATCTCCGATCGTTCAGAATGTTTGGTATCCCCTTCAAGCATCGTTTGCAAACATTCTGCCGCCAGCTTGTGTTGGATGGCCAGTGCAGATGGGTCCAGAATTGAGTTTGCTGACTCTGCTGCAAGAAAGAAGTGTTCCTGATGATGCCATTCCTTTTCCATTGCTTGCTTAGCTTCGTCCCCTACCCCATTCCTCAACAATGCGTGTGCCATGGCCAACAATCTGTGGCATTCCAGAGACACTTCATGGGAAGCAGGAATCTGTTGATTTCTAATTCCGCGCTGCGCCATTTGAAGTGTAGCCATGCACTGCTCAATCAAATCCATTCTGGGGTCCTCAATTGTCTCGGTATTGTCTGCCTTGGTTTCCATAGTCGATGTGGATATTAGCTTTTGGTAGCAATCCAACTGTAGCTCTCGCAAGGGTGTCAGACCGGCCATAAGCTCGTCATCTTGTGTGACACCCGCAGCAAAATCCCCACCCACGGCTTGTTCTATTGCAGATCCTTCCTTGTTGTTTTCCTGGCAGACTGTGCATTCACAGATAAAATGATAGGAGTCTCGCAAACGCATTTGACGCTCTCGTCGACACAGCCCACTGAGCGGAATGTAGCTCAATGTCACCGACTCGCCTGGTTGTACTGGCTGTTGTGACCAGCAAACAACCCTTGCTGTGACGGCACATGGAACAACAGCAGTGGCACTCTCGCTGTCGTTGGTGTCGTTGATGTTGTCTCTTGGCAACAGACAGGATAGAAAAGCGTTCGGAGCACATGCGTGGTTGTAAAAACTGTGGGGTAGAAACAAGGCCATGCCCAAATTTTGTGCCCCCAAGGGTCTGGACAAGTCCGTGATGGCGTGACAACAACCTCGACATTTTCCAAATACGTCGATACAGTCATGTGGATTCAGCACCATGGTGGGAGCTACTAGTGGCCGGGATGATGATTGTTCTCGTTTCTGGTTTTCCCTTTTTTGCAGTAGTCTAGTAGTCATGACTTGCAACAGTGCTGCCATGACTGCCACGAAGCTTGATGCGTCGTTCGTGCTGGATGGTGATGCTGTTGTTGTTGTCAGAGGACTGCTATACAGGGTGTCAAATAAGCTCCAGTCAATCTTTGGAAGAGGGCATGCCGCTGCTGCTGCTGCTTCTATGGACTGCTGCTGGAGATGACGGCGAAGAAGTAGCCTCATGGTAATAATGTAAATGGATTCGATCTGTTGAGACACCAGATCCATCGTCACCGTCTCTTCGTCGTCCTCACCGCTACTGCTACCAAAAATGACATCCCTGAAACTCTCCAGCAGAGTCTGAAGAAGGCCACATTCTCCACTTGAAGAGTGCCAATCGGTGGCTCCATGGTCATGACAGTTTGGACAAATGGCAATCAAGTGGCAACCTTGGCAGCATGTTGCAGAAACATTGCTGATGGTTGGATCTTCGCTAATATTCGAATTATTTTTTTCTCCCCAAACCTTCTGTTGAATCTCGTTGGCACAAAATCCACAATGGCTCTGTCGATAGAGTGGATCCAGTGCTATACTGGCAGATGGACATTCCAAAAGAATTTGTCCCGTTGTCAATGTTTGGTCGTCGGCCACAATGGCATGAGACCCTTGTCGTGAATCTTCCGCAATGGAAAGGACACAATTTTTCTCTATGGCATTTTTTTGGCAACTCAATTTTGGACTGTCACTGCTAGTAGTAGGATGAGAAAGAGTGCGTTCCACATTGGCTTTCTTTTGGTTACTACTATTACTGCGAGGAGGAGCCGCGTCGGGGGGTTGGCCGCTTGCGTGATTGTCTCGTCCATCGTCGCACATGTTGGCCTGGCATACAGACCTCCATATCTATTGCTAGTAGCCACTTTGTACTGTAGTAGCTATAGAGTGAGTGGGTCGCTATTGTCCTACAGTCAGTGGTCGATGGATTGTTAATGAAAGTAAAAAAGATAGCTGTGTATTGTTGTATCATCAATCAAATGAGTCAATTGAGTGGCAGCAACGACGATGCATATTATAATAATTTACTGTTGCTGTCTCTTATACACATCTGACGCTGCCGACGAATAGAGAGGTGTAGATCTCGGTGGT
>ENA-ORBV01011669-ORBV01011669.1-microbial-mat-metagenome-genome-assembly--contig:-NODE-11669-length-13741-cov-6.648858_pt1 | contig 13741 bp, 10 predicted proteins | sample MGYA00237777_ERZ505514 | MGnify/ENA primary metagenome ERZ505514 (study PRJEB26160, sample SAMN06269048) | microbial mat metagenome | isolation source: Oligotrophic lake microbial mat | place...
AGACGGCATACGAGATTCGCCTTAGTCTCGTGGGCTCGGAGATGTGTATAAGAGACAGGAATATAACTGCTTGTTTATCTCTCTCAATGTTGTTAATATAGATTTTTAACATAGCTGCACAAATCTGTTCGTCTGTGGCAGCATTAAAATCTTTATAGAAAATGATTGCATCTGATCTTATTTTATCAATATTCTTTTGAATATCAACAGTCTTTTTCCCTGACTTTAATGCATCTACAACATCATAAAAATAAGATGCGATATTTACTGCCTCAATTCCCATAATCGCTTCCGAATGATAATCGCGTTGTTTACTCCATGGACTTAACTCTCCATACATTTTTTCGAAATCAGAAAACAATGTTCCATATTTTCCTTTTGCATCATCATCCGTATTTACTTTTAATAAGAAATCCTGTTCAAATAATTTTTTCTTATTGATTGCATCCGCTTTTTTAAGTCCTCTGATTTCTCCATCCCATTTTTTCCAATAATTGGCAATGCTTGCGTATTTAGCTGAATACTGAATACGCACCTTGTCGCTCGCTTTCATGTCTTTATCCCAAATTTCTAATCGCGTTGCACGTATTTTCACTTTTGCAGGATCGGTTTCATTCATAATCATGTTTACTGCAAACGAACTCAAATACTCTGTTGTTCTTCCCGGAAAACCGTAAACCATAGTAAAATCGTTTTCTTCAATTCCTTTTATTGAAATAGGAATAACATATTTTGGTTTGTAGGGAACATTATCTTTTGAATAGTCGGCAGGCATATTGTCTTTGTTGGCATATATTCTAAAAATAGAAAAATCGCCAGTATGACGAGGCCACATCCAATTGTCTGTATCGCCACCAAACTTTCCAATAGAAGAAGGAGGAGCACCAACCAAACGGACATCTTTAAATGTTTCTGTCACAAACATATAATATTCGTTCCCATAAAAAAACGGGCGAATGTAAGCACCATAATGTGTTCCTTTTACAACATCCTTCGTTATTTGAGCAATCGCTTCGTTTATTTTTTTCTCACGCTCCGCATCCGTCATTCCTACTGAAACATTTACTAACACTTGCTTTGTAACATCTTCCATTCGAATAATCAGCGTAGCAGTTAATCCTGGATTGGCTAATTCTTCTGCTTGAGACTTTGCCCAAAAACCATTCGTCAATAAATCATTCTCCACCGTACTGTGTTCTTGAATTTGTCCGTACCCACAATGGTGATTCGTTAACATCAACCCTTGATCAGAAATAATTTCAGCAGTACAACCGCCACCAAAATGCACGATGGCATCTTTTAAACTCGATTTGTTGATGCTGTAAATATCATCTGCAGAAAGCTTCAGCCCTTTGCTTTGCATATCAGCTTCATTCATTGCTTTCAGGAAAATAGGCAGCCACATTCCTTCATCGGCTTTTAGAAAATTGAAAATTGAAAAATTGAAAACTAAAATTAGACTTAATACTTTTTTCATAAAAGAGAAGAAATAATAAAATTAATGTTTAATGATTTTCGAAAAATGCGTTTTATCAGAGCTGATTAAACGCAACGTATAAACACCTTTTGAGATGGTCGATATATCTGAAAGAGAAAATTTATTTTTTGTGTTCGCAAAAACAGCTTGTTGCTGAGCAATGATTTTTCTTCCCGCAACATCGTACAATTCAATACGTATTGTTTCCTTTTTTGTTGAATAAAATTCGATCATAAAATTCGAATCAAATGGATTTGGGTACACAGACAAAGCGTTGTCATCAGCCACAAGTAAATCATCCACACTTAAAATATATCCTAAAATAGAATCTGCTTTACAAAAATTAGGTATTCCAAATCCTTGAATAGAATCAGGACTTAATGCTTGAGTAGCACTTGACTGTATGGCATAAATTAAATCTAAAATATTGGCACTTGGATTTGCCTGCCATAAACAAGTAACAGCACCTGCCGTAATTGGAGAAGAAAAAGAAGTTCCACCTGAAGTTGTAATTCCGCCCGTATTTGCAGCAATGACAGCAGCCACTCCACGTGCACAGGTATTCGGTTTTACTCTTCCATCAAATGTTAATCCACGTGAACTAAATCCTGCAATTACTCCCGCTGAATCAACTGCGCCAATTGTCAATACACTATCCGCATCACCTGGTGCTGTAATTTTATACCATGGCGGACCTCCAGAATTGCCAGCACTTGTAGTAACAAAAATTCCTACGCTAACTGCCCAATCTGCTGCATTCGAAATGATAGTTGAATTCCCATCCATATCAGAATAATAATGATCCCCAATACCTCCATCAAATTTGCTGTAGCCCAAAGATGAGTTGATTACATCTACTCCCACACTGTCAGCAAACTCTGCACCTACTAGCCAATTGACTTCTTCTTGTAATGTTTCTGTAAAAGCGTCTTCTGTTCTTATCAACCAATATTTTGCTTTCGGAGCTGTTCCAACTAATTGTCCTGGTAAATTTGCTGCCATACATGAAAGTACATTCATTCCGTGCGGATAATCTTCGTAAACCATTGTATCACCAGTAACAAAATCTCTGCAACCTAAAATCTGATTGTTCATTCTAATACTATCAAAAGCGGGTAATGAGTCTGCTTTAAAAAATCCGGCATCCAAAACAGCAACAGTCATTCCTTGTCCCATATAACCCATATCGTGCATGCAATCCATCCCAATTTGGTTTGCTTGAAAAAAAGACGGACCATAATTTAAAAGAGATGCGACAGCTTTTTGTGAAGAATTATTCGCTGAGATAGCTTGTGTATTTTTTGATTGCTCAAATTTTTCTGAATGAATTTTGATTGCTGAAGGATCGGCTGTTAAAATAATTTCTTTTACAAAAGATAATTTTTTAATGCTTTCCAATTTAGACTCCTCATTTGTAGAGATTGTAAGGGCATTCATCCATTTCGAATGATTTACTACTGTCACACCAATACTTTTTACATCATTGATATAAGTAGCATTAACGGGCAGGTCGCGCGAGTTAATTACAATTCCTTGTTTTTGTCTGCGTGCAATCGACTTTTCAGAAAGAAATTCATCAGGTTTATCGATTGAATAAGTTGAATTGTTTTTGTCTTTAAAAACAACCAGATAAGTTTTAACTGTTTGAGCAAAAGAAAATTGTAAAAACAAAGAAAACAATACAAGAGAAATTATTTTTTTCATAAGAATTATTCTGTTCCAGAAGAGTTGTAAGTATATGTATATTGATGGCCTGAAGTTACTCGAGTCATAATGGGTTGTCCTAAAAATGCTGAAGTTACTGCAGCAGTCCACGTTGGGTCAGGCTGTGATTCTATATCAATTACCTGTTTATAAACCAAGCCTATACGTTTTGCATATTTTTCAATACTATATTTTTTATGGATGATAGATGCGTCATCCAATTGATTTACTTGCAATACCGAATCAAATGAAGTACCGCCTATTGTTCTAGGCTGGTTGATAAAAGTGTAGGAGTAGGTTTGTTCACCCAAAGTATTTTGCGCATTCCCATTCCAGGTCTGATCTTGCTTTACTGCAAATGCCAGTTTAATGTAACGCTCATTCTCTTCAACTTTTTCAGCAGTTGTTGCCGTTCTGTTTGCTGCCCATACATCGCGGAGCACCCAAGGCATAGAACTATAAGGAACCAAAAGATTGTAGAAACGAACGTAACGCTCCAAGCGAAGTGTAGTACGATTTTGGTTATCCAAATAGGTAGATTGAATTTTCTCTTTTACCTGGAATTTGAATGTATCTATGGTTAAAGGAACATTAAAATCGTTGTAGTAAAAAGAATCGACATCGTAAATCACGTATTTCCCAACTTGATTTGGAAAATAATTGTAGCCCATATCTGGATCAGGATCTTTTTCTTTTTTACAAGAATGATTCCCAGAAACGACTATAAGCAAGACAAAAAAGAAGCTGATGATTTTTTGCATTTGTTAAAATTTAATCATCAGCTAAGTTAAGGAATATTGTTGGGAAAAGGAAATAATGTGATTTGAAGAAAAGAATCCTTTATGAGTCGTCAGGCCCTGCCCCGACACGGCATCTCCCCGTTGTTTGTCGTCTCTCCGTAAATAGGAGATCCCGTGTCGTGGCACGGGATGACGATGCGAGATAAATTGCTCTTCGAAAAAATTATAGAATGAGCTTCTGGCGCTCAATGATGCCACCACCAACTAAATCTTCGCCTTCGTAAAACACAGCTGATTGCCCAGGTGCAACAGCTGATACAGTATTATGAAACAATACATTTAGTTTATCGTCTTTATGAGAAACGGTTGCCATTGAACCGGCATCTTTGTATCGAATTTTAGTAAGCAATTCCATACTATCCGGAATTGAAGCATATTTAATCAGGTTGTATTTTCCTACAATCATTTGTTGTTGTTCTAAATCTTCTTTGGTTCCCAACACAACAGTATTTGTCTCCGGAAGAATTTCAAGAACATGCAACGGTTCACCAACTGCAATTTCTAATCCTTTACGCTGACCGATTGTATAAAAAGGATAGCCTTTGTGTTTCCCTAAAACACGACCTGTCCTGTCAACAAAATCACCGCCTGCAACACGCTCTTCCAAGCCATCTATTTTACGTTTTAGAAAACCACGATAATCATTATCGGGTACAAAACAGATTTCATAACTCTCGCTTTTGTTTGCCAAATCAACATAGCCATTATCAATTGCCATCTGTTTGATTTCCGATTTACGAAAATTCTGCAAAGGAAAAATAGTACGTTTCAAACTTTCTTGAGTCAAGCCCCAAAGCACATACGATTGATCTTTATTGGTATCCAAACCTCTGGAAACAATAAAACGATTATTCTCTTCACGAATACGAGCGTAGTGTCCGGTTGCTATAAAATCGCATTCCAGCATATCAGCACGTTTCAATAACGCTTCCCATTTAATGTGTGTGTTGCATAATACACATGGATTGGGCGTTCGACCTGCAATGTACTCTTCTACAAAATTATCGATGATATAATTTCCGAATTCTTGACGGATATCTAAAATAAAATGTGGAAAACCAAGATTCACTGCAAGCATTCTCGCATCATTGATAGAATCCAAACTGCAACAACCTGTTTCTTTCGTTGCTCCTCCTGAAGATGCGTAATCCCATGTTTTCATGGTTATACCAACCACTTCATATCCTTGCTCGTGTAATAACAAAGCAGCGATGGAACTATCAATTCCACCGCTCATTGCCAATAATACTTTTCCTTTTTTGCTCATTTAATATTCTCCGCGATAATTTTCTGAATGCGGATCTTTCAATTCAAACTGTTGTGATTTCTTTTTTTCTTCTGCTTGTTGCTCTTTTGTGATAACGTCTCTGTTCTTATTCTTATCAGTCGTTTCGGTCATTTTACCATATTGATAGGTGTCGGTACGCAACAAAGTTCCGTCTTCTTTAAAATATTTCCATGGTCCATTTTTTACATCATTCAAATACAATCCTTCAGCATCAACCTTTCCAGAACCGTAGTAATAAATTACTTTCCCTTCTACTTTATTTTTTGCATAGCCACCTGAATATTTTAGTTGTCCGCCTTCAAAGTATTTTTTACATGGACCTTCCAACACTCCGTTCTTCCATATTTTTTCTTCAGCAATTTGTCCGTTTGAATAATAAACTCTAGCAGTACCATTCTTCGTTCCATTTACATATACTTCATCTGATAACAGTTTGCCTTCCTGATTGTAGAATTTCCAGGTGCTATCTTTTTTCTCGTTTACAAATTTTCCTTCTCCAGTTAACTTTCCACCAGCATCAAACATTTTAGCTCTGGCAACGGTTCCATTTTTTGAAAAAACAGAAATGGACCAAGGAGTACCTGTATCATAGAAATAGGTGAAGGTTCCAACCGGAATATTGTTCACGAAATTTCCCTCGTAGATTTTCTTTTTATCTTCATCAACCTTAATCCAATGACCTTGTTTTTTACCTGCAGCATCTGTTACATTTGGTGCTGTTTGAGCAAAAAGAGTAGCTGAAAGTAAAATTCCAAAAACGATTAAAAACGGTTTTTTCATAGCATTAAGTATTAGTTTTTACTGTAACGTAAAAAGCGAAAAAAGATACATGAGTAATTTATCGCTTTTTATGAACTAATTCAGGTACAAAAGTACGAAAATTTAAGAAGGTGTTTTCAAATATTAAGCCAATAATGAGTTAATTAGGGAAATGGTCGCGAGGTTTTACTCGCGATGGCGAGCAAGGCCTCGCCATTAATTGAGGGGGAGCTTTCTAGCTATAAACGCTTATGCAAATCCCTTAAGCCATCCACAAAACTGCTCCATAAGAACCGCTTCTTTTCTATAACGGTATTTGCAGTAAATTCTTGTTCTCTGTTATTTGTGTAAAAATCAAAGATGGAATCCGCAATGGATTTGGAAGAAATTTCGGTTATATAGCCTACTTTGTTGTGAGGAACTATTTCTGGCAAACCGCCCACATTGGTCACCAACATTGGTCGCTCGTAATGATACGCAATTTGTGTAACTCCACTCTGAGTGGCTGTTCGGTAGGGTTGTGTAACCATGTCTGCTGCGCAAAAATAATAGCGTACATCATCAGCATGGATGTATTCTGTTTTTAGAATAATGTTCGGCTCCAAACCATTTTTACGGATAATTTCATTGAAAGGAGCTGCGTCTTCATAATATTCTCCTGCCACTATCAGCTTCACATTCAATTCCTTTACTCTCTCATCAGCCATAGCTTCCAGCAACAAATCCAAGCCTTTGTATTTACGGATAAAGCCAAAAAACAAGAGGTGTTTATCGTTTGAATTCAATCCTAGCTTCTGCAAAGCCTCCAATTTACTTACTTTTTCTCCGAAAATATCATAAATGGGATGTGGTAAAAATGATTTTTTATCCGTTGAAGTAAATTCTTTTAAATCGTTCAACACCGCTTGCGACATTGCGATAAATCCATCACAACGTTTGATAAAATACTTTGTAAATGCTCTGTCGCCAAAACGTTTTTCATGCGGAATCACATTATCCGTTATCGCAATTACTTTAATGTTTGTTCCACTTTTTATTAGACCGGCAATGGTTCCTAAGCACGGACCCATAAAAGGAAGCCAGAATCGAAAAATTACAAAATCTGGTTTTTGTTTTTTAATTTGTGAAGCTACTTTTATCCAATTAAAAGGATTGATCGAATTGATTTTTGTTTCAATGTGAATATCTTTCGGCCCTTTCCCTTTATCGAACTGGGTTTTCCCGGGAAATAAAAAACTTGGATATTGAAGAGAAAACGAGATGATTTTTGTATCGATGCCATCAGCATTCATTGCTCTGCACAAAGCTTCATTAAAATTGGCAATCCCACCCCGTAAAGGAAATGCAGGTCCGACTATGATTGCTTTTTGCTTGTGAGTTGACATAATGATGTAAAGATAAGTTTTTACTACATTTGCTACCCAATTAAAAAACACAATAAAATGAAATACAGCGTATTCAAGAATTCCATAAAAAAAACGGCAAAAATGAGTAAAAAAATTGTCTTTCTATTATCTGCTTCTCTATTTATATACTCTTGCGGAAGCGACTCAGCAAAAACAGATGAGAATGCTAACAAAGCTCTGCAAGATAGCGTTCAGACTTTCTTGGACGGATACAATAAAAAATACCAAGCGTTGAGCATCATCAGCAATGAAGCTGATTGGAAAGCCAATACACATATTGTTGAAGGAGATACCATTACTCCAAATGCTGTAAACACTGCACAAGAAGAAGCCGCAAAATATACTGGAAGCAAGGAAAATATAGAAACAGCAACAAAGTTCTTAGCTCAGAAAGACAAGTTAACTCCAATTCAAGTAAAGCAATTGAAAAGCATCATGTACAAAGCGGCTAACAATCCAGAAACGATTCAGGATGTTGTGAAGGAGCGTATTAAAGCTGAGACAAAGCAAAATGCAGATATGTTTGGATATGATTTCAAGATAGATGGGAAATCGGTTTCAACAAATGATATTGATGGCATTTTATCACACGAAACAAACATGGCAAAACGTTTGAAAGCTTGGGAAGCAAGTAAGGAAGTTGGTAAAGGATTAAAAGCGGGTTTGGTGAATTTACGTGATTTGCGTAACAAAACGGTTCAGGGTTTAGGATATAAAGATTATTTCGAATATCAAGTTTCTGATTATGGAATGACAACTCAAGAAATGATTGAGATGCTACAAAAATTCAACAAAGAATTAGCACCATTATTTAGAGAGCTTCATACTTATGCACGTTACGAATACGCTAAAAAATATGGAGTAAAAGAAGTTCCAGATTTATTACCAGCACAGTGGTTACCAAACCGTTGGGGACAAGATTGGGGAAGCTTAGTAGACGTTAAAGGAATTAATTTGGACAGTGCCTTAAAAACAAAAGATGCAGAGTGGATTGTTAAACAAGGAGAACGTTTTTATATGAGTATCGGTTTTCCTGAATTACCAAAATCGTTCTGGGAAAAATCTGACCTCTACCCCGCTCCGAAAGATGCAAAGTATAAAAAGAACAATCACGCTTCGGCATGGCACATGGATTACGATCAAGATGTGCGTTGTTTAATGAGTGCTGTTCCAAACAGCGAATGGTATGAAACATCACATCACGAATTGGGACATATTTATTATTACCTGTCGTATAGCAATCCTGAAGTTCCAAACTTATTGCGCGAAGGAGCAAACCGAGCTTATCACGAAGCATTAGGAAGTTTAATGGGAATGGCTGCAATGCAAAAACCATTTATGGAAAACTTAAATCTGATTCCTAAAAATTCAAAATCAGATGAAATGCAAACACTTTTGAAGGAAGCATTGAACTATGTAGTATTTATTCCATTCAGCACAGGAACGATGAGTATGTTCGAACACGACATTTATGCAAACAACTTGCCTGCTGACCAATTTAACAAACGTTGGTGGGAACTGGCAGCTCAATATCAAGGAATTGCTCCTCCAACAATCCGCGGAGAAGAATTTTGTGATGCTGCTACAAAAACACATATTAATAACGATGCGGCACAATATTACGATTATGCATTATCGTTTGTATTGTTGTTTCAGGTACACGACCATATTTCTAAAAACATTTTACACCAGGATCCTCACGCTACCAATTATTATGGAAACAAAGAAGTGGGTGAATTCATTGGATCATTAATGAAGCCCGGAGCAAGTGCTGATTGGCGACAATTATTAAAAGATAAAACAGGAAGTGAATTGAGCGCAAAAGCAATGTTGGATTATTTTGCTCCTCTAATGGATTATTTGAAAGAACAAAACAAAGGAAGAAAATATACTATGCCGGAGTTGAAATAGAATTCCTGAAAGAATTTACTCCAATGAAATGTCATGCCGAGCTGCGACACGGCATCTGCTAATTGCTGCTGCTAACATTAATGAGATCCCTTGTCGTAGCACGGGATGACGTTTACTAATGTGCGTTCGACTATGAATTACCAATCTCAACTTTCAAAAGAACATTCCCGTTCCAATACCGATAAAATTGCGAAGGCAATTGGAAACAATGCTGTTGAATTCAAAAAAATAATTGAAATCATTTACAACGAAAAAGCACCTTTACCACAAAGAGCTGCGTGGCTATTGGCTGTGGTAAATAACAAACACCCGGAACTATTAAAACCTTACTTGAAATTATTTATTGATACTGTCCAAAGTTTTAAAATAGCAGGTATAAAAAGAGGAATGTTAAACGTTTTAGCATCACATAAAATTCCTGAAAAACTTCAAGGAAAATTGATCAATTTATGTTTCGACAATATTCTTTCCAGCGATGAAACCTTGGCTATAAAAGTATTTTCACTACAATGCATTGGAAACATTGCGAAAGTGCATCCTGAATTAATTCCTGAATTAAAAGCGGCTATTGAAGACCAGTTGCCGAAAACTACTATTGGATTTCATGCAAGAGCGAGGTTGGTGATGAAGGAATTAGGTCGTCAAAAATAAAAATCTTTTTTAATCCCTTTTTTCTGTGTCATCCGCGTTCCCTTTTCCAGTAGCTCACAAAGAAAATCAACAAACCTACCAAGCCCATGGCAAACGTAAAAAATGTTTGTCCCGCATGAATCAAAGTTGCCAAATCTTTTCCCCAAGTTTCTGATAAACCATACAACACAACAACACTCGTTACTAAAAAGTGATACGCTCCCATTCCACCGCCTTGAATTGGCACGGAGCGCCCAATGGTTCCTATTGTTAAAATAGAAAGGCAAGCGCCCCAAGTAAGCACACTTGTTTCCTCAAAAACAAAAAACCAAAAATACGTCATCAGATAATAACACACCCAAATCAAAAAAGTATAGAGAATAAAAAGTTTTTTCTGTTTCAATTTCGAAACGCTGGTGATTCCTTCTTTTAAGCCTTCAATAAACTTTACAACTAATTTTGGAGAACGCTCACGAATGTATTTTCTAAAATAGAAGAACAAACAAATGCTAAGAAGCATAACTGAACAAGCAATAATCAAAACAGTAATATTGCCAGCAATAATTTCCAGGACTAATTTTTCATAGATGGGATAAAACACATTCGCTTGCATAAATTCCACAATTTGATCAAACTGCAAAACAAGTGTTAGGCATAAAAGAATCACCAGACTTATTACATCCACAATGCGTTCGATGATAACAGTTCCCAGCAATTGCATGAATGGAATGTTATGTTGTTTCTTTACCGACAAACAACGGGTTACTTCGCCCAAACGAGGAACAATAAAACTCACAAAATAACTGATTGATAACGCTGAGAAAGCATTCAGAAATTTTGTTTCATGTCCGATGGAACGAATTAACATTTGCCAGCGAAGTGTTCTGAATACATATACCATTACAGAAACAAACATCACAACATAAAACCAAGAAAAATTTCCATTGATAACCTTTGCTTTTAAGGCTTCGAAATCAAGTGTGTTAAAAAAGAGGATACAAAGAGAAACACCAACCGCTAGGAGAAGAATGTATTGAAGGACTTGAAATACTTTTGAGTTCACGAAGTAAAAGTAGGAATTATTCTGGATTCTAATTTACGGAGCGACTCCCCTCTCCTTGAGCAAGGATAGGGGCCGGGGCTGAGGCCTACCCAACCAACACAAACTCCTTCTTACCATAAGACTTCCCATTCACCATAATCTCAACAGCATGTTTTCCTGGATAATGTTTGCGGGTAGTAAAATCCATAAAGCGATGAGATTTTGATATTGCAACCGTTTTTTTGGGTTTGAGCTCGAGGTCTTTTAACTTAAAGACTTTAGGAGCAAGTTCACCGGATTTTTTTTGATAATGAATAGCGTAATCAATCACCAATTTTTGAGATTTTGTTTTCTCTGAAACAATATCAAATGAAAATGAAAAATTATCCCCCAACATAATTTTCAACTTTCCAATTTTCCAATTTTCAATTTTCAATTTTGCATTCTTCTCATAATCAAACACTGCTAACGATCTTTGATCTCCTTTCTTAATCAATGTACGACTTGCATGTTTTACAATCCAAGCCGTATCTTCATTTTTTCTATCCCAAGAGTTGACAACTTTCAACATCCATTCCGGATTGATTCTAGAAAAGTCATTCAAATGATTGGCTACCGATTTTTTAACGTATAATTCTTTGTCGGTTTTTAATGCTTCTAAAATGGGTTGAGTGAGCAGGGGATTTTTTGCAATTTCATCCAAATTAAATGACCAAGGCAAGCGTGGACGGCTTCCTTCACTCGATAATCTTCTAATGTGATGATTTTTATCAAGCGACCACTTTTTCATGACCGCTAATGTTTTCTTTAAATCTCTTTTCAAAAATTCACGGATAGCAAATTCAGAAGAACCAAATTGAGTAAAATATTTTAATGCTTCCATGGATTGGTCATAATCATCGTGACCATATTGTCCAACGAAATCAGGAAACAAAAGAGAAGTATAAAAACCTTTAAACTCTGGGACAACTTTAAATAAGGTGTTGATTGATTTTTTATAATCAGTTGGAAGATGTTGTTTCAAAACCACCGATGTATTTCGCATTCGTTGATTCAAGGAAAGTGCATCTAATCCTTTGGTAACATCTTTAACAAACTTATGGGGATGAATATTTTTATCTGCTTTATTTAATTCAAGAGCCAATCGCTCATAGAATTTTTTTGAGAACATATCTTTGAGAGCGTCTGCCATTTCACAAATGTAAGATTTAGGATTATTAATAACAACGTTTCCATTTCGAAGTCTCATCCCTTGCTCCGACACAGGATCTAATGAAAGAGGCAGGAAGTTCTAATAAGCAGATTCCGTGTCGCGGCACGGAATGACGTAGCGATGAGAATTACTCATGCCTAAGCATTAAATAGTTCCATCACCGTAATCTCCGGCATTATGCCAACTCTACCAGGATATCCCAAAAATCCTAATCCTCGATTCACATACAAATGTTGTTTGTCTTTGGAATACAAACCAGCCCATTGCTTATAAACAAGTTGAGATGGACTCCATTTTATTAATCCAGGAATTTCAATTCCGAATTGAAAGCCGTGTGTATGACCGCTAAATGTAATGTCCACATCTTTAAACTCTTCTGTTACTTGCATGTTCCAATGTGAAGGATCGTGCGATAATAAAAGTTTAACAGGATATTTTTCTGTTCCTGCGTGTGCTGTTTTCATATCTCCATACTTCGGAAAATTCAAATTACCTCCCCAGTTTTCAATACCGATGACAGCAATTTCTGCATCACCTTTTTTAAGTGCAACATGTTCGTTCATCATTAATTTCCATCCCATTGCTGCATGTGTTTGTTTTAAATCTTTTAAATTCTGATTTTTAGCAGCTTGACTTTCCCAAGTGATGTAATCGCCATAATCGTGATTGCCAAGTGTGCTGTACACGCCCATTGGCGCTTGCACTTTCTTCAATACATCTATAAAAGGAAGCACTTCTTTGGATTCGTTGTTTACCAAATCTCCAGTAAAGAAAATAACATCTGCATTTTGTTCCATAATTATTTTCACTGCAGCTTCCAGAGGATTGATTGAAACAAAACTTCCCGAATGTATATCGGAGATCTGAACAATTTTTAATCCATTGAATTCAGAAGGCAGATTGGGTAATATCACTTTTACTTTATGCACTTTATAATCGAATGCACCTTTCACCATTCCGTAAATGAAACTCGCAAAAGGTATAGCAGCCATTCCTACAGCCACGTAATTCAAAAACTTTAAACGGGAAATCGCATGAGAATTCACCGCTATTTCATTGGAAACAATTGCTGCAGGTTTTGTAAAATAACTTGCAACCCAACGAAATAAGCGAATCACATCATCCAATAAAACGAAAGTGGTTCCTATTAATTTCGAAATAATGACCATTACTACAAATGCAAAAACATAGATTCTGATAAATTTTGGAAGATCGTTAAACGTAAAAACGGTTGGAACTAAAAACAATAATAACGAGAACATGGTAAAACCCCAATAAGAATAAAAAGCCAGATTCCTTTTAAAAGGAGAACTGTTTGCCAATAACATTTTTATGGATTGATAGAAATACAGGTCGAGCAAAACCAACACTAAACCTATTATAAGAATTCGTAAACCTGAAGCCATTCGCTTATTTTATTAGGACACAAAACTATGGAAACATTTTTTGATTTCAAAGTTTCCATAACAAAAATTAACATATATTTGTACTATATTAACAGACGAATGAAA
>ENA-ORBV01011670-ORBV01011670.1-microbial-mat-metagenome-genome-assembly--contig:-NODE-11670-length-13739-cov-6.336774_pt1 | contig 13739 bp, 14 predicted proteins | sample MGYA00237777_ERZ505514 | MGnify/ENA primary metagenome ERZ505514 (study PRJEB26160, sample SAMN06269048) | microbial mat metagenome | isolation source: Oligotrophic lake microbial mat | place...
AATGATTTTTTACGGCTGGAAACCATAAATTCTCCCTCCATGTTTTGCCTCCTAAAGCTGGCAGGGCCTCAAAATTTACTGTTGTGTAGACTTCAGTACTGATCCTACAGGATTTTCGAAATTTTATGTGGGGGCGCTCATGGGCTTTGTGCCCCCACATAAGTTGGGGGCGGAAAATCAGTTGGTGCCCCCACATAAAATCCATTGGGGGCGCAGAACCATTTCGCGCCTCCACTTGTTTCATGTGTATCCCGCGCCGGCACAGTCTTTTCCGGATCTCAAAAGCGACGTAAAAGACAGATAGAGTATATCTCCTAATGTTACCTAATCAGGGTTATGTCATGCATATATATATCATGTTTTGATATGGAATTTTCCTACTGTAATTGGTGGGCCCCCCTTTTCTTCACCAACAAGCTCAGAGGAATGGTTGTTTGTACAAGTTTGGACCCAGACTTTTTTCAGACGCGCCATTCGTATCTTGCCGCCCCATTGCTATACAGGGTTATAAATAGCAAAGCTAGTAGCCAGTACCCCGGTCCACAATGTACAGCATTTGTTCTCCCATTTCGGAGCGACGAATGTTATCCGCAAGCACTTTGGATGCTGTTTCGGGACGTGTCTTGGCCGCAATGTGGGGTGTCACGAGAACGTTGGGATGTCCCCAATAGGGATGCTCTTTGGGCAATGGCTCTTCCTTAAAGACGTCCAGTGTAGCCCCAGCCACAATGCCGTCCTTGAGAGCCTGCAAGAGATCATCGTCATCAATCGAATTACCGCGTCCCGCATTGATGATACAAATGCCTGGCTTGCATTTGGAAAATGTTTTCTCGAACATCAAGTTTTGTGTTTCGGGTGTATTGGGAAGTAGGAGTACCAGTATATCCGACACTTGGAGTATCTGATCCAATCCGCCAGGGCCGTGGCAGCATTGGACTCCATCCTTTTGTTTTTTGGTACGGGACCACCCCCAAACATTAAATCCCAAAGACAACAAAGCCTCGGCACAAGATCCTCCCAATTCTCCCAATCCCAAAATCCCCACGTTACATTGTCGGGCCAGTGGTGGATCGCTGGAGATCCAATCTTTTTGTTGATTTTGTTGCCATGACCGATCCGTGTTTAAATGGTACCGCAAGACATGACCCACTACATATTCTATCATTCCTTGTCGAAGGCCTGGATCTACCAACCGTGTCAGCGGAATATCCCGTGAAAGTGTCGGATTGTTGGATTCTTGATCCACACCAGCTCGTAAACTAAGAACGGCTTTGACATTGGTGTAGGGAGAAAAATCTTGTAAGGCACTGCTGGGATTGTAAATGATATAATCAATCTCATCTTGGGTCATGCCACTAATATCATCGGTGAGTTCCACTTGACTGTTGCTCGGTAGTCCAATCTCTTGAAAGGTTTGCAACAAGCCCTTTTCGTACGAAGGATATTGTTCTGATTTTCCAGCGTATAATATCTTTATACATGCACTCGTACTGGATGGTGCTGCTGTTGTTGTTGTGGAAGAAGGAGATGAGAGCGAATGAACCATTTTTGCCAGCAGACCGAAAAGTACTAGTAAATGCATAGCAAATGAGACCCATGCATTTGATGTTTTCGGCCGACTTTTCTGCATTTTCTATTATTTTCGAACTGCAACAGCCAAGTCCTTCCTTGCTTCCTAAAATAGTCGCTATCTTTGAGAATGAGGAGAAAGAGAAACGGATGGGGATGGTTCATGTTAGTTAGACAGGTGTTTCATCATGATCATGATCAGGATCCAATGAATCAATCTGTCAACCCATATTTGTGTACTAGTATGCAGTCTGTGTGCGTCGAAAACAAAAGATCCTACTTGACTTTTCACTTGCTGACGTAACTGACCTTACCCCTAAATATTCGGAGCTACGAGGTCCCGTCCTCCCGATCTCGAATCTCACAACCGAACGCTAAATAAAGGAACTTCTCCATTATTCGCATCGCCGTGAATCACGTCAGCTATCACGTGCACGTTCAGTTATGTATCGCCGGTACATTTGTATGTGTACCACATGTTTCGAATCCTTTCTTCGTCCAATCAGACAGCAACTTTCACGGCAAGCCAAAAATGAGGAAATGATCCGGTGAGTACTTGCAACACCAATTGTAGTGGAAGTGAGTTGGGCCTCAAGGAAGAGGTGAGCGAAAGTACTAGTAAGTCCACAAAAACCAGAAAAACAAAGAAAATGGACGAGGAAAACACTAACAAACCCGCCTCAGTAACCGATAGCGTTAGTAGGAGTGAATCCTACGATCTTTTATTGGCCATGGATGATCAAGTTGGAAGAGATGACGACACTCGCACCCTAGCTACTCGCTTCATTGATGGCCTCCGTCATCAACGCAGCTCCCTGTTCTTTTCTACCGGTGTCGTGGTGGCATGGTCTTGTGTCTGTGCTTGGGCCGCGGATGAAATGGCCGCCATGGCTCGCGACGATCCTGGTGGCAGTACCGAACAATGGCTCAGTTGGTTGGGAGAAGCCGGCAGCAAGTTTCGTATGATTGGTATTTTGTTTGTCTTTGCGGTCGTCTTTCGATTCAATCGTTGTTACGATCGTTGGAATCAAGGACGGATCATCTTGGGGGCGCATCATTTCGGTCAGTCTGGATATTACCCGCACGGCCAGTTATTGGATGGTCGAAGATCAGTTTGCCGATCATTTTTGCCGGTTTGTCATTGTCTTGGGCTATTCCTGCAAGGCCACACTGCGAGGCAATTCCTTGGCGGATAAAAATGAAGAAAGACAAGGTTTGATTGATCGAGGGCATTTGACCCAGGAGGAATTGGATGATATGGAGTCTACCTTGGGCTGGCAAACGCATTACTGTTTGGATCAGTTGGGTGCGATTTTGATCGAGGCACATTACCCCGAAAATGGAATGATGTTCAATGCCAGCCACAAGGTGCACTCGCAGCTCTTTCGAGGTGTGGACAGCAACATCTCTCTCTTGAACAATTCCATTGGCGACGCCATTCGACTTCGAGCTTCTGGTCTACCCGAGACATATGATGGCCTTCATCATGTCGTCTTTTATTTCTATTTCATTATATCTCCCGTCCTCTTTGCTCCCACTGTGGGATGGGTCCTTCCCTTTCAAATTGGACTCGAAAGTTTGTTGATCATGGCGATTGTCGTTTTGGGAAGTGATATGATTCAACCCTTTGGATTGGATCAAGTAGATTTGCCGCTCGAATTCTTTTGTGAAACGATTGAACGACAAACCCAACACATTCGAGATCGAGCCAAGCGTCGGAACATCCAACGAATGGCACGGCTTTCCATGAACCCGGAACATGCCGAGGGAACGGCCGGCCTCAAAAAGAGATTGACCAAGGACCGGACCATCAAAGGCGATCATAAAAAGGTGGATCGAGAAGCGCTGGGAGCGTCCCCTCATCACCTTCCCTTTTCAGGGCTTTTTACACATAAAGAGGTCTGTAAAGCGTAATAATCCTATTTTATGAACACATATTTCTGCAAGCAAGCTATTGTCGCGTCTATTGGAAACATTTCGGATTCGATCCTGAGTTTGGTGTGTATGGTGCTTCAAAACGAATGCATCCATAGACCTGATCGATAATTGAGACACAATGAGTGCACAGGTCTCTAGAGCTAGAATGGTAGGCTTGCGAAGTGATGTCCCCGGCCGCATCCCAAGAAGGGGGATCATCCTGGCTCCGGACAGGCTCGGGGCCTTTGCTTTGATCATTCACTCCGCTATGCTTTGGCAGCGGATTCTGAGGATTTGTTTGTTTCAGTTAGACAAGAACCCCAACCCCAACAAGGTGTGGTTTACTTGGCACCACAGTGGCTCCGTTCTTTTTTCTGTGTGCACCAACAGCATGTGGGGGCATCTGCCACTTTCCAATGAACTTTCATGGACCATGCTAGCAGCGGAGATCTCCAGCTCTGCTGCCTTGAAGTCTGCTTTTGGGGTCAGGCACCCACAGACTGGAACGATGGAGGACTCTTTGGCAATCACCTCTCTGATGATCCTCCAAGTCGAGAGCCTTTCTCCTTGTCAACCCGCCAAGGCATGCTTGTCACTGTCAAGATGATGACCTGCTGCCAGAGGAAGATTGGGTTGCATCTGCGCCACGATTGGGACACCAAGACCACCAACCCTCTGGCATCCCACGAGTTTGACTCGTGCACCCATGACTTGCGCATGCAGTCCTGGGACCATGTGCCCTTTCATTCCTGACTTTTGGATGACACTGTCAAGAGCAAGACCCCAAGCGTTGTGGTGCCCCACTCCCAAGCACATCTGCAGAACATGGAGTGATTCTCCTGGTGGGTCTGACATTCCAGCAGTGCATCCAATTGTTTTGTTCGCCCCAATCCCAATCAGGAGCTCACAAAGCACTGGAAGAACTTTGACATCTGCTCAATTGTGGCTCTGAAAGACGTCTGGGACACTTCCAAGTGTGGGGTCTGCACCTTCCCCAAACTTGACAGACAGGAAGTCTGGCTCAATGCCCAGTGCACTGGCTTCTGCAAGAAGGTGTTTTTCCCCCTGATGTTGTCAAGTGGATTCACCGTTGCCTTTTGACAAGCGCAGCGTCTTCAAGAGTTAGCAAAGGGGTTCACCCACGACTGCGGAGCGCGCAGGGACACCTTCTTGCCTTGCATCCATGTCACAGAAGCAACTCCTGTCTTTGAGACTGGCCTGACTGGCTGCAGCGCGCAGTCACTGAGAAAAAGGCTCACTGACGTTTCTCCCTCTGGCCACCTGGACTCCAGGAAGCGGCGGTCAATTTCTTCTTTGGGCCCACCCAAGAAAATGTCCGCTCTGTCTTTGAGAGCCCTTCTCTCCCCTTTGCTTCTCTGCTGTCCATGTCACCAATGGATCCCACAAATGCATCCCTCAATTGCCCACCCCTTGAAATCAAAGTCGTGGTTCCTGATTCATTGTCACCTCAGCTGCTGATGAGCCCAAGAAGAACAAAACAGACCAACTGTTCAAGAGCACCCAAAACCTGCTTGGGCATCTTTGTGTCCAGCACTGTTGCTCATTTTGCCATGTTTTGCCTAGCTGGGAGATCTTTGTGGTCTAGAAAAGAAATGAATCCCATTTTCAACGTGGCGCATGGCTGAGTGGCCACTCGGCTGTCACCTGCCTTGCTGTCCCACATGGACATGGGGCCATGGTCCAGTTTGGTGACACACCCTTGTCCCTTCAGCATGAAGACGAAGATGCCTCTTGAGGTTGATGTTGTTTTGTCAAGCTGCACACAGAGTTTGTGACGGAAGAAGCAGCGAGACTGACCAGCGGCGGTCAGCAGCAAGGCGCGTCAAAAACGTTTGCAGTTGATTCAGTTGTGCATTGTTAGCCCATCTTGAAATGTGCTCTTGAAACTCTTGACATCTCTTGAAACCTCTTGAAATGATCTTGAAATGTGCAGCTAACTCTTGAAATGCTTGAATCTCTTCTTGAAACACTTGAAACACTTGAAACAAATCACGACTCGACGAGTGGTTTGCCGGGCCTTGCAGATGTCTGTTCCTGCTATGTTGTGCATGGCTTTTGCAGCGACATGTCTGTGGAACTGGTAGTCTGGCTAGCAGACCACCAACTTCCTCACCAACCACTCCTTCTGCCTTTCTTTTTTTCAGTTGGGGGTAAAAAAAGGAAGCTCCCAGGCACCACTGTTGGGACATTCCGTTGGCGGAATTATGACCCAAATGCCAGTCACGCTAAGTGGTGCTAACTACCTATGCTCTGGGCGGTCCTACTTAGCGATGCAGGTTGAAGATCGCTCTAGCTAGCTACTACTAGGCACTGTGCAGTAGGACCGCCCTGGAGTAGCTACTAGCTAGAGCTAGCTACTATCATAGCTAGCTAGCTAGTGCGACGTAGTAGAGTTCGTACATTGTACTTCGTCGCACCTACATTGATACATTCTTTCTACACAGTCAAGCGAGTAATGTTGCGTGTTAAAGAAATGAGCGCATGATCAATCGAGGATTTCCCACTACTAGTAGCTACTAGTAGTATGTTCGATGAAGGAACAATATCAACCATGCTATTAACGATTTAATTGCTTTTGATTCTCTAGCTAGCTATATGATCTGAATCTGCGCAAAAGATGAAGCTATTGCCGGATTTGAAGAGGAAGCGAACTCCCAGAGACAGGAGCGGCGGTGAGAGAGAGATCGATAAAGGTCCATGTGGGGGCAGCAGCACTACTAGGCCAACGCTGCTGTTGCTTGCCGTCGTCCTGACAGCAGCCCAACTATTGCGCGTCCTTTCAGGCGTTAATGGCAATGGAGCCGGTGCTTTTGCCTCCATGGAAGCCGCCAAAAAGATGGCTGTGACTCAACTGTACAGTCTTTCTATGTACGCAATGAGCAATATCAGCACTGTTAGCAGCAGAAACAGCAACAGCAACAACCACAACAGCAGTAGAGGCGGAAGGTCTTCTACTCCTATTCCCAGACGTTTCGCCATCCTCCTCAGCTTTGTGCCATCCAAAATGTGGGAGCACCAACCTCTTCTCAGAAGCATGGAAGCTATCATTAACAAGGCATGTTATGCCAGACTTTGGAATTATGATTTCTTCATCAGAACAACCGATGAATTCAAAGGACAATACACCGCCAACATTACCAGCCCAGATCAAAATGCAACCAGACCTTGGCTTCAATTCGGGGCCTGGAACCGGGTCCCTCACTTACAAACATTGATGGACAGCAACAAATATGATTGGATTATGTATGGAGATGATGATTTGCTCATCCGGGACATGTCCACTCCCTTGGAGTCATTGCTGCAAGAAATACAATTGTTTGGAAGGTACCAGAGTGTTAGTGCCATTCTGCCGACTGACTTTATTGAGCATGATCAACTGTGCTTTTCTTCTTTTGCAATACTCCTCAAAAATAGTCCGTTCGGGAGAGAAATACTGGAGAGGTGGAGGGAATTTGGCATGGGATTGTGTGCCAAGGGAAACTATAAATCAAATGATATTACTCAGTACAGTTGGGTAGACAGTGATCAACCCGGGCTTAAACAGGGTATTTGGCAGAAGGCGCAAATGGCTTTACCATGTCCAATTACTTTCGAGAGCGTGGCTACATCAAGGGCCACAGTGGACCAGATCTAGCAAGCGTCCCTGCAGACCAAGCCTTGTTATGGTCTTCTCACCGTGCCAGTAAAGATGCTGCCAATGAAACAACAATCTTCACGAATGGAGGCTTTGCTATTAACACCATGGTTGGGGGTAGTTACGCTGACAAAATGCCAGCATTAAAGCATGCTTTTGCTATTCATACAAGGGAGCCAATGGCACGATGGGATGAAATTTTCGGTGATAGTATGACTACACAAATGGAGCAATGCAAGAAAAACCTTGGCTGTTATGCCAATTACACAGAGGATGGGGTTCTTAGTGTTGGCTGTGATGGCATTGTCTACTATTCTGGGAAACCAGGGAGTCATTAGCTACAGTGCTGTGCACAGCATGTAGCGGGTTCTGGCGAAAGCACCACATCACTAGCCAAAACAGTTACTGTATGAATGGCTTAGTTGCGATCGGAGGGTAATGGTATGGATTGATTTGGTCCATACAGTCCCCAAAATTCGATGAAAATCAACACGCTTTGCACTGCTTACGACAGCATCGCCTCATCCACGACTTGCTAGATAAGAACTACTACAATACGGTAGTTCACGAGTGACAGTGCGCAGCTACATCTCTTTTACAAGCAAGAAGGGAAGCTGATAGCAAGACTCGCCTCAATAGCCATCCTTCGGGTGCGGGCATTTTTGGGAAATTAACTCTTTCTCGCAATCGAACTACCTAGATACGGGAGGCCACCGAACTTTATCCGTGTTCAAGGCAGGATGAACACATTCAAGCAGCAGAACTGCTGGGACATTCAGCTTCGGTTGATTCTAAATGAAAGGGACTAGATAGATAGGGACGAAAATGCTCGGTCCAGGTTGGATGGGACTGAAGGAAGGTGCCATCAGGTTGCAGACAAAGATGACTGTGTTTGGTTAAGGAAGCAATGGGAACAACGTTTTCTTCAAAGCCTGCCAAAGCCCTCGGCCAATGCAAACTTTGCAATTGCATGAAAAATTATGAAATGATTTCTTGGGTAATCATCAACTAGCTATGAAGTCAAAAGTGGTATAACATAAAGTCAAAATGCCGCCCAACAAAAACTGTAGCATTTTGTGTAGGTGGAAAACAAATGTCGTACTACTGGTAACGACGTCCAGACTACTCGCTTCTTGTACGTACTTGAAGTACAGTAGTACTAGATAGTACCATAATAATTATGTGATGTTAATCGATTCAGATGCTAAAACTCTACTCTACTACTTGAAGTAGTAACTGGGAGTATCTTTCTACACCAGCAGATGCACAGTAGGTCATCGAAAAATATCAAGGGTTACTAAAAGCGGTCCGACGATAGCTGTACAGCACAATTAGAACTGATACTAGTACTGTACACTTGAGTCATTTGGGTCATGGGACTTGGGGTAGAAGTCGAATAGAGCAGCATGAACCACCAACGTTAGAACTTTTGATCAGTGGCTTAATTGTTTGTGATTATCATTATCATAGAAATTGAGATTAGAACTGAGCTGGGGCAGCGGCAAACGAACAGAAACTCCGAATCAGAATTGCCAGTTGTGATACCAACAAGAAAAACATCAATTTACATTACGTTTCCCACTCCACTGAAGACATGACGGCTTCCCAATTATTACCCCCGCAAAATATTCGGCGACAACTAGAGCAGTCTCCAGCAGGAAATTCTGAGTCGGCAGTTCAAGTTGTAAATGAAAGGCTTCGCGTGGGCCACATAGCGGCGCTGTGGCCATTGACAAGTGAAAATGAGCCTCGACTTATCAATGATCAATTCGTTCATTTTCTTGCGTCAGCCTACCTGGCCATGGAACACTTCAATGCTCGCAGTACTGGTGCTGCTGCGCCTGAATTGAATTCTCTCTTGCCATACAACTGCGACTTCCAGCTGTCCATGGATATACGAGACTCGAGATTTAATCCTTTCAAGGCAGTCAGCGAATTGGTAGATTCATATAGCGGGAAAGAGGCAGAGCAGCATGTGACACCATTTGCGGTTCTAGGTCCAGCACTATCTGGCGAGACCCTCGCCACGAGCACCTTGTCGAGCGCACTCAACATGCCTCAAATCACTGGGACAGCGACTAGCACTGCCCTTGACAACGTACCCTTATTTGCCAGGACTATCCCCACGAACCAAGGTGATGCACGCGCGATGATGATGTACTTGCAGAGCATCCAAGTCGACAAAATAGGAATCTTGTATATCCGAGACCCTTGGGGATTATCCTACTTCAATGCACTGCATGATGCAGCACTACAACATAACATCGAAATCGTTGTAGCGGAGTCGTACAACGGCAATGCTGGTTCTTTGGAATCCTCCATGAGATCCTTAGCAGATTCTCGGTTGCAATATTTTGCTGCTATTGTGAATCAAGACACTTGGAAGCCTGTCTATAAGATGGCCTATAAGTATGGCGTAATGGGGCGGAAAGATAGAACTTGGTTCCTTGCAGAGGCTCACTATCTAATTGACGACAACTTTTCCCTTGACCGAGAGACAGAATATGATTTAGCACAGGCAATCCATGGTTCTGGAATGTTAAGCTTGTCAATCACCAATGAAGACAGAGCATTTGAACAAGCTATGGACACTTTTATGCTCGCTAATGATTTTCCCAACCCCTTCACAAACCTCACTATGAGAGATCGCCTTGTTTCTGACCTTGCCGAGCCGGAACTCTTCGACCAAGTAGCCTTCAAAGCACTCAATGGCAACGCCTACAACCGTTTCATGTATGACAGCGTCATGGCGTTAGGTATGGCTGCCTGTCGCACCACACCTCGGAACTTCACAGGTACTGAATTTTTTGAAGAGTTGATACAGACAGAATTTCCGGGTAGGTGCATCCTCATATTGTGTCGTTGGATTTGTCCAGCGTCTGTAGGTTTGGGAGACGAATGGAATGTTGTTTATTGGTCAACTCTTCTCACCCTCTTCTCCATCTTTTGCACATGCAGGCGCGTCTGGATGGGTGGCATTTGATCCTGCGACAGGAAACCGGGCTTATGGGAGCGTTGAGTACAGTCTGTATAACCTTCAGCTCGCGGATGAAAAATCGACATCGACAAATCTGAGATTTCATGCGGCCCCATCTGTCATTGTCGCGGAGAATGTAACAATCATCAAACCTTATATCTATTTCGACAACACTACCCTTGCCCCGCCAACATTACCGCCGCTGGAAGACCAAGTCTACAATCTTATCCCCCTCGGAGTACTGATATATGGATGGGTCCTTGTTGCAGTAGTATTCTTGTGCTCTTCTGGATGGATGGTCTGGACAGTCGTCAACCGCAAGCAATACATCGTCCAGGCCTCGCAGCCAATCTTTTTGTGCCAGCTGTGCCTTGGAACTGCAATCATGGCACTCAGTGTGCTGCCTATGGGGATGCAGGAGAATAGTGATGGGAAGACTTCCACATTTGACTTGGACGTGGCCTGCATGGCCATACCATGGCTGTTTTTCATCGGATTTGTCTTTTCATTTTCAGCTCTCTTTTCTAAGGTAGGCGCCCCGCGCCCCTTTATTGGTTGTATTGACTTCGCGCCTTCTAAAACTCACTAGCTGTTGCCTTCTTCATCAAGGCTTGGCGCTTGAATATACTGCTAAAAAGCAGCCAACAGATGCGGCGCATTCAACTGCGCAATCGAGATGTCATAGCCCCTTTTATTGGGTTCATGACGTTGAATGTTGGTCTGCTTCTGGGTCTAACTTTTGTGGCTCCACTTCAGTGGACTCGAGTGGTCGTGGAGGACAACGTCGATGAATTTGGCCGACCTGTCGAGTCGTATGGCACGTGCGGCCTAACCGTAAGCCACGACAACAACGCTTACTACTTCCTTATTCCTATTGGGCTGATCAATTTTGTTGGTGTCTTGTTTGCGGCCTATCAGACATACAAAGCCAGAAATGTTTCCACAGAGTTTTCGGAGACAGTTTACTTGAGTATCTCTATGATCAGTTTGATGGAGACGGCGCTTCTTGGAGGACCGATACTTCTGGTTGTCAAAGATAACCCGACTGCTAATTTCTTCGTTTTGGCAACCTTGGTCAGCATTGCTTGCCTCAGCATATTGCTCCCAATGTTTGTGCCAAAATATTTGCGGCGAAACACAACATCAAGAGGCCTTCGACCTGTCTCGGTTTTGGCATCTAGTAGAAACGCGACAGCTGCCCTCACAAGCCCTTCCTCAGGACGCATCTCGCAGCTGGAGCAAGGGCGAATGGCCATTGTAGCGCGACATTGAATAGACAATATCATCACGGCATGTCAATTTACTGCCCATGCTGCACCGCAGATTATCTGGCTAGTAACTTGCAGTATCTACACATACTGTTTTTGACCTTCCAAATTCGCCACTTGTTGCAACTAATGGCATTGCATGGTTTATCTTGTTCCGTGTCTAGTAGCCTTTACAACGCCACCTGTGACGTTAGCGCTACACGTTTTCCAGTGATATCACTTTGTGTAATAACAACAACAACAATACATAATTATATACTTCTAATCTATATATTTAGCCATGTCCTCGCTTTTAGCTCCACTAGTTTTAGTAGATCCATTGGTCGGCTCTGGCTTCACTGCAGCAGATGAAAAGCCATCCAATTCGAGTGATGTTTCGTCTGCTTCTTTCCAAGCTTCAATTTTCGTCTCTTGGATGGCGGACTTTAATGCCCATTCCTTTGTCATAAGTTCAATCGATGTAGCTTGACTATAACATAAAAACGTTTGAGGTGCCAGGGCTAATTGTGTCATGGACACCACGACAAAAAATCCAAAAAAGATTGCTTCTGGTAAAACGGCTTCGGGATGAGCCATCACCGTCGAATGCTGGAGCAAGGCGTTGATATCTCGAGCAACAACTTGACTCCCCATAAAAACAATTTGCGCTACACATAACCATGTATGGAACTTGATCGAATTACGATACAAGGCAGGGCCATCGGCACCGGCTGCCCCAAACAACTCTTCGTGCGGATTGCGTGCGGGCGTACCGCCACCGGTAAAGAATTGTTCAATGGGTCGCACCCACCCTGGGCTAGAATTGAATTGTGACCGTAACCGTTCATCTTGATATCGTGGTTTTAAGAGCACAGCAGGTCCATCCATTCCGTCTCGTACCAAGGTTGCCACCAACATATTTTTGATTTGTGCCATTTTCCAATAATTGAAAAGACTCCATACCAGCGTCAAAGCTTGAACCGCAAAGCGCGACGCGACGACCCATGGATTGGTAATGAATTCCCCAGCAGTGACAAAGGCATTGCTGGAGGCGGCTGAAACGACATCATTACTCAAATCAATCGAATTGGCCAAAGCAAAGATTGGAATCAGGGGTAGCCATGTCAATGGATTCAATTCGACAATTTCATCCAAATCATGACCAAAAGTCCGTTCGATGTACTTTTCAATTTGGAAACTGTTGGGTAACTGACATGCATTTATCATTTGTTGTCGAATGACCAATGCCTCTGCTCCGATTTTGGTTCGATCCGTGGAAGCCAATAATTGTTTCCATACCGATGGTGGTTGGCATTCTCGTAAGGCCTCGGTACATTCTTCCTCGGATAAAATACCATCGCCATTTGTATCCACCACCAACGCGTCGACACAAATAGCATCGGCCAATTCACCCAATGTTACTTCTCCATCCTTATCTTTATCCAATGCCAGTTCACTAATGGTCGACAATTTATTGATCTCGTATAAAGCATCGGCCACAGTCAATCCTGCCACGACAAAGAATCCAATTCCAATTTCAAAAAAAGCGGTATGCAGGAACTCAAAGGTTTCCAATAATATTTCTTCGTCGCCCAAAAAACTTTCACTGAGATGCTCTACCACGGGGCCTAATAAACCACCTGTCACAAAGGTACCCAAAAAGAGCTAGTAGAACAGCAACGAGTTCGGTGCATCATGAGCGAGTTCAAAGGTTGTATTAGCATGGTCGGTTCTAACACACGTGATTCTCTTTCTTACCCCAATAAAACCCAGACCGCCCATTTCAGCTAACATACTATCCACAACTGGCATTAATGCTTCTGGCAAGACTTTTCGAACCGTTTTAATGGCAGCCTCCCATGCCAATAATAAACTAACAATGGATAGCATGACCAAGGTTGACCACACCACTGGTTCGTGCAAAAGAATATTCACGATGCCGAAAACACCACTAGTAGGTTGTACCGTATTTTCTATTGTCGTTGCAGCAGCCTCGGCCACGGCCATTGAGGTCATGTAGTAGTGTTGCTGTTGGATTTGCTTGATATCTTTTCTAGGAGGGGTAACATATCGAAAGCTTTTGGTGGCGGGTCTTCCTGGCAGCGGCGACGAAGGATACGCAGGACAAAAAGCAGACACGGTCGCTCCATATTGGTCAAGCGATAGCCCTGTTGTCCACAGGGCCAGGACGGAAAACAAAAAGGCACTTTTACCAATAGGCCTTCCCATGATGGAACGAAGACAAGCTCTCTTACTCCTACGAGGAGCAGGATTTCTCGTCATGGCGAAGATACTCCTTCTTTGTTGTCTTCTTACTTGACTTGCTCCTCTGCGTTACCCAAAGGATGACCCAATAGCCAACTTGGTAGAAGCT
>ENA-ORBV01011671-ORBV01011671.1-microbial-mat-metagenome-genome-assembly--contig:-NODE-11671-length-13738-cov-5.964497_pt1 | contig 13738 bp, 12 predicted proteins | sample MGYA00237777_ERZ505514 | MGnify/ENA primary metagenome ERZ505514 (study PRJEB26160, sample SAMN06269048) | microbial mat metagenome | isolation source: Oligotrophic lake microbial mat | place...
AACATTTAGCACAAGGCTAAAAAGGTAACAGGTGCTAGCTCTTGGCCCCCTGAATAATTTTGGGACACGCTCCTAGCCAGATACGGGTGAATCTAGTTTCAATTTCCCATTTTTTTGATCATGCCATTGTTTAGCGATTTGCGGAACTCAAGCTTTAAAGAATGAGTCTTTGAAAATTTCTGCGGTTTTCTTCGCCGCAAATTCACGACTTTGCAATTCATGCCAACGCTTAAAATTATTACTGTGCGCGTCGACCGCTCTGAGATGTGAATGGCTCCTGGTACACTCGACTGCTTCATCAATAAGTGCTCGCACGGTTAAGTTTTCGCCTAGCTTCTTAAAGAATTTTCGTGATTGTTTCGATTGCATTTGAAAAAATCGCGGTAACATGCGGCACATTTCTATACCTAAATTGTGATCCTCAACTTCAGAATTACATAGCGACTTCGGTTCTTTCCGCTCCAGTAAAATGCAGGCTGTATGCGGATAGTTTAAGGCCGCATGCAGGAATAGTTCAACTGCTTCTTTCTCTCTGTTCAACTCATACACTGCATACCCTGCGATAAAACCTGCACTCGGTGCCAGTTCAATTTGCGCCAGCGCTGCCTTAAGGCTGAGATCCCAGTAATGAAGATTTAGATAAGCAGCGGCTCGCAGCGATTGTGCCGTCAATTGTCCGACTGCTCAGCAATCATTTTCCAATTGTTGGCAAATATCCAGAGACTCTTTGAACCGTCCGGCCTGAATCAGTGCCAGGCCAAGATTTTGCATTCCACGCATGTAAGGTCTGGTGCTGTGATCGCTCCAGTAGCTTGATTTGGCTATACGCTTGGGAAACAAGGATCGGCCATATTTAATTGTCTTCCTGAATTGTTCTAGGGCTTCTTTCGGCTTATTTTCTCTTAAATCAATCAACCCTAACCAGTTGTATCCATCTGCATATGTCGGAAAACATCTGGTCAATACATTGAATAATTTTCTCGCTTCTTCGTCTTCTCCAGCCTCAAAAAGGGAAGCAGCAATTTCTTCGATGTCGCCAGGTACCTCGCTGCTTTGAACTTCGTAGCGCCAGCAAAATGGATCACCCCGATCGAGCAGTGCATCTTCACCATCTTCATCTTTGTAGGCATGCCAATAGCGCTGGTCAAGCCTGGTGTTGATAAACAATGTCAGTGCTGCGAGATCGTCTGCGTAAGCCTGGAGCGTTGCTTGTCCGGCGGCCGAATGCTGGGGGTCAGTGATGAGCAGTTGTTTGACGAATTCGTCTAGTGCCTTGCGAAAACCGTCTTCACTTCTAGCCTGACGAAGAGGATATAGATCAGGAAGTTCGGGCATTTTTTTACGAATGTCGTTTTTTAAATTCGTCCAGTCAAATTTAATTTCGGGATTGGCGTCCTCAAGCAATTGACGGAAATATCTGGAATCTTCTTGATTGTTTTCACCAATTGCTGCCGCAGCTTCCACCTTTGAATAAAGGGTGAAGAGCTTGCGCTGGTTCACCTTGCCGGTGACCTTGTCTCTTTCCCCATGAACTATTAAAACCTGATTACCGTGGCTTCGGACAAATGGCATAAATGCCCCCTCGTGATGTGGACGCAGTATGTCAGAAGAACATTTGTTGTGCAAGGATAATTTTGCACAACAAAAAGGTAGTGACCGGCCGGATATATAAACTCGATATGGCCTGGGGATTTTTTAGTAAAAGAAAATCAATTTTTTCCACAGGCTGGGCTCCTTATAAAAGTCCACCTTGTTTATTTCTGCCAGTGCTGAAAAAATTTTTCTACGAAAGCTACAGTGGCGCGCTATATGCATCAAATATTCAGCAGTGCATTGGCAACTGCGCAAATAACCAATGGAAAAATATGAGAGACAAACTAAAACAGCTATTTTTCCAAGCCGAAGATTACCTTGAAGACGGTGAATACGCTTTAGCCATCAAGACTTACACAGCAGCTTTGAAAGAAGCGAAAAAAGGCGACGAAGAAGAGTTCTTGGCTCTAAATTATTTGGCCATGGCATACGATGATATAGATAACGAAAAGAAAGCAATAGAGACTTTCCGCGCCACTCAGCAAGTGGCGAAAAGTCTTTACGGCGATACCAGTGCGCAGTACGCGCTGGCGCTCAGTAATGAAGGAATGGTGAGTTGCAACAGAGGCAAGCTAAAAAAAGGCGAGCCCTTGCTGGATTCTGCCGTAGCTTTACTTCGTGCCTCCACAATAGAGCAATCAGCAATACTTGATCGTGCTGTGCATTCAAACGTGTATGAAGTCTATGCCAGTGCTGCTGATTGTAAAGCCAAATTAGGGAACGTGAGTGCTGCCATTGAGCTGATGCAGAGTGCCTTGAAAGCTGCAAAGGCTGGCTTTGATGCCGGCCATCCCGCCCGTATGCAAACCGCCTTTGAGCTGACAGCTCTTTTGCATAGCGTCGGCCGCAGCCAGGAGGCAGAAGCACTCTCACTCTTTGAACTCGCCTGTGGAGGGTCCGCTGACGAGATGGGCCTGGGCCTGATGAAGGCCATGATGATGGCTGAAGCCAATATATCGGCGATGTTGCAAGGCTCCGGAGCAGAGCCACTGGTATCAAATGTAGTATCGTTGTTCGGCGAACAAAAAAAATCCGATTTGGCAGCTAAGACGGGCCACTTAGTAGATCCTCCCCATGCTTATCAATTAAAAATTACACTCAAGCGAGTTAAACCTGCGACATGGCGGCGAATAGCTGTGCCATCTCATATTTCTCTAGCAAGCCTTCATGGCTGTATTCAGGACGCCATGGGTTGGACTGATTCGCACCTGCACGAGTTTAGAATCAGGGGTAATTCATTTGGTGATACCGACCAGATGCCCGACGCTAACGACGAATATGACTATAAAATTGCAGACTTTAATTTCGCTGTTGGCACCAAATTTCAGTATGAGTATGATTTTGGTGACAGCTGGGAGCATTCAATCACGATTGAAAAATTATTGGATGAAGCTGCTTACGAAGCTACAGATCTGTTCATTGCCGGTAAAGGAGCGTGTCCGCCGGAAGACTGTGGTGGCCCCTACGGTTTCACGTGCCTTCTTCAGGCTTTGCAAGATCCAAACGTCAAACGGAAAAGCCTGCCGGATTGGGTGCTTGAATATGATCCGCAGGCACTACCCGATTGCTTCCCTGAAAAGAAAACTAAGTCTCGGGCCAAAGCCAAAAAGATTCCGGCACTCAGCGCTCGCCCCTGAATTCGAGCTGCCTTCGCGGTTAGACCCGCAGGTTATCGTTGCGCTTGCCACAGCGAGTGCTCTGGCGAAAGGCACCATTAATTTCCGAATCGGTCTCTCAAGTAATCTGCGCAAAAACGCCAGAATGATCCGAACCATGGCATTGCAGTATTTCTAGTTTAATGTGTCGGACTATTTCTAGTTTATTATGCGTGGGATTTCTAGTTTAATGCGTCGAAGGATACTCTGGCTGTGCCAACACTTCTTGAGTTTTTTTGCAGAGGACAACAAATCAAATATTTTATCTAGCCATGCTCAATGATTTTTGTATCTGGCAATTGATGTTGAAGCTCCTTTATCTCTGGTGCGCTCAGAAGGTCATAAGGTATGATAAGTGATTTGATTTTCTTCAATTTTTTTAGCACAGCAAAAAACTGTTTCGAATCTGCTTTGATGTCACTGAAGTCTTCAGGGATGTTTGAAAAAAGAAGACTATTCAAATTTTCTGATTTAACGAGTGGAGAGAGTGCAGAACTCGTCGCAGACCGTCCTGCAAGGGTTAGTGTCGTAAGTGAAGGTATTTGAGCAACGATTTTCATATTGGCGCTGGAGAGTTCGCAACCACTTATACTCAGTTCTTTTAAATGTTTTGAGTGCTGCAGTGACTTGCAGAGTAAAGTAGTTGACGCTGGGCCTGTTCTGGAAATTGACACAAACGACAAGCGAGGAATCAAGCTGTTGCGTTGCAACCTGAATACTTCTACCTGACTAAGTGACAAAGATTTCAGGCTCGGAAATTGACTCGAATCAAGTAGAGCTGTATGGTCAAAACCTTCTCCTTTGAGAGCTAGTGACTTCAGCCCTGTCAATCGCGCCATATTCCTAACCAGGGCCTGGTTCGGGGCATCATAACTTCCAATTTCTAGCAGCTCAAGATCCGTTGGCCCAAACGGTTTAAGCAGGTCTGGATACTTAGCGACTGTCTCGTCGGCGTAAAGTGAGATAGATGAACATCCGGTCAAATCTATTCGACCTTGGGCAATTTTCGACAGAAGCCTTCCTCCTTTCATAAAGGTTAGGGTGCCAATACTGAAGTTTTTCGCAAACTCAAAATATTTCAATTTTTCCCCGGACACGTTGATAACACGCAAATAAGGCCCTGTGCGTGTTTTAAGGAAATGTGCTACCGCTGGAGAAGTATCAGCTGGAGAAGTATCAGCTTTTATCGAGGGCTTGAGAGAAGTTAGAAAAACATGGCTCACTGACGGAGCGGCCGGATGCTCTAGTTCCATTTGGCGGGCGGTCCAAACTAGAGCGGCCGGTGCGTTGCTCGCAATTACAAATGCAACTAAAGCTAGCAGCAGGAAACCAACACCGGCGGCCAAATACCAGAATGGTGAATTGCCTTTCTCTGTTTCATCGTAAATCGTTTCATTGCTATGCTCAGGCAGTGCCTCGTCCGTAAAATTCCGGTGCTGCTTTGCTAGATGAGGAAACCTCGTGAGATTCTTTCCTTCTTGTATGCGCAAAAGATCTAAGGACAATTCTTTTGCTGATTGATAGCGGTCATCTGGCAGTTTGGCAAGACATTTAGCCGCCACATATTCAATTGAGTCAGGGAGGCTGAGCGATGGTGCTACGTCTTTCATGTAGGGAGCGTCATCATTTTGGTGACTCGTGATTATTTCAATTGAATTTGCCCCATCGAATGGAACGAAGGTGGTTAACGCTTCAAAAAGCGCGCAACCAATCGAGTAAATATCGGTTCTAGCATCGACACTTTTTCCTGATGCTTGCTCGGGGCTCATGTAAAACGGGCTGCCAAAGATTTCGCCGGCCATGGTTAAGTTTTGATTGTGCACTGGAGAATCGAGCAATTTAGCAATGCCAAAATCGAGAATTTTGACGCTACTGCCGTCGTGTGAAGTGATAATGATATTTGCCGGCTTAAGATCGCGATGGATAACACCATTGCGGTGTGCATAGGCCAGGCCGTCAAGTATCTCGATGAAAAGATTTAGCACCCGCGGTAGTGGCAGAGCACCGTCAAGCAAAAGGGTTTCTAGAGTTTCGCCTTTGACATAGTCCATAGAGTAATAGGGCGAGGTATTTTCGTGCACGCCAAGATCGTAGACTTTTACGATGCTGGGGTGATTGAGCGCCGCAATTGTTCGTGCTTCAAATTTGAATCGCTGCCAGGTTTGTTCGTTTACTAATTCTGGCAATAGCATTTTTAAAGCAAACTGGCGCTGTAAGCCGAGATGATTGGCGAGATAAACTGCACCCATACCACCCTGGCCGATTACAGACAAAATTTGGAAGACGCCACCAATCGTGGTGCCGGGAGTTAACAAGTCACCAGTTCGGGCAGAACTATTTTTAAAAGCTGTTAGCTGAAGTTTTTTTGTGAAACTTTTGCGCTCAGCGGTTTGCCTACTTGTGCTCTTCATGCCCCGAACATCACGGCTTTTCGCCGGAGTTGCGCCACTGCAAGAACAACGCAATTCTTTAAATAGAAAGGCAGAAAACGATCCGGCGCGACGATTTTCTGGTTTAGCCTTGCCGCAGTTCAAGCAGACTTTTACATTACTCTTAGCAGATGCCTTTTTTGAAGCAGCAGAATCTGATTTTGATGCTTTGCTATTGCACTGGCAGTAATTGCCTTGAAAAAAATATGACGTGATTGAACCGGCATGTTCAGCCAGAGCGGGCTTATGACATTTAGGGCACTGAGAATCTGCCATGAACACCGGCTTGCAACGCGATTGGCAGATTATATCATTACCTTACCAGATACGTTTTACACTGAGGGCACGCCGACTGACCCTGATTTTATTTCAAAAATACTCCATCTTCAAGCACCCGACGGCGACTTTCTTCATAGCTTCTCTCTGGGCCTTCACCGTATGCGAGTTTCTTGGCTCCATAGTATTCACGAATTGCTCTGTATGCTAAAGGCGCTTCGAATAGGGCCGCCGTTCCACCAACCAGTAACCAGCCGGGTGGGCCTTGTATTAGTGGGCGCCCAGTGCCCGAGTCTCCCAAAGGTTTTGCTGTTCAGGAGCACGGGGCTTGTCAAACCACAAGCGCTCCATATCGCCACCCCTAATCTGTCCGTCTTTGTTGGTATCCAGGCGGTCGAAATTCTTTAGTAAAAAGTCAGAGAGATTTTTTGCTTTTTTATTTAGATCACTTATTTCTGCTGTGTTTCTTACACCGAGCTTGTCTGCAAATAGGGCAAGGTCTGGCAAAACTGCATCGTTTACGGCAGTATAGGTGCGGTCTTTGTCATACCTTTTTTCGCTTTCGTCTTTTACCGCTTTGAGCCGCACTTCTTTGAGATCATCTGGGTCAATGGTTTGATCTGTAGCTTCTGGGTCTGACAAAGAAGCAATGGTATCAAAATGGTCGAGTAAAAATTTAGCGCTAGCTTTTTGATTGGCTGTAAGCGAAGCCTCTCCGCTGGCAGCTTTTAGTTCTGCAGCAGTTAATGGATTTGTTTTGTCGACATTGATAGTCTCGTACATTTCTTGAAGATGCAGAGAGAGAGCATATGCTCCTGTGACCGACTGTGTCGCCTTTTTAGATTCGGCATCGTTTATAGGTTCGTGTACGCTCATTGGAAATCTCCAGTTAGTGACCTTGCAGTTGCTGCTTAGTAAATGCGCTCTACTTAAAGAGCCGGCTTTCGATCAGGCTACGACGTTGCATTTCATATCGGCGCTCAGGTCCGTCGCCGTAGTATGCTTTGATCGACTGATTGTAATCGCGAATTGCCTCAGGTGCGATCACGAGTTCTGAAAACGCAGCCACGGCGGCTCCGGGCAAGATTCCCGCCATTCCGCCGAATGCTATTGGCACCAGGCCTGGTGTCAGGCCCATAGCAAGAGTTTTTGCCAGCGCTTTTCTCTCTGCATGCTTAGCTGCATCGAAGTCGAAATTGAATGAATCAAACGGCTCACTCGCATCGAAAGCTTTGTTGAGTGCTCTGGCGTCCAGTCTAGTAAGACCGCCGTGAACATCTTGATGCACCAGCGACGACACTGCGCTAAAGCTGTCATATAACGCTTTTGCCTCGGGTACGGGTGATTTCATCGCCACGGCACGACTCATCTCGTTAGAAGCGATAACGCCGTCTTGGTTTCTATCCAGGGTTTCAAAATTATTGAGTATCCATTGCGAAATATGTTTCGCTTTTACTTGCGCATTATTTACATCATGCGAGCTTTGAACACCAATTTTTTCTGAATAAATTGCCAGTTCAGGTAGTAATGTATCTTCTGGTTTGCCCTTGCCGTGCGGATCGTTTTCTACGTTGGTCTTCAGCACCAAAATGTCGACACTGTTAAGCTGATTGTCATTTCTTCTGGTTTCATATTGGCGCGCCACGGCTTCGAAATTATCAGTCAAAAATTTAGCTGTTGCTTTTTCTTGAGCATTGAGCTGCGGGTTGTTTTGCTGTTCTTCTATTTCAGATTTACTAAATTTGTACTGATCCTTCAGGTTTAATTTTGCCGATATAGAGTCGAAGTTAGAGTCTAAGGCAATTACGGTGGCGATATTTTTGTCTGCTGCCCGTTGCCTTTCTGGTTCGATATCACTCATTTTTGCTCTCCGCCGAAAAGAAAATATGCACAATTCCATTTAACGATGCCATTGTGGCGGAACAGTGGCAGTTCTAGACCTGGAATCTAATTTTCAGGCAGGTTCCTAATCGGCCCAAACCGCCTCACTAATTGAAAGTGAGCGCGACCAATTACTCTATCTTGTTCTAGAGTACCGAAAGTTCTACTGTCATCGCAGTGCAAGTCATCACTCAAAACAAATAGCTCGCCTTTTGGCACCACGATTGCTTTTTGCTTTAATTCGCTATTCTCATAGGGCTGGTAAAACTCATTAGAGTGGTTACGACCGCGAATATCGCCAAATGTGGAGAGATCGGGACCGTCGATGGTTGCGGGATTGATAGGCAGGCGCTGGTCATTGACGAAGATTCCATTGTGGGCCTTTAGACTGATTCGATCGCCGGCCAAGCCAATTATTCTTTTTTTTTCAAAACGTCTTCGAAGGCAACACGACCACTAGGAACATGACGTTTGTTCAAATCAATAAAACGCGCATCGTGAGCATGGACGTGAATATGCGGGTGTGGAAAAGGTGGCTTGTCGGTAGCCTTGGGCTTCATCGGTTCAAGAGTTGACTGTCAATTTTTTCAGGATGCTAGTGAAATTCATAGAGCGCCTTTCCGTCGGGAACGCCCTTTTTATCTGGAGTTAGAGAGGCTATCTGGTAAAGATATTCTCTCGTTTTAGTCCGTTTTCCCGAGTGTTCATCGCTCACCACAGAAGTGAGAATGAAAGCGGAGAGCTGATAGAGTTTTGCGCCGTTGCTTGCCAGGGCGAGTGTTGGCACCAAAGCGTTGAGTCTAGTCGTCTCACCTTTGCTTGGATGATCGAAGCATTGCCATTGCGATTTAGTTAGCGTGCTGAGAGCTTTTTGGATGTTTTTCGAAAAAGTTCTATTTGCTTGTGAAACTTTGTTTGGCATATTTGGCGCTGTAACCCGTAAACGGTAAAAGCATGAGTAGGCTCATAATGTCACAGTCGTCGCGGTCTTCGTAATCACCATTTTGAAAATTAGTGATGAACTGAGCAGAGTCAATGCCAAGGCTTGCCTTGACTGTCTGATCGAAAAGATCTCGCGCCTGGTCTGTGGTTAGAACATTTACCTGATTTTTCTTCTTGGCTGTCGTTGACATAACCACCCCGAGCGCATCTGAGTTCAAGATACCTTACTCTGGCCGGTTTAACCAGTACTTTGTTGCGTTCGTTGAGCAAGGTTCAGTTGCTATATATAGTGTGGCGGTGTGACTTTGCGTGTTAAATTTTGGAATTTGGCGCAGGCTCGGGCTAAACTTTATCGCAAGAGTTCTCTGCTTTTCGCTATCCATGGCTTTGTACACGGAGCTTGTAGCACCAGTTCCGAACAACGCCTGAACGGCTTGTGATGTGTGTAAATAAGTGACACCACTTGCAGTGGCATAGTTTTAAGCACAGAAATTGCAAAAGCCGATAAAGCTGCGCTGGAGCTAGGCGATTATAATTGCGCAAATTGACTTTTAATTGCCTAAAGTACCTTATAATTGCGCAAAGATGCATTTAATTGCCTAAAGTGATTATTAATTGCGCAAAGTGGTATATAATTGCCCAAAGAGACTTATGATTGCGCAAGATGGCTTATCTCGCCATTGCTCAGAACACTAAATGATTGCGTACACAGTCAAGCTTTAGTAGGAGAGCTGAGTTATGGCCAAGCCAATACCAGAAGTAGAGCTAAAACGCATTGAGAAAGTACTGGACGCAAACCCTGACGGGGTCAGCCTTCAGTTTATTAGCGATGCCTTGGGCGACAATGCTCCCCGCCGCACACTGCAGCATCACTTGCACTATCTTGTCGAGCAAGGAAGAGCGGCAACAGCAGGCCAACGCCGTGGGATGAAATATTTCCCAGCGTCAGCACCTGAAGCAACAGAAGCAGAAACATTGCCTCTGTCTAAGGCCGCCCGGGAGATTCAAAAGTATGTTTTACAACCGCTGACGGCCCGCAAAATAGTTGGCTACAACAGGGCCTTTCTGGATTCTTACCGACCAAACAAAAGTGCATATCTTTCGGAAGAGGAGCGCGCCCGACTGCATGAAACAGGCGCTGTGCCAATGGGAGCACAGCCCGCAGGTACATACGCGAGAAAGATACTGGATCGATTGCTCATTGATCTATCCTGGAATTCAAGTCGTCTAGAAGGCAACACTTATAGTCTTCTAGACACAAGGCGGCTAATCGCCTTTGGCAAAGAGGCACAGGGCAAAGATCGTGTCGAAGCTCAGATGATCTTGAATCACAAGGATGCCATCGAATTCCTTGTTGATAATGCCGACGAAATCGGATTCAACCGGACTACCATACGCAACTTGCACGCTCTTCTGGCAAACAATCTTTTGCCGGATCCGCAAGCTGCTGGGCGCCTTCGTTCTATTGAAGTCGGCATTACGCAATCGGCCTTTCAACCGCTTTCAGTACCACAGATCATTGAGGAATGCTTCGACCAAATCTTGAATACAGCAGCGGCCATTAAAGATCCTTTCGAGCAATCATTCTTTGTACTGGTTCATCTGCCTTACCTTCAATCCTTCGATGACGTGAACAAACGCGTTTCTCGGCTTGCAGCCAGCATTCCCATGATTAAGTCGAATCTAGTTCCGCTTACATTCTCTGATGTGCCAAGGTCCGTATACACGCAAGCAGTGCTGGGTGTCTACGAACTGAACAAAATAGAATTACTTCGGGACCTCTATCTGTGGGCATATAAGCGCTCAGCTGAACGATACGCTGCAGTTCTGCATTCACTGGGCGAACCAGATCCGTTTCGTCTCAAGCATCGAGACGGTCTTCGCCAGGTCATCGGTACTATGGTCAGAGAACAATTCGATCGTGCCGCAGCTTTCAAATACCTGGAAACATGGACGGCAAAAAATTTAGCAGAAGACGAGCGTGATCAGTTTCAACGTGTCTCCGAAGACGAGATTCTTGCTTTGCATGAAGGAAATTTTGCTCGCTACCAAGTGCGGCCTTCAGAGTTTGAGGCATGGCGAGTAGTTTGGGATCGGAAGTAATTCTCGCTGGTGGATTTTCAATGAACGTTTATTGAAACTACAAATCACCCTTGCTCTTATCGATCGCACGAGTTTTTTCAATTTTCTCTATTCGCAAACTTAAAATACTGGCTCCAAGACCAACGAAGACCAGAAACAATAATACAGACCAAGCCTCGACTTCATACCCGGACAAACCGAATAAACCGTCCTTGAATGCTTGATGCACAAAGCGCTGAGTTATGAGCGCACCGATGGCGAAAACCAGAATGAATGTGACGGTAGCCTTTGCGTTGAGCTCAGCAGGTGACAAATCCTGCTTACTTAAAGGGCGGATGGCAGAGTCGGCCTGCCGAAGGCTCACAGAACTTACCGGTTCAATCGAAGTCAAAGAGATAGCTTCGAGTTCAGACATAAGAGAAGCAATTGTCTGATATCGCGCGTCTGGTGCCTTAGCGATGCAGCGGAAAATAATCTTCTCTAAGCCTCTGGGAAAACTCAAATCTGGCCGGGCGATGGCAAATGAATTAGGCATGGTGCTCATGTGCTTGTTCATGGTTTCAAAAGCAGTTTTGGCAGCGAGAGCTGGTTTACCGGTCAGCACTTCGTACATCACACAGCCAAGTGAATAGACATCTGATCGCTCATCTGCGTCTTCTTCTAAACACTGCTCAGGGCTCATGTATAGCAAGCTGCCGAGCAGCTCTCCTGTCTGTGTCAGTCGAAGAACTGTATCGCCAAGCATTGGCATCATCTGGGCGCAGCCAAAATCAAGCACCTTGACGAAATCACTGCCGTCCGCCAGCGTAGACAAAATAACATTTGATGGTTTTAGATCTCGGTGAATCACACTTCTTTCATGAGCAGCCGAGAGAGCGGCACAGATTTGGAAAAAGATGCCAATTGCACGATCAGCTGGTAAATAGCCGACCCGATTGAGCACATCTGATAATGTCTCTCCATCAGCGAATTCCATAATCAAATATTGAGTGCCATCAGTTGAGACTGCGTAATCGTAGACAGCCGCGATATTGGGATGACTTAAAATCTTGGCAGATTTTGCCTCTCTCTGAAACCGACTCAATAAACTCTCATTGACAGCAAGGTGCTCATGCAAAACCTTGATAGCAACAGTTCTCTGCTTCTCGCTATCAAGGGCTTTGTAAACGGAGCTTGTAGCGCCCGTTCCGAGCAACGATTGAACGGCAAAGCGGCCATCAATGACCTTGCCAATCAACTGGTTTTGAATGGCATTCTCAGCGAAAATCTTGACTGGGTCCATTTTCTCTTTGAGGTCTGGAATTTCTGGCGATTTGCTCGTTTCGTCTGACAACTTAACTTCTATCTCTTGGGCGAAGCAGGCCAGTATACTTCAATCTTGACCACGCTGTTCCAAGTAGATGAAATGGCACATCAGTGATTAATCCATCTTGTGAATACACCTGACGTGTAATCAGAGGGCTAGCATCGAAAACGCCAGTTTCAACTTTTTTGATTTCAGTTTGAAGCATTGCCGTCAGAATGCGGGGTAGATGCGTTGGGCGAATCTTATCTAATCCAAACTTGTTATTTTCAGCAGCTGCTACTCTAAAAACTACGATTTTGCCTTTTTCAGGCATTGCATATGGTGCCCCATCGCACTCTAAACATTATTGAATGTAGCACCATCTGGGCATTGTCTACATCAGACAGTTTTGGGATGAAGAATGCCAGCTTGCACAATTCACCATCCACTGTATGCAATTTTAGCAAAATGCTTTTAAAGCCTGCTTCTTTCAGCCTGGCGAGAAGCTCGGATGCCATGCTACTCTCCGCCGCGATTAAGCCAAACTCCACTTGAGTGGCCAGGGTGTGATAAACACGTGATAAATGTGAGTCCAAACCGGCCAGGTGCTCATAATCAAGCCAACTGTGCCACTCAAGACACTGGTTAGGCTGGTTCTTTTTAGATAGGTTAAAAGTCAATTTCAATACCCCGCTTTAGCTAAATTTATAAAGCGCCTGCAAGCTGAGAAACTCAAATTGGCGCTGTTTTTACTTTAGCACATGACTGCAGCCGCCAGTCTGAGTCGACTATTTTCATTGCTCATCTTTTTTCATTGCACTCCTAAGTGCTCTTAGCCGCTCAGCTTTTTTTACATTTGCGCAACTTGGGCAACCACTACCTAAAGTGACTCGGTTAGTGACTAGTGCATTCCAAGCATAAGAACAGAGAGAACAAAGCCACCACTTTTTTTCCGTTGAAGAAGCACGCACATCTGCTGCAGTCTCGGTTCCATTCAGAACAGGGTGCCATTCGAGAGCGAGTTCAGGATTTAGAGTCGCTATGACATTTGTTACCGACGTTTTATGATTGCCACAAAACGGACAGCCTGAGTTCGCCCTGACGCGAACTTTAACAGCTGCTTGCGGGGCCATGCTCACATTTCCACCAGGCTTTGAAATGACTTCCAGGTGCGACCATGTAAGGCGTTTTATCGCCATTTTTTTCTGGATGCCATTGCGCGGCATAGTGTGGGTGAGACTGAAACAAGTTATTATCTTCCCCTCCTTTCTTATTGTTGCAATAGGGACAGCGACGACTGGCATCCATGTGGCGCCGGCATGCGGCTACCCACGTATGTTTTTTATTTTTTGTGCAACGCCAGTGAACCCTGCACCCCTGAGCTAATGCATAGGGGCTGATACCGACGTTTTTCTCTTTATCAAATTGCTGAAGAGCTAGTGGCTGTTCTCTCAAATCAATGGGGCTTCCTAAATTGCATTTTCGGCATCCATTACCGTTGCTCGTGCGGCCTCCAATCGTGGCAGAATACTTGTGACCTTTCGGACAGATCCAGAAAACTTTCTTTTGAGAACCATATGTGACCTGGTCTGCAC
>ENA-ORBV01011672-ORBV01011672.1-microbial-mat-metagenome-genome-assembly--contig:-NODE-11672-length-13738-cov-5.560867_pt1 | contig 13738 bp, 9 predicted proteins | sample MGYA00237777_ERZ505514 | MGnify/ENA primary metagenome ERZ505514 (study PRJEB26160, sample SAMN06269048) | microbial mat metagenome | isolation source: Oligotrophic lake microbial mat | place...
ATTTCATGGTGTTGGTCTTGAGATTGACTGGCTCCAGTCTTAAGACTGGAGTTACTTTTCTTGTCAGTCTTGTGACCGGATCCAGTCACCACTTTGCTTGTGACAGGTCCAAACGATGTTCAGGTTTTGTGTGCGACAAAGGATGTGCGAGCTCTGCGTTTACAGTACCTCGAGTGAGTCGTGCGGCAATGATTCTGATGACACTCGCTATCACCAACGGCTAGTCGTCATCCTTCTCGTTCGAGTCTCCGAATTCCCATTTTTTGCTTTTGTTTGTTTTTCGCCCCCATACAGCAACAGGGCACGCAACAATAGTTGAACAGGCGATCGGAGGTCGTCAGCACTGAAGGACAACAAAGATCTTGTTGCATTTACCGCACAACCCCCTCTCCTTTGCTATAAAGAAAATCTCTTGCCTAGCTATTACAGTAAACTCTGTCATCGTCCACAGCCTACCACAATATGTTGACCAAAGACCAAGACCTTGATGATGATGATCTCCCTACAACAATCATGCCAGCAGGACTTCCCCAAGTGGCCCCCAAACGAAGAAGTTTGGCCAAAGATTTAAGTGGTTTGTTTCGTTTGAGCACGGAGGCTGTCCACAAAACAACAGAAGTAGTGGAGGCCCAACACTCCCGGCTAGATTGGTTTGGCAACCTTTTATTTTCGGACAAAGGCCAGGACAAGGCCCGCAATCCCATTGCCGCCATGGTATACAATTCCATCTACAAAATCAATGGGATGGTCGGAACCAGTATGGAATTTGTCGTGTCCAATGTACTGGAACCGTTGTTGGGCGAAGAGGCTCCTTCCCAACGAAAGGAAGCTGCCATTGCCATTTTGAATGGAGTTGTGGGAGATTATTTAGAAGCACAACACAATCCATTGGCCATAGAAATGCAGTGGCGGACACTGGAGGACAGTGCTACTTCGACTACTGCTACTACTTGTAGTAGTAGTAGTTCGACGAAAAAACATTATCTTCTCTTGATTCATGGCTCTTGTAATTCACCGCATGATTGGTGGCAAGAAGGACACAATCATGGCATTGCCATCTCCCATGAATTGGACACAGAAGTGGAACCTCTTTTTCTACAATTCAATACGGGATTGCACATTTCCGAAAATGGAAAGCGATTGTCCCAGGCCATTCAGCAATTGGTAGACAACAACAACTCGCCAGCGTCTTCGGAAATTCACATTAGCATCATTGCCCATTCCATGGGTGGATTGGTCACCCGCAGTGCCTGTTATTATGCTTCCCAAGACGAAGATAATGACAATACATCAACGTGGATTCAACATTTGGATCATCTCATCACGTTAGGCACACCTCATCATGGTGCCATTTTGGAACGAGGGGGGAAACTTGTGGATGCTGTGTTGGGTGCTCATCGCTTTACCGAACCCTTGTCTTGGTTGGGAAAGATTCGTAGTGACGGTGTCATGGATTTGGGTTATGGCAATGTGCGAGACGAAGATTGGTCGGGACACGACGACCACACTGACCATCGCCAACCAACACCGCTGCCGTCGCATGTGCGCACTCTGGCGATTGCCGCAGTCAAGGGAGATGCCAATAACAGGGCCATTGGCATGATCCAACATCTTCGAACCGATGGACTAGTGACCGAAGACAGTGCCTTGGGTCGTGGACATGCTGCCAATCCAGAATTGAATTTGGTGTTCCAAGAACACGCCATCTTTTACAATCTGGGTCATATTGGACTCTTGAGTAGTTTGGAAGTGTACAAGACGATGCTTTGCTTTTTGTCAAGTTAGTTAAGCTCATCGTTCGATGCGGTGCAACGCGGTAGGTTCAAACAAGTGGGAATACAGGGAATCAGTCAACCTATTGTTCAGTCCCTGCGGCATCTGTCGACGCTTATATGATGGCCACATGATTGATTGATCTCGCTCACCCGTCGCCGCGAGTTCCCATTGACATTCTCCTCATAGCTGGAGCTGAAAGCATTGAGAGTTCCTTCCTCCTGCGAATTGAGGCGCTAAACCGCTAGATTTGCTTCCTTCGCAGTCTTCGGCCTCAAGGAACAGAGGTTCCAAGTCATAGCAGCCAACACAGTTGATGCCAACGTGGAACTTTGAAGAAAGAAATACGAACTGAATGCTCACATGGATGCTGGTACTTCCCTTGCATAAGTTGGAAACACAGTTGAAGACGGCCCAAGCCTTGCCACTGTAGATATAACTTCTTGCTCACACTGTCATCTGAGATACGTGGCGGGGTTGAGTCAAATCTACTCTTTCTTTCTTCTTGGCAACCTAAGACATACCACTAGATAGCTCCAGTCGAAAACAATAAGTGTGTAATCAATGATGCTAGTCACAGTCTTAAGGTCTGACTCGCAGAAGCTTTAATTATTATTTGGACATGGTTTTTCTAACTACCGCGACAAAGATTATACTAGTGCATGAAATCAAGGGATCAAAATAATAACTCTTTTTGCTACTCTTTATTTTAAAATGAGTATGGGTAGCATTCCCGACGGAGCATTTCGAACTGATCAGTCAACAGAGATTACAAGCCGACGGAGCCGCCGCAAAGAGGAACACATAAATATTCTACCAATGAATGGCAAGGCTTTTACAACTCCGGGACCGTGGCATTCGAGATAATGTCAAGGGCATCCGACGGAGAATAGTATCCAAAGGCAAAGATCAAACCACTCACAATGGTTGCGCAGAAAAAGAGAATTACCCATCCAAGGCACACACGCAGAAGAAACATCCAATCAATATTATTCGTTCCACCAACTAGACCAACTCCAGTGACCGCACCGACAATGCACTGCGTAGAGGATACAGGGATCTCATTGAAGGAAGCAGTGACGACCACAAGAGAGGCGGAGAGCTCAGCGATAAATCCACGCGAAGCCGACATTCGCGTGAGCTTGAAACCAAGGGACTTCATCACTCTGTAGCCGTACAAGAGGAGACCCAAAACAATGGCGAAACCTCCATAGGCTAGGACCCACTTCTGGACTTGTGCTTTGGATTCAACAGTTCCGTCACGGTAGATCTGGATGATGGCGCTGAGGGGGGCAATGGTATTGGATACATCGTTGGCACCATGAGCGAATGAGTTAAGGCAAGCGGTGAAGACCTGAAGATAGTTGAAGAGTCCTTCGGCATCAGGATCAAACTTTTCAGCGTCCTCCCAAATCTCTGCTGCACGGGCGCTCTCAACCATGGACTGTGCATGAAGGTCTTGGTCGAAGGTATTTTGGGCAAACTTTCTGTACGCATGTTTGACGATATCCTCGTCGTATGCGATGGCTTCAGTAGCGGTTGGTACCGGTTCTTTGTAAATCGTACTGGGGGTCGCAACGGTCTTCGTTTCCTTGGTGTCCGTGTGATATTCCTCCTCAGAATCGTCTTCCTTCAGCAACTTCTTCTTCTGGTAATTTTCCATGTACGTGTCGACATCAATCTCTTCAATTTGGTCTTGACTGTCAGCTTTCTCAAGGGCGGCACTAATGTTATCGTGGGCAGTAGCAGCAACGTTTTCTTGCTCAAGGCGTCTGGCCATCACCCTCTTTTTGGCAATGGGGCCGAGGAAAAAATGCCAAATCATACCGCATCCAAAGCCAACGGCAAGTGAAATGGGAAGTACAACATACCATTTCAAGCCATCGTGAAAGTCTTTGTAGTTGGAACTGCCCTTGAAAAGAACATAGAACAAGTCAAGTCCAATACCGAGAGTGAGGACAATCGGAAAGGTCAAGTTTGCTCTCTCGAAGGCATGTTCACTGTGCAAAACAAACTTCCTGAGCAGAAAGAACAAGATGGAAGAAACAGTTCCGGAAAGGAGTGGGGAAATGGCCCAGGACATGAAGATCTTCCCGGCCACGTCCCAATGGATGGATCCGAACCCCTTGGCGGCAATAGAGAAACCCATGATGGATCCCTGTTTTGAACAGAAAACAGAGATAAGGCGCAAGGAGTTAAAAGGGAGCAGGCGTTGATGTTGTTACCCGGTTGGCCCGACACGAAACATGTTAGCTCGAACTTACCACAATATCATGGGTGGTAGACACAGGCATTCCCAAGTGAGTAGCAATGAACAACATAATATTGGCGCCCAAAAGTGCAGTGAACATTCCAAACATGAGAACCTCTGGTTCGTCTTCGTAGAGGTCGGTATCCACAATCTTGGAACGAATGGTACTTGTTACAGAAGCGCCAAGGAAAAAAGCTCCACTAAACTCGAAGACGGCAGCAATCAAAACCGCTTGCTTGAGAGTGACGGACTTGGCGGCAACGCTCGGCGCAAAAGCGTTCGCCACATCGTTTGCTCCAATGAAAAACCCATACGCAAAACCAAGTATACCACCGCATACGGCGATCCAAAGGTACTGGTCCATAGGCATGGTGAAGAGATTTTTTGAAAGAATTACTTTGTTTTTCTTTTTGCGTGCAGCAAATTGATTTTGTGAGATCCAAATGAGCTCTCATTTTTGATCCCAGCTGATGCTTCTCGCAGAAGCAGCTGCCGTAGGTAGGAGTGTCCCTCTTTGGTTCGCATGGAAATCATTGCATTTTCCTCTCATTTGTTGATTGACCTTCAAAATTGAAAGATTCCTTCCGTGAGACAGCGTGACGCTAAGGTGTCTTTTTCGAAGCTTGTACTAGTACGACGTACTACTAGTAGGACGGAAGTGATTTCTAATCTTGACGGTTTATAACTTCGTCAAAAGATTCTATTGCGGAAGCTAAAACGATCCATTCGTCCCCAAGACAAAGAAAGCTCTACTACACTGTGTCAATGAGTTGAGCGAAATCGTTTCTTACTATGGTTTTACTGTAGGATCTTGCTGCACTTCCCGTCCACCCAAAAAGGAAGATTCACCACTCCTTAAAAAAATGAGAAAACCGTGAAAAATGACACCTCTGCGAAAAGGAAGTCCGCCTTGCGGAAGAAAGGCTTCCGGCATCTGACAGCTGCTTTCTTTGCAGAACACGCTGCACTTGTGCTACATAAAACGTACAGGCGCCGTGCAGCTGCAGTACAGCTGGTACAGTACTGAAGGCGTTCGACCCCAGCTGGTGTCAAAAGTCAAAACAATACTTAGTCGTAGTATAATCTCAGGGTGTTCGACAGAATTTATGGCCTTATCCGGCGAAAACAACACCTAACTATCAGAAAAATACTGATTTGGTATGACACGTCCCACCCGGGACCAAATTTGACAGGACTCCTAGCAGTGTAGGCCACGAGACTTACATGCGATCGAGCTATTCTTCATGACTGACGCACGAATGGCCAAAAAGGAATCCCGAATGAACAATAACACGTGTAAACAACTAGTCAAAAGTGTTGCATTCATGCAATCTTCTATGTAGTTCAGTCTTTCTTGATCAAGTGTCAAAGCAAGTGACGGCCTGTCAGGCATTGTGGCAGCTGCATTAGTGGGTTTGTGTGATGGAGAGGCGAATTGTGTTAGTCTGGAGTTTTTCAGTCAGTGGAGAACCAAACTGAGCGCCGGCAATTGTCTCACCATTCTCACCGGCTGGCGACTGAATTATTCATCTGGCTATCTGAAACAGTTTGTTCCTAGGCTTCAAGCCATCCGGCTGTTGCTCCAGTCATCCGGCTGTGTTAATCATTGGAAAGGCCGACAAGTGAGATGCGGATTGACATGGAATCAAAATAAGGATGAAGTTAACACAACAATCAACAACAAACTTACTTCAATCATCGGTCGTCTTGAATTCAGCCTCGGATTGAATCAAGAAAGACTTGTGTTCGGCAGCCTTGTCAACAGGCATGGCGTCTTCTTCAATCAACCTTATGGTTTCCAGCCGATGCAGTAACGATTTTCGGAGTGGCATCTTGTTGTGCACTACGCTAAAAGCTACAGGCCAATTATAGGCAAATTAGGGTATTGCAGTTGGGCATTGGTGCCTGGTAATTAAGTTGCCATTGGCGAAATCGGATCTCCGTGAATGCATCCTCCACATTTCTCTTGATTGTTGCCTTGGTGCACAGCATCAAACCTGTCACAGCGGAGGTCATGTGTTGCTGCTTCGTTTGTTGGCTCATGTTTTGCTTTTTGCATTTCGATCCTTGGTCATCCACTTTGAGCTTCTTGACATCAATCCTTTTGTTCTTGAAGTGTCCTTGTTTTGTGATTGCATGCAACAAGGTGTTGAACCTCTGATCACACTTTCGGTCTACTTGAGTTTCCCTCTGTGCGTTGTGTGGCTCAGTGCGATCTCTCGCCGACTGAATGATGGCTAACATCTTCTTTTTATTCGAATCCTCCCTCTCTTTGCCGAGTGACGCACTTGATCTTATCACGGCTAGGCATGTGCGAATTTGCTCGGATCGATCAGTTGCAGACACGTTCTTGGCTTCCTTCACAGCAGTCTCAACAAACTGAGTGTGAGACGCAAGCGGAAGGTATGTTGAGTGCATGTGCCATCGCCATGCCCCAAGATGTCCCTCTTGCTCGTCATAGTTGAACAATCTCAAATCAACTCCACTTTCAACCAGCTGAGCGGCATGCCTTGTGTGCGGAGAATGCTCGCCATTTGTTTCAGCAATGTCTCGTAGCTGACTCCGGAGAAACCTATCGAACAGGTTTAATTTAATCTCTTGATCATGCACTGCTGATTTTAAAAATAATAAATCCAGAGAGCCGCATTTCATTCTTGACGATGGGATCCGATTCGAACTTTGGCATGGGCTTGTCAAGGATGGCTGCTGCAACGACTTGAGCTATTGGACGTTCACTCATTAACACAGCAGGGAGCAAACTCGAACCAATCCACCTTTGAAAGTGTTTGATAAGAGAAGCATGTGACGCGTTGAGAAAGACTTGCAGTTTCTTCTCGTGCCGCTCGACATCAGCATCCCTGGTGCTGTTGTCTTTCGGCAACCTCGCAACCGCTTCGTGGCAATCTTCCATTTTGTGGCCAGACGCAACAATGTGCCGGAGATCCTTCTCCATTGTGTAAAAGCGAGTAGCCATGTGATGCGATTGGAAGCCATGCACATCCGTGAGATCTGTGGACGATTGAAGCCAATCGAGGTGTGGGTTCATGTGTGCTTTATGGTAGCACCGAATTAAAGTTAAGTCGATGAAATTTTCTTGATCAGCCATCATTGCAAAGAGGTCCGAAGCAACACCGTGTGGTGTAACAGTCGATTTGTGCATGTTGACAACCGTTTGACATGCATGAAACAACACCAAGAAACAATCGAAGGTGCACAATGCTCCGGAGCCAACCGTCCACCAACGAGAAAGGATTGGCTGTTGCTGTTTGGCGAGTGTTGTGCCCTTATACTTGCCACTCGGATCAGCTTCACTTGCATTGAATTTCGAATGAAACAAGAGCACCTTGTTGTAGGACAGTAAGAAAGCATTGCGGTTACGGTCCGCAGCACTCATGGTGTCGATAGAGGCTTCATTTGTTACAGCCACCGCAGGATCATAGTTAGCAACAAAGACACTTGACTTGTGCAGCATGTGTCTCCATTCATCAACATCAATTGATTCTTGTAGACGGTAGACAGAGTGAAGTAGCTGCATCGCGTTGACTTTATCCAATGCTCCTGTACCAAACGCAGTTTCGACTGCACTCTTGAGTCCGACTTGATGTGAGTAGATCGTGCAGTTAGCAATTAAGTGCTGGTCATCTGGAACGCAACTTTCGCGTTGCTTTAACGCGTTGTGGAGACTCTGAAGTGTGCCACCACCTCCGGAGTCTGTTGTTTGGCCATGAAGCAGATGCGAGTTCTTATCGTCTTCAAGATCCTTTAGTTTGCCGATGCTTGCTTCAATGGCTACAGCACACTCTTCCGAGGTCCCTCCGGACGCATCGATGTCAAGAAGATAAGTAGCAACTCCTCCGGTACGTTTCCACTTGGATAACACCTTGGCAAAATGACCAATGCCTTTCTTGTTTCCTTTGTCTGCAGCTACACATATCCGCTGTTGTTTTAACTCATGGCCAAGCATGATTGTGTCGCGTGCAGCCTGATGGATTGTAAATTTCCAAAACGACCAATTGGAAGGAAAAGAGGTTGCCACGAGTGGTAACTCAAGTTTATCAAACAGTCCAGTGTCATGAAAGAATGCCAGAAACACTATAGGAAAAAGAAATTGAGCTGCCGAGTTTGCCAGTGCTGGACAAGCTGACATAGCAATCGCCCAAAGACCTTGTGAGAACATGGTTGTTGCCGTGTGTTGCTTTTGCTGAAGTTTGTTTCGGATACGAGACAGTGTGTTACTGTCATTCCACCATCGATTAAGGTCAGCAGTAAGAACAATTGAATGTGTTTTCGGAATTCCGGAAACAGCAACGGATCGCCCAAAACTCCTCACGGTGTCCTCGTAGAGGCGAACTTTGCTTTTTGTTGGTTCGTTTTCTGGTGTCAATGCATTTGTTGTTGTTGTTGGTGTTGTTGGTGTTGGAGACGCGAACGCAATTTTGGTTGGTTTGGGTAATGGCTCATCGAAGGCTGCATCGCAATCAATGTTCTCTTGTTTTGACATCCATGCCTTTATAGCTTGTACATGGCCCTTCTTGGCAGTGCTAACCTTGGCAACATCCCGTTTCCATCCCTGGTAACAAACATAACAATCGGATGTGTGCGAACTCCGATCTTTTTTGCGAGTCGATCCATCATACAAAATGCAAGCGGAACACTTTAAGTTGGTGGGCAATTTGTCAATGTCACAGCAAGTGTTCCAATTGTGAAGTCGAGGGGATGCACGTTGTCGTTTTGGAGGGGCAGGGGTAACGTTGTTGCCGTCATCGTCGTCATTTTGATGGGCATCATTTCGCTCTTTTTGATTATTTCGAGTGTGTTTACTCATAGTGACACGCAGCACGACTGACACACAACACAGCAGCATCAGTCTAGAACCGTTCAAATGCAAGCAAGCAGGCTAATCCCTTGTGTGCATCACATTGCATAGAGATTAACTGTCGGTTGGAATGATCTTTGGGACTTTGTTTGTGTTTGTTCTGGATGGAAATTTCCATACAAAATGTGAGGTTAGTTTCACTAGCAGCACCAGTGCTGCGCTGGTCTGTCCATCATCACTAAGAATTCCGGAGAAAGTCATTAACGGCTCTTGTGCCGCCAGCCACCCGGTTTACACATGTTTTTTGCACCTGTTCCACCCGGCCGAACATACAAATCTGCGCCTCATAACCTGATATCAGACATCAAAAACAGACTTAGGGGTGCCACTAATTTCACTTAGTAGATAGCTGATTAGCGTGCATCCTTTTGCACGGTAGCTCTGTTAGATATGCAGCTAGCTTAGTTTATAAAGCATGCACACTAATCGAAGATTTAGGTCTCCAACTAGACGTTAACAATAGCTAGTTAGTGTCGCGTAATTTGTGTTGTTAAAGATGTATCGATAATGCACGACTGAAAAGCTCAAGTGCGCACGAACTCGCGCACTGCAGTCCACGTTTGTTGAAGTGTAACTGCAACAATGCGTGTGCTGCACCCGCGAAGCGAAACCAGAGGAGAACGGAGAAAGTGTGAGACTTGTCAATTTTTTGCTCGGAGTTCATGTGCGTCCGCGTGCTTTTTGCCAGATCTTTGGATCTTGGCCCATTTGATTATTTGATCGGCCATGATCACGACATCGTCGATTGTGAGTCTAACGACTCTGACATCAGTCAACCATACCTTCGTCCTGCACTGAGGACTACCAGTACTACTCAACTGCAACTGAATACTGTAGTTTCGTATTTCAGGTCCAATAAATTACCATCACAATTACGCGTTCCAATTCAACTCCGACAAATTTCTTCTTCTACATACTAGTCAACAATCTGCGAAAAAATATCCGAGGCAAAATGAATGTGAAATATGTGTCCGCCATTTTCATCTTGCTTTGGAATGGAGCCAGTGCCTTTTCCCTAAACGCCCAGAAGACCAGGCTGCCTCTAGTATATTGTGCACATCCACAAGAAAATGATTCTCCATCGATGAACGAATGCAATAATCATGATATCCACGTGTTGACATCCTCCTCCTCTCGTCGGCACTTCTTTGCTCAGACCGCTGGTGTCGTGACTGCGACAACTCTACCAGGAGTCATGGCTGCGAATGCCGACCCCTCGATTGTCTCTTCCATTCAAGGTCCGATCCAAGACATACTTGCTCCAGGACATTGGTTGGGACAGCTGATTGGTATTAATTCCGCAACCAAACAATGGAAGTTTCCCCACGCTCCCTCATCCTCCGTGGTCAGTCAAGCACTGGTGAATGTGTTGACCGACTTGACACCCCAAGAACGCGCGGCACTCTACATTCCCAATTTGGAAATTACCCGTGCCGATGCGACCAAAGTACATGTCCGAACCTGGACGAAAAATGAATGGCTCGACTCGTTGGATGTTTCATTTTCGGTTTCTGCCTCGGGGGGGACCATGGCCAAGGCTAGTTTTTATGCGACGGGATTTCTTCCCACGTCTATACCGGGAGCACCTTTGCTCAATATTGGATTTGCATGGTTTCCCTTTGCGTCGCCTGGACCGCGGGGTCAAATGCTACAGGATTTTCGACTCAACGTCTTGGAACGTCTCGTCAATGAACGACTTGCTGCTGACACAAAGATTAATATAAGAATGTAATATTCTGTTTTACGATGACATACAATCAATCTTTCATTAACACTAGCTAGGCTCCAACAGACTGGATATCTTTCATTTACCACCATAGACGCATATTTCATAGAGACCAATACAAATCTCTCTTTCCTACGAAAGGAGGTCGCCAACGGAATTGCTCTGGCCATACATACGCCTTGGTGGATGACCTGATGAGGGGCCAACGCCGCATCAGCATCCATTGTTATCACAAAAAGGTTGTTGATTCATTTTCTGTTACATTGGGCGACCCCCTTAGTGATGGTAGGAACTTGGGCGTTTTCATCCGTCTTGATGTTGACACGAGAGTACAATTTAAAAAAACTCTGTTTTGCACCTCAAAATTACGCACAATGTTTGCCAGCAGAGTTTCCAGCTTGGGAAGGACGAACGGGAACAGGAATTATCACACACATACACTCCTTTCTTTCTTCGTAAGAGGAAGGGACTCTCGAGAATGGATGAGACAATCGAGTCAGTCATGCAGGATGGAATCAATCTTCAATGATGATTTTCAAAACTTGAATTGTTTGAGCATTCCTTTGGCCATTTTGCCGCCCATTCCCGTCGACAATAGCTGCTGTGCCCCCTTGGCCATGGCTTGACCCATTTTCCCTTTGCCAAACATGGCAAAGAGTTTGTTGAAATTAAAGGTGTCTTCAATTTCCATGCGACTGTATTTTCCATCGGCCTTGTAAATATACGGCAAATCCAGAACCGTTCCCGAGTGACAACAATCATACAAGGCCACAACGTGAACACCGGGAGGCAAAGCCTTGACAATCATATCGTTTAGGTCATCATCAAGAATAATCCCGGCCGACTGAAAATCCAAAGGACATAGAGCTTCATCATAGCCATCATCTTCGTCACCACTCACGTCACGAACTTTGGTGCCGTGTCCCGAATAATGAAGAAAAATGGCATCGCCCGCTTGACTCTGGCTGACAACCTTGCGATAAGCTGCCAAAATATTAGCTTTGGTGGGTGATTGGTGATCCCCATCATCCACTAAGACCGTGACATCTTCATCTTGAAATCCATAATAATCTTGAATGTAATTGTACATGTTAAAGACATCATTGTGACAGCCACTCAATTGTCCGTTTTGTCCGACATAATTGATTCCAATCAAAACCGCGCGTCGAGTACCAGGTAACGTTTCTGGCACTAGATTGAATTTGGTATTCATATCGATGGGTTGTGTCGACGATAATTGTGGAATTTGAGAAAATCCTTTTTGTTTTAAAAAAGTGCGCATTTTCGTCATGACTTGAACAAAACTAAATTCTTCGAACGGAGTTTGTTCATCTTCATAGAGTACATTGAGCAAACAAGCCGTACAAGCGCCACCGGCACGTCCTTGGGGATCGGGCAATTGAAATGCGGCCACGTTGGAAACATCGGCGGACGTTTGTTTGTCTTCACACCCCGAAATCATCCAAATATCGGCTTGTAGCGCCTTGGGTTTGTTTTCTTCAAATTCTTGACGTTGACGGTCATTGAGGAATCCCATGGTTTACTTGCTTATTTGTAGTTCGTTAACTGTTGGTCTGTTGCCAATTTGTTGCTAAGTTTAATGTTGCGATTTATGAATGTATGTTTGCCAAGGGAAAAGTGCTATCTTGCAGGTTCATCACCGATACACATTTAAGTGCAATAGTACGAGTACTTAACTACAACTAGCTAGAGTCGTATTGTAATAGGCCATAACAGAAGTTATTGGTCTGTCTGTGTAATGCTGGTGCTACGTCGTACATGCTGTATCGATCTTGCCTCCCGTGCAGAATTGAGTCTTGCTAAATCAATTCGTGCTGGTCCTCCCTTCCGTTCTTCATCAATGCAACCTTCATCAAAATGATAATGGTGAGTGGAATTGAAGTTTGGTGTTATCCCTTTTCTAACAGCTTCTGGAGCACCCAACTTTTGTTGTTATGTGCTGATGGAGTAGCTGTTAATAACAGCAATACGCAATTGAAGCTGCTACCAGCAGACCAAACAATCACAAAAGTTGTCTTCCTGGCACAATCTTCTTCCATCAAAGCAAGACAAACTCACAAGTTTCATCTTGACTTCATGCTGCTATGAGCAAATTGCAAATTGCTGAAGGACATTATGTTAAGCAATTTATCATTTTGGAGAAAACAAACAAATGTCATCATGTCATTGGAATTCAGCTTCGGCAGCACATTGTGTCATTTTGAACCCCTGAGTGATGCTGCAACGAAAGGACACTTTTGTCAGTCCAATTCTAGCACTTCAAGGAGTGCGCTTCATCAGTGTCACTCCTCCACATTTTTACAACTCACCTTGCACGATAAAAAAAGAAGTGCAGGAGCAACCAAATGCATCATTGTGATGAGTCATTCTTTATCATTTGAAAATGCTTGATTCTCAGGATCGAATCTACAAACAATGTGTGACACATTGCTACCCAAATTGCAAGGCCTACAACTCCAGTCTAAGGCATTAACACATGATTGCATAGACAATGCCACCAGCACTGTCCACACAAAAGCACATGTTGACAGCACATTTGTAAAAAAACACACACACACATTGCAGTGCCTTTTTAGTCACCGCAGATCTAAAAAATTAACACTTTGAGTGCCACTTTGATAAAACAACTCAATTTTGTTTGGCTACAAAGAAATTAACATCAATGCTAGCTTGTCATGCTGACAACAACACAAGTTGTGAACTGCTCAAATGAACGCTTTGAATGTGCATCACGGTGAAGACATTTTTAGAGGCGCCCAAAACGTCCAAACTGGTTTGCACTTAAGCATTCCAGTGTCAACTACCCAAAATGACATGTCAATAATCAACATGATAGCTGACATGTGTCAGCTAGATAGCAGAGTTAGTGATGCACTTCCAGTCCCTGTTGTGACACCATCCATAACTGAAACGTGACTGGATTCGATTCACCATGGGACACATAATCACTGTTCTTCATGATTGAAATTCAATCCCACTTTGACATAAGCTCACTAAACTGTTGCGGTAAAGTGACCTGCTAGCTTCTGGCTCTGTCTCTTATACACATCTCCGAGCCCACGAGACTAAGGCGAATCTCGTATGCCGTCTT
>ENA-ORBV01011677-ORBV01011677.1-microbial-mat-metagenome-genome-assembly--contig:-NODE-11677-length-13735-cov-5.982501_pt1 | contig 13735 bp, 8 predicted proteins | sample MGYA00237777_ERZ505514 | MGnify/ENA primary metagenome ERZ505514 (study PRJEB26160, sample SAMN06269048) | microbial mat metagenome | isolation source: Oligotrophic lake microbial mat | place...
GAAATGTACTGCGAAAGGTTGTGGGTAAACCCCATGGTGATGTGGGAGTTGTCGCTGCTGCTGGGCTGCTACCGGTGCCATTGTTGCTACTAGGTGGTGATGCTAATGCTGGTGGCATGGCGCCTTTAGGTTCTCTTGAAATTTTATGTTATGCAGCTAACCTGTTGATAGTTCATAGACTCACTGTTGTCATGCATGCATGCTCTCTGCAGTGACCTGTATCGTTGCGCACAAGTTTCACGAACCGCGTGGCGCGTCTTTGATCGCGGACTTGAGTAGGGGAAGTGTGCGTACATCCTGACGTTCGTTCTGAAAACTTTTTAAATTTTTGCCGTGAACATTTTTGGTCACGAGCACTCACCATGCATACTACAGTATCCCGCTGCCTGCCATGCACTCTGGTTGCCAACACATTATAGTCACCAAGGAGACGAGTTATCTTATCATGAGTCGTCCATAGCTACTAGCGAGCTAGTGCGAAACATGGCTTCATACAGCGAAGAAATTAGGACAGATGCTTCGTCGACACCACAATACTATTGACGAGAAATCAAAGGATAACTCTGACTCTGAGACTCCTATTTCCAAGAAGATCATCAGTACGTCCAAGACGTCGGCTCGAGGCGACAACGAAAATGATGAAAATAGCTATGGATGGCACTGCCCTTTCCGTCTTTGGATGTTGCGAATATTGGGACATTTTCTTCGACCACGTGGTTTGATCTTGTTGGCGATCGTGGCTAGCTACACGCTCGATGTCCTGGCCCTTTTGCAGAGTCCCAGCATCTGGTATGAATCACGGATCGTGTATCCATGGCATCGAATGTTCGCGATTCCAAATCCAAGTTCATCTCTCGCAGGATCTTTATCCACGCGTCGACAGGTTTTGGATATGCTAGCAGCCTACTATGGCAACGACAATAAATACATGTTCGAGCGAGAAGATTTTTGGGTGGAACGACACTTGAAATTACAAAGGCGAGACATTACAATTGCCAAAAAGTACAATCTTAGTACCACCAACGTTGCTACGAAAAAGACAATGTTATTACTGTGGAGTGGCACGTATCCTGCTTGGAATGCCAAAATCAACTTTACCAGTGGGGTGGATAAAAAGTGCAATCTTCCATGTCAATGGACGACCGACAGAAACTACCAATCGAAGCACCCGGGAAGCATCATTCATGGCATTGTCTGTATGTTGTATGACGTCGAGAATGGACGGTGTCGAGACATCCCAAAGTCATTTTTTGGCACTGCTGAAAACATGAACAGCACCAAAATCAACGGTAAAGCCGGTCGCCAAATTCCTATTCTTGGAGTCACCGGGGAAAATGATTGGAAGTGGCAGTCCCATCGAGTGCATCTAGAAGAAATGCCAAGACAACAATTGACAAACCTTCAACAAAATGTGGAATACAATCTCATTGCCTCTCATGAGCTGGATTCACATATTCCAATACCTTATCCGCAAATTGCTTCACTCGTTTCCCGACACAAGATTCAAACCATTGAGAAGATAACCATGCGGGTAGCCCAACAATTACCTGAAGTCAAGTTTGCGATATCGAATTGCCGGGCGCCCATAAGACCCGATCGATTGGGCTTACTACAAGCCCTCCAGAATACGAAGGACAACAAAATTCTCCTGGCTTCCTTTGGCAAGTGCCTAGGAAACCCCAAAAATTATCATAAACCATGGAATGCACGAGACCTCTATGGAAGCAAAGAGCACAAGGCAGCCATGTCCAAGTATATGTTTGTTTATGCCCCAGAAAATTCGTTCGGCGTCGATTATGTCACGGAAAAGATCTACCTTCCCTTATTAGCAGGTTCAGTTCCAATCTACATGGTAAGCAAAAAGCAAGTTTGTTGACGCTTGTTTTTTTCTTTACCTTTTCATTACACCATTACTCATAACTTGTGACTACCTATCAAACATGAACATGCAGGGTGCTCCCAACGTTGCTGCATTCCTACCGGATCGGGATGCGGCCATTCATGTGTCGGACTATAACTCGCCCGAGGAACTGGCGGATTACTTGCATTTGCTTATGCAAAATCGGTCTCTTTTGGTAGAACGGCATCACAAATGGCGCACCAAAACATTACCTAATCGACTCGTCCAATTATCACAACTCACGGACAAGCGTTCCAAGAGCTCCTTTATGTGTAAGGTGTGTAACTGTATGAATGGAAGAATGGGATGCCCCAATTTGCAGCCTTCGTGATGCGCATAGCTCTCTGTTCTTGGATGGCACCTCTTTTGGCGTGGCTAGCAGAACCGCTTGAACCGGCAGCGCGCCTGACCTATGTCAAGATAGGGTTTACTGTGGCCAAAGCATTGATTGAGGCTTCATGCCAGTTCATGCCAGCAGCGGCGACAAAGATACTTGGTCCGAAACTACCAGGGATCTCGTGGTTACTTTTCGCTAGCTGGCGTTGTTGGTCGTTTCACCTGCTACTGCGTACGACAACATCTCTGGGATGGGGAGGGAAGCGGGGAATGTGGATGCTGGTTACTGCTCGATCTCTCAAGAGGCAGACGTCAAAAAACACACCAATCAGAATGATGGCGTAGCTACGAGTAGTTTACAGCTGACACAGAATTCCCATTTGAATTTAATGCTTAATAAAGATTTTTTTAATGTAGGCGTCCAGCTAGGTCGAGTGGCAGTTTTAACTTTTTCTTTTTACTCGTTGAACTCGATCTTGTACATCAGAGGCCACTTTTTGCCAGTGATCCAAAGCTCCTTGTCCGGACTGATCGCTATGCCGTTCAACACATCCGCTGAATACAATCTATCGGTGTATAATTCTGACAAGTCGTAGACTGTGATAACTTCACCTGTTGTTGGGTTGATCCGAACAATGGTATCATCTTGCCAAATATTCGAGAGAACGGTCTGGGTTGCGTCGTCCCATTCAATTTCATTGAGATTAAATACCCCCTCCGGCGGTGACGTGTCTGAAGTCCGCATCATTACTTCCACCCGATTTACTTCGGCAAGTGTTCTTCGGTCCCAGAAATGCAAAAAGTTGGAGCCATCCGTCACGATGAATTGGTCCGTGTTTGGGTTGTAAGTGACCCCCCAGCCTTCATTTAATGCGGTTGAAAATTGGAATTCTTCCAGTTGCTGCAGAGTGGCGGCATCAAAAATGAAACCCCGTTGACTCTTCCAAGTAATATGGATCAGCCGGCCAAGACCTTCGTCGGTCGTGTAAAAAGCAAGGCCTTCCCCAAAAATTTCGGCAGGGGTTGCAACTTGCAGTAGCACTTGCCCTGTTTGAATATCGACTTTTCTCACACTGGATTGTCCGTATAGTCCCGTGCTTTCATAGACAATGGACCTGTCGTTTGGATCAAAGGTCAATCCCTGGGTAAAGGCATCTGGGTCATGAGGTAGAGTTTCGAGTACAACAAATGAATCGACTAGCTTGGCAATGATAGGTCCTGTCGGTTGTGCCGGTGTGGCTTCTGTAACAGCGGGGGATATCGATCCCGTGGTTGGAGCAAATGTGGGGTTGGTGCTAGTAACGTTTGTTTTGTCTTCTTTGTCTTCCGTTCCATTGGTGCTATTGCCTGCATAGATTGGAAGTTCGCCATCCGAAGGGGCAGAATAGTTATACGATGAGGCGTTGTTATTGACTAAAAATTTTGCATCAATATCTTCTGCTCCAATACTACTAGTAGATTGACTGCTGGCTAGCTCGTATGTCTCACCGGTATTAGTACTAGCGTCACTGGTGGCACTGTTGCTGACGCTTTCGCTTTTGCTGTTGTCGTTGTTCTTGTTGGAGGTCACAAGCACAACAGGGATAACTACAATGACGCCGACAACGGCAACCGCCACCAGCAGGATTCCTAGATAAAATAGCTTGTTCTGTCGTCTCGATCGGGTGGCTGCCGCCTCGTCCTCATAGCCGCTACCCAACTCCATTTTTGACGTCTGATGTTTGTTGCTGGTTGTAGTAGTCCTGTTGGAGCTATACTCACATCTGAACTGTGAACATTTTTTGACAAAGTGTACTAGTAGTACTGCGCTGCCGGTCAGCACAGACTTCAATGAAAAATGCATACTTAACTAGTAGTAGTGAAATGCATATATGCAGTGAAAGTGAGAATACAAGCAGGTAAAATATACCAAGTACGTCGTACCGTTTGCCGCCAGTTGACCTCTCGCATGAATTACGACCTCTAAAACTACTTCGAAGTAATGGGAAGCATGCACGAAACACTGACCATGCCAGTCGCACAATTTAGAATTTCTTCATTTAAGTGATCATTGGCGGTCAAGCTCGCCATCTCTTAATTACCATAATTTTTAGCGGCCTAAATTTCTAAAAAAACACGCACTCTGCGGAAATGAATGGTGCTGATGTTGTACTTCTAACTTGTCTCTACCAATTAGATAGGACCGTTACTCTGTATTAAATCGGTAACACATAGCTAAAAAGTTGGAGTCTACAGTACTAGTAGCTGCCTTGATGGGAACCGACTCGATCGTTACTGAACTCAGGTTTTGCTGCAACAATCATTGCCCGAAGCATCCATTGAAGCTAACTAGCTAGATTGGAAGTGGACTGAAAGTCAAATCAGTTGCCACCATCGTCGGTGGTGTATTAAAGGGGTGTTTTGTTATCATACTTCCATTTCAACAATATACTCGTAGACTTATCCATCCACTTCCATTCATTGTCGTGAAGAAAAAAGTACCAAGGCATCGAGGTGTTCACGCCAGGAGTGTTTTATCAGTAGCATCGTCGGCACGGATCAGGAGTTGAAGTATACAACTGTGTACTGCTCAACGGTCGTCTGCCTAATACGAGCACTGCCACCTATACACTAGCACTGAATTATTGATTGATAACCAACACACAATAATCATCGCTTGACCAGTGCATATATTGCACAGCAGGCGTGATCCTCCATGATGTCCTTTTTTTCGCGCTTTTCCCAAGAAGCGTCGAATGCCTTTCAAGATGTCTATGGTACTGTTTGTCTCGGCGATGATGCAGGAAAATCGGCTCGGCTTACACTCGTCTTAAAACCCATATCCAACCCGGCAAGCGCCAAAGCTGCCAAACTCAATCTGGGCATGACCTTTCTAGAAGTGAATGGCAGAGCTTACGTACAAAGCGTGATACCTGGCTCCGCCGCTGACAGGGCTGGAGTTATGCCCCAAGATGCCATTCAGTATGCGGCTGTCTTCCAATCGGAATGGCTCGAGGCCGAAAGTGCGTCCTTGCATCAAAGAGATGATTTGTTGTTGGATGCATCCGATATGGCAACGCAGCATGCACTAAATGCAGAAGCAAATGGTGTTAGAATCACATACGAAGGACTTCGGAAAGTACTGGCCGAAGCCATTGATCCTACACAGTCAGCTTTTGTGTCACCACCCTCCAAGGGGGGTGCTTCCAGTCGAGGCTGGAACCATGGACCTCCTATACCATCCACTGTCAATGTGTGTGTCCCACAAAGCGATGCGGATGGATTTGTATACGGCGAAAACGACAATCAGTATAACAGCAGTACTGCCTTCCGAGGTGACTTGCCACGGCCCGTGATCTTCGTCTTTCGGAGAACGCGGCAGCGAAAGTCTATGCATCATATAAGCATGTTATTGCCAAGCTTTAGGTTGGATGACGAATGTGACTTTGCATCGTCCTTGGTCAAACGGTTGGCTCCTACAGCTGATATGGAAATGCCAACTCCCGATACATGGGAAGAACTAGTGCACGATGCAACCGACTGGCTGCTAGATGGTGGTAGTATCTTGCCTCCAAAAATACAAAAACAACGCATCATGCACGGCGGAGCTGACGGTGATAACGACACAGGTGCAGACCGATCGTCAATTCCCTTGGATTCATTTGAACGTGAACGCGCTACAAAGTTGGCCGACCTGAGATCGAAAATGGCAGCAGAGGCTATGCAAGTAGACCGGACGGATGACGTAGAGGCAGCTACCATTCGCGGCATGATTCAAAAAGCTGTTGGGTTGGCATTTGTTAGGGCTTCCAAAGTAGTCTTGGGTGTATCGGTCCATGCAGGTTCAGGAATTGTGATTTCACGCCTTTCGGATGGGACATGGTCTGCTCCATCTTCTATTGGTACCTGGGGCCTAGGGCTGGGATTGCAATTTGGACTGGAAGTGGCAGAGTATATTTTTATTCTCCAGACACAGGAATCCCTAGACCATTTCCGAAGCGGAGGTTCCTTTACGATTGGTGGTGACATAGGCGCTGCCGTGGCAGGAATGGGACGTGAAGCATACGGGGCTGCAAGTGCCGGAGGTAACTGTGGAGGCGGAGAGGCTCTCAAGGACGATGAATACAACGACAATGAAAGTAACGAAGAAAACAAAAACTCTGGAGTTGGCATTGCACCCATTGTTGCTTACGCCAAAAGCCAAGGGCTTTACATCGGGGTTTCTTTGGAAGGTTCACGAATTTTTGTAAGAAATGACATCAATAGCAGAACGTACAAATTCACATGTGGCCGCGATGTCTCTGCGTATGATATTTTGAGTGGCAAAGTGCCAACGCCGACTGAAGCAGAAGACCTCTACGCAGCACTTCACAGCGTCGAATTTACGCACGAAATGTCTTGTCTTCCACGACCCCCAGAAGTGCTCCGAAAAGATTCATCCAATGAGTGGTTTTATGATCGGTCTACTCTCGGGGATGGCCCACCGTCGAAACAGGATCCATTCAACTTTCTTTCCACATTGAGTCAAAAAGATGAGGAGGCCTGCGAAACTTTTGAGACTCAATTCAAAAAATTCATGTATGGTGGTGTTTCGGTCCAACGTCTTTTGCCCAACACCGAATCAAGATCAGGAAGAACTGGGAAAGAAAGGAGAACTTTGTGGCTCATGCTTCCTGAGGTAGGATCACTTCGACTTGGGTTTGTTTCGAAGCTAAGTGACGGAGAAAGCGCCGTATCCAATAAGAGTAGTACACTAAGAGCGAGGCGTGATGATTCAAGCAAGATATCTGCTGTTGAAGGCGATCTTGTAACGGTTGAGTCTGAAGAAGTGACTTTGGATTCGGCATTATACACTGATCGAGACGCAGCTACCATTGGTCAAATCCGTACTGGCAACGTGCAGCTATCCCAAAAACACTCCATTGCACTAACAGATCTGACAGTGCTTTCTCATGATCCGCTTGTGCCAGTCAAATTCAACCCCGACGACAAAACTGAGCACTTGCGCGTCATTTCAATGCAAGATGTGGCGGGTACCTCTCTGCTCTTTCTAGCCAACAATTTTCGTGAGGCAGAACTTCTAGTTTGCGGCTTGAAACTTTTATTGGAACGTGAAACGGCCCGGCTTGGTGTTCGTGGAGGTCTCCCAATCTCTGCCCTTGGCGGGCGAGTCTTGGATGGGGCAATGCCTCCAACTGCAGCACGTGGATTTCGAGATACTCCCACGTCGAATGCATCGATCAATCCGATTCGCCGTAACAGCAGGAAAAAGAATGGCCGAACATCTGGATACACCTCCTCGGATGTGGAAGAGCTCGAAGACAGTGGCGAAGACGAAGGTCCCAAACAGAATTCCACGTACCTTCCAGAGGGAAGAAAAAGTTGGGGACGAGTCCCCGGCAGAAGCTACATGCGAGGACAAGCTGCGTCAACGAATAAAGGCCAAAGAAGTGGCGTCAATGAGCAAGGGGTACCCCAATATGTACACGGGCAACTTCTGGTGCGAGATATTGCCAAAAACGTCCGCCTGCCACTCCCACTCCCTCTTTGCCGTGTACTCCTTTTGGATTCAACCTCTCCAGTCATTGCAAGATGGGAAAAGGACCGGGGCGATGTAAACTTTGATCATACGTTATGGGCTTTCCCACCGGCGACTCCCCGAGAACTAGAGAGGCACGCATCAGAACACTCGCTTATAGCTACCGGCAGCATGTGTGGAGCCAACCGTACATCGGCTTTTGATCGTATGAGAAATGGCTCGTGGATAAGACTCTCCGAGACCCAGATTGTTGATGCCGACGACTCTGAGAAACTTGCCATAACAGTATCCGAAAGGATGCCCAGACGTGGCTTTTCCATCAAGATCAGAATATTGTTGAGAGCGGTTAAGGACAACGCATGTGATGCAACAGTGTTTGCTGAAGTTAGGCCCGTAGGCAAAGACATGTCGAACCAGGCTGCAGTACACCGAGCTTTCCTCCTGGTGATAAATGAGATTTCATCGAGGTACGGCGAGCAGCTTGGCGGTCTCATGGCTGGGTTTTTAAGTGTCATTGACAACATGGGCAGCAATCAACCTGAGATCCAAGACGTGGATAAGCGAACAAGCGGTCGCCCATTTCCTCGCACGACCCCTAGCGAGGAAAAGAAGATCGACTCGCCTTCCAAGCAAACAAGAAGACGAGACTCTGGTCTTGTTTCCTTTGAAGACATGCTCAAGACAGGGCGCCAGAGCCCCGATTTAATCGTCAGCGATCGTCCATCAACTCCAAGTCTTCTTTTGGAAATTCCTGAACCTGATCCTTCGAAGCGGCTCTCTGCGAAATCCAAGCCCGCGCCCCACCTCAATGAATTTGCACCTGTTCCCGAGCTTGAAGATGAGCTTATGGGATCTAAGGAACCTGTTCTCATTGAAGTCAAGCCGCTCCCGAAGATTCGTCTCAGCCTGATGCCTTCGCCGAGAGAAGAAGACGAAGACGATGCAAGTTCATATTCGCCTGCGCCGCACTCAAAATCTAGAAAGTCAAAATCGAAATCGAATTCCAAAAGGAAAACGAGCTCGTCCTGGCGAAAAAGTGGTCGTATGAAGAGCAAAGCGTAAGCGACGAGGTAACACGCGCTATTCCTGCTATGCTTGCTGATATGCTGCCCATTTGATCTAGAATTATAGACTGTAGCCAATGAAAATAATAGAACCCCAGTATTTTTGCCTTTTGTTTAGTCAATAATTCAAAGAATCAATTGAATAATTTAGTCCATCACCCGCCATGAGCCCTGTTGCCCCTTGCCCGGGTGGGAAAAACAAAATTTTAGATCAAATGAGAGACACATGATGAACACATCACAGGGTTTCCATGCAGTGAGTGAGTGATTGAGAAATTCAACTGAATAATTGATTCATTGATTCCACTCAATAAATTGACGATGGAGACAAACCTATCATCATCTTCGTGAGCACAAAGCAGGCCCGGAAAATAGAGGGAAGCTACTTGGATGACCCTATAGTGCACACTAGACACTTGTTCTTTGCGGCGATGAACCCACGGAGTCAGAGCTATGGTCTTTTTATAACTGCCTGTGTCCTTGTTGCAGCCATCCAAGCGTTTCTGAATTTTCATGCGCCGTCAACCGCTGATACATCGCATGTGTCAGACCGGTTGGACTTTTTTAAGCGTGGAAGTGACGCTGGTGCGATGGACTGCCAAGACAAGAAGTTTGGGCCATGTTGTGCATCTTGGAATAACAACATGGATGACTGGTGGGTAAAAAATCCAGAGTTTGAGGTGACCTACGAGGATAAAGAGAAATTCTGTTTTTCGCGACTCCAGGATGAAAATAAGGTGGACTTCTACCGCAAAGTCAAGGATCTGCAGTGGATACATAGCAACAATTCCTGCCAAGACGTTCTGACTGCTTTCCAAACCAACTCGGGCTATGCTGCAAGTGTTAATCAAATCATTTATGGCTTTTTTTCGGCCGTAGAACAGGGCTTGCCATTTCAAATCACCAAACATCGACCGCAGATGGAGTGGATGTTTGCTGCCAAGAACGAGTCGAGCTGGGCCTATTGCAAAAGCAGGGACATGAATGTAGGTTTATGAATCTAGGCTTTGCGACTGGAGTTTTGTTGATGACTCTGAGTTTAACTCTTATCCTTTTTGGTTTGCCTTAAAATCAAATGGTAGTGCTATTATCTTCCTCTTTCCGATTGTACTGCTGAAATTGGGGCCGAGCAGAAGTACAAGGCCATCAAACCTCATAATAAAAAGGAAAATCGGGCTTTCCAGTGGTTAAGGGTGTATGCTACAAGGCCCAGACAACATGTGAGGAGAAAGGTGTTCGAATTCATAACAGAAAAACAAGGTTTGCCTCCGCTGCCATGGGACATCAATTGCACTGTGATGCATGTTAGGTAAGCCTCCTTGGTATTTCTTTCTCATTTCTTTAGCGCAATTTTCTAATGCTGTGCTTTCTTTATTCAGGCGAGGCGATTCAGGTTTTGTCAAGCTTCCTTGGCGGAGGTACGCCGCAGTCCAAGGTAAGGAATATTATTTCGCTTCACCACGTTGTCTACCGTACGGGAAAATAATCTAAAATTGTTTCTTCCCCCGTTTTTGCATTCCAGAGTACATAGATGAAGGTCAGATAGAAAAGGGTGATACAATTGTGCTGTTGACTGACGATGTAAGCACAATTGAAGAGGTTGAAAGATATCACTCCAAAGACTACAAATGGATTTACGTCAAACGACAACGAGTAAGGGGCACGGAAGGGGGCTTCAATGGGCATATTCCTTCCGGGGACGAAGGTTTGGAGGTAATAACAATCATGGCAGAAGTAAAGCTAGCCTCTCAATGCAATAAGCTGGTCTCTGGGCATAGTGGATTTGTGACGACCATCACGGACGCGATGGATGCCGCCGGTAAAAAGTACAAAAAGTTCTATGGTAAGTCTATTTCATGCGAGAGATTGTTGGATTGCAAAGAACCAGAGCATGCCGAAGCAATCCCATTTCATCAGCAGTGCAGTGCATCTTGATGTTATGTCTGATGATTCCTGCTGAATCGTATGGCGTCTTTACATTCACTTGTTCGTTCCTCGTTTGTCTGTGACGTCAAAAGTTCAAACTAGAGTTAAAGAAGCTGACGCAAAGAAAGAAAGGCACGTTGATGTCAAAATGCACGTGGAGAAAATGTTACAAGACATTGATTCTTCGATGAAAGAAAAGACGTGAAAGCTCACAGGTATGGTCAGCAATACATGCCACCAACGGATTCGTTGTTGTCCGCACTGCACACGAGCTTGGTCTAGCAGGCACTTCGGAAAAGCTCTGTGTCAGGTGGGCAGTGAAAGCTAGAAGAGCAACCCTCTGCTCTCAACAACAGTATCTAGTAGTCGGAAGGTATTGAAGGATAGTTTGAATGAAGCATGCTAGCACAAGCGCTAGCGTAGATTTCCGAGACTCCACCTTCTGCTAGTGTGGACTAATATTATTATTAGTCCAGGCAAAATGTAACACTTATGGATCTCTTTAATTGTTTTTAAGTGCTGTTTATTCTGAGACCATCTTCTTTAGTGAAGTTCATCTTCTCGTCATTCTCACGCATATGCATTAATTTTCATTTTCTGTTGTTCAGAACCACATTCCAAATGTGGACATCACGAGTTTTCATTCTTATATTTCCATACGTGCCAAATCAAAGCCAATTTTTTCCACAGTGTCTCGTAGCTTTGCGGCAATCGGGTGGTCTCCAAGACCAGCGAGAGCAAACACATTCAAAGCCTGCAAAAAGTACGCCTTCGCCTGCTCTTCTTCATTCATTTTGAGGTGAGCCATTCCCAAGGATTGAGCTGCCACGGCGACACTGGGGTGTGTGTCTCCCAATATGGCTGTTCGTAGGGTCAAGACCTCAAAGTAGTCCGTCTTGGCGCTGGAGTACATTCCCAGTTTCATGTAAATACCTGCAATTTTGTTGACGGTTTCGACGGTATCAATGTGGGTGGGGCCCATTACATCAAATCGAATTCGGAATGCTTTGCGGAGTGATTGCAATCCAAGCAGCAAGCCTGCCTTGGTGCTGATGTTGCTATTGCAGTTGTCGTTTTCATCCTCATTTATGGTCGGCGTATTGTGGTGTTCGTGACCGTTTGAGGAGTAAAAATGGCCATTGCTTTGTGCTCCTCCCAGCTGTTCCAGGGTCTTTGCTACTCGAAGATCGTTCGGTCCAAAATTCCGTTCAAACACTCTTTGCGCGGTCCGGAAGAAGTCTTGTGCTGCCGTGTATTGCTAATTTGAACAAGAATGATGGATTGTGCGCAGCGGTGACAAATTGATCGAAAGGAGACATCCATGAAGGAAAAGTATGGGTCAGAACTCGTTTGCGACGAAAAACTCCATTGCATGTATGTACCATGACTAATGAACGAACGAAACGACACAATTACCAATTATTACTAGGGTGCTGTACGTACCTCACATCGAACATGTGCCATTCCCAATTCCAGAAATGCTGTTGCCGTTTGGACGTGGTCAACACCATATTGATCAAAGCAGTGACTTGCTCGTGTTCTCCAAAATTTCAATTCTTGACTCCCTTTCTTGTTGCTTTGTCGTTGGGAGAACGAGGAACGCGACGACAAGGATGATGACGCTGACGGACTACTAGTATTTGCACGACTTCGAAGCGGAGTTTTAATGGCGGGATTGTGTGTACCAAGATTCCCCTCTTTGCTGGTGCTAGTTTTGTTTTTGGAAGAGGAGGTAGGAAGAGTGTAGTAGCCATCGTCATCATGATGAAAGGACAAGAGTGAGACTTCGTCTCCCGATGACAACGAAGTGGAGATGGTTTCTGTCAAGGAGGGCGCAGGCAGAATGCTGGTTGCTCTAGTAGTAAGTGGCGTGCTTGTCTTGGGTGTCATGGCTGATGACATGTGCTGTGGCGAGTATTTCGTTGACTGATGGAGTTGTTGTTGCTGCTGCTGCTGCTGCTGCTGCTGTGCTGAAGGATGGCCTTTGAAAGAATTCGATGGCAACACCGAAGCTGTACTAGTACAGGTAGCGGCAGTCTCTTGTGGTAGTCTTGGTCGTGCCACGTTTCGTCCACACATCAGTTGGCGCTGGTACTCATGGTCTTGGTGAAACCAATCGGAGTCGTTTACGGTGTCGTTGTGGGTTCCGTTTCCATCAGCCGTTGAAGTGGAAGTGGAACTCAAATTGGCCGTCCCCGACACAGAGCTTGCGTGCGAAGTTGCATTCAAGATGGGATTGTCTGGATTGTAGTTACTCCACTGACTCTGGAAGTACTGATCCCATGACAAGGGCGATGTTGATCCTTTCCTCGACACCCAGTGATTGCGTACTCGATCGCCATAGTCGTTACCTTTCTTGCCTTGGTTCTTCTGGCCTTTTTTGTGGGAAGAACAAGCCTGCACTACTCCATTCTTTTGAATCAGGTTGACAGGAGTGGCTGTGTCGATCTGTTTGGGGTGACCCCTTGACGAAGAAATGCTTTTCCTCTGTTTTCTGGCGCTGCCCAAGAGGTTCGATAGTCCTTGCTTTTCACGTTGGCCATTGGGAAGGTTCTTTTCAACGATGAGAGGAACCGCATCGGGGTCGACTGGTCTTCCGCTTCTGCATGCCAGTAGAGGCGACATTGCTGATAACAGGTTCTTGTTGGACCCCCCTACATGCTGCTGGTGCTGTTGTTGGTGTTGCAACATGGTCTAAAGTCTATCTATGCAAAAGATGCATGCTTGCTTGGGTCATTTTTTTATACTTTTCTGACTGTCGGAAAGTTGGAATCGATGCATGCTTGCTTGGGTCATTTTTTTTTACTGGTTTTCTGACTGATCTTTCGCCAAATTATATCACGAGTGTCGAGAGCGATGGGGGAACGAAGAATCGTTTTTCCAGTGCCGCAACGACATTCTCTGACGTATGCAATGCCTTTTGACACCCCCAACACGAACAAAGTGAAGGCGTGGGATTGGTGGAGCCTGAATTTTCTTTTGTTTTTGACG
>ENA-ORBV01011679-ORBV01011679.1-microbial-mat-metagenome-genome-assembly--contig:-NODE-11679-length-13734-cov-6.899905_pt1 | contig 13734 bp, 7 predicted proteins | sample MGYA00237777_ERZ505514 | MGnify/ENA primary metagenome ERZ505514 (study PRJEB26160, sample SAMN06269048) | microbial mat metagenome | isolation source: Oligotrophic lake microbial mat | place...
CGTCGCAGCCGATCAAGGTGGGACAGGCCCATGGTCTCGCCCCACTTGACCTCTCCGATGGCGAGCAGCCGGTGGCCACCGTCGTCGTCCAGGCCGAACGCGACCACGTCGAGTTCATGCGTGGTCCGGTTGACCGGATCGTTGACGGTGCCGCTACCTACGAGGCTGGGGTGGTCACCGAGCAGTTCCGCCGGGGCCTCGTGGCGGATCCATTGCCGTGCGATGTGCTCGAAGTGAGGGCCGAGAACCTTGCTTGCAAAGCGTTGCTGGCTGCGCTGCCACAGGCGGCCCGCGCCGTGGGCGTGTTCCAGGTCGGACCAGATGGGGCGCATGACGGCGTGATAGAAGGTCACCAACGGCTCGGTGATCGCGAACGTGGTGCGTTTGTCCTTGAAGACGTCGGGAGCACGGGCGATGAGGCCGGCATCCTCCAGGACGGTGAGTGGATGGGCCAGATCACCGGATTTGCGGCCGAGGTAGGAGGCGATACCGCCCCGTTGGGTGTTCCCCGAGGCGATCGCGGCCAGGACGGAGTGGTAGATACCGACGTCGTGCAGACCGGATTCTTCGGCGAGCAGGTAGCGGGCCTCGCGGAACAGTGGGCTGGTGGGCGACAGGACGGTGCGCACCACCCAGTCGTCGAAATCGCCGGGGCCGGCAGGGGTGTCGTCACGAGCGAACTCGCGGCGGTAGGCGGGGGTCCCACCGACGATGGCATGTGCCTTCAGTGCGGTGGCCGGGTCGTCGATGCCCCAGAACTCGGCGGCGAGCCGGTGGTCGAAGGTGGGGACGATCAACTCCAGGCCCGCCCTGCCACGCAAGGGCGCGTTCCCGCTGATCAGCCGCCCCATGAAGGACATCGCCGACCCGCACAGCAGCAGGCTGGTCCGGCTGGTGTCACGTTCGGGACGCAGTGGCGCCAGGGCGTTCTGGACGATCGAGGGCAGTTGGGGGTTCGCCTGCACCAGGTAGGGGAACTCGTCGATGACGACCGGCACCCGGCGCTCACCCCCCAGCGCGAGCAGCGCGTCGATCGCCTGATGCCAGGACGTGAACGCGAACGGGGCCGGCGCCCTGAGATGGTCCGCGAGCGCGGACCCCAGCCGGCCGAGGGACTCCCGGTCAGTGGCCTCATCAGCGGCGAAGTAAAACCCACCGGTCGCCTGGCACAGCGCCCGCAGCAGGAACGTCTTGCCCTGCCGACGACGCCCGGAAACCACCCCCAGGCGCGCTCCGACGGCAGCCTCGGTGGCGAACGCGGACAGGGCCTGCCACTCGCGCTCACGGTCGAACATCTCGGTTGGTCGAACCAGCACCATCGCAACCCCTCCAGCATGACTGCGCTTATCATAACTGGAGTTACGACTCGCATCCGTGCGCTACGGCGTCCATGTGACGTGAGTCCCCCGGGTCGCCGGTCACCGCCCGATATCGTGGCGGCCGAGGGTTGCCCGCGGACTGTCGAGGGGTAGCGCACCGACAGTGAGGAATCCGACGGCATGAGCATCCTGCTCCGAGACGTCATCGACATCCCCGAGCGGGCCGGCGCCGAGGACTACGTGCTGCGCCTGACCGATTCGGTCGGCCACGAGGCGGTTCGGCGCACCCTGGACGAGTACGTGGTCACCGACGCCCTCGCCGACGCCTTCGGCGCCGCGCTCGGCCTGGTCGCCGAGGGAATCAGCTCCGGGACCAGCCGGGGCGCGTTCCTCACCGGATCGTTCGGTTCGGGCAAGTCGCACTTCATGGCAGTGCTGCACGCCCTCCTGCAGCACGAACCCGCCGCGCGTTCCAAGCCGGAGCTGCAGCCCGTGGTCGCCGAGCACGACCCCGCGCTCGCCGACCGGCGGATCCTTCCGCTGGCCTTCCACCTGCTCGACGCGAAGAGCCTGGAGCAGGCGCTGTTCGATGGGTACTCCCGACAGATCGCGGCTCGCCACCCCCAAGCCGTCCTGCCCGCTGTTCATCGATCCGAGGCCCTCCTGGCCGACGCGGAGCGGTTGCGGGCCAGGCTCGGTGACGATCAGTTCTTCGCCGGGCTCAACGGCGGCGGTGACGCATGGTCCGCCGTCCTCGAGGGCGGCGCCTGGGACGAGGCGCGCTACCAGCAGGCCCTGGCTGCTGACCGGACCGCGGACAACCGGCTCCAGCTCGTCTCCGCCCTTGTCGACAAGTATTTCAGCGCGTACACCAAGCAGGGCGAGTACGTCGACCTCGACACCGGCCTCGCCGCGATCGCCAGCCATGCCAAGAGCCTTGGCTACGACGCGGTCGTCCTCTTCCTCGACGAACTCGTCCTGTGGCTGGCGTTCTCGGTGCAGGACCGGGAGTTCTTCCGCCGCGAGTCGCAGAAGCTCACCAAACTCGTCGAATCCGGCATCGGCGGTCGACCCATCCCACTGGTGTCCTTCGTCGCCCGGCAGCTGGATCTGCGACGCTGGTTCGCCGACTCCGGCGCCAGCGGAGCCGAGCAGGACGCACTGGACCGGGCGTTCCGCCACCAGGAGGGCAGGTTCGGCGTCATCGGTCTCGGTGACGACAACCTCCCCTACGTCGCCAGCCGGCGCCTGTTGCGACCCAAAGACGACCAGGCCCGCGCCACCCTGGAGGGCGCCTTCGGCGCCATCGACCGCCGCCCCGCCGTCTGGGACGTGCTCCTGGACGGGGTGAACACCGACGAGCGGCACCGTGGCTCCGACGAGCAGGCGTTCCGGCTCACCTACCCGTTCTCCCCGGCCTTGGTGTCCACGCTGCGCAACCTCGCCGGTGTCATGCAGCGCGAGCGGACCGCGCTCAAGGTCATGCAGCAGATGCTCGTCGAACGCCGTGACACCCTCACCATCGACGAGCTCATCCCGGTCGGTGACTCCTTCGACCTCGTCGTCCAAGGGCAGACCGGGCAGGCGCTGGACCCCGCGGCCGCCGCCCTCTTCCGCTCCGCGAACAAGCTCTACGCCGATAAGCTGCGACCGGTCCTGCTCGGCATCCACGGCATCGATTTCCGAACGCTGCGCAAGGAACCGGATACGGTGCCGGCCGGTTACCGCACCGACGACCGGCTCGCCAAGACCCTGCTGCTCTCCGCCGTCGCCCCGAAGGTCCCCGCCCTCATGGCGCTGACCGCCGCGCGGCTCGCCGCCTTGAACCACGGTTCGATCATCTCCCCGCTGCCAGGCGGTGAGGCCGCCGTCGTCCTGTCCAAGGTGCGCACCTGGGCCCGCGACGTGCCGGATATCCACCTCGACGGCGACGACCGCAACCCGACGATCCGCGTTCAGCTCTCCGACGTCGACTACGAGTCGGTCGTCGAACGGGCCAAGGCCGAGGACAACGAGGGACGCCGCCGCGAACTGCTCAAAGAGCTTGTCAGCGCCAGCCTCGGCGTCGCGCTGAACGCCCCCGACCTGCAGGGCGCCTACCCGCACGACATCGTCTGGCGAGGCTCCCGGCGCCGCGTCGACGTCCTGTTCGGCAATGTGCGTGACCGCACCTGGCTGTCCGACGACCACTTCCAGGCCGCCCCGGACACCTGGCGCGTCGTCGTCGACCATCCGTTCGACGACCGCGGCCACTCCTCCGCCGAGGACCTGCAGCGACTGGAGGAGATGGTGGCCCACGACGTGCAGACCCGCACGATCGTGTGGCTGCCCCGGTTCCTGTCGGATGACAAGATTCGCGAGCTGCGACGGCTGGTCATCCTCAACTGGCTGCTCAACGGCAGCGCCGAACGCTGGCAGGGCCACGCCGACCACCTCAACGAGACCGACCGGGCCCTGGCCCGCTCCATCCTGGAATCGCAGCGCAACACCTTGCGGCGCAGCCTCGAAGACGCCGTCCAGCAAGCCTACGGCGCCGCCTCACCGCGACCCGGTGTGCTGCTCGACGATCCCTCGCACGAGCGGGTCCTGTTCTCGTTCGAGCGGCTCTTCGCACCCGCCAACCCGGTCGGCGCCAGCCTGGGGCAGGCGTTCGACAACCTGCTCGACCATGCCTTCGAGGCCGTCTATCCGGCACACCCGCACTTCGAACCTGGCGACGTCGAGGTCAAGGTCCGCGACCTCAAGGTGGTCGCGGCCTACGTCGCCCGCGCGGTGACCGACAGCGACAAACGGGTCGAGCTGCAGGCCGACGCCGCCGTGGTCCGGCGCATCGCTGAGCCCCTCGGCGTCGGCAAAGCCACCGAGATGCACTACCTGCTCGGTGATGACCGGTTCACCCCGTGGGGTCAGGAGATCGAGCGTGGCCTCGGGCGCCGCGCCCAAGAGCAGGGGGCGGCTGCCGACTCCCCCGTGACCGTCGGCGAGCTACGCCGCTGGATCGCAGACGTCACCCCCGACCACGGCCTCCGCAACGATGTCGCCGACCTCGTCATCATCGCCTGGGCCGCGCTGCGGCAGCGGGCCTGGTTCCAGCACGGATCGCCGCACGCCACCGTCCCGGATCCAGGGTCGCTGTCGCCCTCGCTGGAGCTGCGCACGCAAGAACTCCCCTCAGCCGACGAGTGGGAGGCCGCCCGCACCGTGGCCGGCGCCATGCTCGGCGTCACAGCAGCCGCCTACCTCACCGCGCCGGCCGTCGCCGACTTCGTCAGCCAGGTCACGGCCAAGGCCGCTGACCTGGCGCAGACCGCGCCCGACCTGGTGACTGCGGTCGAGTCGACCTACCGGACCCTCGGGATCGGCGACGGCGACCGGTTGCAGACCGCCCGCGCCGGCGCCACGCTCGTGCAGCAGCTTCGCCACCTCACCGGGGTCGCCCTGGTGCAGGCCTTAGCCTCGCCCGAGCTGGCGGGGGCCACGCCGACCGCCGCCGGAAAGTCACTGATCTCCGCCGCGACCGTGGCGGGTGCGCTGAACCAGTTCCAGTGGCACCGGCTCGATCCGCTGCGGACGGCGACCAACGCCGAAGGCAGCCGTAGCGGCGCGGCGGCCACGGTCGTCAACGCCGTCCGTGAGGCGCTGCAGCGGGACGAGCTCGTGAGCGCAGCTGCTGCCGCGCTCACGGCTTGTGAAGAGGGGATCTTCACCTGGCTCGCCGATGTCCCGCCCATCCCGGCCGCTGACCCGGCTGCTGGAGCAGACTCCGCATCCGGCCCGCGGTCGGCCCCTGGGACTGGCCCTCGCCCGATCGACACGGCCCGATCCGGACGGGCCACCCGCACCGGACGCAACCGGAACGACCCCCTCCTGGCCGACCTCGCAACCTTCCTTGACACTCACCCGAACGACACCGTCGAGGTGACGTGGCGGGTCCTACCGTGACAGCCGCGACGCCTGCCACCCCGGTCAGCACGTCGATGGTGCTCGCGATCATCGACGAGGCACGCGCCAAGGACTACGGCAGCGGCGTCATCGGAGTGCGCGGGCTGCCCGACCGCGCGGTCACCGCCGACGTGCAGCATGAGGGGCGAACCGTCAAGGTCCGCCCCGCGGAGTCCGCACTCGCCGCGCGCGAGGTCCTCGCCGGGCAGCAGGACGGCGAATGGCTGATCGTCGTTACCGACCGGGACGATGACGACCTCGGGGCGGGTGTCCTCGCGCACTTCATCTGGCAGCGGCTGCGCAACCCGGACCCCTGGGAAGCCGTTCGGCACCGGTTCTCCGCCACGGGGATCGACCCAGCGCTGACCTCGGGGCCGCAGGGCAGGGAGCTCGCCGCCGCGCTCCTCGCCGCGACACCTCCGACCGGCTGGCCCGCAGCCCCAGCCGGGGTGCTCACCCGGACCCACGCCATGGGCGCGGTCGCCTCGGCGCACCTCGGGTTCGACGGCGAGACCGCCGACGTCCTCGGCGTCCTGCGATGGTCCATGACCGCGGACAGCATCGTCGCGCTCGGGGCACTGCGCCGAAGCGTCGGGGACCTGCTCGCCGACGCCACCCTCGACTGGATCGCCTGGCAAGCCGGAACGGCAGCCACACCCATTCGTGCCCTGCTGGCCCGCGGTGAGCTGGCCGACGTCGTCCCGACGGGCGTCGTCTTGGACCTGCTGACCACGGGCGAGCGCCGCGACGAGCAGGCAGCGCACCAGGCCCAGCTCGCGCTCGCGCGACTCGAAGGACGCTGGGGTGACACTGTCCCCAGCCCGGCAGCGCTGGCCGCGCTGGGCCAGGCCGCAGGGGCACTGGTAGCCGACCTCGTCCACGACCGGCGCGCCGACAAGGACATCCAGCGGGCCCTCGACCGCGCGGACGCGATCGTCGGGCAGATCCAGGCAGGGCCACTGGCTCGCCACTCCGAGCTGCTGGCAAGCGGCCTGCGAGCACGGTACGGCGTCCTGGCCGACGCGCTGCGTCGCGCCGCCGATCCAGTGCGCGGTACCGACGTCGGGGACGCCGTCGACACCGCATGGGCAGCCGTCTGCGCGCACCGGCTCGCCGCGCAGGGCGCGCTGAGGGCGCCCTTCGAGGCCGCTGTGCGACTCGTGCGCTGGCTCGCCGTGGCGGAGACCACAGCAGGCCCCGCCGGTGGTGTGGCGTCGCTCGGTGTGCTGGCCCGGCTGCACCTCGACTCCGGGGCGTGGGCGGACACCGCCATCAACGACGCCTTCGGCGGCGTCGACGACCCGGAGCTGTCGCCCGTGCTTCAGTCCGTCGTCGTTGCGGCGCGGGAACGACGCCACCGTCAGGAGCGCCACTTCGCCGCGGCGCTGGCTGCGGCTGTAGCTGCGGCGCCGTCCGGATCCGGCAACGGCGTGCCGAGCGACGCCGGCACCGTGTGGTACCTCGAGCGGCTGCTGGCGGGCGCGGTGATCCCGTTGGCTAAGCAGGCACCCGTGTTGCTGCTGGTCATGGACGGGATGAGCGCGGCGACAGCCATCGAGATCCTGGCCGACGTGACGACGCGACTCGGCTGGCTGGAAGCCGCGCTACCAGGTGCCGACGGGGCGCAGCGGGTGGCCGCCCTGTCGGTGCTGCCCTCGGTCACGGACGTAAGCCGTGCCTCGATGCTGTGTGGCCGCCTCGTCCGTGGGCAGCAACCGGAGGAGCGGAGCGGCTACATGGAGCTCACCGCGCAGGGCGGCAAGATCGCCGCGAAGCTGTTCCACAAGAAGGGCGTGGACACGACCGCCGCCGGCTGGTCGGTCAGCCACGAGGTCGGCGCTGCCCTCGACGACCCTGCCGTGAAGCTCGTGACAGTCGTCCTGAACACGATCGACGACGCGCTCGACCGCAGTGACCCTGCCGGCACGGTGTGGACCGCCGACGCCGTCAAACATCTCGAACCACTGCTCGCCCGGGCCACCGCGACCCATCGGACCGTCGTGATGACCGCCGACCACGGGCATATCGTCGAACGGCGCCTCGGCACGCAACGGGCCTATCCCGAGATCTCCAGTGGCCGATCTCGCGGCGTCACGGGCCACGTCGAGGAAGGCGAGGTGGAGGTCGCCGGTCCCCGCGTCCTGACCGAGGGCGGGGGCCACCGCGCCGTCCTCGCGGTCGACGACACCCTGCGCTACGGGCCGCTGAAGGCCGGCTACCACGGCGGGGCGAGCGCGGCTGAGGTCGTCGTCCCCGTCGTGGTGCTCGTGGCCGACGAGGCGAGCAACACAGCCGGGCTGACGCTGCTACCGCCTCAAGTACCCACCTGGTGGCTCACCCCGGCGGCCGTCGCCACGACCGCGGCACCCGCTGTTCCGGCAACTGCGAGCAGGGCACGCCTGCCTCGAAATCAGGCCGGTCCCACGCTGTTCGACCTCGACCTCGACCTCGACCTCGACCTCGACCTCGACCTCGACCTCGACCTCGAGCCCGCCGCCCCCGCACGGGCCACAGTCGTCACCGGCACGCTCGGCCGGGCCGTGATCAAGAGCGCCGTGTTCAAGGGTCAGTGGAAGGTCGCCGGTCGGCTCATCGTCACCGACGACCAGGTCTCCCGGTTCGTCGACGCGCTCGCGGCCGCGAACGGCACCCGGCTCCCGCGTGTTCTTGCGGCCCAGGCGCTCGGGGTGGCGGAGACCCGGCTGCGGGGTGCGCTGACCCAGGTGCAGCAGTTACTCAACGTGGAGGGCTACGCGGTGCTCGCCGTCGAGGCCGCAACCGGTGTGGTGATCCTCGACGTCGGGCTGCTGAGGGAGCAGTTCGAGGTGCGGCAGTGACCCAGGACGTCGTCTCCAGTAGGCGGCGGCGCGAGGTCATCGGGGCCCTACGGCGCGGGACCGTCCCGGAGAGTGGGCTCGACCTGCTCGCTGTCGGCCTCGACAGGTTCGCCGCCGCGCTGGACGACGAGCTCGACGTGGTGGCTGCGGGAGCCGCCGCCTTCAAGGCGGTGCGCGGCGAGTACGGCTCCGGCAAGACGTTCTTCACGCGACACCTGGGCGAGCGGGCGCTACGACGGGGTTTCGCGGCCGCGGAGGTGCAGATCTCGGAGACGCAGACGCCGTTGCACCGGTTGGAAACCGTCTATCGGCGGGTCACCGAGTCGATGCGGACGGCGTCGATCCCGCCGAGCGCGTTCCGTGCTGTCCTCGATTCGTGGCTGTTCACCCTGGAATCGGACGCCGTCCAGGCCGACCCTGCACTGGAGCGCGCCGGTGAGGCCGCCGTCGCCACCGCCGTCGACCGACTCCTTGAGCAGCGACTCATGCAGGTCAGCACCCGGACGCCGGTCTTTGCGCAGGCGCTGCGCGGTTACCGGTCCGCAGTCGCTGTCGGGGACGGCGCGCTCGCCGACGGTCTCGCTGCCTGGATGGGCGGGCAGCCGCAGGTGGCGGCGGCGGCCAAGCGTTCAGCGGGTATCCGCGGCGAGCTCGACCATTTCGGTGCGATGGCGTTCCTCCAGGGCCTGCTCACCGTGCTGCGCGACGCCGGGCATCCGGGACTGGTGCTGGTGTTCGACGAAGTCGAAACGCTGCAGCGGGTGCGAGGTGACGTCCGCGACAAGGCCCTCAATGCGCTGCGTCAGCTCATCGACGAGATCGACGCGGGCCGGTTCCCTGGGCTGTACCTGCTGGTCACCGGTACCCCTGCGTTCTTCGACGGACCGTCGGGGGTGCAGCGGCTGGCGCCGCTGGCGCAGCGGCTGGCCACCGACTTCGCTACCGATGCCCGGTTCGACAACCCTCGGGCTGTACAGGTCCGGTTGCCCGGGTTCGACCGGGCCGCGCTGCTGATGCTCGGGTGCAAGGTCAGGGATCTGTACGCAGCGGGGTCCCCACGGGAGGGACGGATCCGGCAGCTGGTGGCCGACGACTACGTCGGCCAGCTCGCCGACGCGGTCACCGGGTCGCTCGGCGGTCGGGTCGGGATCGCGCCACGGATCTTCCTCAAGAAGCTGGTCGCCGACGTGCTCGACCGCGTCGACCAGTTCGACGACTTCGACCCGCGGCGCCACTACGCGCTGACCCTGACCTCGGGTGAGCTGAGCGAGGTGGAGCGCAACGTCGCCGGCCAGGCCGTCCCCTCGACCGGCCGAGCCGACGACATCGATCTGGACCTGTCATGAGCTTGACCGGAACCGGAACCGGCCTGTGGCGGTGACCAGCGGGCTGGACCGGCTGCATCCCGTTGTCGTCCACCACATCGTCAACAGCCTGGGCTGGCAGACCCTGCGAGACCTTCAGCAGCAAGCGGTGGCGCCCGTGCTCGACGGCAGCGACGCGCTGCTGCTTGCCCCCACCGCCGGCGGCAAGACCGAGGCAGCCGTGTTCCCGCTGCTGACCGCCATGGAGGCCGGACACTGGTCCGGACTGTCAGTCATCTACGTGTGCCCGCTCAAGGCCTTGCTGAACAACCTGCTGCCCCGCCTGGAGAAGTACACCGGCTGGCTCGGCCGCCATGCCGCCGTCTGGCACGGCGACACCACGGCCGGGGAGCGGCAACGGATCCTGCGTGATCCGCCGGACCTGCTACTGACCACACCCGAGTCGTTGGAAGCAATGCTGATCAGCTTCAAGGTCGAGCACGCTCGGTTCCTCGCCAACCTCCGTTCCATCGTGGTCGACGAGGTGCACGCCTTCGCCGGGGACGATCGCGGCTGGCACCTGCTGGCCGTCCTGGAACGACTCACCCGAGTGGCTGAGCGACCCATCCAACGCGTCGGACTCTCCGCCACGGTCGGCAACCCCGACGAGCTGCTCACGTGGCTACAGGGCTCCGGGCGCGGTCACCGGCCCGCCACCGTGGTTGCGCCCGACCTCGCCCCGGCCACGGCCCGGCACGGCACGGGAGTTCGGCCACCTGGTGATGTCGAGCTGGACTACGTCGGCTCGGTGCCCAATGCCGCGACCGTCATCGCCTCGCTGCATCAGGGGGAGAAGCGGCTGGTGTTCTGCGACTCCCGCAAGCTCGTAGAAGAACTCGGCGCCGCGCTGCGCGAGCGCGGAGTGACCACGTTCTTGTCGCACGCCTCGCTGTCAGCCGACGAGCGGCGGCGGGCCGAAGCGGCGTTCTCCGAGGCCCGCGATTGCGTCATCGTCTCCACCTCCACGCTGGAGCTCGGCATCGACGTCGGTGACCTGGACCGGGTCATCCAGATCAACTCACCCTCCACCGTTGCCGCGTTCTTGCAACGCCTCGGCCGCACCGGACGCCGCCCCGGCGCCACGCGCAATGCGCTGTTCCTCACCCTGACCAATGACGAGTTGCTGTCCGCCGCCGGCCTGCTGCACCTGTGGGGCAGCGGTTATGTCGAGCCCGTGGTCCCCCCGCCCGAGCCACGACATATCGTCGCCCAGCAGCTGCTCGCCCTGTGTCTGCAGGAGCACCGGATCGGGCGCCACACGTGGGTCGAGGCGTGGAACGGGCTCCCGCCGTTCGACCGCAGCGCTGAACCGATCCTGCGGCACCTGATCAACCAGGGGTTTGTGGACGCCGACGGTGAGCTGCTGTTCATCGGCCCGGCCGCCGAGCAGCGCTTCGGACACCGCCACTTCATGGGCATGACCGCCGTGTTCACTGCCCCGCCGCAGTTCACCGTGCTGGCCGGGCGGGACGAGATCGGCAGAACCGACCCGGTGCTCCTCACCCAGAACGTCGAGGGCCCGCGCCTGCTGCTGCTCGCCGGCCGCAGCTGGAAGGTCACCTGGATCGACTGGAAACGGCGTCGGTGCTTCGTCGAGCCTGCCGAACGCGGCGGCAAGGCCCGCTGGCTCACACCCGGCATCTCCGGGGCCAGCTATGCCCTGACTCGGGCCGCCCGGGATGTCCTGCTCGGTGCCGATCCACCGGTCGCCCTGACCCATCGGGCCCAGCGTTGTCTGGCCGACGTGCGCGACGAACAGCTGGCCACGGCCCACCCCGGCGGCACCCTCATCACCCGCACCGACGATGACGTCCGCTGGTGGACCTGGGCCGGTTACCGGGCCAACGCCACTCTGGCAGCCACCCTGTCCGACGTCGTCGACGGCACCCAACGCTTCGACGACACCAGCATCCGCATGCGAACCGACCTCACGTTGCAGATGTGGCGGGCCAGCGCGGGCGCCGCCGCCGAACGGCTCTGCCTGCCCGACGTCGACGAGCGCGCCCTCACCGGCCTGAAGTTCAACGAAGCCCTCCCGCAACGTCTCGCGACCGCCACCCTGGCCGTCCGGCTTGCTGACCTCAAGGGGGCCTCGGCGGTCCTGAGCGACCCAATCAGATTCGTGAGCCTGAACGACGAATCACGGTATTGACAGGGGCGATCGCGGTCGACGGGCTCGCCGTTGATCAGCCGCCGATCCGACCTGCGATGATGCTGGTGACGATCACCGAGGTGATCGTCACTGTCGAGAAGCCGGCGACGATCATCTTCGGCAGGATGTAGTTCTCGATGGCTGCGACCTCTTCGGGGTTCTCCCCGGCTCCCTTGGCCGCCTCCTGCGAGAGGATCATGGTGCCGGGGAAGCCGTACAGCGAGGTCAGCCCGATTGCCACCGCCATCGGCACGCTGTAGCCGAGGAGCTTCCCGGCGAGGGCGGAGAACCCGGCGATGCCGAGGACGCCGAAGACGCCCAGTGCCCTCAGCGCGATGCCGAGCACGAGCGCGACAACGAAGGTGTTGAGGATGCCGTTGGTGAGGTTGTTGACGCCCAGGGAGATGAGCACGGGGAAGATGGCGATCGACGTCAGCCCGACCCCCAAGGCCGCCTCCTGGACGATGAGGACCGAGATCGTCCCGCCGCTCAGTGAGCCGGTGCCCGCGATGACGAAGGTCGAGGGCTCGGGCGTAGCCGTCGGCCGCGCTATCGCTGACGCTGCCGCTGCCGCTGCCGCTGCCGCCGAAGATCAGGGCCGCGACCAAGAGCGACACGCCGATGCCGACGACGGTGGCCACCCCGATGAGGAACGTCTTCCACTGACGCTTGAAGTCGTCGAGGCTGATCATCGTCCCGAGGTGGATGATGACGAATCCGACGACGACCCGGCCAGGGCTAGCAGCGAGCTGGACGCGAGGAGGTCGTCGGGGAAGATCCCGCCCGTCGCCAACCACGTCACGCGGCGTTCCTCCATGACCCGTCAGGTTCCGCCCTTTCCATCACCGCGATCAACGACGTCGTCACTGCCGTCCGCTCCGACGCCCCGCTCCACACGCCGTAGGACACCGTGCACCGCTGGGTGGCACGGCCACCGGCTGTGCCGGGACTGGCGATCTTGTCCGGTAGACGATCCGCAGTCAGCGATGGGTTACGGCCGTCGGAGCTCGCGCTACGCGGGCAGACCGTCGGCTTCGTCGGGGACGTCGGTGACCCTGACCGAGATCAGGGTGGCGCCGAGGTCGCGAACCTTGGCGAGTAGGCCGTGCAGCTCGGCCTGGTCGGTGACGACCCCATGCAGGGTCGTCGTGCCGTCGTCATCGTGGATGAGGGTCAGACCGCCGAACCAGGACGCCCAGTGCTCGTCGAGGTGCCCCCCGACCCGTAGCTGGTAGTGGGCGGTCTCGTGGAGTCCGGGACGAGGGCTCATCGCGACCCAGCCAACGCTGGGCGGGCGCGAGCCGTGCGCGCCGGGCGGGCGGAGGGGCGGCGGATGACCCATTCGGCGACGGCGGCGTTGATGACCCACCCGGAGCTGATGGACAGGGCGGTACTGAGGTCGCTGGCCCCGAAGATGGCCTCACCGACGCCCTGGGTCAACGCTTGGGTTCCCGCGCCCACCGCGAGTGCGTAGGCGCGGATCATCCAGGCGCGGTGCGAGGCGAGGTCGCGGCGGCGAATCGCGCTGAACCCGAGCACGATGCTGGCGGCCATCGCGGAGGCGACCAGGAGACGGATGGCCCACAGCAGGGCGCCACCCGGTGCACCGGGGTAGAACAGCGTCAGCCACAGTGCGGACAAGGCGACGACCAGCCCGGCCCCGACCAGGAGGCGGCCGGTGGTGCGGTGCCAGCGGGGTCGGCGGCGACGCAGCCTGGTGGAGAACTGGAACGCGCCGAGGAGGGCATAGAGCGCGGCGGCGACGATGTGCACAACCACCGGTGCGGGGGAGGCGTCGATGCGCGGATTGCTGGGCAACAGCTGCGCTCCTCCGGCGACCTGGAGGAGCCGGAGTGACCCCGCGACGACCGGGACGACGCTGAGAACCACCAGTGCTGCTGGGATCCGCCAGGTCGACCCGGCCCCAGCCCCGGTACCCGGCCGGGGCTGTCCTGCTGGTCGTGTGCCCGGGACGGGTCCAGCCACGAGGTGGGTCTGGGGTCGCGGCTTGTCGATCGCTCCGGTGGGCGGGGTCATTCGGCACCTGCCGCGGTGAAGCGCGGAGTGCCGACAGGGGTCGGCAGCGACCTGGTCTGCGTGGAGGCACTGCGCCACAGCGA
>ENA-ORBV01011681-ORBV01011681.1-microbial-mat-metagenome-genome-assembly--contig:-NODE-11681-length-13731-cov-5.834041_pt1 | contig 13731 bp, 4 predicted proteins | sample MGYA00237777_ERZ505514 | MGnify/ENA primary metagenome ERZ505514 (study PRJEB26160, sample SAMN06269048) | microbial mat metagenome | isolation source: Oligotrophic lake microbial mat | place...
ATTATTCCTTTGATGCTTCCGTTTACAACGGCACAGCTGCATCATCATCATCAGCAGCAGTGGTCCATCCATCCTTGCGTCCTTCGATTGACTCGGTTTCTCTGGTGAAAGTTGAAGAACCCTCACAATTGGTAGCTCCCTTGCCAAGCACCGCTGCCGACAAGAAGGCTGCTGCCAATACTAAAGCTGGTAATACACGCCCGAACAATGACTTATTGTTGAGCCCCAGCCAAAGGCCCCCTCGTATGGCCGTACGAAAGAGTACGGCTGACACGGCAATGCCAGAGGCACACTCTGCCGCATCTCCCACCACAACGGACACCACACAAAAAGCAAGAGGGAGTCCGAAGGCCAAGCGAGGACTCAAAAAACCAACCACCAAGGCAATCTCAAATTCGGGAGATGCAGCCAGCATGAAACCACAAACGGATCCGAAAAATTATTATACGACAACGCGTGGCAGTGGCAGCGACCCACCACCACAAGTGCCGTCCCGAAGCGATCCTTCCCTCATCCTCACAGGCACCAACATAGATGAAGCACAGTGTGATCCGCCAAGAGCCCTGGATCCACCCGGAGAAACACGGGCTAGTACAAGCTACGTGGCACAACCACCTAATAATCATTGTCCCTCGTCGCTGCTCTTGGCGTCCAGTTCCCATCATGACAGCCACAACAACTATGCGACGACTGACAACGACGACAGAAATCTAGAAGCAGAAGAATCATCTTTTTTTCTGCCGACGACGACAGCCGCTAATCTTTCAGCGGTCATGAATATTCAAATTCACGACCCCATCATTGAGCGATTGCAAAGGGCTGCTTCACCCATATCCTCAGGTACAACAACAAAGCCAGATATTACCAATTCTCGGCCCACCACCAATCATTTCAACGGCCAGGAAGAAAAGATTCAAATCACGCCACGATGGGAAGTCGTTGGACAGGTCATTGAACCCGAAGGGCAGCAACCGCAAGCACGGTCCTTGTCACCCTTGGTTGTCAAAAGTACTACCATTCCATTGACGGATGCTACAAAGAAAAAGCCATCCACGACCGCTCCTCCAAAATTACCTCCCGATGCGCCGCCAGCCCTCCCATTTCACTGTGATCATGACGCAGCGCCATGCCATGCGGCCGACGAGGATGTATCTCACCAATGCTCGTCGTTGGCGTCGTCGTCCTTGGACCGAGTCTTGTGGACACGGGATCCCAAAACGGGAAAAACCTATGGGCCAGGACTACAACCCAAACATCATCATCATCCCGAACACCATAACCATCATAAGCACAAGCATCATCATCATAAACATCATCACGATGAAAAGAAGCAAAAGAAGCACTCTACCAAGCATCGGGAACCAAACCTGCCAGTGGAAATGGCAGCACGGGCACAATCCCCCAGGAATGGCGCACCACAATCTCCATCGGCGTATCCCACGCATGCTGATGATACGCAGAATGCTGTGACACCCCCTCACGCCTTGCTACTCAATCCTCCACGACACGTACACCACGGCAACCACAAGGCTTCCAAAAATGTCATGGCGGATGCCAATCGTCACCATCATAATGCGACTCCAAATAGCATTCCAAGAACTGGCGTCGATCGAGATCATTGGATGGTACCCAACTCACAACGTCCAAACAATCATATTGTGAACGGCGTGACGAGGGGTCACAATGCTGCTGCTGCCATGGATGTCGATATCGATGTGGATGCTGTGATAGTATTCGCAGGGAACCGTCATGGACAGACAGCCAAACTTGTCCATGACGAACCACACCAACCACCACAACCACAAATCACCCATATTGGAACCGACCACGACGCGGAGATGGATCTCATGGAGCTCGCCGGCGATGCTACTGCCACGCAGCGTCAAGAAGAACGTTTGGCGCGACGCCAACGCAAAGAAGAATTGTTCGAACAACAGCAGCGACGCTATCGGATTTTGTTTGGGCTTACCTGCGCGGTTCTGTCTGGGATTGTACTGATCGTGGCCTTGGTGGTCTTTTTGGGAGGCAACTAATCAGATTTATAACGATGACAGCCTTCGTAATGGTAGCATTAATTTTATTATGTATCTTGACAAGCTGCGTAGTGAGTTGCTTAGTTATGCCCTATTTGGTAGCTCTAGCTAGCTAGTAGCTACATAGTTAAGTAGTTAGACGCGACGGTTAGTTAGGGTTAAGTTTGGTCTCACCATTGGACGCACAACGTCTCTTCGACAAAACCTGTTTCAGTTCGAGTCCTTGGGTTCTTTCTTCCTCTTTGGGTTCGCACGGGGATCTGTTCGTCTTTTTTGCCTCTCATTTTTTGGTTTTTGATTGCTATCAAAACCAGAAGCTACAATAGATCCGAGCAACCCTGCATGCACTCCATTCATTCAATTGCCACGCCATCTTTCTACGATTGCCTCCAATTCAAGAACCCGTTAGCATTCATCCATTGCTCTGTTATATTTTTGTCTCTTCTTTTTTGTGAGCCCAAACACAAAAGCTGATCCACTCCAGCAAATACATTAAAGCAAACACAAGACCAACAACAACAAGAATATCGATAATGAAGTTGCCTCCTCATTTGCCCATCAAATATGGATTTCCAACCAATGGACAAGAAAGCCTTCCTCCGACGGTACCTGACGACGCCCAAGATGTGGGACACTTTTTCAAGTCCTTTGATGCCCGCCTTTGGATGTTTTATCGTCATTGGGAACCCAAGACGGATGGAGAAATCAAGGCGACACTGATGATTGTCCACGGTACAGTGGATCACAGTGGTGTCTATGCAGAATTAGCGAGAGCATTGAATCAACATGGAATTGCCGTGATTGCCATGGACATGAGAGGTTGGGGTTACAGTGATGGTGAAAGTATGTACTATCATGATACGCAAACCTTTGTGGAAGACGTCCACACCTTATACACTCGTATCCATGACCATCCTCGATATCGAACTATAAAGCCAAGATTCTTGTTGGGCAAGTCTTTGGGTGGATTGGTGACAGCCTATGCGATACAACACTATCCTTCCCTTTGGACGGGCCTTCTTGGATTGTCGGGTGCGTATGCCTTGGACGCGCACATGAAACCATCGCCCCTTGCGGTTTCCGCCCTTTCCATTTTGGGCATGTGCCTTCCCAAATTACCCATCAAACCATTGTTTGACGAAGATTGTATCGTCGCCGACAAACAAGCATTGCGGCAATGGAGAGACGACAAACTCTGTTGCAAAGATCGTCTGCGCATTGGGTATGGCATTGAAATTCTTCGCGCCACCGACGAGCTTCCACGCAAATTAAAACGAAAGCCCTTGAATATTTCCATGCTCATGATGATTGGAAGTGAGGATGTGGTGGTGTCTCAAAGAGGACACCAGCTCATGGTTGATCTCAACGTCAGTAGCGACAAGGAACTCAAAGTGTATCCCTTGGGTCGGCACAATCTGTTGCAAGAACCAACGCTAAAAGAATGGGTGATGACGGATATTGTGCATTGGATCATGGCCAGGTCCAAGTAGTGCAGTAAATTATGGTGCAGTACAGTACAGTACAACTAGCTTGTTGGTTGGTGTTCCAGGATACAGTTTCTGTGCGGCACGCTATACAGTGCAGTCCTTACCAGTATCATTCATCCTCATCATCATCCTCAACCGGGACAGCATGCTGTGTATCCAAAAGCAAGATCATGTTCCGCGCCAAGGACCTAAGAGTTGGTAAGAGTTCCAAGAAAACGAAAAGGATGTCGGACGAGACGAAATGATATGGCACAGTACAAGGACCCCAAACAAACAAAAAAAGACAAAAAGAAGAATGAAAATAAATCGTGACTAGATTATATGATTATACGTATGGATTGCGGAATATGTCCTATAACTGCTGAGAAGAGTTTTGGTGGACATTGGAACAAGGCAGAGACCATACTATGCATGCACGCATACGAGTATCGTGTTTCGTGACTAGACTTCCAACAAGTCCTTGCCATTATAGTTTTGAAAGACGGGTCGTTGTCGTTGCTGTTGTTTTTGTTCTTGTCGTAATTGTCGCAATTGTTCCTGCTGTTCTTGTTGTCGAGCGGCAAAGAATTCTTGATAGTAGTCGACTTTTCGTTTGTTGGGTTTCAAAATGAATCGGGGTCTGCCTAACGCCTGCACGAGGGCTTGTCGTTCTTGTTCTAGGGCGTCTACATCCGCATGCCATCGAACTTGTTTGCTCTCTTCCATGGCATTCTCATTTTCGCCAACAGCAGTGGCAGCATCGTCCATCATGGCATCCATCATGGCATCCTCCGCGCCTGTAATTGTAGTGGTATCCAAGACAACAGCATCTTCCTCCTCGTCAAACTGAAAGTCGGCATGCTCCGTTTCGTCGTCTTCCTCGGAACAAAAAGTGGAGGACCGAGACGATGTTGAATCCCTGTGAATATCGCTACGAGTCGTTTTGATAAAGGTGGTGATATCGTCCTGGGGGGATGCCACAAATTGTCTCACCACGGAGAGCCGCTTTTGACGCAGCACATTGGCGCGACGGCGGGATCGATGACTCATGCTGGTGGTGGTGTTCTTGTTGTTTCGTCGAGTACTACTACTACTACTACTACTACGAGCACTTGGCAGGAAGGAAAACAAGGATCTCATGCTCATGGTTGGTTTCGAAATAGCAGTCGTGACGACAGCGGGAGAAGAGGTGGGAGATTTGTCAACCTTCCCTCCACCTTTGCTATTACTGTTAGGAGTAGTGGTAGAATAGGGCATGAAGCTCCTGACCGCAAACTTGTGCAGTATCTTTGGCATGATGGCGGTGGTAGGTAATACGTTGGTGTTTTGTAGAGGAAGGAATGGATGAAGATTTTGTAAGTATTCTTATTGCAAGATTAGCTAGCTAGCAAGTGGCAGAGCTGGGTAGCTACTAGCTAGATAGTAGTAAAGGTAGTGGTAAGAAATTATGGTGGGGCACAAGACTTGATGAAAAATGATCACCAAATCTTCCAGACAACAAGACTTGTATAGTCTTCTAATTTGTTGCTGACATCTATTGACGGACCACTATCATATTGATCCTGATATTAACATACCGGCATGCATGCAACCTTGTTTCTATTGCACGGATGCCTTCGTATTTAATCGTTTTGCCAGTCAGTCGTTAGTGGAAAAAAGGATGGCCAAAAAGACGGCGCACAACTGGCTGGCGTGGTTACTGACCAAACTTACGAAATTGTTGATGGAGTTTCGAATAGTTCACAGCCGTCTTTTTGATACTAATTTACTTATGTTCACGTATGCACTAGTTAAACTAAATGACTAGCAAACCAAGAATGGTGGTAATTGAAAGTCATCTTTTACCTTGATTACGACTATCGGTGGTTGGTGACTAATGAAACCCAACACTTCGAGGAGTAAAATGAAGTGAGAATCAATGACAGTCAGTGACTGGATTTTGATAAGCCCCTCTTCTTATGCGTCGCCAAATTTTAACCCAATGACTTGTCCGTGTCTTTGACAAATTCCAAAACAAATGAGGTCGTTGGGGAATCGTCAGCCTGCCGGCCCCTCGGTGCACTTTTTCGCTAAAATTCAGGAAATAGACCAACGACCGGCCAAGTATGTCACTAATAACAAGGAAAGAGTCAGTTGAGTTGCTACTGTATCCAACTTCAACTGAAATTCTGTGAACTTATCTATTTTGCAAGTACATGTAGCCATAGTTATTACAGGCACTGGAGCAGCTATATATATACTCTGCTAGCTATTCCTTGCTTAATTACTGCTGATCCAACAATATACAATTCAAGACATGGACCATCATGCATCAGCTCCTACCATGAGAAGGTCGGACTGGCAAAGACAAGGCACATCTCCTTCTGCTAAAGCTACTCCTCCCCCTCCTGCTACGTCGCGAACGAATAGTCATATTCGAAGCAGAAGTCTCTACGACGAATGTGATGAAGAAGCACCGTGGGTACAGCCATTATCATCCCCATCCCCATCATCCTCGCGTGCCAGAATAGCACAAGAACAAGACGACACCATCTACCGCCAGCACCATCCTGGTGGTGACTCTAAGGTCCCAGATGTACACCTTAATGTTGCAGATAGCCAAAGTAGATTGGAAGCTTACTTGATGGAAAGCCTTCGTGACACTCCTCACGTGATAATAAATAGCGACAACAACGACGGAATGTGGAAAGCTCAAGAGGAACAACACATGATGGTGCTGACGCCGCCATCCTCCTTCTCTCTGGAAACAGTATCCTCCGCCACAACCTCCACCACCCGAAATACCAATGACCTGATATTGCGGTATCAACGGCGCAAACTGCAAGCCAAGCAAAACATACAGGAAGATCGACTTCCTCGACCACCACCACCGTCGACGTTTACCAGCAACACAAACTCCCCTTCACGATATTTGAGTACTACTCCAAAACGTCAAGAAGCAAAGGCTCCTACAAATAGCATAAGGAAGGTCGCCTTCCAGTCGTCTGCAGCGTCAACGGCAGCTACTCCTTTTCCGACTAGGCAAGAAGAACGCCTTCCTCCACCGTCTCCGTCTACCAGCAGCACCAACATCCATCCCCGAAAGGATAATACTTTGACTTCATCACGACAAGAAACAGATGCTAATATTAACGTCAGAAAAAATCCAACACAATCTACTCACATGTCGACTGGAACTCCGTTTCCGAAGACTAGTCAAGAAACAAATGCTACTACCATGAGGCATTTTCCAACACAGGCCGCGACAATGTCAGCGACGACGACCCCTTTTCCGAACATGCATACAAGAAATATGAACACTATGACTCCAGTAAGGAAACATACAACTGTTGCTTCTGCTACCCAAGGGAGTTATTTACATCAGTCCACCAACATAACGTTTGCGAATCCGGAGAATCAGGAAACAAATACTCCTACTGCATTGAGAAGAAGTCCTCCACAATCTCCTAAAACGTTGACTACGATGGCTCCTGTTCCGGTTAGGCACACTGCGACTCCTGCTCCGACTATGATGCGCCATGAGAATGCACGAGTATTTCTGGGCGACCCAGAAACCTCTTTGACGCCAACTCGATCTCCCAAACACTCAACGTCGCCCGACAGGAACGCATCTACCAGGAAACGAAGAGGCGCAAGTTCCCCAACTAACGACGACAACAATAATTATCGTAGTAGCGCTTTTGATGCACCGGACCAACAACAAAACTTGATTGATCGACAAAAATGGATTCATGCTTCTATCATTACTGCCAGCAACGGGAATCCAATTGCAGAACAACAAGAAACCCAACTATACTACACCGGGGGCAACAACAACAACAACCAAGATGTGGAAGAGGCTTCCAACAAAACAATGAAAAAGGATAATACAAGTGGCAATTCTACAAAAATACTACCAGGCCAAGGTCAAATCATTGAACGCCAGGAGAGTGGTTCTTCCAGCCACAGCCCACCGCCACAAAGAAAGGCATCCCTGACCAATTCTTCCTTGACGCCACCGGGGGGAAGCAAACAGAAACGGAAACTATCCGTTACTTTTTCCGAAACACACGAAAACTCTGACCACAATAACAATTTAAATACTCTGAAGGAGAGATTGCCTAGCATATCCAATGTGGGGGGAGATGATCAAACAGATTACAGTCGAAGGAGCAGCAACCAATCCGATTTTTTAGATGACAGTTGGCAACAAGATGGAGATAGCTTTGCCTTGGATCATCGATCCGATGAGAACACGTCCCCAATCTCGCAAATATCCGAGTCAGAACGGCCCCCATCTCCTAGAGGATCCTTATTCTCATTCTCGAAGCACAGTTCCAAACCCAATGGCAGCACCAACCATAGTCCCAAACAGAAATCTCACAAGAAAAAAGGATTGCGTCGAGTGTTACCCTCCATTCCCAACCCCCTTAACAGCAAAAAGCACAGACGCAAACACAGCAACAGCACCACACATGACGACAATAAAAGTACTACTAGCAGAAAAAGTAAGACACATAAGCGTCTTACCAGTGGGGGGGAGGATAGCCTCGGGGGGGTCGTGTCACAACATGAACGTATTCGTGACAGTCTCGTAGGACACTTTCGACGGGAAAGTATGGGGGGTATGAGTCGTTCGTCGATAAGCAATCACGATGGAGGCACTGTTGGTGCTGGTCATGACGAGGAATGTCATTTGGCCAAGGACGAATACAATTTGATCCAAAAGGTTCTGAGACAAAATCTCATGTTTCGAGACTTGAACAAACAGGCACGGAGGGCCTTGGTTTTGGCCTTTGAGCGAATGGAAATCGAAAAGGGGCATGTCATTTATCGCCAGGGAGATGATTGTGAGAATGGCTGTGTGTATATTGTCGGAGAAGGGGAATGCGATGTGTCTGTGGATGGGATTGTTGTTCCTGGTCCTTACGGTGTCTTTAAGCCCAAAAGCATGTTTGGAGAATTGGGTGTCCTCTATAATGCTAACAGAGCATCCACGGTCTCTGCAAAATCAGACCAAGTAGTACTTTATCGGGCGGCAGGGAGTGCTTTTACAACTGCTTTTCATCAGGAGCCTCCCCCCAAAAGTAGCAAAAGAGAAGAAAGAGAATTAAAAGAAATCGACAAAGCCATCAACGAACTCTCGGGAACCAAAACACTTTATGGTGGGGACATTATCCGCCAGTACGACCCAGATCGTTTTTGGCTGTGGCGGCAATACCAAGGCACGATTCTACAGCATAACATCATGACAACACTCATTGCTATTCTACTTTCCGCTGCCTTTTGTCTTATCGTGGAAAAAGTGTTGGATCCGACATGGGAGGTTGGGCACGCCCCTGACGAGGATCATCCATTGATTAGACACTTGGCGCTATTTCAAAAAGTGTGGTTATACCAAATGACATTGACAACATTTATTCTGACATTTTACCTGAATCAAGCCTATACTTTTTGGCAACAGACAAATGTTACAATGAGACAGATCCAAGGACGTATCAGTGATTTTTTACTGTCGTTAGCCACATCAGCTAAGCGTAATGAAGATGGGACCTACACTATCGAAGCTGAAGCCATGATGGAAGATATTGCAGCATCAAGTCGTCTTTTCCATGCGTTGTATTGGGCCAAGGTCGCTCGTCGCTTTCAATGCCTGTCGTCCTCGACAGGATTAGCTCGAATGGCACAGCGAGGAATGGTGACGCCGAAACAGCTGGAAGTTCTAAAGAGCCTGAATACACCCGACAACACCAAATACAACGCCTGTCTTGAATGGATGATGATCCGAGCATGCCAAGGGATTGAACAAGACGTATTTTACAATGCAGATCCTTTGAGTCATCAGCTGCTAGACTTGATGTGTCAGCTTCGTGCAAGTACTGCACGGATGACTGATAGCCTTTCGACTCGCATGCCAATGGCCTATACGCATTTCGTTCAGCTTCTAGTAGACACTTTCGTCTGGACTTCCCCTTTTGCGTTATATGCAGGTACGTACGCGAAGCGTTCGCCGGACCTCCCTCGGGCGTAGCAGCAACTATTCTCACCATCCTCCTTCCATTTTCTATTTCTTCTTTTACAGAGCTTGGAGTATACTCCATCTGGTGCGTTGCTATGATTACATTGTTTTATTCAGGGCTGCTGGATCTGGCAAAAATCTTCCTGGACCCACTCAACAACCAACAGTATTCCTCAAGTGCTATGAACATGGGAATGGATCTAGGTGTGTTGACGCGTGAATCAAACGCGTCTTCTAGCCACTTCAAAGAAAATGGCGCAAAGATCCCCTTCTAATAATAGCGTTTGGAAAAGCCTCGCTATGCGGGCGGTCGTCAGGTTGACTGTGCTTCACAGTCGCTTGCTGGGGATTGGGATCTTCGGGGTGGCCGCCCTCGTTGAGCCCTCATGTAGCTAAAAGAGCATACAGCGAGAGATATCTAATTTAATCAGATGGAATGTGCCGTGTAGATGCTGTGCTTTGACTGTGAGCAAACCGTCGTTGCGATGCGCTTGGAAAACACTATGTTTTTTGTGCCGGTCTGCAGAAATCTCAACTGGAACAATGGTTGAAACCTTTTCCAACTATGCCTTTTTCAACTTAGCTCAATGAAAACCAACTCATCCCAATTAAAATAATTCACTTAGATTCAATTTAACTTCAAGTTGGGCGCACACCAAAGTAAAACGCTAATTGCCTAACAGGCGGGTCGTGCAGATCATTAGTTTAATTAAAAAGCACTTTTTCAACCTGTTCAACAAAAGCAAATCAAATACAACTGAAGTCAATTGAATCTTTTCAACTTGAAGCATCTTCAACTGTTTTCACGAATTCCCGGAACCTCCTGGGATGCATTTGCAGCACCATTTGTGAGGTGCCTGTGAAAGGCATTCAGCATCACCCGCCACCGCTCAGAAGTCCATTGAGAGAAGAAGTTCAATGACTGCTGTGAGTGTTCACAGCAATGATGTGTGGAAAGGCTAGGTGCACATGGCTTGACCATGCTTGGTGGACATAGCAATGATTCCAGACTGCATGATGCCGGAGTGCTGGATGGTCATCTGGTGGCCCCGGGATTGGCTCCAATTGGGAAGGGGGTCCAAATTCACCTCTTCCTGGGTAAACATCTATTGAAATCATAGGAGACGGATGATGACTAATGTCTTGACTCTTGGACAGCAATGACAGTCCACCTGTGGTTACATCTCACCCCATCAATGTTTGGTTGACATTTTTGGATCAAACGCCTGATGCCTGCCACCCCTTCTCACTGCACATGTTTGATTAGAAAATTTGAACCACACAAGTTGCATGGAAGGAAACAATCAAAGCACCAGCATGAACGGCTCATCACTCTGCTCCAAGTTGCACTAGCAATCAAATTTCAAAAAGTAAGTCAAACCCGCAGACAAGCCAAATTGACAACAATGATTGCTATGGATCAAACATTTGACACAGAAGAAATGATTGTTCCTGCCAAAAATGCAGAGAGATTGCTTGATTTCATCCCACAACAATAGTCTTTAGAATGGTCTTTTATTTCCTGGGTTGTGGTGTCCTTTTGATGGGCACTTTTTGTTTGTTTTCCATGCAACAACTGCTGAACAATGTTGATAAGGGAAAAAGCAAATCACATGATGAGTTGAGATGACCAACATCTGACTCTAACATCAACCACAATTGCTAACACACAGTTGGTTCCAGCAGATCAATGCAGGTTTGTTTGTGCATGTTGCCACAAGCAGAAAGGCTCTGCAGTCACAACTGAACACTAGCTTCCATTAAATTGTGTTGCATTGCAGACATTGATGGGTTGCACGCAGTGATTTGCATTCACATGGAGAGTTTCTGAATCTTGACACTGCAGACAATTGCCACTTTGCAGAGATCATTGTGCAAGTTCCATTTGGTCTTCAAACTTTGTGGCATTGTCAAAACTTGCATGCTTTGCGTGGGTGCTTTGTGTGACTCCAATTCTTGCTTGCTTTGTTGGCTTTGTTGCACCTTGGAGCCTTTGTTGTCTAACAATCTCAAAATTTTGTTGCATCTTGGTGCACACAAGTTAATCTGTCCTTTTGCTGATGGCACGAGAACAAACAAGTTGAGCTAGAGCACACCTTGAAACCCCATGCATCACAACCCCACAGTTGTGTTTGTCTCTACAAAATGTTCCATTGGGATGCCCAGAGACAACTTAGACTCTTCACAAGTCTCCAAATGCTTTGTTCAAATGCATTTTTTTAGCTCTTGTTTTCCATTGGTTTAGTTTCCTTGTCTATCTTTTGAGTTTGCCACCAGAAACAAACAAATTGTGATGGGATCAACAACAACATTGTTGCAGAGTGCTGTCTCAGCATTCTTGAATGATGCATCTCTGACACCACATTGTCAACATGTGCCACATGAGTGTGGTCCACAGTGATTCAAATCTCCAGGGATCCATGTTAAGACACTGAGACACATGTGATGTTGTCCATTCTGACATGTGACAATAACAATTCACATCTGGACCCACTGGACAGGTGTGGTGCCACTTCATCAACTGCTCAGTGGCAACACAATCTGTGATTGAACAGTCACTGAATTGACTCCAGCAATTCATCAATCAAAGTCATTCTTTTTCCCAACTAAATGCCTTTGAACAGCTGACCTAATGAAGCAACCAAAAGTTTGATTCTGATGAGCCACTAGCTAGTAGGACATGACTTCCTTCTTTCTGGGCACAATAAATTCGGATGAGTGCAAGTGAGAGGTTAAGCTAGTTTCTGTCATAGGGTGCATCAAATGTTTCTGCAAGCTTGGAATGATCTCCATTGTTGTCTTCAAAAGTTGTCAATTCTGCATAGCAAGAACAGACTCTTTGATAAAAGTCTCCTCCTCACAACGTGCAAACTCTTCAACAGCAGAAAACATTTCCATTTCACTTGCACAAAAATGTTGTTTGGTTCAGCTCAACTTTTCACGCAAAACCATGCCAACTGAACACTTCTTTTCCCTTCAGTGAAAACTGCAACAAGTTGTTGAAATGAAGCAACTGTTTTCTGATGGGATTGTCAGGCACAAACTTTATGGCTCTGTCTTCATTCATCAAATGCGCTTTGACGAGTGGCCCTCTTTTCACACAAATGGGTTGTTCTTGCCAGCTCAGAGCGGACAACAATCAATGACACAACTTTGTTTCTTCCACACACAATGACAAAATTGATGGCAATGTTGCAAATTGAGCTTTGGTCTTCACAGCGGATTGACAATGACTTTGGTGGCAATGTTGCAAATTGAGCTTTGGTCTTCAGGGCAGATTGGCAATGACTTTGAGTCTCAACTCTTGGATTCGATTTCATGACTTTTTGTTGTTGTTTCAATTGACAATGAATCTCCTGGCTTCACCAGGGCTTCATCACAATGACTTCTCTTGTGAAAGTCCCATCCATGTGCTGGTTGTTTTCACAGCATGTGATCCATGATCATCATGGGCGGCAGCTTCACACAATTCTCATGTTTGAATTCTTCTCTTCAACCCCTACAATGATGTTGATTGGACAATGACTCAATGGGTCACTCATGCATGCATGCACCTTTCATCACTTGTTAAGTGTTTTGTCCAACATCTTTGTTGTTGCCACTCAGAGATTCCCATTGTTGCATCCATTGTTTGTGGTTGCCAATGACTTTGCACAAACTTCCTCAATTTTGATGTTGCCAGCACACTGACAAAAAACACATCACATTCATGTGTTTGACGACATGCTTGAAAATTCGTTGGATCCATTTGCTAGCAATCTGTGGTTGTCCATGGCTGTGAATGCAACTGCTGTGTTTGTTGATTGTCCCAATGCTGCACTTGCACCGGTTCTGCAAGTCTTTTGCTTCAATCTGCACTTTCTCAACTGCAGCGCTGCAGCAGGTGCCCCACTGTGAATGACACCCCGGCCCAACACAGTGGGATTGAACAAATGAACAAGCCCAGCATTGGTGCGTGTGCAGTGTGCATCACAGTTCGCTGCTGTGGTGGGTCTGCCAGTCCAAAATTCACATTGTGCCATGCCCCGTTCACTCTGACGTCGCACGGGGGGCGTCTTCAGTGGTTGTGATTCTGCGGTGGGATCACGGTGGAGCCGGCAAGGTTTCGTGCTGGAGCCCAAACTTAGGGGAGAGTCTCAAACTTCACTCTGTTTGAGGGATCTTTTGACATTGTGAGCAACGCTCCTGGACCGTCCGAAATTGCTGCATCAATGCTGCTCAGGACTGTTTCACT
>ENA-ORBV01011684-ORBV01011684.1-microbial-mat-metagenome-genome-assembly--contig:-NODE-11684-length-13728-cov-4.873196_pt1 | contig 13728 bp, 8 predicted proteins | sample MGYA00237777_ERZ505514 | MGnify/ENA primary metagenome ERZ505514 (study PRJEB26160, sample SAMN06269048) | microbial mat metagenome | isolation source: Oligotrophic lake microbial mat | place...
GGGCAGGGAAGGGCGCCCGATCTGCGGCATTCCTGCGCCCTTCCCTGCCCGGCGCGATTGGCGGCCTGCCCGTCCAGTTCGTCGTCGGCTCGACCGAAAGCCCGGCCCGCGTCGCCGAGGTCGCGGATGCCCTGCTGCTCAAGGCGGTGCAAAGCGGACTGTTTCTCTTCGGTGACACCAACCTCAAGTTTGACCAGCAGCAGGTGGAAATCGTGATCGACCGCGAAAAGGCGGCGGCGCTCGGCATCAGCATGCAGCGGCTCGGCGCGGATCTCGGATCGATGCTGGGCGGTGGATACGTCAATCGTTTCGCGATCGACGGACGCGCCTACAAGGTCACCCCCCAAGTCAGCCGTCTCGACCGCCTGAACCCGGAGCAACTCACGAGTTACTACGTCTCCACCGGCAAAGGCACCCTCGTTCAGCTCTCAACGATCGCCCGGCTGGAGCAGAAGGTGCAGCCCCGCGACCTGCGCCGCTTCCAGCAGTTGAACTCGGCCACCCTTTCCTTCCTGCCCGCACCGGGAATCTCCCAGGGCCAGGCACTGGACTGGCTGCGAGCCGAGGCGGCCCTTTCCTTCCCCCAAGGCTTCACGGTCGACTACGCCGGGGAGTCCCGCCAGTTCATGCAGGAGGGCGGCTCGCTCACGGGCACCTTCGTGCTCGCCGTGATCGTGATCTTCCTCGTGCTCGCGGCGCAGTACGAAAGTTTCCGCGATCCGCTGATCATCATGATGTCGGTGCCGCTTTCGATCGCCGGGGCGATGGTCTTCCTCTTCTTCGACTTCGCCACGCTCAACATCTACACCCAGGTCGGGCTGATCACGCTGGTCGGACTGATCACCAAACACGGCATCCTGATCGTGGAGTTCGCCAACAAGCTCCAGGAGGAGCAGGGCATGACGGTGCGGGAAGCGGTCGAACACGCCGCCGGCGTGCGCCTGCGTCCGATTTTGATGACAACCGCGGCGATGGTGCTGGGCGTGCTGCCCCTGCTCTCCGCCAGCGGTGCCGGCGCCGAGAGCCGGTTCAGCATCGGTCTCGTCATCGCGACCGGCATGTCGATCGGCACGTTCTTCACCCTCTTCGTGGTGCCGGCCTTCTACACGCTGATCGCCCAGGACCGGCGAAAGACCGGCGCGGCGGTTGCCGGTGAGTCGGATCACGGTCACGATTCCGGCCACGCGGCCGAACCGGCGAGCCGTCCCGTGGCTTGACGGATCCGTCGTGCGCGACCCCCACCATTCCCGCGCGATCGGCCAGCTCGTGCTCGCGGCGCTCTGCTGGAGCGCGGGCGGGTTGCTGATCAAGTCGATCGACTGGCCGCCGCTGGCGGTGGCCGGCGGGCGGGGGCTGATCGCCGCGATCTTCCTCGCAGCGACCAATCGCTCGCTGCGGTTTCACTTTTCCCCCGTGCAGATTCTCGGCGCCGTCGCGTACGCGGGCTGCACTGTCACTTTCGTCATGGCCACGAAGATGACGACCGCGGCGAACGCCATCCTCCTCCAATACACCGCGCCGGTCTGGATCGCACTGCTGGGTGCCTGGTTCCTCGGCGAACGCGCGACCCGCGCCGACTGGCTGACGATCGCGGTGGTCATCGGCGGCATGGGCTTGTTCGTCGCCGACGGACTCAAGCTCACCAGTCTCGCAGGAAATCTCGTGGGGGTCGCCAGCGGCGGCTTTTTTGCGATCATGACCCTGGCCCTGCGCAAGCAGAAGGACGGGTCTCCGGTCGAGTCGATCATCCTCGGCAACGTGCTCGCGTTCTTCATCGGGCTGCCGTCGATCATTGAGGCCCCGGCATTGCCGGCAACCGGCTGGCTCGCGCTGGGACTGCTCGGCTGCGTGCAACTGGGCGTCTCCTACTGGCTGTACGCGCGCGCCATCCGGCATGTGACCGCGCTCGAGGCCGTGCTGATCCCGGTGATCGAACCGATTCTCAATCCCGTCTGGGTGCTGATCGTCTACCACGAACGTCCGAGCGCGCTGGCGTTGGCCGGAGGGATGCTGGTTTTAGGGGCGGTGACGTGGAGGGCGTTGCGGTCTATCCAGGGACGGGCGAGGGCCACAGAGGAACCCATCCCTCCCGAACGGACTGAGGGGCCGCAGGCCGGGAACAAGTGAAGCCTGAGCGGTAACGCCGCGCCAAACGACCGCCGAAATGGCCAGGAACGCCACTCGACGCGGCTTCGACGTAGCACCATTGTAGAGCCATGAAGACCTCCGTGCGACGATGGGGCAACCGTCTCGCTCTGAGAATTCCCCCCCGCGTATGCTGCGGAGACCAATATTTCCGCGGGTTCGGAGGTAGAACTGACGCTCAAGTCGGGCTGGATTGTTGCCTGGGTTGAGCATTGCCAACTCGAAGCCGCAACCCCCGGACCTCGTATCGCGGTGTTCGCGTTCTGGCGTCAACGACGGTCTGAAACCGCTCTGGGCGGAGGCGGGACCGGGCGGTCCCGTCGCGGCCTCGGCGAGGCCACCTACAACGGACGGGGTCGAGCTGCACGATTCGTTTAGGCAGACGAAACACCTTCTTGGAGGGTGCGAGCCACGGCCGTGGGCTCGCACTCTCAACAACTCCCACGGTTGTCCCGGAATTGGTCCGGATCAGCCTCCCTTTGGTGGAGCGATGCGAGGTCCGGGGGTGGAGGCGCCTTGTTGGCTGGATCGTTGCCTGGGTTGAGCATTGCCAACTCGAAGCCGCAACCCCCGGACCTCGCATCGCGGTGTTCGCGGTCTGGCGTCAACGACGTTCCGGAAGCCCCTCTGGGCGGAGGCGGGACCGCGGGTCCCGTCGCGGCCTCGGCGAGGCCACCTACAACGGACGGGGGCGAGCTGCACGATTCGTTTGAGGTGCAGCCTGCGGCCGTGGGATCGGCGCCGGTTGCGCGTCGCGTGCACCGAAACCATCGTGCGTGGATGCGCGTGGTTCGTACCCGGCGTCCACGGAGGGCCGCCCTCCACCTGTGCGTTGAACTCTCGAAATAAGTGTAAGGTGCAGGCTGGTATTGGGAGAGAGCAGGAATCAGGCTCGAGGGAATGAAACGTTGGGCTCTTCGTCTGATCATGGTTACCGTGGTGCTGGCGGGCAGTGCCACTGCGGCACCTTCCCCGGACTCCGCGCTGCCTGCGGGCACGCTCGTGGTGATGACCTACAATCTGAGGTACGCCAGCGACCGACCGCCCCACGCGTGGCCGGACCGGCGGCCGGCGATGGTGCAACGCCTGCGAGAGGTGGCGCCCGACATGATCGGGACCCAGGAGGGGGTTTACGGGCAGCTCAAGGACCTCGCGAACGACCTGCCGGAGTACCGCTGGATCGGTTTGGGCCGCGAAGGGGGAAGCCGCGGCGAATTCATGGCGATTTACTACCGTCGCGACCGCCTCGAGCCGATGGAGTATGACCACTACTGGCTGAGCGACACGCCCGACGTCATCGGTTCAATCACCTGGGGACATACCTATCGGCGCATGGTGACCTGGGTCCGATTCCTCGACCGCTCGACCGGGAAGGTCTTCATCCTGCTCAACACCCACTTCGACCATGAGGTGCAGCCCGCCCGGGAAAAGGCCGCCGCACTCATCCGCAGCCGGATCGCACTTTGGGATCCGAGGGTTCCGGTGATTGTCACCGGGGACTTCAACATCGCGGCCGGGAGCAACCCGGTTTACGACACACTGACAAAGGACGGCGCGCTGCAGGACACCTGGCAGTCGGCCAAGCGGCGGACGGGAGATGTCAGCCTGAATACGTTTACCGGTTACGAGCCGGTGAAGCGCAACTCCGAGCGGATTGACTGGATCCTGGCGGGTGCGGGCGTGCAAACGGACCGGGTCGAGATCATGGACTGGGCCGGCGATGCCGAGCAGCCGAGCGACCACCTGCCGGTGGTCGCGTGGGTGCGGCTGCCGTAGGTGGGCTGATGGGATGGCAAAGCCGGTCCCGGTTCGGATGATTCACCGACCCCGCGGTCGTTCACGCAAAAGCGGGCAACCCGCGAAATGAGGTCCGGGGGTCGCGGCTTCGTGTTGGCAATTCTCAGCAAAGGCAACCGTCCAGCCAACAAGGCGCCTCCACCCCCGGACCTCATTTCGCTGAGTCAAAGGGTGGCTGGTGGGTTATGCGCCGGATCGATCGCAGCAGGTACTGGTGGATCCGAGATTGCTGGGCGGGCGCTCCTCGGTGGAGCTTTGGTCCAACCACGCGGCTGGCTTGGGTCGCAGCCCGGTCTTGCGAGCGTGACGTTCGCGGGTGGGCTTCGACCTTGGGCTCCGGAACGTGGCCAAGGGGAGAGGCAGCCGGAGTTTTCCGCTGCGCGGCACGCGCAGCGCGACGATGTGGACAAGGGAAAATAGCCCTGCGTCCACCGAAGCCGGACACTCGCGGAGCTTGGGCGGCTGCCTCTCCTCTTCTGCACATCGTAATTAGCCCACGATTACCGGTGGAGGGGAATGCGAAGCGCGATCGGTGCTGATCTGGTTTTTATGCGGCCTCGACGGGTTGTGCGGCCTCAGCGAGGCCACCTACAGCGGGAGGAGGTAGGGGCGGATCAGGGGGGCCCAGAGTTCATAACCCTTGCGGTTCATGTGGAGGCGATCGGCAATGAAGATGTCGGCCTTGGGCTGGCCGTCGGACTCGAGCATGACGGCGTTGACGTTGATCATCGAATCGCGCGGATCCTTGGCCAGGTAGGCGGCAATCCCTCCGTTGGCCTCGATCATCAGGTCGCGCTTGTCCCACCGCGCCGGGTTCAGGGCCAGAGCAACGAACAGAATGCGGGTCTGCGGCAGCTCCGCGTGAATCCGGTCGACCAGCGTCTTGAGATCACCCACCACCGCATCGACCGGCCTGCCGGCGTTGACATCATTCGTTCCGGAATAAATCACCACCTGGCGCGGGTTGTACTGGAGAATGGTGCGCTCAAAGTGCCGCAGCAGGTCCTTGAGGGTCGAACCGCCAAATCCGCGGTTCAGCACGCGCAGGTTCGGATAATCCGTCGCCAGATCCGCCCACATCCGGATGGAGGAGCTGCCGGTGAAGACAATCGGGCGATCCGGCGGAGGCGACGCCCTGTCGGCCGCCTCGAATGCGCGCATTTCCTTGGCCCAGCGGTCATCGGCCGCCAAGGCGGGCAACTCCGCGGCGAGCACGCGCGGCGCAAATGGTCCGATCCACGCGAGAGTCAGAAGCCCCAAACCAACCAGCAAGGAGGGTAAACGCATGCCGTGAACCTGCCCCAGACCACGGTTCAATCCAAGCCCCGAGTAGCGCGAGCGACGCGAGGCCGGTTTTGGGAGCCGAAAATGATCCCAGCGCGGCGGCGGGCCCCGCTTGCACCCGCACCGCTGGGTCGCTTTGCTTTGCCACCGTGATGCGCCTGCTCCTCGTCCTCGGTCTTGGTGTTCTCATGGGTGTTGCCCGGGCGGCGGTTCCGCCGGATCCACTCAGCACCCTTCGGCCGGGTCATCCCCGGCTGCTCTTCACCGACGCCGAACTCGCGGCTGCGGTGCAAGCCGCGCAGACTGATCCGCTGCGGGCCTCGTTGCACCGAAGCCTGGTGGCGGCGGCCGAGGAGGAGCTCGGATCCAAGCCGATCGCCCATGTGCTCAAGGGCCCGCGCCTGCTCGACCAGTCGCGCACCTGCGTGCGCCGGGTGCTCATTTGCTCGCTCGCTTTTCGATTGACCGGCGACCGGCGTTTTTCCGCCCGCGCGATGAAGGAAATGGCGGTGGCCGCGGCGTTTCCGGACTGGAACCCCTCCCACTTCCTCGACGTCGCGGAGATGAGCACGGCTCTCGCGATCGGCTACGACTGGCTGTATCCGATACTTACTGACAAGGAACGCGCGCTGATCCGCTCCGCCCTGCTCAAGCACGCGCTCGTCTTTGCCACCAACGCCTACGCCTCGACCGACCCGACGAAGCGTCCGTCCGACAAGCGCCTGTGGTTCGTCGCCGCCCACCACAATTGGAACCAAGTCTGCAACACGGGCCTGCTGGCCGCCGCGCTCGCCCTCGCCGACAAGGAGCCGGAGCTGGCGCGAACCGTCATTGCCGGCGTGCGCCGCTCGCTGCCGCTGGCGATGGCGGCCTACCAGCCGGCCGGCGCGTATCCGGAAGGTCCGGGTTACTGGGAATATGGCACCACTTACAATGTCGTCGGACTGGCCCTGCTCGAGTCCGCCCTCGGCACCGATTTCGGACTCAGTCTCCAGCCTGGGTTCGATCGCACGACGTCCTATCGCCTGCACATCCAGAGTCCGTCCGGGCTCGCCTTCAACCACGCCGATGGCGGCGCTCGTCTCGGTCCGTCCGTCGCCTACACCTGGCTGGCAAAACGCTTCGGCGACGTTGCCGCCCAATTCCACAGTCGGGCCCTGCTGGTGAACGCCATCGAAACCATTCCGCCGAATCGCATCACTGACCGGGTCGCCGCGCTGCATGCGGTTTGGTTCCCCGCGAAGGGCAATCCGGAAGAAGCCGCGAAGGCCCCGCTGGACGCACATTTCCCCGGAGTGGCGGAGCTGACCACCTTCCGCAGCGCTTGGAACGACCCTCGGGCCCTCTATCTCGGCTTCAAGGCCGGCAGCAACACGGTCAACCACGCCCACCTCGATCTGGGCTCGTTCGTGTTTGATGCCGACGGGGTGCGCTGGTCCCACGATCTCGGACCCGATGACTACAACCTGCCGGCCTACTTCGGGGCGAAGCGCTGGACCTATTACCGGCTGAACAACCTCAGCCACTCGACCCTGACCCCGGGCAACCTGCTGCAAGACCCTCGAGCCCAAGCGCCCCTGCGCCGTTTCGCGAGCACGCCGGCCCGCGCCTATGCGGTGGCGGACCTGACCACGGCCTATCCGGGCGCGACCCGTCAGACCCTGCGCGGCGTGGCGCTCCTCGACCGACGCCGGGTTCTGGTCCAGGACGACGTCACCGGGCTCACCCCGGGCACCGCCTTGACTTGGCGCATGCTGACCGAGGCGAAAATCCGACTTTCCGACGGCGGCCGGACCGCCACGCTGACCCAGAACGGGCACACCCTTCGAGCGGAGATCCTTTCCCCCGCCGGGGTGGTCTTCAGTTCGCGACTGGCGACTCCACCCACCAAGGCCGAGAGACAAAACGCGGGATTTACGGAATTGAAGGTGCAGGCACCGGCCGACGCCACGCGCAGCTCCGATGTCCGCCTCTCCGTGCTGCTGACCCCGATCGGTCAAAACTGGACCGCCCCGGCGCCCGCGCCGCACCTGCAACCCTTGGTCGACTGGATCGAAGGCCCTGCGGGCTAACGTGGGACTGTCCGCGACCGCATCTGAAAAGAGGAGCGATCGGAGGACGACTGCGCGTCTGAATGGAGCTCCACCGAACACGCAGGGGGGCCAAGCTCGCGCCTGAGCGGCTCAAACAACTTCTTTGCGCCTGCCCCCACGAGCCACCGGTTCGGCAGTCAGTCTACCGCGGAGTCGTTGAAATGAAGGTGCTCTTTCATCTTCTGATCCGCCACGTTCGAGTCGCGCTGCATGATCGCCCGAGCGAGTTGTTCATGAAAGTCCGGCGGGTGGGGGATAGTCTGGCGTCTGAGCCACCGTGACGTCAGGAGGCTGCGCACGCCAGTCCGCTTCAAGGTCTGCTCAAGCAGCGGCAGTCCGGTCGAACGTGCGAGCTTGAGATGAAACTCCAGATGGACCAGGCCCCCCTGGGTCTCGGTGGCCATCCGGTGATCGAGCGTGCGTGCATCCTCGAGGATGGCTGCGAGCAGGTCGTCGCCGGCTTTCTCGGCCAGAATGCGGGCCACGTGGCGTTCAATGGCCTCGCGCAGGGCGAAGTCGTTGCGGATGTTCTCCCGGTCAGGCCGGATCACCCGGGTTCCGTACATCTCCTTGGTTTCCACCAAACCATCCGTGGAAAGCCGTGCCAAGACCTCGTTCACAATCGAGAGGCTGACGTTGTACTTCTTCACCAAATCCCGACGCACGAGATGCTCGCCGGGCTTGAACACTTCATCGGTGATCGCCCGGCGCAACTCCGCATACACCCGGCTGGACTTGGTTTGAAAGGTATCCTCGTCGATTTCCATGCGGTCCCATCGAAACTGGCAAGGCGACTTCGCTTGTCAACGGCCGGTCAAGGGGCCTTGAGGCCGTCGGACATGAGATAACCGACGAGATCGCGGACCGCGTCACTCTCCAAGCCATCGAGCAGCCCCGCGGGCATGAGCGAGACCGGAAGCCGCTGCACCTCTTTGATTTCAGCGCGGTTTACCGCCACCTCCGCCGACATCGTGCGCAGCATCAATACCTGATCCGACTCCGAGGCGAGTGTCCCGCTGAGGGTCCGTCCGTCGTTGAGGGTGACGACGTGCATGCGATAGTCGGCAGGAATGGCGGCGTTGGGGTCGACCACATTGATCAGTACGTAGTCGAGATTCTTCCGTCCTGAGCCGGTCAGATCGGGGCCGATCGTCTGACCGCGTCCAAATAAGACATGGCAGATCGCGCACCGTTGGTCAAAAAGGGCCGCGCCCTTCGCGAGATCGGCGGCGATGAGCGCGGCAGGCGTCAGATCCGCTCGCAGACGAGCCAGGCTCGCATCGGTCTCCGCCGAGGTCGGCGCAACGCTGCCCCAGACGCGATCGAAGCGTCGCCGCACGGCTTCGTTTCCGAGCTGGGAGAGTTGTCGGGCCTGCAGGGGGGAAAGCGCATGACGAGCAATGCTCGACGCACCGATGGCGTCGAGGAGAAGGAGGGCGGAGGCGGGGCGGGTGATCAAGTTGTCGATCACGGCAACTTGTGCGGTCGCGGATAGTCGCGGAAAAGCCTCCAGCAAAGCGGGTGCCGCCCTCGTGTCATTGACCACGGCCAAAGCGCGGATGGCCGGTTCGACCCAGGTGCCCGCCTGCACCAGCGCGAGCAGATCACTGACCAGCCAAGGCGGTGGCGACTCGGAAAACGTATCAAGTGCTCGGGTACGAATCTCCGGACTGCGGCGGGAGTCGTTCATCACGTCGCGGAGTTGGCTGATTGCAGCGGAATCGTCCAGGCGCGTGGCGATCCGGATTCCCGCCTGCCGCACGAGGTCGTCTTCGCTTTGAGCGAGAATTGCAAGGATGGCGGGTGCGCGAACGGGCATGCTCAGGTGACGCTGTCCGGCGAGCCCCTGCTCTGCAGCAGCGAGCAACTCGCCGAGCTGAGCCGGACTTGCAGCGCGATCGAAAGCGAGGAAAAGCGCGTCCCCGGCAGCGCGGTGGGTGGTGAAAGCCTCGGCGAGCCGACGGGCCACGAAGCGGCTCAGCCGGGGCGCGCGGGTCGTCGCCGCCTCCACGGCGATCTCGTCGGGCTGCAACAGAACGGCCGGCTCCAGACCATACCACAGGAGACGGACCAGGTTGGGATCGGACGCAGGCGAGCAGGTGGCCATCAAGGCCCTCGCCAGCGGCCAGCGGGCATCCGGCTCCAACCGCTGGAGCGCGGAGGCCAGCGCCATCCGGACCAGCCACGATGACTCCCGCGCGGCCAGCCCAACCAAGGCCTCGCGGGTATCCGCTCCGATCGGCTCATCCGCCAGCAGACGGACCGCCCAATGGCGGATGTGTTCGTCCCTATGGTCGAGCAGCGATCGCAACCAAGCCGGAGTTGCTCCCATGGTGGCGGACAGAGCCCAGAGCGCCCGCAGCTTCTGGGGCGTGCCTGTCTGGTCGCGGAAGAGCGCATGCAACGCGGTGTGCGCCGGGGTGCAGTCGATCCCCGCCGCGGCGTGCTCCTGAAGGAGGACCCGGGCGCGACGCACATACCAGTCGTTGCGATGCAGTTGCAGGGCCACCAGTTCGGACAGGGACGCCTTGCGAAGATCGACGGTGACCCGGCGCGGCTCGCCATAACTGATCTTGTAGATGCGTCCGCTTGATCGGTGGACGCCATCGCGATCGTGGCACTCCCCCTCATCGACCCAGTCGGTCACGACCACGTCGCCATCTGGTCCATACTCGAGCGAGATGGCGCGAAACCAAGGATCCGCTACGGACGCAAAATCCGGACCGTGCACCGCGCGGAAGGGTTCGTCCTCGGCGGGGCGCACCAGAAAATCGCGATTGAGACGGCGTCCATGGATGTTGCTCATAAGCACGCTTCCCCGGTATTCCGCCGGCCAACGGTCGCCGAGGTAGATCATCGCATCCGAATGCGAGTGACCGCCACCGAGCGCGTCATTTCCGCTGCGTTCGCGTCCCCCTTGGTCCCATGTCCCTCCGCCCCAGTGCAGATGATCACTGGTGGCGGTCATCAGTTCGTAGGTGTGCGGGTTGGGGTGTCCGCCCCGGTTCTTCCAGCGTTCGAAGCGCACGCCCGGCACGACGTGCCACAAGTGCTCAATCACGCTTGTGCTGATGAAGGCCTGGCCATGGTCGTCGAAGTCGAGCCCCCAGGGGTTGATTGTGCCATCCGCAACCACGTCGAATCGATGCTGCGTCGGATGGTAGCGCCAGATGGCACAGCTCAGCGGGACGCGTTCGCCGGGCGGCGTGCCAGGACGGCCCACGAGCGAGGGCTGCTTGATTCCATGCCGCCCGTAGAGCCAGCCGTCGGGTCCCCACGTGAGGCCGTTGACCGTATTGTGTTCCGCGCCCAAGGACCAGCCGTCAAGATGGGTCACGGGCTCGCCATCGGGTCGGTCATCACCATCCCGATCCGGAATGAACGCCAGAGTGGGGGCCGTGGTGACCCATACGCCGCCGAACCCGAGGACCAGTCCAGTCAGGCGATTGAGCCGGTCATGGAAGATTTTCCGGTGGTCGTAGGTGCCGTCGCCATTGGTGTCTTCGAGGATGAGGATACGGTCCCGGTGTTCGTCGACAAATGAAGATCCGGCGTAGGAGTAACTCTCCGCGACCCAGAGTCGTCCGCGGTCATCGTGGGCGATCGCGATGGGCTGGCGCACGTCGGGTTCTGCCGCGGCGAGCGTGACCTTGAACCCCGGCGGCACCCGCATGCGGCCAACCGCCTCCCGTGGCGGGAGCGGCTGGCCGGAAGGCTGGGTGTCGACGGGTCGGTATTCAGCCGTCGTCCCTGCGTGGGCCGGTAGAAGACCCAACAGCGAGAACGCGAGCCAGCGACCCAACCTGCGGTTGGATGACACCGGCTCAGCTGTAGGGCCGGCCCTGCATCGGAGGAAACTTACGAGGGGGTGGCTAGAAGCGTCCACTAAATGACAGGAAGGTCCGCCGCAGACCCCATTGCGAGTTGCCGGAGATGAACACGAGGTCGTTGGTCAGATTGTTGCAGCGCAGGCGCAGGCTGTAGCGTCCGTTCTTCCAAGAGTAGTTCGCTCCGGCGTCAAGCAGGTATTGGTCACCGCGGAACGACTCGTAAGTGCCGGGTGCCATGACCCATCCTTTGAACATCAGTTTGCCGCCGCCGGTGATTTCAAACCCGTTGCGATTCGAATCACGGAAGTCGTACTTCAGATTGATCATCGCGGAGTCGATCATCGCCTCGATCGGCACGATGCGCCCGTCGGAGGCCGGCTTGTCGCCGTCAATCGCCGCGAAGGCCGCCATCACCGTGAGCCGCTTGGTCGGCTGGCCGTAAACTTCGAACTCGAAGCCGCGGGCGCCTTCGCCGTTCACCACGTAGTTACGATTGAACGACACGACGCCGACCCCGTTGGCGCCGGGCTCCGTCCTGAAGTCATTCAGGATGAAACCATTCCTCGTGATCTTGAACATCGAGAACGACGCGGTGATCCGGTTGTCGAGCAGGCTGGCCTTGGCACCGATCTCGTCGAGTTCGGCGGTGACCTGGGAGGTCAGGGTCTCATTGAACCGCGGATCGGTGGGCAGCCAGCTTGGTGCGCCGGCGCTGGGAAGGATGTTGCTGAACACGTTCGCGGTGACGCGTGGATCGGCCTGTTCGCTGTGTACGTAGTAGATCGTCATCCAGTCGGCTGGCTTGTAGCTGACGGAGTAGCGCGGCACATCGGTCACCAGGTCCGCGGGTGTGGTCTTGACATTAGTGCGACGATTGAGGGTTTCGCTGCCCGTCTCGTCCTTGCGCCAGCCATACATGACGCTGAACATGTTATTGAAAAAGGACCCTGAGTATTGTCCGAAATAACCGAAGCCGTCGTTCTTCCCGTAGTTGTTCGTGGTGAAGGTGGTTACGTACGTGTCCGGATTGAAGAAGGAAGGAATCGTGTAGTCGGGCGTGTAGAGATTCTGGGTCAAACCACCCCGCTGTCCGGAACGGATGTCGCTCTCGCCCCGGGCGAGGTCGTAGCCGGCGAGAAACTGGTGGTTGCTGGAGCCGATCGGGAGTTCGTAGAGGATGTCGCCCTGGATGCGGCTGCCCTCGATTTCACGCAACTCATGGAGGTAGCTGATGCCAACCTGGAATTCCCTCGCAATCGTTGGGTGCGGCAGGGCGGTGGGCGAGAGGGCGAAACGACGGAGCTCTTCGGAAATATCGCTGTGGCTGATGCCCTGGCGAATCGAGAGGTTGTCAGTGAACTTGTGGGTCAGAAATGCGGACAGTGTGGTGGTTTCGCTGACACGGCCCTTTCCGGCGTACCCGTAGACCCGCTCCTTGGGCACGTAGGGATCACCGCGGAACGGGTTCCAGTTGACCGCGGGGTTGATTTGATTGAGCGAGGCCTGCAGCCGGAACTGTTCATTGTTCTGCCAGTAGGCCTCTCCGACTGGACCACCGCTCTGATTGTAGGAGAAGGACGTGTTGACCAGCAAATTGGTCTTCGGCCCGATGTCCCACCGGAAGGAGGGTCCGATGCCGTATTTCTTTCCGGCCATCAGGTCACCTCCGCGCACGCCGTCGCTTTCCTCGTAGAAGAGCGGGATCCGGTAGCCCATTTTTCCGTCGGATCGCAGGCGCCTGCTGTGATCGTACTCGGCGCGGTAGAAACTGTCCGTACCAATGGTAACGTCGTAGAGGTCGCGGTCGGTGCTCAGCGGCACCTTGGAGATGAAGTTCACCAAGCCACCGGCTTCACCTCGGCCCATGGCGGCGGAGGCGGGACCCTTGACATACTCGATCCGGTCGTAGAGGGCCCGGTCGCGATTGACCGTCAGGGGAGAGATGTAACCGTCGACGTAGGTCCGGCTGATTTGCAGGCCGCGGATGTAAAACGTTTCCGGCTGATGGGTGTTGGACCGGGGATTGACGTTGGGGACGTATTTAGTGAATTCACGGCTGTCAAAAATGAAGGTGTCGTTGAGGAATTCGGCGGTGATCACGCCCACGGACTGGGGAACGTCGATGTAGCGCAGATTCAGTCGAGACGATGAACTTGAATACTGGGCTCCGTAACCGACGGACTCGGTGGACTGAACCTGGAACGGAGACAGGGTGATGGCCTCTTCGTCCGTGTGGGCCGGACGGGATGGGCTTGATGAGGTCTGGGCGTGGAGGCCGAGCGACAGCGGCTCGCCACCGCCGTTGCCGCCAGCCGCAAGCAGGTTTCAAAGCTCAAGATGCGCCTCGGCGTGCTGCCCGAGGAAGCGCAGCAGGAGCTCGAACCCCTGCTCGACGCCTATGCGCTGATGCTGGGCGATTCGCGCCTGATCCGCGGCGCGCGCAAACGCATCGAGCAGGGGCTGCTCGGCGCGGAGACCGCCGTGGGCGATGAGGCCGATGCCATCGCCGAAATCATCCTCGCCGCCCGCGACGACGACAAGGCCGGGCTCCGCCGCCGCGCCGCGGATCAGGCGCGAAT
>ENA-ORBV01011688-ORBV01011688.1-microbial-mat-metagenome-genome-assembly--contig:-NODE-11688-length-13726-cov-3.778079_pt1 | contig 13726 bp, 14 predicted proteins | sample MGYA00237777_ERZ505514 | MGnify/ENA primary metagenome ERZ505514 (study PRJEB26160, sample SAMN06269048) | microbial mat metagenome | isolation source: Oligotrophic lake microbial mat | place...
GATAGCGAGAGCCGCCTTCGCACGGCGGCGGAGTGGTGCACGCCGAAGAGCCGCTTGCGGCGGCGGAGTCGGTCGCTTCGGTGGGCACGGGCGCGGGCGGCTTCTTCAGCGCGATGCGCAGCAGCCCGTCGGGGCCGGGCAAGAGCCGCTTGGTGGCCAGCGGCAGCGCGCAGAATGTACTTGAGCAGAGCTTCGCGGCCCTGCTCATCGGCAGCTCCGGCGCGGGTGGCGGCGTGCAGACTGAAGCCCGCTTCGCGTACTGACAGCGGCGCGTCGATGACGACGCCGGTGCGTCCCTGAAAGGCCAGCTCGGCGGAGGGGCGGGCTCTGGCGCAAAGCGCGCTTCGTCAATGAGCGCCGGAGCCGGCACCACTTCAGCGCGGTGGCTGGAGTGACTGGAGAGGACGCCGAAATATCTGAGGTTTGCCGATCTCTCCGCGGACCTTGGAGCGCGCGCGAAAGCGCCTGGAAGGGCAGCAGGCGGGGAAGGCGCGCGGGCGTGTGCGGCTGGCCGAGCCAGGTTCGTCGGATGCAGCGCGCCCCGAGTCCGAAGCCCCAGACGCGCAAGACGAAGCCAAGAAGCTCCGAACTTGAGGGCGCGTCGCGGGAAAGGCTGCACTACAACTAGAGTTGTGCGGCTGAAACTCCATTGCGTGGAAGATTTCCCTTGCTCGGGCGTGCTTGCTATGAGAAATATTAGTTCGGAGGCGGAGATGGCAAGGGCATGGCACCTGAACAATCGTAGCGTGGCGCTGGTCAGTTTAGCGCTTGCCCTCAGCTGCGGTCGCGCGGATGACGTGGGTAAGCCGGTGGAGACGCGGAGGCAGGCGCTCCAAACGTTGGTGGTAGAGGCTCTCTTGCCGTCGCGCGATGCGCACGTCATGAAAGCCGAGCGCGACCGTAATGATGGTGCAGCGGAAACGCTCGTGGTGCGCGGGTCTGGCAATGACGAGCAGGGCACTTTGGTCGCGTTCGACATGCCGGATAGTCGGATCGAGGTCGACCGGGCCACGCTCGTTCTAACCCTCCGTCCGGACAAGCCTCCGGTAGATTGGTCTCCAAAGCCGGGCGAGCTCCTCGCGAGGCCGATCTTCAAAGCGTGGGCCGAAGGCAACGGCGTGAGCGGTTCTGGCGTGACGTGGAGCTGTCCGGTCGATTCGAACATCGCCAACCAGGAGATGAATTGCTCGCCCCCACCCTGGAACGGCGGCTATCCGACTCAGTTGCCAATTCAGAATCAAAAGCCGAGTTCGCCGCCGGTGGTTATCGTCAACGGACAAATGGGGCAGATCGTTTTCGACGTGACGGAAGACGTGCGGAGCGGCGTGAAGAGCTGGCTCATTTCCGCGCTTCACAGCAGAGGGCAAGCTGCCTTTTACTCCCGAGAAGGGGCTGCGGTCGCCTCCGATGCCTCGCTCGCCCCGAAGCTCGTGCTCGAGAACCCCGTGCCGGCGACGAACCCCGGCCCTGATGGCGGCACCTCGCTCTCGCCGGTGCTCGAATGCGTGGCCGATTTGCCCAATCGCGGCTTGGCGGCTGTGTGGGGCTACAACAATCCCCAGCGAAAGACCATCCGACTCAAGGTAAGTTCCGAGGACAACAGTTTTTCGCCGGAGCCGGCTGATCGGGGGCAGCCGCAGAGCTTCAAGTCCGGGCGGCACCGCGGCGTGCTGGTCACGCCCTTCACGGGCAAGCTCGCCTGGACGCTCAACGGTCGTGTGGCCCAAGCGTCGGGCACGTCGAAGCTGTGCTCGACCACTACCCAAGGCTCGGACGGGGACCGCACCGTCACCGCTACGCTCGGCGACGGTACCGAGGTGCGTGTTTTCGACGAAGCACAGCAATTCCAGCAATGCGACCGAGAGCATGCGGCGTGCACTGCGGCGTGCTCGAGCGACGGCAACCCCGCGCGGTGTCTGTCGAACTGCGACGCTTTGCGCACCGGTTGCCGCTACTGGTACGACCCGCAAGGGCTCGCTTACCAGCGCTGCTTCACGTGGTGTGAGCGGCAAGAAGTGGCTGCCTGCCCCGGTTCACTGACAGCGCTCGACTGCATTCATGGCTGCCGCCACGGCACTTTGCACACCGCTTGCCAGGAGCCCTGGCAGGATCTCACGCGGTGCTGGGAGCATGCGGTCGGGGATATCGAGTGTGACCCCCTGTCCGGCGCGCCGTTCATACCGGCTTGTCGCGATCAGGCAACCGCAGAGGTGAGCTGCATCGGAGGGAATCCGCTATGACATTCACTCAACTTGGCGGGGACGAGACCCTGGCTGCGGTGAGGGAAGAACGCGCCGTTCGCTGCGGAGCGCTCGCGCTGTGCGTCGCCGTTGCGCTTCTGGTAATTGGCTGGGTACGGCCTGCGCTTGCGGCATGCGAGGGGCCCAGCTCGTGGGTGTTGGATCGCGACTGCTCCACCGGTGCTTGCACGCCGCCATCGGTCGATGGGGCGTTGGACGCGAGCGCCTACGCCGACGGTCTCGTCACGCCGCTGCAACGCTTCACCGAAGATGTCCTCAGCGACGGCAGCTTCACGAGCGTTCTCGACGGCGACGTGCTCTTTCTCCACCTGGCGGTGGAAGGTGATCCCTCAGCTTGTGGCCCGCCCGAGTTTCGCACGACGAGGCATCAGCTCGACGTGCTGCTGGACTTGCCCGCAGCGGATTGCGGGGACGTCGGCCAAGACTCGAGGCGCATCACGCTCGACATCGATACGACGGGCGCCACGCAGAGCGCTCCGGGCACGGCTGCGGTAGCCCAGCAAATCGGCAGCGGGGGCAGCTGGTCGGCGCTGGCTGATGCCGACCCACGACGCTTCCCCGTGGACGTCGTGCTCAACGCGGAGATCGAGCGCAACGGCGAGAGCGTGCGACGCTTCTTCGTGGAACTCGCCATCACGCTGAAGTCGCAAGACGACGTGCAGCTCGGTAAACCGAGCGTGATACGACAAAGTGGCGGCTTCAAGCTCGGCCTCGGCTATGCCGACGACTGCCACTTCCAGTCCGTGGGCAATCCGGAGGACGCGCTCTACCCCAGGCGCGCCATCGATATTGGCGACTTCTTTTCGAGCAGCCGCCAATGGGCGCAGGTTGCGTTGCAAGTCCCGAGTAGGCCGCTCGAGATCATGTCATACAACGTTGGGCAAGGGCCGTTGCCGAGCATCGTCGGCGAGCAAGACGGCGGCACGGCGGAGCCTGCGGAGATTGGGTTCGTAGCGTCGCGCGTCGAGCATATTTGCATGCAGGAGACGTGGTTCACGAATGAGCGTCAGGACATCATCGCCGAAACCAACGCGCTTCGGGCGATGCTCGGCCTGCCAGACGCCAGCGTGACGGGGTATCCTCCCGACCAGGATTTCATCGAAGATTTCGGGTCTGGGCTGACCGACGGGCTGGTCATCCTGGCGGCCGGCGTGACCTTGGTCGCCACTGGTAACCCAGCGGCCGCGGTGACGGTCCTGGTCGTCGGCGGCGTGGCGGTGGCGGCCGTGGGCGACGAGACGGGGACTGGCGCCAATGGCGAAAACAACGGTCTGCTGCTGATGTCCGGCGGACAGACCATCCAGGAGCTGGTAGGGGAGTTCCCGACTGACGTTTGCGCGGGCGAAGATTGCTTCGAGGACAAGGGCTTCAACTACGCGCGCATTCGGCCCGTCGGCTCGCCAGCGACTGATGGCACCGAGTTCGTGGATCTGTTCTGCACGCACCTGCAAAACAACAACCCGGAGACGGCTTCTGAGGAAGACGCCGTGGCTGCGCGCAATGAGCAGCTCGCCATCCTCAAGACGTCCATCGATGGGCTCGCGGCCGCGGATAGACGCCCGATCCTGGTGGGTGACTTTAACTTCGACGGCAACGACGAAGCCACCTACCAAACCATGCGCGACACGCTCGGCCTGACGAGCTTGGCTGCGTTCGAGACGAGCAACAGCTTTCTCAGCAAGCGGTACGATCTGGGCGTCCGCGACGGGGCTACGACGACCGACACTTCGATTGCCGCGCTCTTCAGCGAGGCGTCGGGACCGTCGCACAGCGGCATCGCCACGAGCGTAGGTCGCAACGAGCCTTGTTACGAGGTCGATGCGCGGGAGGGCAGCCGGCTGGATTTCGTCTTTGTGCTGCCGAGTAGGTCCCAACGGCCCAACTTCGGCATCGTCGAGCAGTCTTTCGACGTCTTCCCCTTCTTTCCCGGATCGAGTCTGGACGTCGACGATCCTAACAGCGGCAAGAGGGCCCCGGAGGATGGCCAAGTCGTCAGCCTGGTAACCAAGGCTCCGTACCAGGGCTTGCCGACGCACGACGGCCGGTGCCTCTCCGATCATGCCGCGGTTTTGGCCAAGGTCGGCCTCGTGCGGCTCCGCAACGACACCGTTTTGAATCCATTCCGCGAGCATCTGTTCGTGTTCAAGGTGAAGAAGATCGAAACTGGTAGCGGCGATTGCTTCGGCTGCGGTGATCCGGACATGTACGGCACCCTCGCACGCGCTGCCGATGTGTTGTTCGAAAAGAACTTTGGGCCGGTCGACGATTCGAGGGTCATCAACGACCCGGCGCTGACCGCCTGGTGTCAGGGGGCGCTTGCTGAGGATCCAACGCCGCGGCCGCACCAGGACATCGCGCTAACGGTGAAGGAGTCCGACTCGACCAGCGCCGACGACGACTTCGACGTCTCGCCCCTCAGCGGTGATACGGTTCATTATCTCTTCACGGGCGACAATGAGACGTTAAGTCTGTCGGCGGCGCTGCAGCCGATCGAGACTCGCTGTGACTTCTTCACGGGAGGTCCCGTGTGCACCTGGACGGACCGGGGGGTGAGTAGCGACGACGAAAAGGCGACGGTGACCTACGAGCTAAGCTATCGCGAGCAGGGCAGCGATTGCATCATGCCGCCTGAGAATGAATGAACTCTGAACGCATGCCGTGGCGTTTCATGACTCTCGTGTCGTGGGCAGCCCTCAGCGCTCTGGGCTGCGACGAGGGACCCTGTAGGACCCTTCCGCGCGACCCCCCGCTGGAAGACGTGGCGCAGATTCTGCCTGAAGCGAGCCGTGCAGCGCTAACCCGGGAAGCCGTCGTCCGCGCGTGCCAGACTTGGGTCGAGTGCGCGGGCGATGTGTCCATCCACGGGGACAAGCTCGCGGTCGGCGATGATCGGCTCGTAGATTGCGTCCAAAGCGTCGCCATCGCCGCCGAGGGTGGCGAGCGCATTCTCCACAGTAACGAGAGCGCGCCGTTCTTCTTGAGCTGTGTTGCCGATGCATCTGGAGGGTGTGGTGAGGTCCTCGCGTGCTCGACGATGAGCCCGCTCGACGACCACTGCTCACCCGTCGGCTGTCCGAGAGCGGAAGCGCGAGTCACGTGCGACGGAACGGTCGCATCGGTGGAAACCGACACGGGCCTCGTCGAGCGCGATTGCGCGCGCGCGAACGCTCAGTGCGATACCGGGAGTGTTAGCGGCTGCGACGATGCTCTGGCGTACTCTTGCCCCAGCGCCAAGATCAACGGGCCCGTCGATAGTTGCCACTACTCGGGCGGCTGGTGTGAGGGCGATCTCAACGTCGGTTGCGCCGCCGGGCACGCGCGGGTGTTCGACTGTGCGGTTTTCGGTGGGACCTGCGTGGAGTCGAGTCCCGAGACGGCTGATTGCCTGTACCCGGACGTCCCCGAGCCCGGGTGTGGCTCTGCCTTCTCCTACGAGAATGGTAGCGACGCGCAGGGCTCGTTCCAGTGTGTTCGGGGGCGCAAGGTGCATTGGGAGTGAAGATGTCGAAAAGAGCTCGCTGGTACGTGTTGGGAGCTTTCAGCCTGGGGCTCGGCGCCGCTGCCGCTGTCTGGTTGCAAGGCGGAGCACCTCTTGGCGAGCGCTCCCCTCGGGTGCCGCTCGCTTCGGTCACGTCGGCCAAGAGCCGCAGTCCCTCGAGCGGTGATTCTCGCCTTAAGCCCCCTGCCGTCGACCCCCTGCGCGCCTTGGCCACGGCGGCGAAAGCTCCGGCCAACGCGACCCTCGCTCGGGCGGCGCCGAAGCTGGACGCACCGGACCGACCGGTCGCGCCGGCGCCATGGCGGCGCCCGATGCAGCCAAGCTCGAAGAAATGGGCGCAAGACCCACGGCTCGCCGAGCTGAACCAAGCCGTCGAAGAGGAGCTGGTACAGATCGAGAGTTGGTACCAACAGCATCGTCCGCTCGCCAGCTGGTCGGAAGTAGGGCCTGAGCGCTTGGAGCGGGTCGCGGGTCACTCGGCCGAGCTCGGTCAGCGAGTCGTGAGCGGAGAGTGCCGAGTTGGCGTCTGCCGCTTGGAGGTCGAGCACGATCCGAAATCGCCCAAACATGCTCGGGTACGGCCCGAGCCTCGCGTGCGCCGCCACGCAGATGGCAGCGTCATGGTCAGACGCATGGTCGGCGATTCGATCCAGACCATCTTCTTCTTAGTCGAGGAGCCGCTTGCCACTCGCTAGGGCTTGGTGGCTCGCGGGCTTGTGCGTCGTCGTCGGTTGCGGCACCTCGAACGACGACCGCGACGCCGCACCCTCCAGCGCCGCCGGAGCTCCCTCGGGCGGGGATGATGCAGGGGCGGACCCGTCCGCGGCCGGTGGCCCTACCGTCGATGTCCTGACGGGGCCTCCGGTCGAGACGAGCGTCTTCGGGCCGATCGAGGTGCTGGCCTCGGACTTGGAATTTCCGGTCGACCTCGCGCTCGACGCAGCCAACGTGTACTTCACCCTTTTCGGTGGCTCGGGCGGCAATGCCGTGCTGCGCCTAGCCAAAGAAGGTGCGGCTCCGGAGCCCGTGCGGCCTGCTGGGGGCCCGGTCGTGCGTGATTTGGAGGTGGGCGATTCCGATGTTTATTGGTCCGATCGCGACGGTCTCTGGAGCTCGAGCACCGGTGAGCCTTCTTCAGCCGAGCTCATCATCGATTGGGAGCTCGCGCGTTTCGCGGCCACGGCCACGGGGTTCTTCTTCGCTCGGAACACAGCCGTCGGGTTTCAGCCGCTGACGGGCGGCGAAGCGCAAATCTTCGCCGAAGCGCTGCCTGTCGGGGGCAATCTCTTCAGCGGGCTGCTCACTGCGAGCGCGGGGCAGGGCTTCACGGCATTCGTGGACGTGAGCCAGCCCCAGCTCCCGGCCGTGCTCTCTTCGTGGACGCTCGATGGCGGCGAAAAGAATGAGCTCTTGCGTGGCTTCGCGAGCCTCAATGCCATCGCCTCGGACGGCAAGCACGTCTACGCGCTGAGCGACGACCGGGCGTTTCGAATACCGGTGACCGGGGGCACGGTGGAGGTTCTGGCGGAGCTCGACTTCACGTCCCGTTGGATCGCGACCGACGAGGATAACCTGTATGTCGTCGATCGCGGGCTCAGCGACGGCGATTGCGGCAGCGAGCAAGGCAGTCTCTGGGCGGTGCCGAAGTCGGGCGGCCAGCTCACCGCGCTCGCGCGGAACCTCACCTGCCCCTACCGCGTGGAAGCCGACCGGACCGGCGTCTACTGGACCGTCACGCCCGTCGTCGGTGCCGCCAGCGCTCAGACGGTCCCCGGTGCCATCGTCCGCTTGCCCCGCTAGCCCGCCGGCCACGGGAAGAGGCACTCGCTACGGCAGGCCGTTGATCCAGGTGACGAGGTCCGCGAGCGGATCGCTGGGCACCTGCGAAGCTAGCGTTGTGGGCGGCAATTGGCCCAAGTAGTCCGGAGGATCGGTCAGCGGGGTACGCACAAACTTCTGCGTTAGGTGGCTCCTCGCAGTTGCTGCTGCAGCACCGCGTCGCGCAGCCCGCGTATTGCGGCGTCGGCCCAAGCTCGCTGGGTCAAGGCTCGCCGTATGCGGGGACGCAGCCGCCGCGCGATTTTGCGCTCGCTCGTCTCAGGGCGATCGAAGAACAGCGCTATCTCGTGCGCGTCGCGGAAGCACAAGCCGCCCACGCATCGCTGCGGGTATCGCCCGTGGAAGGAACTGTTGAAGCGAATGCTGCGCGTGTTAGTGGGCCTCGCTGGTCCGCCGCCGCTACTGGCTCCGGTGCCGCCGGTCGCGCCTCCTCCTTCGGCCCCGCCGCCCATGCCAGCGGCGCTCGCGGAAGCGCCTGAAGCCCCGGAGTGAGACCCCGAACTCGCGCCATTTCCAGCCTCGCCAGCGCTGCCCGCTGCGCCCCCGGACATCGGCGATTCGCTGCAGCCGAGCAGCGAAAGCGCAGCGGCGAGGATGCCCAACCGCGCGTTAGCCGACAACGGGCTTCTGCTCGACCTTGCAACCGAAGTGCGACTCGCAAACATCGTTTTCGAAGCTTTCACAAGGCGGTGGGTCGCCATGACAAACGTCGGACCAACGGCAAAGCTCGTCCGCCTCGCAATCGGCCTGCGACTTGTCGTTGCAGCGCGGGTCGCTGCCATTGCAGCCAGGACCGAGCGAACAGCCGTCGACGCTCGTGCAAAGCTGGTCGGTACAGGCGCGCGTTCCAGTGCATGACTCGCCTCCGACACCACAACCGAACGGCAATACGGCGAGCCCGCAGAAGGCCAACAGCAAGCCCCGCACACGAAACGCACCGAATGCGTGTTCCCTCCTCCTCTTGACCACCGGTTCCATGCTCGTGGTCCACACTGTAACACGGAGCCTTACAACACCCCAAGGTGGGTCGCTGCCGCGAGGTGCGGGGTGCCGCATTCTAGGAGGCGACAATGAAGAGAATGTTACTTGTGATGGCCTTGATGAGCCTGACGGCGTGCGGCGGAACGGACGATGCCGGCGGCGCTGAAGAGGTTGGGACAGAGGCTTCCAGCCTAAGTCCGGTGGCCGAGCTCGAGCCTCTCACGAGTCTGGAACCGCAGCGCTGTCTCGACGCTCATCGCGGTGGGCGAGGTGCTCGTCCGCTGGTGCTACGAGGGTGACATCGAGAAGTGGCGCTTGCGTGGGGCGAACGCTTGGCTGCGCCAGCTCGAAACACACGAACGCCTGCCGTTTGGGAGGAAGACCATCTATCAGGCCGTGCATTTCTACGACCTGAGCTTGCGTTTGACCGATCGCCAGTGCCTTTCGGACCTGGGTGTCGGCCACGTGCGCGCGGTTCTCGGCCTAAAGACCGAGGACCAGGAGCACCTGCTCTCCGAAGCCCACGCTCACAGCTGGCCGATCGCTCGCCTCACGCACGAGGTATCGAGCAAGCGCCAGGTCGGCCGGCGGGCGCCCGCCAACGCCACATCACGTGCGTTTCGAGAAGCAGATTCGCCAACACGTCGAGGCGTTAGAAGAGCTGGTCCGCAATCCGATGCTGCTCGAAGTGGCATCGCCCGATCGAGTCACGGGTTTGATGACCGCCGTCTCCGCCCTGCGCTCTCAGGTAGCCAACTTGGGCGCCGTCACGGCCGGCGACCGCAACAGCACGTCCTGAGGCGTCGTCACAGTCTGGGCAGGGACCGCGATGCGGAGGTAGTGACTCGAGTCCTGGTCGTCGTCGCGCTCGTCGGGTGTGCGCCGCAGCTGCGCCCACCACCGGCCGGGCCGGCGCCGCGGGCGGGGCCTCCCGCGGTTACCCACCGCTCGGCAACCGCCAACACTCCTCGACAAGCCATCGAACCTCCGGAGGCGGCCGAGGGGATCGCGCTCTCTCCGTAAGCCGCCTGTGCGCTCGACGCCAAAGTCCGCTTCGCCCTCACGGGCACGCCTGTGGAGAACCACATTGCGACCTCTACAGCATCTTTCGCTTTCTCTTGCCTGACTTGGTCGGCACCTGGCCAGCCTTCAATCGACGCTTTGACGCGGCGCGGGGCGGCGAAGCCGGCAATCTCGCGCGGCGGCCGCTCAAGCGCCTGCTCAAGCCCTACCTGCTACGACGCACGAAGGCTCAGGTGCTCGAGGAGCCACCGCCGTTGACCGAAATCGAGCACCGCGTTGTCTTGAGCGCCGCTGAGGTCGCGCTGTACGAAGGCGTGAGGCGTAAGGCACTCGAGGCGCTTGAACAAGGCGCCAAAAAACTGCGCGTAGGTGAAACAATTGGGTGCGGCAGGTCCTGGCCCGCCTCCGAACCCCACCTTCGAGCCCTGCCACCACTCCGATTGCTCGCGACTCGGCACGCTTCAGGAGCTCCAATCTCCAACGGGAGCACCGTAGGCTATTTCCCAGCGAAAGCCGTCTAGCCCCGCGGCTGCGAGCGTCAGGTCGTCGGGAGCTCGGGTTTCGACGCCACCTGCGCCTCCGCTGCCGCCGGTGTGGGAACCGGCGCCTCCCGTCGGCGCGGGCACCACCGGTGCCGCGCTCCCGCCGGCTGTCCCACCGCTGCCGCCCTGACCGGCGGAGCTGGGCGAACCCGCGACGCCGGCACTACTGGCCGGAGGCACCCCGGGTGCGGCTGGCGGCGTCGCTTCGTTGGAGCAAGCGAAGCTAGAGAGCACGAACACCAGGGTGGTCCCGACCACGGAGCCGCGCATTGTCATGCCTCCACTCGGCATCGTGTTAAACGAGACCCGGCAGGGGCGCGAGGGTCGAAGCCGTCGAACAGGCTGTTGAAGAGCGCTTGCGGCTCGTTCAGCTTTGGTGCCGGCGTGGTGGTCGATTGCCACGAGATATTGAACATGTACCTTCGAACAGCCTGACTCTCAGGTCCCGAGTGAACAAGGCGGCGCGCGGACGGCGCGGGCCCAATTGCCGGTAGCCGTTGAAAAGCTTTCCGGTCCACTCGTCGGTCTCGTCTTCGGCAAGAGCCGCTCGCTCGCCAGCGCCCCGTGACCCGCCGTACTTCAAGACCCTCGTCGTCCGGCCGCGCCCGGCGCGGAGACGCTCGCGCAGCGGCTCGAGAGCTGCGCGAGCGTTGCCGTAGCGCACCGCAGCCTCCACGAATTCCGTCGCGGTTTCGCAGACTAACTCAGGGGCACCCGCAGCGCGCACCAAACTGCCACAGACAGGCGGGTTTGGAGATTGAGTATTTGCGTTCGCGTATGAGGCATATTGCCACGGACACACGAAGTTTACGGATAGCGGTGTAAGATCGAACCCTAAACATACCGGCGTAGGCGCCGTATCCCAACCTGCGTGAACTCGGCGTCTGTGCCGTCCGAGGCAGCATTGTTGGCGCACCCTATTTTCGACCGAACGTCGATGGTGCCTTTTGCGCGGACCGCGACTATGGTTTGTTGTTCGATTTCCACCGCAGGGTGTTATCGAGTGAGTGAGAGAGGGAAATTATGAATCGACACGTGAGGATCTCGAGCAGGCTTTGCCTGCGGGCCGCTGTTTTGGCTATCGTGTCGTGGCACGGAGTCGCTCACGCGGATCCGGGGGACGCAGTCGTTTTCGGGCGCATCGAGCCCGCGATCGGATTCCCGCTTGCAGCCCCTCAGAGCCATCGCTTCTACCCCGGTCTGCATGGCATGATCGACCTCGGCGTGGGGCTAAGCCACGTGGATTTGAAGCTGACCGGTCTGCTGCTCGCGCTGCCCGGGCGGTCGAACCCCGGCTCGAGCGAAGGGACCACGGTCGGCGGAGTCGGCGGCGGAATTCGCTTCAAGCTGTTCCGAGACCCGCTCGCAATCACCCCGTGGATCGACCTCGGGGCGCTCTACACGCGGTCCGCGAACCTCGACCGCTTTGCCTATTCAGTCGGTTTGGGGCTGCAGGTTCCGGTCCGCAGTCGCCCGCTATCAAAATTTGGCCCCGTCGTTCGTTTTACGAGTATCACGAACCCTGGCGAACAAAACGGCTTCGACGATCGAAACGCATACATCCTCTCGATCGGGTTATCGGCTGAGTTCGACATCGCTACCGTGTGGCGCCGCGGCGACACCGCCCGCTTCACTGCCCCGATCCAATACAGCGTCGCCGCTCACTGAGCCGCGCAAGGAGTGATCATGCGATTCCAATTTCTCATTAGTGCTCTCGTCTCCTTCTGCTTGCTCGCCAGCTGCGGACAAGACCCCGTTCACTACCCTTTTTGCGGCGACGGCGTGAAAAACGGCACGGAAACCGCCGTCGATTGCGGCGGCTCGTGCTCTCCCTGTTCGCTCGGCGCTGTGTGCAAGGTGGACAACGACTGCGCCTTAGTGCCTTGCGTCGTTGGGCGCTGCCAAGCTGCAAACTGTACCGATGAGGTCAAGAACGGCGACGAGACGGACGTCGATTGCGGTGGTTCGTGCATGCCCTGCGGCGACGACAAGGCATGTAGCAGAGGCCTTGGTTGCGTGAGCGGCGTGTGCGGCGAAGGGACATGCAAAGCCGCGACTTGTTCGGACGGCGTGAAGAACGGCAGCGAAACCGACAGCGATTGCGGCGGGTCGTGTCGTGCCGCGTGCAGTGACGGGCAAGCTTGCGAGAAGCCGAGCGATTGTTCTACGGGGGCGTGCCTCGCTGGGCAATGCTATGCGGCCACCTGCGAGGACGGCATTCGCGACGGGAGCGAGACGGACATCGACTGTGGCGGCTCGTGCCCACCCTGCGGAAGGGGGCTGGCCTGCAGCGCGTCGGATGACTGCACCAGCGAGGTTTGCTCGCAACGAAAGTGCGCGCAAGCGACGTGTTCCGATGGCGTCGCGAACGCGAACGAACCGGACGTCGACTGTGGCGGTCCCTGCCCGACCGCGTGCAACAGCGGCAAGCACTGCGCGGGTCGTGCCGACTGCTCGAGCGGCGTGTGCACGGGCCGCCTCTGTCAAGCAGCGAGCTGCTCGGACAAGGTGAAAAATCAGGACGAGACGGACGTTGACTGCGGGGGATCGTGTGCCGCTCGCTGCGAGGCCAACCACCCCTGCGCGCTCGCCAGCGACTGTATCAGTAGCGTGTGCGGCGCCGGCCTGTGTCAGAGCGCTGCGTGCGGTGACGGCGTCAAGAACGGCACCGAAACGGACACTGACTGCGGTGGATCCTGCCCAACCACGTGCGGGACGAACAAAGGTTGTAGCCTCGCCCTCGATTGCGGGAGCCGAGTCTGCACTGCTGGCTCGTGCGCCGCGGCCACCTGCACGGATGCTGTGAAGAACGGCGACGAGACCGACGCCGACTGCGGCGGTTCCTGCGCGTTGGACTGCGCTACGGACGGGGCATGCGCAAGCGTTGCGGACTGCGTGAGCGGCGTCTGCACCGGCAGCCTCTGCATCGCCCCGAGCTGCGCCGACGGCGTGAAGAACGGCGCAGAGGCCGATACGGACTGCGGCGGTTCCTGCCCCTCCGGATGCGCCACGGGCGAGGCGTGCAGCCTGGCGAACGACTGCACTAGCAGCGTGTGCACGACGGGCGCATGCGTGACCGCGACGTGCACTGACGGCGTCAAGAATGGGGCCGAGACCGACACCGACTGCGGCGGGCCGTGCGTGACCAAGTGCGGCAACGCCAAAGTCTGCGCTCAGCAATCGGACTGCATAACCGGGGTCTGCACCGGAAACTCGTGTCAGCCGGCGACGTGCATCGATCTGACGAAGAACGGCGACGAGACCGACGTGGACTGTGGCGGATCATGCTCGAAAAAGTGCGCCGTGAACGGAGTTTGCAGTTTGCCTGCCGACTGCGCGAGCGCGGTCTGCGCAGGAAATCTCTGCCAAGCACCCACGTGCAGCGATACCGTCAAAAACGGCAGCGAAACTGGCGCTGATTGCGGAGGCAGTTCGTGCCCGAAGTGCGCTGCCGGCATTGGCTGCAGCTTGCCTTCCGACTGCGCAAGCGCGGTGTGCACGGGCAGTCTGTGCCAAGCACCGACGTGCAGCGATACCGTCAAAAACGGCAGCGAAACCGACGCTGATTGCGGCGGTAGTGC
>ENA-ORBV01011689-ORBV01011689.1-microbial-mat-metagenome-genome-assembly--contig:-NODE-11689-length-13725-cov-5.987617_pt1 | contig 13725 bp, 13 predicted proteins | sample MGYA00237777_ERZ505514 | MGnify/ENA primary metagenome ERZ505514 (study PRJEB26160, sample SAMN06269048) | microbial mat metagenome | isolation source: Oligotrophic lake microbial mat | place...
TTTCAAGCAGAAGACGGCATACGAGATTCGCCTTAGTCTCGTGGGCTCGGAGATGTGTATAAGAGACAGGTCTAGCTTCTATTAGTAGTAGCTATTATTAAATAGTTCGGTAGATACCGTTGTTATTTCTTTGTGCTATGTAGTAGTGCTACAGTACGGCGATTGACTGATGTTAACGAGATTCTTGCGTTCGCAGCACTTGGAGAGCGACTGAGGATTTTGTTCGGGCCTCGACAGGCAATTCTATCGGTTGTTTAGTACTGGGGGAAGTTTTAGGTTCCTGGACATAAGCTTGGCTGCAGCTCCGATTTGGTATGGTACTGGCGCTACGGTTTGTGAAAGTACGTACGGTAGGAGTACTAATAGTACACACGGAGGCAAGAGAGCGCAAGTACCAAGTATTATCGAGAAGCAGGCTTGTGAACCACCTAACGTAAATCGTTCGCCACGCACTCCCTCCTGTGCGTACTGGGACAGGACCTCTCAACACGGGAGCAATTTCGCTCATCAATGGAAGTCCTGCCAATCTAAAAATTTATGTCAAAAGAGTTGCCACCCACGGTTTGATGCACCCCAATTATTAGTCGGGTGGCCGTCTGTGCCTGCATCCGCTAAAGTGCATCACGAATGGTAAGGAAAGCGCACACTTGCTCGAAGATTTAGAAACCAACCCTCTGTGATGTCCCTGAAGCAATGCGTTGGAATGACAATCTATTGTCAACTAGGCAACAAGAGCTACAAGCCACCTTGATTGATTCTATCTTCATGTTGCTGCTGAATTTATCTCACTTCCAAATGGCATTTACAAAAATTCTGCAAATGAAAATATCCGGGAAAAGCGAAAACGAAATCTGTTTTCTGTGACATGACCAATTCAAACAATTGATTATGTTTGCAAAAAGAGGAAGGCAGATGAAAAATAAATTTAAATGTTAACAACCATCTTTAGATCTTTTGGGGATGCAGGATCAATGTGAGATGTGTGAATCGGAGAGAGAAATGAGCAGATACATCAGAGACCCCTGGATCTGTGCAGCTTTCTGTGCAGGGTTATTATTCGAGTTTCCGTTTGGAGTAGTACGGTACCACTGGTAATATGAATGTGCTGTTCCATGGTCCACTTCACTGCACCAATTCGGCCACCGAGTAAACCAACGAAGCACTCGAAAGGCAATATTGATTCGCCATTGTTCTTCCCCCTAAATATGAATCGGAAGATGTTGACACACACTTCTATAGTATTGTACTCAATGAAGAACGTAAAAGCTTTGAACAATGCTCAGCGACTTGCAGAATTACATGATTTATAACCAAGCAACCTTGACCATGGTGTGATCACGTTCGTCGGAGTAATTGTCGGCGCTTACTCTAACTACGCTGCACCCCGGTTTTCCAGAAGTACATCACATATAAATTGAATTAAGACTGCAAAGTGCGCAGTCCCTTGCATGAATACAATCTTCCGCCCATGCACTTATCGACTTGAACCCCACGCAGTCCGTGCAGAAGAGTCATCAGACCTTTTGTCGTTTGCACTCTAAATAACAAAAGGAAGAAACGAACACTACTGTGCCGTGCAAAAGCTGTTCGAATTGGTGTAAACTTTTACTGAACTTTTGAAATACTGCATAGTGCCCAGCGCCGTATATTGCATAACCATACTTGTAACTACTACTACTGGTAGTAGCTAGTAGCAAGTAGTCTACTACTCGTAATACATTTTGTATTGGCCTTTTTCTTTAATTTCTCTACTAATGGATGACTAGTAGTGGTTTAATTGCTTCTAATGGATACTTTTTCACCATTTGCTCACCAGCTACGAGGAAATGAACATTCAAGGATTACTGACAAGTCTTCGTACACTGCTCTCACAAAATCACTGAACAAGCCACCGTGGCCACCAATGAATCCAACGATAAACACAGGAGGCGTAGAGCGTAACATTGCTTTGATGTGGGGTTCCAGTGGAAGCAGCACGTCCGATCGAGGAAGTGACAATGAGAAGAAAGCAAAGTTGCCACTGGTTGCTAAATACGAAAGGCGGGGAAGTAAGACAGATGTCATCCTACCAGAGGACTTCCAGCCCTGCCAATGGACTGTCATTTGTGGAAGGTAAAGTGATGCTTCCACTTTTTGCTGCATTTGCTTCTCGACGCCGAGGATGAGTGTTATCGGAAATTAAACTTGAGTCTAACATGTCATGCTCGTCACTTTCATACTGCAAACCAGGGGAAAGGATGTGATTGAACACAGTAAGATTTCCTTGTTGTTGGTATCAGTCGGAATTGGACATCCGTGATATCCTCTCACTTCCTCTGCTCTCATCAACCATCAGCTGGCAATAAACGGCTTAAAGTGTTGATCAATAGCCACCTTGATAAGTATCACAGTGTCAAAACAAAGTTTGAAAAGAGCATGGTCGTATCGTCCATCGTGGACGCTGTGAATCAAGGGTCGAGTGGTTCTGGATTCGTCCGACGAGACCCTAAGACCAGTCGGTGGCGACAGGTGAGTCTCCATATCGGTGGATAGAAGCAGCAAAAAGAGTAGTCCTTACATTTCTCATAACTCTATCCACGTTCATGAAAGGTCGGAGAAGATTCCGTTCGAGAAAAGGTGAGACAGTTGAACCCGTGCTAGAATTTGAAACGGTGAGTTCAATATGAAGTGGAAGGATCTCACAACTTATGTTCTACTTGCAAAGGTGGGACAAATGCTGAGAGAAGAAAAGAATAGAAGAGACCCTACGACGGCACCTCGACGACGAAAACGCCGCAGCAGCAACACCGAACAAAAGCAAGAAGACACAGACCAAGTACCGCTGCTATCTTTGAGAGACCAACCGACACAACAACCTTTAGGGGAACTTGTCTATTCACCCATCACGACAGAGCAAGTTTCATCCAAAACGATGCAACGGCCTTTACTCCCCAGCCCTGGGCCTGGAGTTGCTCGACTCCCTTCACCCCAAACACCAGAGCAGGTTTCATCAAACCGCATTCAACAGTACTATGCATCCCCCGACGTCGATGATTGGCCTGGAGTTGCGCGGCTCCCTGCGCCCAGAACCCCGCCGCGGACTCCATCTAACACACCACGGCAGCCTTTCTTCGCAGAGACTTCGCCTGGGCCAGCGCTTCGCAGCATTTTTGACGAAAAGGCCGCAGAGATGGAAATGGACAACGATAGCGACGATCCAAGGGACACTGATTATGTCTAATTGGAGGAACCTTCGGGAAGTAAACTCAGGCATGCTGATGCTGACCAGCAGAAGAAGACACCGTCACAGCCATGGCTATGAGCGAGGTGAGCAGCTGGCAGAGGGACACCAGGTCGTGCTTATGAAAGAATCTTTTAAAATAACTTAGGCATGCTAGTGCCCGTAAGAACCAGAACTAAGAAAACTGTTTACATATATAGCCTAGGGAAATCCGTCGATGTAGCTGGAACCAAGGAACGGGAATCTCCACGATGTTAGTTGGGAGCGTCTATCGTTCGGGCAGAAAACATGCTTTTTCTCTTACCATCGTTTCAGAAAGCACCCAGGTGAATAGTTCATCATTGGAGCCCTCTTGGACGTTTTTAACTGGCTACTGCGCAGTAGTCAGTAGCTACGAAGGTGTTGCGGGTCAAGTAACACTACTACAAGCTAGCTAGTTAGCTTTCTAATCGGGTCGCAGTACTCCAGTACAGTAGTTGTTGTCCCTGTACTTTTCTGACTGATACTCAAACAGATTAGAAGCTAGTTTTCTTCCTTGGTCGCGCTCTTCCTCCCTCTCAATTGATTAGATTCAAGTCACGACCACACAAGACTTGAGTTCGATCGTTCCAAGCCGTTCAAAGGCTGGAAGCAGTTTCGGACTCGGGGAGAACAAGCTGTTAATACAGTGAGCAATTTTGGAACGACTGAGACAACCAAAGGATTTACAATCGCAGCAGGTTTACTAGTAGTTTTGACCGGTTAAGGACCAAAAGCGACACTTTGTGCGGGTGCTGCATGACATTTTCAACTTGGTCTCTCCATCGGTCCTACTCTCCTCTTTCTGGACAATCCTAGCGCAACCGCTATAAAACCATTAAACAGTATCGCAGAACGGACGGACGGTATTCTCAGAATGCTATTGGGACCACGACCCGTGAAAGCCAGTTGAGCTTCTATCAGCCCACAAAATAACAGGAAAAACGATCGACTTACACGAACATAAATAGTTTTCGCTCTCGCTGGCTACCTAGTAGCGCTTACATCCCAGAACTCTCGACGAAGCCAGAGCATCACTCTATCACAATATCATTCTATAAAATCGCTAGGATAAAGCATCGAAAAAGCCAACTTTGAAACTCTCCAATCTTACCTTTTTGATATCATGGTCGATCGAGGAAGCTTTGAAACACAAGAAATTCGGTTTGAAGACGACACCAGCGTCTACATCAAGTCAAGAATAGAAAGCAAGAAGTTAGACGACTCGTTCTATCCAGATGCATGGTAAGTGTGTAGGTTGGTTGCCTCTAGTTGCCCACCCCGCCCAACTCGTTATCCTAACATCTCGTCGCCTCAACCTTCATTCGCTGAATATGAACAACAGGTCTGTGATTTGTGGGAGGTAAGCGCGCTACCTTTGCCAATCCAACAGCTTTCGAGAACGAAGCAAAACAATCTTACCAATCTTTTACTATTGCTTGCTTCGATGTCAAAAGGGGAAAGGAAGTGTATACGCACTATGGCAACCGACGCTTGAAGGTCCTGGTCGATATAAATCTTGAGAAGTACATCCAGGCGAAATCAAAACTGGAGAAAACGATCATTGTGTCTTCCATTGTAGAAACGATAAGAGAGGCATCAACTTCGGGTGGGTTTGTAAGAAAATGCCCGAAGACGGGAGAGTGGCATGAGGTAAGAAACGTCAAAATTCGTAAAAGCAAGCGGGCTGATTCCAATTCAACGCAGGCAGTACGCTCACCAAAACATTACCACTTCCAACTGGTACCAGGTGGGAGACGCCATAGCTCGAGAAAAGCTCGGTCAACTCTTTCGAGAAGCTATCACCAAGAGAGATCCCAAAAAGCTTGTTCACAGGAGTGAACGGCGAAAACGTGCCAAAGCCAAGCGAATGAAAAGGCAGCCTGACACCACTTCCGCTGCCTCTGCTCCCGATACACCGATTGTAACTTCACAAAAGGTATCTTGCAGTGCTAGTATCGTCTCGTCTGATGCAGACATCTGTCCTACCGCATCTCAATGCTGTCGTTCTGGGAAGGGAAACAAACCTGACCCTCACCAATTCGATTCAATAGACCTCGGAAAAGGCTTGCAATCGGTCGACATGCTGGAACCCCTGCCATTGGATACCCCCCATGACCCCCCATCGGACTTTCACTTCTATGATTTATGATAGTGTATGCACTAGTGCTTCCCAGTGGACTTTCGTTTCCGCGGTGCATGAAAGTATGTGCGCTGGTGCCTTAGACAAGCTCAGCGGGCAGAAGTGGCAGTGGAGATGTCGTGCCCGTGCTTGTTCTACCTCGGTCGCTTTCTGAGAGGACGATAGAAGCTCCTGGTAGCCATAGCATTGCCATCTAGATTTTGATTATCCCAAAAGAATTCTGGACTATCTTTGGCCAGAGCCCTGTTTAAACCGGCAGAGGAACCAAGGCGCAGCGCTCCCTTGCGCCATTTTACTTGATTTTGCTGCCTTTGACGAGGTTCTTCCACAGTACACAAGAACAATGCTAACGGCGTGATAGCTATAGAGTTGACGATTCAACGTTAGAGATTTGGATAGTCGACACAATCGCTTTCAATTGTATCATTGAAGCTACGACTGAAGCAGCAATACAAGGGCCGACAATAGTGCCAGACGACTCGATGCATTTGATCTCGATTCTCTCACCTCACCGTAAAAGACACGGCTACTTTCATTAGTTCCACGCATTCGGAAAATAATAATACTAGCACAGTCTAAAAAAGATCCTTTGGATTCATTCTGCTATACTGGTCCCACCAAAAAGGTCGGACGTGGGTACCAGTATGTTGCCGGGCCGGCTGTATGGAAACCCAGTCTTGGATCGCGCAAAGCCCGACGATATCGATTGATGGTCTTTCAAATCGTCGCCGTTGCCATAACCATCACTATCTTCCACCTCTGTGGGACCAGCAGTGGCACTGTTATTGAAATACAGTTTGGCCGCTGGATTTGGTTTCTAGAAGGAAACAAAGAGTGGTTTCCGGACCAGCAAAGTCGCCTCGATGACGATGGCCTGGTATTTCGTGACGCAAAGTATGTGAGTCCGTGGCAAAACGCTCAATGCATGCGTTTACTTTGGCTTTGTGATTTTACCCTATTGCAGGAGCGTACTGCCTTCCATGGCGAAATGGGTGCTGCAAGCTCGGCGTGGTTTGTTGCGACTAACTAAACGAAAGGGCAGGTGGTTCTAGAAGACACGTCGATCATTTCGAAATCACTCGCTAATAAGTTGGACAGTGGCTTAATATAGCATCACGACGAACGCGATGAGACTTCCAGCTCTTTCATTAATACATTTCGGGTATAGATACCAGATTCTAGACCTGAGCATAAAGCGCAACAGATGGTGCGTTGTGGCGACAATCAAAAGGGGCTGCTGCCCATCGCCGGTATCCCAGAGAAGACCTTTGTTGGAAATGTCATTGTCATCAAAGATTTGTGCCTACTGTCTTTGTAGGCCCTCCTCGAGGAATTTCTTCTTCTGATTTTCTTCCTTAGGGCAATCCCTACTTTCTCTCGTGCCAGTTGATCTCCGACCTGCAAGTTCCGAAAATAATTTGAGTCAATTGCTAATGATATCATATCAAGATGCGAACAGAATTGTATCGCCGTTAACTTACCTCGTACCACAATCCAGTTTTCGTGTTCTGTCGAGGGGGGAACCAGGTAGAGAACGTGTTAAGATTTGAATAGGACAATAGGATAGACACCACAGGTACAGTGATGATAAGTCGGATGAACTCACCTTCTTGACAAATCCACCCGATGCTGACCCATTCCTAACCGCCTCGACGATGCTGCTGACAATTGTTGATCTCTCCATTTTGGTGGACGCTTTTTCATAGCTGTCCGCATGACAATCCACCAGGATCTGGAGCCTCTTGTTTCCCACATGATCAGCAATCTCTCGTCCCCGTCCACAGATCACGGACCTGTCGGAATTTTTTTGGAGAGTAGACAGACATGAGAATCTAGATATGACGAAGCCACAACAGAGGTGCAAAGATTCGTAGAGGCAGCATGAATGCGCACATACCATTTATCAGGAACAAACCAGGGAGGAAGGTCTACAGCTTCTTCACGGCGGATGTCTATCTTGGGAACCTCGCCAAATAAAGGCATGAAGCTGTTGTCGTCAAGTCTTCTGCCGCGATCGACCATTGTTATCCTTCTATCTGTAAGCTAACGTATATACCGTGGCTGTGGCTAATACTAACTATGATTGATGCTTCAAGTTGTGCGCTTATTTGTGGCATCGTTTGCGTGGAGTTGTTGACTTTGTGGCATGCATGTTCCTCCAAAAGAAACAGTGAGTGAGTGAGCTGAAAGTATCCTGCAACATAGCAGCCGGTGCTGTACATTTTATCTACAGTGACGCCGCATTCGTAAGTAAAGGCAATTCTGTTAATTCTTCTGAGTAAAGTGTGGCAAATCTGTTAATTCTCCGTGGTATTATTTGCAAGTTGCTGTGCAGGATTCGGACGTACGCATTTTTGAGGTCGCTTTGGGGCACGTTACCTTATTTACTACTGTACTAATTAAATATTTCGAATCTCCCTCGTGAAGCTAATTAAATTTGTTGAGCTCTAGTACTCGAGCTATTAGCTACTAGCTAGCTACTAGCTAGTAGTAGTAACTACGACCTACAGTAGTACTAGTACCAGTATCTCAGTCAGTGGCAGAAGCTAGTTCGGTCGGAGGTAAAAGTAGCAAAATAGAAACAGCTGCGGTGCTGCCTGTGCTAGTAGCTTTCGAGCACCAACTGAAAACATGAAGTGGCCTTCTCAGTTGAGGGGCACTGAAACTTAAACTCCCTGGTTTTGCTTAGTTGGATGGCAACGAAGTAAAACGAACATCACCTCACCAGGGGGCTAACCTGTAGCAAGTGATCCAGCAGCATCCCATTAGATGAGCAAGCAACGATGCAGGAAGCAACTCTGCTTAGACAAGTAGCAACGTGGCAGGAAGCGTCAGCCAACCAACTGAACCAGTCCGTCCGAGTGAGCCAGTTGATTGACGCCTTCTGGGTTGTAGAGATGGCTGCTTGGAAAAGGACGAAGCGACACTTGTAGCTAAACCGTGGCTACTGATTACTAGTAGCTAGCTAAGCCACTGGTACTGGTAGGAACATCATACTGTAGTTAGGCCCCCTGTCAACTTCGTGCAGTTTTTCAAGTTTTCAGTTTGCTAGCTACTCTCCCTCAGAGGGAGCTAGCTAGCTAGCTAGCTAGTAGCTAAAAGGCTGCACCTTCTCACTGGTCTGGCCGCCCCACGGGCAACATAACCTTTTTCAGTCGAATCTTGCTCGTGAATCGATTCGATTCGAATGCATTCCTGAACCACAGATCTCGACCATGGACGCCCATCAATTTTAAAAGAAGTGAAAGATCCCAACCAGACTTTTGAGCACCACAATATATACAACCAGCAAAATTATTAGCCATACTAGTGTCTTTAACAAGAAAAACTTGAAGCACCATGGAGCAAACTTGTAAGCGATACATGTATCGTTGACGATTGTCGTATTCACATGCACCTTTATCTGATATCTGTTCCTTCTTGTCGCTTGTCATTTTTCTTCTGGCCGCTCATTTGATTGCCTTTCATCATGCTTCTTCTTTTTTCGCTGTAGACATTATGATCAAGCCGGATGGCGTCCAACGTGGACTTGTTGGTGAAATCATCAAGCGATTTGAGCAAAAAGGTTTCAAGTTGGTGGCCATGAAATTGACTGCTCCTGGCAAGGAACACATGGAGAAGCATTATGCGGATCTTTCCAGCAAGGGATTCTTTGCGGGTCTCATCACCTACATGACCTCTGGGCCTGTCGTGGCCATGGTGTGGGAAGGCAAAGGCGCCGTTTTGGAAGGACGCAAGATGCTTGGAGCTACCATGCCATCAGAGAGTGCCATGGGAACCATTCGCGGTGATTTCTGCATTGAAGTGGGTCGCAACATCTGCCACGGATCCGACTCGGTCGAATCCGCCCAAAAAGAAATTGCCTTGTGGTTCCCCGAAGGATTGACTTCCTGGGCGAGCTGTGCCAATCCTTGGGTTTACGAGTAAATCCAACAAGATGAAGTGTCATGTTTCACATATGAAAATTCTTATTTTACCATGACGGAAGCGACATGTAGTCGAACATCACAAGTCGGATGCAATCAACAAACCACCTACTAAAACAAGTTAAGACAATACGAACGCAACATTTTAACGTTTTTTTATGAATGCTTATTTACCGGTGCAAGTACGGCACATGCAACCCCTTTTGTGGAGAGAGTGCAAACGCAAATGCCGGTTCTTCCTCCTAGCTAATAGCGTAGATATTACGTAGATAGCCGCAATCTACGAAAAAACAATCGAAGCAATGAAGGAAAGTAGGATTTTAGTTCACCTCTGGTTCTGCACAGGTGTCGTCCTCGGCAAAGTCTGGGACTTTGATAGACACAAAGACCGAACCATGATGCCCTTGAGTAATGCGGAGCGTATCGTCCATATATAAAACATCACAAAAGACATCGCCATGGCCGCCAATGGGCCGTTTGAAAAAGTAACTCATGCTCGGTGCATGAGTGCTGTCCTCTTCGTTCGTTCCATCTTCATTGGTATTCTCCGTGGTCGTGGTGGTATACGCTCCAGGAGAATTTTAGCAGCCAACAGATTGGCGGCCGCCTTCATATCCCGGCGCGGAATCACGGATTCATCAAAGATCTGTTTCCAAACGGCTGCATCGGCCACTTCATCTTGTACTTCAATGGATCCCCCCGAAAACCAAATGGTACTTCGATCGGGTGTAACTGGATCCGCTACCATGTACCCATGATTGGTCATGAGACCTCGAATGGGTCGGGGAACGACAAAATCCTTGTCCGAGGTGGGGGCTGTCCCTTGGAGTGTTTGGCCAGCTTCAATGGTAAAGGCCAACACAATACTATAAAGTGTAGTTGAAATCCAAAAGATTGTATACACGAATGGACTGCACCTATGGTACTTACTCGTAATGACGAATGGGATTCTTGCGGTGGCCCTTATTCTTTCTCCTCTTAGAGGTATGTTTCAGTGATGTACATGTCGTCGTCGTCTCATGAGGACTGTGACTGTGAGCGTGTATTTCTTTCTTCAATCGACTGGGAAAGCTTTCGGGTTTGTTTTTGGGATCCATGACCCGAATATTGTTCATGACGGCCCGAATGGAGCATTGCAAATGGGTTGGTCGAAACATGTCAAAGGACATGCGACCCAAACTATACATGTATTCTCCATTGTCATTCCGACCTTGACATTCTGAAAAGGTTGGTTTGGACAAGGCCAACCAAGTTCCATCGGTGCCCTCTGCAACTTTTGGTTCTCTTGTTGTGGTGGTTGCCTGTTGTGCCGCATAGACGGCCTTTAATTGTTCTAAGCAATGATGGAACTCCGTGGTTGTGGTATCTCCTCCGGTCTTTTGTAAATGTTCAATCAACCGTTCTTTCAACAGGCCTATTTGCTCTTCATCTAAGGATGGTTCTACTGTATCCAGTCGTCGTTTCTTTGTGGAAGGCTCTTCTGGTTGATGCTGCTCTTGTTCTAGTATTGACGTGTTTGTTGTTTGTCCTTGTGCCGTCTTCTTGTTTTTCGATTGAATCCACCATTTGGTATATTGATTTTGAATGTCAAAGGCCGCCGAATCGGCATCGACGGGTTTGATTTGATGCAAAAAGCATTCGCTATAATAGAGAGCGGACACGCAGGCTTTCTTTCGTTCACTGCGTGCAAAGGGTGCCGTGGGACGGGCCAGCAACGGGGCAATGGCGCCACGATCCAACGACAAGGACTGGATATGAAGATTGGGTTTGGGAGGTGCTTCTGCTTCTGGTGCTGGAGCTTCTTCTTCTTCTTCTCGTGGCACAGCGGAAGAAGGTGGCGGTGATGGCGTGATAGAGGACGACGGCGATAAAAAGGCTGTTGCATTCGAAGAAGAAGAAGTTGCCGAAGATGTAAACCTGGCACGAATCGCCGCCATTCCAGAAAAGCCGCTGGCCCGACTGCTGAGGATGTCATCACTGCCGCCGCGGTCATTGTCGAGGCATTTCACGGAGGAAGAGCGATCTGTGTCGGCATGCGCAGCAAGTCCTTCTTCTTGTCCTGATGGTTGCTCCTGTTGTTGTGGTTGTTGATCCGCGTGGTCGTCTTCGTGACTCCTCAAGGCCTCTCTGGAACGCTTTTTGGTGGCCCTCGAACGATCCAGAGATTCAATGGAAGACCCCAACATGGCAGTTTCTTGGACATCGTTGTTGCCACTGTGGGAAGTACATTGCAAGGGTCGTGTCCACAAAGGATGAGGCCCTGATGATGCACTCTTGGCGGCTACGGAAGCAGGGGAGGAAGACATTGTGGTCGGTTGTGTACTTGTTTCGTCGCGGGTCTCACAACACAAGTTTCTAGGTTTTGCTGTATTCGGTGTGAGGGCAATCGGATGCCGTTTAGCTTTGCTTGTTGTCTTGAAAGTGGTCTTGCAAATGAATGAAACAAACCCAATGAGTGATCGTATTGTTTTATGATTGAGGCTTGAACGTGTAGTGCAGAAAGTAGAAGTGATTCACTCTCTTGTGTCAAGTGTCAATTATTTCTGTCAATGCTGCTGGAGCCGTGTATATGTGTTCCTCGTGAAGAATAAGTTGGTCTTGAAAATGCGGCGACTGCTTTAGTTTTGTCCGTCTCTGCTCCTCTTAACTCCTACTCGTAGTAGTAGTGTATTGCTTTTGGCTGCTCTACTGGGAGTAAGCTACTCGAGTAACTCTCTTCAAGTTACTGTAGTTGTCGAGCTAGCTAGCTAGCTAGTACTAGTAGGTGTAATTGGCTGTTTATGGTCATTGTCAATTCAAGCAGGTTGATCCATCTGTTCCAACAAACAGCTGGTTTCAAAGTCTGGTTTTCCGGCTGGTGTTGGGATCAACCCATATTTTCTGGCATGGCTGAAAACGAACGTACTCCCGTTGGAGTAGGACATTTTGCTCACAAAAGCAATAAAAATCGCTTAAGTATTACCTTCCGATTTGTTACTAGATTTCTTTAATGTCAAACACGCAGAAGCAACCTCAAGCCAATGAAAATCCAACAATAGTATGATGTATTATGATGCACTTTAACGCAATCGAATTTGTAGAGCAATCCTATAGTCCCAATTTGTCCTCTAAGAAATAAAGGCACCTATCTCAGATGACGTGTTGGTGTGGCTTGTTCTGTGGAAGCCACGACAGCGACAGTACTCCGAGTATGAGGAAGCCTCAAGGGGAGACGTCGTTTAGGGATAAGAAGCGTGCATCAGCAGCCACAAAAAAACAGATGACAAAATCAGAAGCAGGCTTGATAGGAATCGTGTTTCAAATTGGATGATTCGGTACAGTAAGAATCGGTTTCATTCCTACGATTGAATTCATTCGTGAGAGCTCTCATTGAAGGTCTGTCCGCCCATCACTCCCACTGGTTGGCCAGTTAGCAATGAACTACTGTAAAAACAGTCTGGAAACAATTATGAAACACTTCAAGTCAATCGCTAGGACCATTGGTTACTCAGCTCTCTGTTGATCAAAACCACCCCCAAGTGCAGAAACGTCCCTAATTCAATCCAAAGTGTCCCAATCAAAAAGACAATTGAAAAAAACGATGATTGTTTGAAAGTGTCCGGGCTGAGAAAAACATCCCTGTGCAAACTGTCCCTGCATGTAAAAACATCCCTATTTTTATCCATGTTTTACTGCACCAGATTGCAAAAGGATTGCAAACATGTTGCTGACTAAGGGACAGTTTCCGAACTGTCAGCAACATTCGAAAAGTCTCCGCACTGAAATGTCTCATCGTCAAATCACAGACCCCTAAATGTTCAAACCATCCCTGATCACACACCCACCCCTAATTGCAAAACTGCCCACGACTGGACATAGAAACATTGACCCTTGGGTGGTCTAGCAAGTCTTAACATGAGGAGGTCTGGGTTCCTCCATTTCAAATGTTTTGGCTAACAAGCATCGCAAAGCTGTGAACATCATGATGTTGTGTTGCCAACAGCACCGGCAGTTCATGTTTGGTTCACAACTTTGTACCAAACTTGTTTGACAGTTATTTCTTATGTTCAACATGATCGAACTCAAGTGGTAGTTTGCATTTGTGCTGCTAGTAACAAAAGTTGTGTTTGAGACTCATTTGTTGGAACTGAACCTGTCAAATGTTCTCAGTCATTGTTGGGAAAAAAATGGAGTCTGTTGTGTTTCAATGTGACCATTGTTGCATCATGTTTTTTGTCACATGATGAGCACTGTAGCTTTTCCCATTTCTTGGCAAGCTCCTAGGACTAGCACAGGCGGACCTTGGATGCAGTTTTAAAGTGGCGTAAATTGGACCTGAAACATGCTTATTATGTCACCAAAAACTCGTCAACAAGGGCGCAATTGTCAGTAAATTTTGTTCGTTTGAACTAAAGTTTCCAACTACAATGTTTCACCAA
>ENA-ORBV01011690-ORBV01011690.1-microbial-mat-metagenome-genome-assembly--contig:-NODE-11690-length-13724-cov-6.189565_pt1 | contig 13724 bp, 16 predicted proteins | sample MGYA00237777_ERZ505514 | MGnify/ENA primary metagenome ERZ505514 (study PRJEB26160, sample SAMN06269048) | microbial mat metagenome | isolation source: Oligotrophic lake microbial mat | place...
ACGTTGAACGGCTGATACGACCGGACGAAATAATTGGCGGAATACGAATTCACCACGTTGCAGGGTCAATACTTGGCGTTCATCGTGGCCGACGAAAAATTGAACCGACGTCCTCCGTCAGCAACTGTTGAAGGATAACGAGTCGACCCTTCTGGAGAAATGGCATGAACGATTCGGAGATTAGTCCGGGCGAACGCGTCAAAGATGTTCAGTTCACGGAGGACACGATCGCGGTCGATCTGGTTGACGGTCGCACGATCGTGGTCCCGCTAGCCTGGTACCCGAGCCTGCTTGATGCCACGGCTGAACAACGTCAGAACTGGCAAATGAGCGGCGCCGGCTACGGCATCCATTGGCCCGATATCGACGAAGACTTCAGTACAGAAGGTCTCCTCCGGGGCGCCCCTGCGGCTGCTCAGGGAGTCCGAGTAACCATGATAGCTGCCGAACACCCCGATCAGCCCTCTCCACGTCAAGAGCGTGAAGCGTGACCGGTGAGCGAGATCCCGGTCGCGTGGTCCGTCGCTGCGGTCTTCGTTGCCAGATCTGGTGCGCGGTGCATGACGCCGCACCCCACACCGATTGAGGCTCAGGCTCCGCCTGCGCGGAGTGCCCGTGCGCGCGCACGGGCGGCCTGGAGCTAACCCTCGAGGGCCACTCCGAGGCCATCGGCGATCCGATTCACGAACGCAAAATAGCTGACAATCGCGCAGGCGTCATGAATGGCGCGGTCGGTATATCCAACCGCGCGCAAGGCGTCGATGTGAGCGATGGTCACGGCCTGCGGCGTGCGGGTGAGGACATCGGCATAGGCCAGCAGCGCCTGCTCGCTGACGCTCAACTGCGGCGCGGTACCAGTCGCCGACTGCAGGCCCGCCACCATCGCCTCCTGATCATCGCTGCTGACGCCGTCTGTCGTGAGAATGGCACGGAGTCCCGCTCCGTGATGGTGCAGTCAATAGTGGCACTGGTTCAGGGCGGAGACGCGGACGCCGAGCAATTCGCGTTCCCGGCGCGATAGCGGACCCGCGCGATGCATCAACTGCTTGTACAACTCGTAATGCTGACGCATCACGGCGGGATGAACGGCGTGGATCTGAATGATGTTGTCGGGGTCCGCCACCCGGTCCGCTGGCGCGAGGGTTTCCGACGCCACGTAAGGGATGAAGGCCATCAGTCTCTCCGGGCCGGCGCCCGCCGCCCACGCCGCATCAACGCTTCCAGTCCCTCGGGCGATCGCGCCACGTGGCCGGTCAGGTTCTCTCGACCGTCCGGGGTAATCAGAATCACGTCTTCGGTGAACACGGCGATCTGCCGGTCGTGGTTGTAATACCAGGGTTCGACCGTGATCACCATGCCCGGCGCCAGCGGCTCGTCATCGAGTGACGGGTCACCAGACGACAGCCCAAGGTGATGGCCGAAGAACGTGCCGGCCTGCATATAAGGGCGAGCCTCGCCGGGAATGGCGCTCAACCCGGCACGCTGCGCCTCACCCAGCGTCACACCGGGTCGCAGGGCGGCGATCAGCGCGTCGGCGACCCGGACCTCCATCTCAAGAATCGACCGTTGCTCCGGCGTGAAAGTGCCAGAGACCGGAAACGTCCGGCCGGTGTCGCTGACATAGCCATCGAGTTCGCATCCGACGTCGAAGATCACCAGCTCGCCGTTCGTCATCGGCCGATTGCGGCGATCGTAGTGGGTCGCCAGGATGCGCCACGGCCACAGCGAGTTGGGCCCCGATTTGACGATCGATGCAAACGGCAGCCGTTGCGCGCCGCCGCGCTTGCAGAAGGCTTCAAACTCGGCCTCGAGGCCGCGCTCGTCGACGCCCTGCCGAATAAACCCGGCGGCATGCGCGATGCCGTCGACGCCGAGGCGGGCGACTCGCCGCATGACGGCGATCTCACGCGGCGACTTGACCATCCGCGCGCGGGCAATCGCGGTGTGCGCGCTGACGAGCCGCGCGGTGGGATGCGCCTGCTGAAGCCACTGGATGAAGTGTCTGAGTGGAGACGCCGCCTGTACCGGTGCCGGCACCAGCGGCGCCACCGGGCCGGGCGTTCCGGCATCGATGCGCAGGGTCTGGCCTGCCAGCACCCAGGCGGCGATATCGACTGACAGTTGTTCGATCGGCTTGACCGACGTGATCGCGGAACGCGAGCCCAACTGCGGGTCGGCCTGCAGGGGACGGCCCGGAAAGTCGTTGGGCCTGGCCGCGCTTTCGAATCGTGAATCGCGGGCCGGCGCATACAGCACCGCGCCGGTGCCGTTGGTATCGATCGCCAACACGGCATCGGGCACCTCAAGACCGGTGAGATACCAGAACGTGTCGAGCTGGCGGAACGTGAAACCCTCAGACGCGCCCGCCGCCGCCGGCGTCAGGAACACACCACCGCCCTCGCCCGCGAGACTCTTGCTGAGGGCCTCGCGGCGCGCGACGAACTCCTCGGCAGGGAAGGCTGGTGAACCCCAATCGAAATACCGCTGCTGCTGCTCGGGCGCCGCCGCTGGCGACAGCACGATCACGCACAGCACCGCGACCGTCGTCAGGCCGCGCCTCATGCGCTCCGCCCGGCGGTGGCGGCGATTTCTTCAGCGCGCTCGCGTTCGAGCCGCGCCCATGTGTCCTGCTCCCAGGCCACTGGATCCATCCCTCAACAGGCGTGAGGGGCGCTCAGGTAACCGCTCCAGAGTTCGCGGCAGGCATTGGCGAACGCTCCCCAGGCGGATCGCCGACGATCAACCATTGCTTCGCGTTGAGTGTTCGGCATGGCCTGAGTATAGTGGCGCGCGGGGCTGGACTGGTCGCTGGTCTAGACCAGCCAGGGCCGCAGTTCTTCCAGCAACATCTCAATCACATCGTCTTCGGTCAGCTGCACCAGCGGGTTGCTGCCCTTGATGGAGCGATCGGACTGGACAATGCGGCTGCCGCGGACGCGCGTGATTGTCACAAGCGGCTGCGGCGGATCGGCCGTGGTGTCGAGTTCCATCTCGATGCTGTCGTCGCGCTGGCGCTCCGACTGCAGGCGCACGCCGCCGGCCGGCGTCATCACCTCGAAGTGCAGGCTTTCGGACTTGAGGATGTTCGCGAACATCTTGAAGACCGGGATGGCCGCGCCTTCCAGGAAGGTCTCGTAGGCTTTCGTCGCTTCGGCGACTCGCCCGCGGCGTTCCGCCTGGTCTCTTCGGGCCTGCTCGATCGCAGTCTTCACACGCTTCCGGACGACAGCAACTTCAGCCATTGACTGATCTTACTGCCTTCAAGGCTTGAGGCTTGCGACTTGAGGCTTGAGGCTTGAAGGACAGGCCCCAAGCCCCAAGCCAATCAGATGACCCTGTTGTCGCGAAGACCGGCGATCTCGGCGGCTCCATAGCCCAGTTCGGCCAACACCGCATCGGTGTGCTGGCCCAGCACCGGCGGCGGGGTTCGCAGGCTGGCGGGCGTATCCGACAGCTTGATGGGCGCGCCGATCACGCGCGTCGCGCCGATGGTCGGATGCATCATTGTCTGCACCATCTCGCGGGCGGCCAGTTGCGGGTCGTTCAGCATCTGGCCAATGTCCCGCACCTCGCCGTTCGGCACGCCGGCCGCGTTCAACCGCGCGATCCATTCGGCGTTGGTCTCGGTGCGGAAGACGCGATCGATCGGCGGCCGCATCTCGTCGTAGTTCGCCATGCGATCCCGGTTGGTCGCGAACCGCGGATTGGCGGCCAGTTCGGGCAATCCGGCAGCGGGGCAGAAGCGCTTCCAGATCTCGTCATTGCCGACGGCGATCACAATTTCACCATCGGCGGTGGTGAAGGTTTCGTACGGGGCAATGGTGGCGTGCCGGTTGCCCTTGCGCTGCGGCGTGTTACCGGTGGTGAACCAATTGGCCGCCTGATAGGTGAGCAGCGCCGCCGTGGTGTCGAGCATGCCGATGTCGACGCGTTGCCCCTGGCCCGACCGCTCGCGCGCCAGCAACGCCGCCGTGATCCCCTGCGCGCAGTACAACCCCGACACCATATCGGTGATGGCCACGCCCAGCCGGTAGCCCGGGCGGTCGGCGTCGCCGGTCACGCTCATCAGCCCGCCCTCGGCCTGCATCACCGCGTCGTAGCCGGCTTCGTCGCGGCGCGGGCCGGTCTGGCCATACCCCGAGATCGAGGCGTAGACCAGTCGCGGAAAGCGCGCGTGCACGGCCTCCCAGCCGAAGCCGGCGCGCTCGAGCGTGCCGGGCCGGAAGTTTTCGACCAGCACGTCGGCGTGCGCGACCAGCTTGTCCAGCACCTCGCGTCCAGCGGCCGGCTTGTAGTCGAGCGTCACGCTTTCCTTGTTGCGGTTGATGCTGAGGAAGTAGGCGCTCTCGACCCCGACAAATGGCGGTCCCCACGCCCGCGTGTCGTCACCCTTGCCCGGCTGTTCAACCTTGATGATGCGCGCGCCGAGGTCGCCGAGCACCATCGTGCAATACGGACCGGACAACACGCGCGTGAGATCGAGAACGGTAAAACCTGCTAACGGTCCGGGCATGGAGCTCCACCCTTGGAAAGGGTTCAGTTAAATGTCGCGAAGGCGTTGAGCGATGCGCGCGAGGTCGCTCAGCAGCGCATAGGCGGTGTGCGTCAGGCTGCCAGACCGCTGGACGATGCCGACCTGGCCGAGCAGGTCGGTACTGAGATAGAGCGCGTTCTGGAGGTCCTCGAGACTAAAGAGCGGATCGCTGCGGTCCAGCACTTCGGGTTCGACCCGGGCGCGAACCTTGCCGCCTTGGCGGGTAGCCGAGGCCACCAGCCGGATACGGCGGTTGCGGGCAATCGCGTCGCGGACATCCAATCCGGTGACGTCACGAATGCCGGTCCGCGCCACGTGATGCGGCGTCATGGCGGTGCCCATCAGCACGTTGACCAGGGCGGCGGTCTTGGCAGCGGCATCCCAGCCATCGACATCGAGTGAAGGATCAGCTTCGGCAATGCCGCGGGCCTGCATTTCAGCGACCGCCAGGTCGAACTCCTTGCCGCGTTCCAGTTCCGAGAGAATGAAGTTGCAGGTGCTGTTAATGACGCCGCGGAAGCCGTCGATGACCATCGCCGGCATGGTCTCGCGCACCAGGTTAAAGACCGGCACCCCGTCCATGACCGCGCCCTCGAAGAAGAAGATGCGATCCACCGACTCGGCCAGCGCCTCAAGCTCGTGATACGCAAACGCCGCCGGCCCCTTGTTGGCGGTGACGACGTGGGCCTGGCCCTCGAGGGCGGCGCGCACGTGCGACACCGCCGGCTCTCCCCGATCGATGTCCAGCACGGTCGTCTCGATGCAGACCAGTCGCCCTTCGCTGGCCTCGTCGGCCATGGCGTCGGCGACCTGGCGAATCACGTCGATGCCACTGCGCTCCCGCGGCTCGGCGTCGAGCCGATCCAGCGACTGGCGCGATTCCACGGTGGCCATGGCGCGCGTGACATCAATGCCGGCGATGTCGATGACCGAACCGTGATGCCTGGTCGCGATGCCGACGACTTTCCAGGTGAAGTCGAGGCGATCGGCCGTCTCGTCGAGCAGGCGCAGGAAGCGCCGCGCGACGTTGCCGAAGCCGATCAGGACGAGCGTGAGCTCGGGCTGGCTCATGCGAAGGACGGCGCGCGTGGCGGGGTGGCGCCGGCCGGCACGGACGCCAGCACCTCGCGCAATCGCTCCAGGCCGGTGCGGTTATAGGCGGGCGGTTCACCGAAGCCGAGGCGGAGGTAGCCGTCCATGCCGAAATGATCGCCTGGCACGATCAGCACGCTCTGCTCCTCGCGCACGCGGTGCGCCAGCGCGGTCGAGTTGATGGCGTGGCCGTAGCGGACGTAGACGATGGCGCCGGCCTCGGGTGCGATCCACTCAAAGCCGCCGGCCTGGCGCAGCCAGTCTTCGAACAGCGGCAGGTTGGTCCGCAGGATCGTGCGGGTCCGCTCCAACAGCCGCTCGCGGCGCGCCGGCGCCAGCGCCACGCGCGCCAGGCGGTCGCTTAACGCGCCCGGGGCGATGGTGACGTAATCGTGGTACGACCAGAAGGCGGCCACGAGCGGCGGCGGCGCGACAATCCAGCCAATGCGCAGTCCCGGCAGGCCGTAGGCCTTCGACAGCCCGCTGGTGATGATCGCGCGGTCGGATCGGCCCCACATCGACGCGGTCTCCTGCCCGTCGATCTCGGCGCCGCGATACACCTCGTCTGACAGGATCCAGGCGCCGTGCCGATCGGCAATGCGGGCAATGCCGTCGAGATCGCTCGCCGTCAGCCGTGCCCCGGTCGGGTTGTTCGGGTTGCAGATCACGATCATCCGCGTCCTGGCGTTGACCAGCGCGTCGAGCGCGGCCAGGTCAATGCGCCAGCGGCCGGCGGCGCGGTCCTCGATGAATCGCCATTCGCGAATGGTGGCGCCAAACGCCCGCGCCAGGCCCCAGGTCTGCATGTAGTTGGGCACCAGCATCACCACCTCGTCGCCCGGCTCGATCAGCCGGAACGTCGTGATGAAGTTGGCTTCGGACCCGCCGTTGGTGACCTCGAGATGGTCGATGCCGGCGCCAGGGTAGAGCGCGGCAATGGCGGTCCGTAACTCGATGGTGCCGTTGGACTGCGAGTAGACCAGGGGCTGGTCGAGGAGCCCGTCCAGGCCGCCGGCGTCCTCGATCAACTCCCTGGGTGTCAGCGGACGTACTCCGCTTTCCGACAGGTTGAACTCCACCAGGTTCTCGAAAGTGGACTGCATCCGTTCCATGTCGAATTGTTCGAGCCGCATGCCCGGCAGTTTATACTGCCTCTGGCTCACGGATGCGCGATGACCCAATCCCGCGCTTTGTTCGCGTCCCCGCCGCCGAATTCTCCATGGGTTCGGACGAGGGGGCAGATGACGAACGCCCGTCGCATGCCGTGGACGTCGACGCGTTCTACGCCTCGATGCATCCGATCACCGTCGACCAGTACGCCGGGTTCATTCGTGAAGCCGGCCACGCGGTCCCCGCGCTCCGCGACCTGCCGCAGTTCGTCACGCCATCGCATGAAGCGCTCTTCCGCGAGTTGGCGGCGCCGTATGTCTGGCGCGGCGGCGACCCGCCGCGCGACCGTGCCCGCCATCCCGTCACCCTGGTCACCCATGCCGATGCGGCGGCCTATTGCCGTTGGTTGAGTTCGCGGCTCGGGCGGCTGGTGCGGCTGCCGACAGAAGCGGAGTGGGAGCGTGCGGCTCGCGGCGGCCGCGAGGGTGCGCGATATCCCTGGGGCGACGACCTTGATGCCTCGCGCGCGAACTTTCTGCCAGATCCCTCGCTGAAGCGGCATCGCGGCACGCGTCCGGTTGGTTGCTATCCGCCCAACGCGCTGCAGCTGTACGACATGGCGGGCAACGTCTGGCAGTGGGTCGCGGATTGGTATGACGCGGAGGCGTACCGCGGGGAAGTGACGCGCAATCCGCGCGGCCCTGCCTCCGGCGCCTTGCGCGTGGTGCGTGGCGGTTCGTGGGTGACGCACGACGTGGACCAGTTGCGCTGCGCGCATCGCCACAAGGTGCCCCCGGACACCTATGCCTACAGCATCGGTTTCCGGGTCGTCTATTCGGACGAGGGCGTCAGCTAGAACCTTGCGCATGAGCTTCCCGACCAGGGTGCACCATGGCAGACTGGATTATGAAAACCCTGACCGTCGCGCTGCTCGCCTGCCTCGCCGCCACCGCCACCCCTTCCGCTCAAGCGCTTCAGCCCGAGCCGCCGTCGGTGGTGGTTTCCGGTGAAGGCGTGGTGACCGCCGTTCCCGATCAGGCGTGGATTCGCATTGGCGCGGAGAACCGCTCGAAAGTTTCGAAAGACGCCCAGGCCCGCAACGCCGAGGCGATGACCGCCGTGCAGCAGAAGTTGGCGGCGCTCGGCATCCCCAAGGATGCCGTCCGCACGATCGCGATCGATCTGCAGATGGAGTACGACTACGCCAACGGGCGGCAGACCCCACGCGGTTACGTAGCGCGCAACACCATTGAAGTCCGCGTCGACGACTTCGCCAAACTGGGTGACGTGCTGGATGCTGCCGTCGGCTCGGGCGCGACCAATCTCCATGGTCTGCGGTTTGATGTGAAGCGACGCGAAGCGCTCGAACGCGAGGCCATGCAACTGGCGGTCGTCAATGCGCTGGGCCGCGCCGAGGCGCTGGCCGCTGGCGCCAAGCGGTCGATCGATCGCGTCCTGCGCATCGAAGAATCGTCGGTCAGCCGTGGTGGCGAGATGCCGGTGATGGCCATGCGGATGAAGGCCGAAGACGCCGGCACGCCGGTCGCGGCTGGTGAACTCGAGATTCGCGCGCAGGTGCGGCTCACGGCGTCGCTGAGATAGTCCCCTGTCACGCTCCTGGTCCACGCGAAAATCCGGCCAGTGCGTATCTGATCGTCGGTGATCGTCATCACAGGACCTGAACTAGAATCGAATGCCAATAAGGTCGGACATGGCGATTCCCACCACCACCGCTCACGCGAGCGCGTCGATCATCGATTTGGTCGGCGAGACACCGCTCATACGCTTGCGCCGCATCGAGCGTGATCTGCCGGGCGTGGAGCTCTACGCCAAGGCGGAATGGAAGAACCCCGGCGGGTCTGTCAAAGATCGGCCGGCGCTGCGAATGGTGCAGGAAGGCATCGCCTCAGGCCGCCTGGTGCAGGGCAAGACCATTCTCGACGCGACCTCGGGCAATACCGGCATTGCCTACGCCATGATCGGCGCCGCCCTTGGATTCAAGGTCACGCTGTGCGTGCCCGAGAACGTCACGCCCGAGCGCAAGCGGATCTTGCGCGCCTACGGCGCCGAGCTGATCTTCACCACGCCGCTCGAGGGTTCAGACGGTGCCATTCGGACGGCGCAGCAGATGAACGCGGCCACGCCGGATCGGTTCTTCTACGCCGATCAATACAACAACGACTTCAACTGGAAGGCGCACTACGACACGACGGGTCCCGAGCTGATTCGGCAGGCGGGCGATCGGCTGACCCACTTCGTCGCCGGGCTGGGCACCAGCGGCACGTTTGTCGGCACCGGCCGGCGGTTGCGGGAGTTCAACCCGAAGATTGTGCTGGCCTCGGTCCAGCCCGATTCACCGCTTCACGGCCTCGAAGGGCTGAAGCACATGGAGTCGGCGATCGTACCCGGCATCTACGACCCGGCGCTGGCGGACGAAGACGTGCGCGTCGGGACCGAAGAGGCCTACGACATGACCCGGCGGCTGGCACAGGAAGAGGGGCTGCTGGTTGGCATCTCCAGCGGTGCCAACCTGGCGGGGGCTCTCAAAGTGGCGCGCCCCGACTCTGTGGTTGTCGTCGTGTTCTGTGATGGCGGCGAGCGATACTTGTCTGAGCGCTTCTGGGAGAACCCTCCCGAAGGCGCCTCGATTTGCGGGACCAACTGATGAACGGCATCGGGTTACAGCCGGCCGTGGACGCGGCCATTCGCGCGCACGGATGCGAGACGTTTCCGCATGAATGTTGTGGCGCCCTGTTGGGCCGCGATGGCGTGGTGCACGAAGCGTATGCGCTGGCCAACACGACCGAAGAAGGCCCGCGCCGGCGCTTTCTGGTAAGGCCGGACGATTACCGCGGCGCCGAGCAGCGCGCCCGCGAGACCGGGCTTGAGTTGCTGGGCTTTTACCACTCGCACCCCGATCACCCGGCGCGCCCCTCGCAGTACGACCTCGATCACGCCTGGCCGTCGTTCTCGTACGTAATCGTGTCGATCATGGCGGGCGAGGACCAGCTCCTGACGTCGTGGCAATTGAAGGCGGACCGTTCAGCCTTTGACGAAGAGCCTGTTCACGTCACCAAATCCTGAAATCACCACGTCACCAGATCACCAAATCATGATCACAATCCTCATCCCGACCCCTCTCCGTCCCTTCACCGACAAGCTCGATGCCGTGGCAGTCAGCGGCGCCACGGTTGGTGAGTTGCTGCAGGACCTGACCACTCGCTACGCCGGCTTGAAGCAGCATCTTTACGCTGCCGATGGCAAGCTGCGCAGCTTCGTCAATGTCTACGTCAACGACGATGACATCCGGTATTTGCAGAAGGAGCAGACGCCGGTGAAAGACGGCGATACCCTCAGCATTATTCCGTCGGTCGCTGGCGGCAGTCCTTCGACTCCGGCACCGACCGAGTCGCTCAGGACAAGTGCTGTCGCGGCGCTGCCGGAATTGTCCGGCGACGAGATCAAGCGCTACAGCCGCCATTTGATCATGCCGGAGGTCGGCGTCGAGGGGCAGCGCAAGCTGAAGGCGGCCAAGGTGTTGTGCATTGGTGCGGGCGGCCTTGGCTCACCAGCGGCCATGTATCTGGCCGCGGCCGGCGTCGGCACCATCGGCATCGTCGATTTCGATGTCGTCGACTTCAGTAACCTGCAGCGGCAGTTGTTGCACGGCACCCCTGACGTGGGACGTCCGAAGCTCGACTCCGCGAGGGATCGGCTGAATGCCCTGAACCCGAACGTCCACATCGAGACCTACAATGCGGCATTGAGTTCGGCGAACGCCATGCAGCTGTTTGAACCGTACGACGTGATTCTCGACGGCACCGACAACTTTCCGACGCGTTACCTGGTGAACGACGCCTGCGTGTTGAGCGGTAAGCCGAACGCCTACGGCAGCATCTTTCGGTTCGAGGGCCAGGCGTCGGTGTTCGCGACCAAGGATGGTCCCTGCTACCGCTGCCTGTATCCTGAGCCGCCGCCGCCGGGGCTCGTGCCGAGTTGCGCTGAAGGCGGCGTATTCGGCGTGCTGCCCGGCATCATTGGCGTGATCCAGGCGACCGAGACCATCAAGTTGATTCTTGGCATTGGCGAGCCGCTGATTGGCCGCTTCATGATCTACGACGCGCTGCGCATGCGCTTCCGCGAGCTGAAGCTGCGCAAGGATGCGGACTGCCCGGTGTGCGGCACGCATCCGACGGTCACGGCACTGATCGACTACGAGCAGTTCTGCGGCGTGGCGCCGCACCAGGTGGAGGCCGCAAAGCCCATGGCGACGAGCACAGACGCACTGACGGCGACCGAGTTGAAGGCGGAGCTCGACCGTGGCGATACGGTTGTGGTGCTGGATGTCCGCGAACCGCAGGAATATCAGATCAACAAGATCCCCGGCTCGATTCTGATCCCGCTCGGCGACCTTCCCAAGCGCTACGTTGAGCTCGACCCTGACGCGAACATCGTGGCGCAGTGCAAGTCGGGGGTGCGGAGCGCCAAAGCCCAGGATTTCCTTCGTTCCAAGGGCTTTACGCGCGTCCGCAACCTCACCGGCGGCATTCTGGGCTGGGTTGACCAGGTAGATCCCAGCCAGCCGAAGTACTAGGCAGATTGGGTAGGGCCGGTAGGGCGGGTTGACCCACGTGCCGGGCCCTGCCCACCAGTCCCACACCGCCCGACCAGCCTGACCCGCCCTATCTCCGACTTGCTATGTCCGACATGCAGGCACTAAAATAGGACCTCGGCGGTCGTATATGGGCGCTGGGCAAATATGCTGAGACTTTCTAAGAAATCCGACTACGCCCTGATCGCCATGAAACACCTGGCGACGCGCCCCGATGGCCGCAGCTCGTCGAGCACCCGCGAGATTTCCGAGTCGTACGACATCCCGCTCGAACTGCTGGCCAAGGTGCTACAGCGCCTGGTGCGCGCACGGCTGCTGGTGTCGGTGCAGGGCACGCGTGGCGGCTACCGCCTGGGCCGGTCCGCGGTAACGATTTCGGTGGCCGATGTGATTCAGGCGGTTGACGGACCGGTCACCGTGACCGCATGTTCGACCGACGACCACACCTGCGACCAGTACACGAAGTGCAGCATTCGCGACCCGCTGTGGAAGATCAAGAACCGCATTCTCGACGCGCTCAACACGGTAAGCGTCGCCGAGATGTCGGCGGAAGTGGACGCGCCGATGCCGCCGGCGCCGACCGTCTCACGAATGATGTTCGTTCCGCCCATCGGCGAGTGAGTGCACCGATGGCCCTGAGCGAGCGCAGCGAGTCGAAGGGCGATTGAAAATGATTTACCTCGACCATCACGCGACGACTCCCTGTGATGCGCGTGTGCTCGAGGCGATGCTGCCGTTCTTTACGGAGACATACGGGAACGCCGCCAGCAAGCAGCATGCGTTCGGGTGGGCGGCAAGCGAGGCGGTGGAACGGGCGCGCAAACAGGTCGCTGCGCTGATCGGTGCGGGCGGCAAGGACGTGATCTTCACGAGCGGCGCGACCGAGGCGAACAACCTGGCGATCAAGGGTGTGGCCGAAGCCCGCCGCGGTGAGCGGGATCACCTGGTGACCGTCGCGACCGAACACCAGGCAGTGCTCGACCCGATGCGGCGGCTCGAGCGCGCAGGCTGGCGGCTGACCGTGCTGCCCGTGGCCGGGTCGGGGTTGATCGACCTGACCGAGCTGGAACGCGCCATCACCGAGCGAACGGCGCTGGTGAGCGTGATGGCGGCGAACAACGAGATTGGCGTGTTGCAGCCAATCCGGCAAGCGGCGGCGCTGGCTCACGCCCAAGGCGCGTGGTTCCACACCGACGCGGTGCAAGCGGTCGGCAAGGTGCCGTTCGATGTTGAGGCGCTCGACGTTGACCTGGTGTCGATGACGGCGCACAAGCTGTGTGGCCCCAAGGGCGCTGGCGCGTTGTACGTTCGGAGAAAGGGCAGGCCCTCCGCCGCCAAGGTGATGGAGGGCAAGCGCGACGTGAGGTTGGCGGCCGAGATCGATGGCGGTGGTCACGAGCGTGGTCTGCGTTCTGGCACCTTGAACGTGCCGGGCATCGTCGGGTTTGGCCAGGCGGCGGAACTGGCGCGTGTGGAGATGGCGGTTGAAGCGCCGAAGCTGGCGGCATTGCGCAATCGGTTGCTGCAACGGCTGCGCGACACGACGGACGGCCTGTCGGTGAATGGCGCGATGGACGCGCGCCTGCCCGGCAACCTGAACGTCAGCTTCGCGGGCATTGACGGCGAAGCGTTGCTGGTGAGCCTCGACGACATCGCGGTGTCCTCGGGAGCCGCATGCACCGCCGCCGAACCGTCGCATGTGCTCGTGGCGCTTGGGTTGTCGAAAGATCGGGCGTTGGCGTCGTTGCGGTTCGGCATCGGCCGCACCACCACGCAAGCGGAAGTGGACTACGCGGCCGCCAAAGTGGCGGAAGTCGTCAGCCGTCTGCGGTTGATGTCACCGGTGTAAGGACAAGGAAACGCGAGAATGATCCAGATTTCTGAAAGCGCATCGCGCGTCATCAATCGGCAGGTGGCCAGGAACCCGCAGCCCGGTGGCGGGTTGCGCATTGCCATCAAGGCCGGCGGCTGCTCGGGCTTCAGCTATCAGTTCACCTGGGACACCTCCTCGCAACCTGCCGACGTGGTGTTTGACGGCGCCGGCGGCGCCCGGGTGTTTGTCGATCCGCGCAGCTTGAAGCTGCTCGACGGCACCGTGCTCGACTTCGACGAGCACAACATGCTGGCGACGACGTTCACCTTGAATAACCCGCATGCGACGAGCACGTGCGGCTGCGGGACGTCGTTTTCAGCTTAGGCAGGCAGGGCAGGCAGGGCAGGTGGGGCGGGTCTTTCAAGCCCCAAGCCTCAGGTCCCAAGCCGGCGCCCGAAGGAAACAATGAGCACAGCAACCAAGCAGATCGAAGAACTGGCGAATACCGAATACAAGTACGGGTTCGTCACCGACACCGAGCAGGACATCATCCCGGTCGGCCT
>ENA-ORBV01011691-ORBV01011691.1-microbial-mat-metagenome-genome-assembly--contig:-NODE-11691-length-13722-cov-5.320044_pt1 | contig 13722 bp, 17 predicted proteins | sample MGYA00237777_ERZ505514 | MGnify/ENA primary metagenome ERZ505514 (study PRJEB26160, sample SAMN06269048) | microbial mat metagenome | isolation source: Oligotrophic lake microbial mat | place...
TTTTCAAGCAGAAGACGGCATACGAGATTCGCCTTAGTCTCGTGGGCTCGGAGATGTGTATAAGAGACAGAACGTGAGCTATCTGAAATCGGTGGCGCAGACCGACGACACGGCGAACTTCCGATGGCAGATCGGGCGCAATGCCAACCCGTCCGCAGGTGTGGTCCAGTTTGACGGCGCGGTGCGCGAGACCGGAACGGCGGGGAACAACTCGCTTTCCGGTTTTCACACCCAGCTTCGTGGCGGCGTGCTGGAAATCGACGGATCGGTCGGGTTCGCCGGACGTCGGCTCGCTGCTTCGGGGGTCGGCAACCTCTCCTTGGGTGCCGGGGGCGGTGGGTTCAGCGCCCACGGCAGCAACGTGACGCTGAGCATCCTCAACGGTCTGTCGGGGAACGCCGTGGCCGAGATCGGGTGGGAGGACCGCAGCAGCACCATCACCGGGTTTACTTCGCTGGGGAGCGGCGTTCCGTTGCTTTTCGGCTCGTCTACGGCCAATGCCACCCTGGTCTTCCAGAACGGGATCCGCATGGGCACGCCGGGCACCGGCACCGCGACGAATCGGGTCATCCAGGTGGTTCGCGGGGTGGGTTCGGGGCCGGAGGTCGACCTTGCCGGCAACATCACCCAGATGACCATTGATTCGAACAAGGCAGTGACCATGATCGGAGATGGCCGCCTGAGAATTTCCAACGCAACCAACACCTTCGGCGGAGCGACCTTCAATGTTTACGGCGGAACACTCCTGATCGGGGCGTCCGACAGCGGCACGGTGACCGGCACCGATACCGCCTTGGGCAACGCTTCCAAGAGCCTGCTGCTTGGAGACACACAGGCGCAGTCCGTCACTGGAAACAGCGACTCAGCTATTCTGATCGATGGCGCGTTTTCGACTCGGCGCAACATTACCGTGCAAGCGGGGAACGCCGGCAACGCGACCCTCGGCGGGAACGCGGCGGGCAGCAGCACGTTCACCGGCAACGTGAGTTTGGGACGGAACGCCCGGCTGACCGCGGCTTCGAATGGGACGGTGGTGTTCTCAGGATCGCTCAGCGGAAATGGCGGAATCACCAAGGTGGGCCCCGGTCTGGTCGAGCTTTCCAATGCCGCGAACACGTTCCTCGGCGCCACGGCCGTCGATCAGGGCAACCTGCGCGTCACCGGAACCCTCAACGGAACCAGCGGCGTCACCGTTAACAACGGAGCCACCCTCTCGGGGAACGGCGTCGTCGTCGCCCCTGTTGTGTCGAACGGCACCCTTTCACCCGGCATCAGCTTTGGCAATCTGACCATCGGGAACTACACGCAAGTCGCCGGAGGCGCGCTGACCATCGAGATTGGAGCGCGTCCGCTGGTCGATCCCACCCTCTGGGATCATCTCTTCGTCGCCGGCAACGCGATCCTCGATGGGGTCCTCAACATCATCTACAACGCGGCCAACAACTTCACCGGCGTCGTGGGCGATATCTGGAAGTTCGTGGCCACGACCGGGACGCGGACCGGCAATTTTGCCACGGCCACGATCAATGCCACAGGGCTGGCACCGAACACGGCGCTGCAGGTGAACTACCTCACCGACGGGGTGGAACTGCAACTGGTGAGCACGGGCAACAACAGCACGGTGACCTACGATACGTGGAAGCTGGCCTACTGGCCGACGTCGAATCCGAATGACGATTGGAACGACGACTCGGACGCGGACGGGAACAACAACCTTGTCGAATACGCGCTGGATACCGACCCGCTCACGCCGGACCTGCTGCCGCTGACGGTGGGTGAGAGCGGCGGGAACCTGACGTTGTGGTACACGCGTCCGGGAGGAGCGAACTACCGCTCGGATCTGAACTACGTGACGCAACGGACGACGGATCTCTCCGGGACGAGCACCTTGAACACCGATACCCCGACGGGATCGGATGCGGACCCGACCAACGTGAGCGTGCCCTCGACGACGGCTTACGGAAGCGTGGACCGGGAGTTCCTGGATCTGCGGATCGAGTTCACCGCCGCGCCCGCGCCCTGACGGCAGCCAACGGGGGGGGGGCCAAGGAGCGGCGACGTGAGGCGCTCGGAATGCGAAATGCCCCGTGCTCGCCCCCGTCTACAGCGGAAAGCGGAGGCCGGAACGCGGCGCACTCGGTTCGGCGGTCTGTTGTAGCCGGGGGCGGTGACCCCGGTGCTCGAGTGACGTGGATCGGACAGGAATCGCAGAACGGGGTCACCGCCCCCGTCTACAGCGGAAAGCGGAATGCGGAGGCCGGAAGGCGACGCGCTCGGTTCGGCGGTCTGTTGTAGCCGGGGGCGGTGACCCCGGTGTTCGAGTGACGTGGATCGGACAGGAATCGCAGAACGGGGTCACCGCCCCCGTCTACAGCGGAAAGCGGAATGCGGAATGCGGCGGGCAGAGGCTGTCGGACGGCGGTCTGTTGTAGCCGGCGGCGGTGACCCCGGTGCTCGAGTGACGTGGGATCGGACAGGAATCGCAGAACGGGGTCACCGCCCCCGTCTACAGCGGAAAGCGGAGGCCGGAAGGCGACGCGCTCGGTTCGGCGGTCTGTTGTAGCCGGGGGCGGTGACCCCGGTGCTCGAGTGACGTGGGATCGGACAGGAATCGCAGAACGGGGCCGCCCCCGTCTACAACAGAGAGCAGAGGGCACCGGAGAACGCAGAACGGGGTCACCGCCCCCGTCTACAGCGGAGGGCAGAGGGCAGAGGCTGTCGGACGTCAGGAGTTTCCCCGGGCAAGCCGATAATCGCTGCTTATACAAGGCAACCCTTTCCTTCAACCTTGCTTCACTCCGGGGTTGCGCTCGCCCCGATTCAGCCGATATATGCTCCGTTTTCCACCGATCGAACTCACGCCGACCACCTGATGCAGACCACCGCCCCAGCGGAGCCCTCCCACGCGCATCCCGAACCTTCGGGCCACGGCGATCACGATCACTACCATCCCGGTTTTTGGAGCAAGTACATCTTCTCCACGGACCACAAAACCATCGGGATCCAGTATGGGATTACGGCGCTCATCTTCCTGCTGGTGGGGTTCGCGCTGATGATGCTGATGCGGTTTCAGCTCGCCTATCCCGGCCAGCCACTGCCCGCGGCGGATCTGCTCCGCAAGCTGTTCAGCGGGTCGATGGTGGCTCCGGAGGGGCACATGACGCCCGACATGTACAATGCCTTTGGCGCCATGCACGGGACCATCATGGTGTTCCTCGCCATTGTGCCCCTGGCGTTCGGCGCGTTCGGCAATTTCGTGGTGCCGTTGCAGATCGGGGCGCCGGACATGGCGTTCCCGAAGCTGAACATGGTCAGCTACTGGTCCTACTTCGTGGGCGGGGTGATCATGCTCGCCAGCTTTTTCGTGCCCGGTGGTGCGGCGAAGTCGGGGTGGACTTCCTACTCTCCGCTGGCCGGAATTGCCGACAGCGCGCTGTCGAATCCGAGCATCCCGTTCCACCACGTCTTCAATGGCCAGACGCTCTGGCTGATCGGGATGGTTTTCCTGATCACCTCGTCGTTGCTCGGGTCGGTGAACTTCATCACCACCATCATTCAGCTCCGCGCGCCCGGCATGACGTGGATGCGCCTGCCGTTTTTCTGCTGGGCGCAATTGGTGACCGCGTTCCTGTTGCTCCTGGCATTTCCGCCGCTGGAGGCCGCGGCGGTGATGCAGCTCATGGACCGGCTGGCGGGAACGAGTTTCTTCATGCCGACCGGTCTCGTGGTGAACGGGATGCAGGTGGCGGTGAGCGGCGGCGGGAGTCCGCTGCTCTACCAGCATCTCTTCTGGTTCCTTGGCCATCCCGAGGTCTACGTGCTCATTCTGCCGGGCATCGGGATCGTGGCGGAAGTGATCACAAACAACACCCGCAAACCGCTCTGGGGATACCGGACGATGGTTGGGGCGGTCTGGGTGCTGGGTTTTCTATCGTTCGTGGTGTGGGCGCATCACATGTATCTGACCGGCATGGGCCAGAAGATCGCCACGTTCTTCCAGTTCACCACGGTGCTCATCTCCGTGCCATCCGTGATCCTGATCACGTCCCTCCTGATTTCCCTCTGGGGCGGTTCGATCCGCTTTACGCTTCCGATGCTCTGGGCCACCGCCTTTCTTCCAATGTTCGGCATCGGCGGGCTCACGGGACTTCCGCTGGCGTTCACGTTTCTCGATCTTTTCCTGCATGACACGTATTACGTGATCGGCCATTTCCACTATGTGGTGGCTCCCGGCACGATCTTCGCGATGTTCGCGGGCATCTATTACTGGTTCCCAAAGATCACCGGTCGCAAGATGAACTCCTTTCTGGGTCATCTCCACTTCTGGCCGTCGTTGGTCCTGATGAACTGCATCTTCCTTCCAATGATGCTCCAGGGTATGGGGGGCATGCACCGGCGATGGTATGACGGCGGCGCTGCCTTCGAGCAGGTATCGCAAGGACTCCTGCACTGGAACGTGTTCATGTCGAAATCGGCGTGGTTGCTGGGTCTCGCCCAAATCCCTTTCATCCTGAATCTGCTCTGGAGCTGGCTGGCCGGGCGTCGGATCGAGAATGACAACCCGTGGGACGCCACCACCCTCGAATGGGCCACGCCCACCCCGCCGCCCCATGGGAATTTCACGCATCCTGTCACGGTCCACCGCGGCCCGTACGAGTACAGCGTTCCGGGTGCCCCGCGCGACTTCGTGATGCAGAACCAGCCCGATTGAGTCCATGGAAATTCCCTACACGGTCAACGCCCGTCAGGACACGGGGCTCTGGAATGCGAAGATCGGGATCTGGCTGTTCCTGGCGTCCGAAGTGATGCTCTTCGGTGGGTTGTTCTCCTCCTACATCTTCCTGAGACTCGGGTCGGGTCAGGTGCCCGGCTACGTCTGGCCGATGCATGTGTTGAATGTCCCGATGGGGGCGTTCAATACCCTGGTTCTGATCGGGTCCAGCGTCACCGTCATCCTTTCGTGGGCGGCCCTGAAGCTGCGGGAATGGCGGATGTTCAAGATCTGGATGGGCCTGACGCTGCTCTGCGCGCTCACGTTTCTGGTGGTGAAAGGGTTCGAGTACAGCGCGAAGTTCACCCATTACGGCGTCTTCATGCGGAGCGGGGAGATCCTCACGGGGCATCATTTGCACGAGGTGGGCGAGCATTATACGCTCGTGCCCGACGCGGAGGGGCATGGGGCCCGCGGCGCCGCGGCCTCCGCCAAAGGTGGAGCGGGGCATGAGACCCAAGGGACCCCAGGAACCCAAGGGACCGAAGCCAGCCATCCCGCCGGGGAGAGCCAGGGTGCGTTCCCGGCGGGCGTCACCAAGCTTCCCGACGGCACCCTGCAAATCGAGAAGGCGAAGGTGATCCGCGCCTCGAACCACGGTCCGCGCTACAACACATTCTACGCGATCTATTTCACGCTCACCGGCCTGCACGCCCTGCACGTCATCGGCGGCATGGTGGTGCTCGGATACTATTTCTTCCGCGGTCACGTCCTCTACAAAGTCAATCCCGAGCACCTGGCGAACCGGGTGGAAATCGGCGGGTTATTCTGGCACTTTGTCGATCTGGTGTGGATCTTTCTCTTCCCGCTTCTTTACCTGCTCTGACCACGCTTATGGCGCACGGCCCTGAAGAAATCCGCAAGCATGTCCGGTTCTACATCGGAATATTCGCCGCGTTGCTGGTGCTCACGGCCATCACCGTCGGGCTGTCCTACATCCACATCGGGCCCGAAGGCGACAACCGGGGCAACATGGTGGTTGGTATGTTGATCGCAGCGTTCAAGGCGGGCCTGGTTGGGGCGTTTTTCATGCATTTGAGCTCCGAACGTCCGTTGATCTATCGGATCCTGATCTTCACCTTCATCTTCGTGATCGGTCTCTTCCTCCTCTTTGTTGCTTCCTTCCACGACAACATCCCTCCGCTGTTCTGACCCCGCCCCATGGGACTCAAAATTTTCCACCTCCTGTTCATTGTGGTTGCGATCCTGCTCTCGCTCGGGTTCAGCGGGTGGTGCTTCCATGAGGACAGTCTTGCCCCCAACCCGGGCACCTTCTGGCTCGGAGCCGCCAGTTCCGTCATTGGCCTGCTGCTCATGGCCTACGGCGCCTGGTTCATTCGGAAAACGAAGAACTTGAAGGACTGACCGGATGCGCACGGGGCGATTCATGGCGGCGGGGGTGGTTGCGGCGTGGCTGTCGCCCGAGGCGCGGGCCTGCTCCGTCTGTTTCGGAGCGCCGGGATCGGTCGAGACCCAGGCGATGAATTGGGCCATCCTGTTCATGCTCGGGGTGCTCGCCTGTGTGCTGGGAAGTTTTGCCCTGTTTATGGTCCATCTTGCGCGTCGCGATGGGTAACCCGTTTGCCAACCCTTTTCACCGATGATCAACAAGCTCCTTGGAATTGCCGAGAACGCCGCCGAGCACGGGTTCATGGTCGATCACATGCTCGAGATCGTGCATTGGTTCATGGCGGCGTTATTCGTCGGCTGGAGCATCTTTTTCGGATTCACGCTGTGGCGGTTTCGCCGCAGGAACCATCCGGTGGCCGACTATCACGGCGTGCGATCCCATACCTCCACCCACCTCGAAATCGGCGTGGTGGTGGTCGAGGCGGCGTTGCTGCTGGGATTGGCGTTCCCGCTTTGGAGCCGGCAGGTCAATGCCTTCCCGACCGGGGACGGGGTGGTCCGCGTGCGCGCCATCGGCGAGCAGTTCAAGTGGAGTATCCACTATCCCGGCCCGGACGGCGTTTTCGGCCGTCAGGACCCCCTGCTGGTGAGCGGCACCAGCCCGATCGGCCTGGACCTGTCCGACCCGAACGCCAAGGACGATTTCATCATGCCCAACGAGGTGCATCTGCCGGTCAATACCCCGGCGATCATCGAGGTGAGTTCGAAGGATGTGATTCACAATTTCGCGCTCTACACCATGCGGGTCGCCCAGGACGCCATCCCCGGCTCCCGCATTCCGATGTGGTTCACACCGGTCAAGACCGGGGAATGGGAGATCATCTGCGGTCAGCTTTGCGGGGCGAGCCATTACACCATGAAGGCGGCGCTCCTGGTCGAGACTGAAGAGGAATACCGGACTTGGTTGAAGAGCAAAGTCACCGCAGCGGCTCCGTGAACACCGCCGCCCCAGATCCCGCCCCCCGCGGTCTTGGCCTGTATGCCATTGGGGTGGTGGCCGCCACCCTCTTTCTCATGTTTGTGGGGGCCATGGTCACCACGCGCGACGCGGGCCTTGCCGTGCCGGACTGGCCGCTCAGCTTCGGCAGCCTCAATCCCGACGGTTGGTGGGAAAAGGAACTGGTCCGGCTCGAGCACAGCCACCGCCTGCTCGGGGCGACCATCGGGTTGCTGACGACCGCGCTGGCCATCTGGGTTTGGCGGGCCAACCCGGGGCGGTCGCTGCGCTGGCTTGGGCCGGTGGCATTCCTTGCGGTGTGCGTGCAGGGGGTGTTGGGCGGACTGCGTGTGACGAACGTTTCCACGACGCTGGCCATTGTGCATGGTTGCGCCGGGCAATTGTTTTTCTGCCTGCTCGTCGCGATTGCGGTGGTGCACACGCGCGCGTGGCGGGGCGGCGTCCGAATCGCCGATCCAGCGGCTCTCGCGCGGCTTCGGTTGCTCACCTGGGGCTTTCTGGCAGCGGCCTTTCTGCAGTTGGTGCTTGGGGCCGTGATGCGTCATCTCAAGGCGGGCCTGGCCATCCCGGATTTTCCCCTGGCATTCGGCAGGCTGATTCCACCGGTCCACAGCTTCGCCATCGACCTCCATTTCACCCACCGGGTGTGGGCCCTCGCCGTGCTGGCCGGAGCCGTCCTGCTTTGCGTCCATGTCCTGCGCAAATTTCCGAATGCACGCCCGTTGGTTGCCGGGTCGGCCGTCCTTGCCGCGATGGTGCTTCTGCAGATTCTGCTGGGCGCGTCCGTGATCTGGACCCAGCGGGCCGCGGTGCCGACCTGTCTCCATGTGGTCAATGGAGCGCTCGTGCTCGGGGCGGGAGTGTTTCTCATGCTCCATGCCCACGCGGTGCGTCCGCATGGCCCGCTCCTTGCCAGCCGCCCGGGAGTGGCAATCTTCGCATGAAACCGGCGCTCAAGGAGGCATCGCTCGTGCTCGGGCCGGAGCCGGTTGCAGCGGCGCCGGCGGAGAGCACAGGGCTTTGGCCGGACCTCATGGAGCTCACCAAGGCGCGGCTGACGACGCTGGTGCTGGTGACCACGTTCGTCGGCTTCTGCCTGGGCAGCCCCGACGGGCTGGCCTGGCTTCCGCTGTTTCATTGCCTCGCCGGAACCGCTCTGGTGGCGGGCGGGGCCGCGGCGTTCAACCAACTCATCGAGCGCGTCCCCGATGCCCGCATGCGCCGCACCCGCGAGCGTCCGCTTCCCGCGGGCCGGATGACGCCCCGGTTCGCCTTCGGGTTTGGGCTGGCGCTTTCGGTTGCGGGCCTGGTCTGGCTGGCGCTCGGAACCCATCTGCTTGCCGCGTCATTGGCATTCGCGACGTGGGTCGTCTACGTGGTCGCGTACACTCCGCTCAAGCGTCTTTCCAGCTCGTGCATCCTGGTGGGCGCGGTGTCGGGCGCCATCCCTCCGGTCATCGGGTACGCGGCTGCCGGGGGAACTCTCGATGCCACGGCCGCTTTCCTGTTTGGGGTGTTGTTCCTCTGGCAGATGCCCCATTTTCTGGCCGTGAACTGGCTCTACCGCGAGGAGTACGAGACCGCCGGGTTCTGCATGTGGTCGAACGGCGATCTGGATGGCCGGCGAAGCGCGCTGATTTCGGTGGGGTTCGCGATGGCATTGCTGGTGCTGACGGTTGGGTTCGCCCCACAGGGGCTTTTCGCGTCCGCCTATTTTCCCGTGGCCACCGTGCTGGTCGGAGTCTGGTTGGTCGCCGCCATTCGCTGGACGTTCCGGCGGGATCGGTCGAGCGCGCGGGCGGTCTTTTTACTCTCGATTCTCTACCTGCCCCTCGTGCTGGGTTTAATGGTTTTTGCCAGGGCCTGAGACCGGTTCCCGGCGAGTTTGTTGGTCGCGCACGAGTCGCTGAAACTCGGCGTCCTCGATAAACTCCGCTGACCCGTCTGCGCGTGCGATGGCGCGCCAAACATGCCCGCTCCGTGTGGTGCGGGCCGCCGGCGAGGCCAGCAGGATGTCCTGTGGACGCGGCTCGGCGCCGCGGCGTGGGAGGTAATAAAGGGCCAACTCGGGCGGTTCGCCCTCTTCCGGTGGGAATAGCAGGATGCGGCCGGAGGGAAGGTAGTCGGGGATCAGTTCGCTGAGGGCCTCCGGGAAGGCGTTCTCGTCACCCCGGTGGAGAGCCAGTCCGAGCCCGATCTGCTTGAGGATGGAGAGTTGGCGGGTCTGGATGCCTCGGCTTGCATCAATGACGATTCGCGGCTCCCGGGCCAGCCAGCCAGCCTGATGAACGATCCCCGTCGCAGCGATCGAGGCGGCGAAAAGCAGAAGGATCAGAAGTTCGATTTGGAGGGTCCAACCCAGCCGCCATTTTGCGGCGTCGCCGGCCTGCCAGCGCCTCCACCATCGCAGCATCCGATGGAACCCGATCGAACAGCCGATCAGCATCACCACTGCAGCCAGGAGGATTTCACGGTTCAAATTCACTTGGGGGAGCACGCGGGCGAGGAACGATTTCCAGCCGAGACCCATGGTTGCAAGTAGCTCGAGACCCGGAAAAAAGAAGAACAGCTCGCTGATGGCGCACCCCAAAAACAAAAGCAACACTGGGAGACAGATCTTCAGCGGGAATCGCCGGATCCAATGGCAGCAGCTCGAAAGTCTGCTCGAAGCACTCATGGCGCGCGCTGGGGTTCCGCTTCGCGAAATTGGGATTGAATTCGGGCGGTAAGGTCGTTTGGGGCGAGCGTTAGGATCTCGCCGTTGCTCAGGAGAGCCCATCGCTTGCTGCCGAACCCCGCAGGTTCGTAAGCCACCACTTCCTGGCCTTCGTCGGCTCTGGATCCGGGAAGGTACGCGAAGCGGGCCCCATCGGGGTCCACAGTCGTCCACGCTGCCGTGGGGAAGTCCTCTGCCTCACGGCTGGCCGGGAAACTTCCGCCATGGCGATCCGCGTAGGACCACAGCACGCGCTGCAAACGCTCCAGGGAAGCCCGTCGCGCCGCGTCCAGCCAGCGCTGCGGATCCCGCTCCGGCTCGCGCAGGCGGTACATCGCTCCGCTGCGACTCCATGCTCCCGGGGTCATCAATTCGCGGGCTCCCGAGATCATGGTCAGCACGACGTACACGAACAGGCCGCAGACGATCAGCGAGCCCAGGGCCCCTCGGTATCGGATCATGGGCAGGTTGGGAAAATCCTTGCCCAGCGAGTTCCAGACCAGCTGGTAGATCCACGCAAGCAGGAGATACCCAAACGCGAAGAACGAGATCACCTCCAGCCTCGCATGCGCGACGTCCGTAAAGGTCGGCATCGACATTCCGGCCCGGAGCGAAGGGATGCCGGCCAGGGTCAGGCAGGCTAAGACGCCCAAGGGACGCATCGAGGAAACGGGACAACAAGGGTGAGGCACGGTCCGCATCCGTTTCCAAGCATGCATGCGCCGCGGGATCCCGGCAATCTTTCGCGCAGCAATCCGGCCCGCCGTTCTCGGGCGGGGTGAGAGGGCTGCAAAACCCCCGTCTCCCGGAGAACCGGGGACGAAACCCGGAGTGCAACCCGGAGTGCAAACCACTTGGCGCCCGTGTGGTTGGGGACTAGATTCCGCACCATGTCCGACCTTTCGCCAAAGCGCGTGAAGATCTCCCCCTGGCTGATTTGGGTGATCGTCTTCGCGCTGGTGGGGGGGGTGTTGGTGGCCTACAACTACGCCGTCTTTCGCAGGGAACTGATGCGGCGGGCCCACAACATCCCGCCAATCCGGGATGTGCCCCCGTTCCGATTGCTGGAGCGGTCCGGATCATTCGTCGAGGATCGGCAGTTACGGGGCAGGGTTTGGATCGCGGATTTCATTTTCACCCGCTGTCCCGGGCCGTGCAAACTGTTGAGCGAGCGGATGGCGGTGCTGCAACGGGAGTTGGGTGGGGCGGACGATGTGGTGTTGGTGAGCTTCAGCATTGACCCCGAATACGACACGCCTGCGGTATTGACCGAGTATGCCGGGCGGTTCGGGGCCGATCCCACCCGCTGGCTGTTTCTGACCGGTGATCCCGCGGAAATGCAGCGGTTGGTCGCGAAGGGGTTTCTCCTGCCGGTCCTGCCACAGGAACCCGGCAAGGAGGAGGAGGAAGGGCTGTGGATCCATTCCACCCGCCTGATGCTCGTCGACAAGGAGGGGAGGATCCGGGCCTACTATGATTCGGACAGCCCGGAAGCGATGGCGAAGTTGCGGGAGGACATCGAATTTTTGAGGCGGGGCGGGGTATGACGCTGCGGGATTTGCCAGCCCTGAACGCGTCGCTCAACACCGCGACCACGCTGTTGCTGTTGGCGGGGTGGTGGTTCATCCGGCGGGATCGGAAATTGCAGCACATCGTGTGCATGACGGCAGCCCTTGTGACTTCCTCCCTTTTCCTTGCCTCGTATCTCTTCTACCACGCCCATGCCGGTTCGGTGCGCTTCACCGCGCAAGGCCCGGTCCGGGCCGTCTATTTCGCGATCCTCATCAGCCACACCGTGTTGGCCGCTGCGGTCCCGGCGCTGGTCATTGCCACGGTGATTCCCGCGATGCGGGCGAGGTATGACCGGCACCGGCGGCTGGCGAGGTGGACGCTGCCGGTGTGGTTGTATGTTTCCGTGACCGGGGTCCTGATTTATCTCATGCTCTACCGCTGGTGGCCCAGCACCGAGATCCCGCAATGACCGAGCCCGAGGAAGCCCGCAAGATTCTCGCACTGACCGCCGGAGACGGCGCACGCGCCGTGGCGATCGTCGAGGGTCAGCTCAATATCCTGTATATCCGGGCCCAGGTGTTGTTGAGCCTGGCCGGTGTGGTGGTGACCGTGACCGGATTTTCCGGGCGCCAAATCGCGGCGTCCGGCGCGTGCGAGCGAGGGTTGCTCGTGGGTGGGCTCGCGGGGGTGCTGACGTCCGCCATCTGGGTGTTCACGCGGGTGGCGGGAATCAAGTGGGTGACGGGTGAGTTGGGGGATCGGCTCGAGGATTCGCTGGAGACGATGCTCCGGCGTCGGAACGCGAAGACCCGGGCCTATCAGGTCGGGGGACGGATTCTGATCGCCGGTCTGACCCTGTATTGTGCTGCGATTGCGGGGTATCTGGTGCGCGGGTGAGGGGAGATCGGCCTGCCGTTTCAAAGCGCGGCGTTCCGCCCGGCAACCATCCGCAATTCGAGTTCGATGAGGTCGCTCACGAGGTGTCCGCCGAGGCCGCTGAAAAGGCGGCCGGACCCGTAAATCACATTCCAAAGCGTTCGATCGATGGGCACCAGCGCCTGCGCGGCGGGTCGTCCGTCGCCGGTCCACCCCGCAGCTGCCTCGAACATGAGGGGTGCGGTCACGTCCTTGAGCGTCAACTCGCCATGCACACGGAGATTCGGGCTTCCCTGCATTCGCCCGGGAATGGGTTCGGCGCCGAGGATGAGGAAGCGCGCCTCGGGGAATCGCCCGGTGTCGAAGAAGTCGTCGTTTTCGAGGTGGGCGATGAGACCCCGGTTCAACTTTGGATCGGCAAGGTCGGCGCATGAGATCGCCCGCAAATCGGCGACGACTTCGCCCGAGATCAGTTGCCCGCGCTCAAACACCAGATGACCGCTGCGGATTGCCACGGCGCCGCGGTGGCGATTCAGGAGGTTGCGACCGGTCCACTCGATCCGACTTTCCGTCACGTCGAGCGGATGGCTTCCATCGGCCGCCGATGGGGAGGGCTCCAACGATCCATCACCTGACGTGGCGAACCCCGCGGCGATCCACGCCGGAAGCCCTCCCTCAAGAATGCCCGCGACGTCGTGTCCGGCCCGGCGCAACTTCGCTGCGGCAACCTCTGCGGCTCGGTCGGCGGCTCCCGCGTCGTACACGATCAGCGGGATGTCGCGTCCCGGGGCGAGCAGCTCGATTTCCGCGAGGAACCCGACCTCGAACACGCAGGCGGAGACCGCTCCGTCGGCGTGGAGATGCGCGAATGCCGAGGGCAAGCGGACATCGATCAGTCGCGCGGGCGGGTGCTGCGCGAGGAGAGCGGTGACGGTTTCGGGGTGCATGGATTTCATGCGGGGACTCATCGCCCGGGGTTGGGCGGCTGTCCAATGCCGGTCGCAGGGAATTCCAACCTGCGGGTCACTATCAACTGTGTCTGGCGGTCAGGTTTGAACGGTCGAATGTTTGAATCCCGCCTGGATGCATCGGAACCGGATTTGCTCTGGACAGCCAGGGACGCGGGGGGGAGGTGATATCGTTTCATGGCCTCGATGGTGATGGTTTCGGGAGGGAGAACGGGGGCGGATCGGGCGGCGCTCGATTGGGCGATGAGCCGGGGGATTGAACAACGAGGCTGGTGCGCCTCCGAGCGGCGTGCCGATGACGGGCCGATCCCGTTGAAGTACCGGCTGCGCGAGATCCCGTCGTCGGCGGAGACGGAGCCCGCCGAATTCAACGTGCGGATTGGAGATGGGGGAGCACGGCCGCAAGCGCCCGGGCCCGATGGCTGATCGCGTTCTTCACTGCGGGCGGGAGCTCGGCGAAGGTCTGGTCGAATCCGTCCGGGACGAACATCGCGTCGTAACCGAACCCACC